>Ga0334885_1003859_pt1 | contig 13517 bp, 13 predicted proteins | sample GraSluR1_MG_8_FD_207233 | JGI IMG/M metagenome (GOLD analysis project Ga0334885, IMG submission 207233) | Sludge microbial communities from methane-producing bioreactor in Wageningen University, Netherlands - Granular Sludge_31_05-R1 | ecosystem: Engineered > Bioreactor > Anaerobic >...
CTTTAAAATCAACACCAAAATTAAATCCCCACATTACTGCAATAACAATTCCAAATAAAATATATGCTAAAGAAATTCCAAAAAATATATTTCTTTTACCAATTATATTCATATATTGCCTTTATTGATTTTTTCGGATAATTTTGTAGTAGATATTAAGTCAAAAACATTTTTAGTAATAGTAATTGCGCTAAACATTGAAACTAAAATACCAATAAATAATGTTATTGCAAAACCTTTGACCATTCCAGTATTTGTAAAATATAATATTACACAAATAATCAGTGTAGTGATATTTGAATCCCTAATTGACGGCCATGCTCTAGCGAAACCGTCTTTTACTGATAATCCAGTTGTTTTACCGGATTTCAACTCTTCTTTCATTCTTTCAAAAATTAACACATTTGCATCGACAGCCATGCCGATTGATAGAATAAATCCAGCAATACCAGCTAAAGTTAGAGTTATTGGAATAAGTTTAAAAATTGCAAGCATAATCAATGTATATATAATTAATGCAGATACTGCAACGAGGCCCCAGTATCTATAGTAAACAATTAAGTATATTCCAAGAAGAATTAATCCTAATAATCCAGCAAAAATACTTTGTTTAATTGCTTCAGCCCCTAAAGATGCTTCAATATTTCTTTGCTCAATAACATTTATGGGCACAGGTAATGCCCCAGCATTTAATAGCTTGGCGAGATTTTTTGCGTCATTGATACTAAAATCACCAGTAATAACTGCTTGTCCGTCAGGTATTTTTGTTTGAACTGTTGGTGCCGAAATAATTTCATTATCAAGTACAATTGCAAGCGGTTTACCAATATTTTTTTCGGTTAATTCTGAAAAACTATTTTTACCCTCGTCGTTAAATTCAATAGCTACTTGAGGATTATTTGTATTTGGGTCGTATACTACATCTGCCCTTCTTAGTTGTGCTCCTGTTAGCTTAGTTTCTTCCCAATTACTTAATTCTGACTCTGGATCAATATCTTGGTTTGAATATTCCCAAAATGTTAGTTGTGCTGTTTTCCCGATTAATTCGATTGCTTCATCAATGTTTTTGATTCCTGGCAATTCAACTATTACAGAAGGTTTATTTTCAATATTGGTAGCTTGTATCTGTGGCTCAGAAAGTCCAAGAGCATTTACTCTTTTTTCAATAACATCTATTACTGATTGAGTTGCCGACTCTTGATCTTTTTTATCTATCTTTGATACTTCTAGCTCGTATATTAGGTGTGTTCCACCTTGTAGATCTAATCCCCGATGAATTTTTAATTCCTTATACCAATTACCAATTTTAATATCAGGACCAGATGGCCATGCTATTAAAAATGCAATAATTGATAAAAAAATTATTAAAATTAGTATTGTCCAGGTTTTGTTTCTCATAGATATTTTTTCCAGTTTTTTTTGCTATTTAGGATTTCTACTATTTGTTTAACATCTTGGGAACGATTTTTATTGCATATCAGTGTTGCATCAGGAGTATCAACAATTACAATATCATCTAGCCCTATAGTTGCAATTAATCTATTCTGAGCATAAATTATTGAATCAGTATTGTCAATTTCTACAAGATTTCCTCTTTTAATATTTACATTTTTTTTATAATCTGCAATTATGTCTTTTAAAACTTTCCAACTACCAACATCGTCCCAACCTAAATCAACAGGAATAATAAAAACATTTGGGATTTTTTCTACTAAATAATCAATAGCCAATTTTGGGATTGTCTTAAATTGTTTATTTATTACATTTTTTTCATTTTGATTAGTAGATTTTTGAATTTTTAATAGATGCGAAAATATTTCCGGTTCAAATTTGTTAAAATATTCTAGTATTGAATTAGCATTAAAAGTAAAATAACTAGCATTCCAAAAATAATTCCCAGTTTGTAAATATTTTTTAGCTAATTTTTCGTTTGGTTTTTCCTTGAATTTGTTAACTTTATAAATTTCTAGGCCATTTATTTTATTTAGTTTTTTACCTTTTTCAATATAACCAAGCCCTGTGTGTGCAAAAGTTGGTTTAAGACCAATTGTTCCAATCATTTCTTTATTTTCTAAAACAAACTTTTGGGCTGATTTAATTGCTAAAGAAAATAGTTTTTTATTTTTAACAATATGATCTGATGCGATTGTAGAAATTATGGCATTGGGGTCATGTTTTGATATTTTTGCTGCTATGAGTCCTATTGCAGGTGCTGTGTCTTTAGCACAAGGTTCAACAATATAGTTATTTTTTGATATTTGCGGTAACTGTTTTTGTATTTCTTTTTTGTAATTTTCATTGGTAGAAATATAAATATTTTTAATCGGTACAACACTTTTTATTCTTGTAAAAGTATCTTGAATCATTGTATTTTTACCGATTAAATTTTGCAATTGTTTTGGTTGATTGTTGCGACTAAGCGGCCAAAGTCGTGTACCTTTTCCACCCGCCATAATAACTACATAATTCATATTGCGTTTCTCCAAATTTAATTTATTTTGAAAAATTTACAATACCTTGATAATTTAAGGTATTGTCGGTTTGATTTTATTCTAGCACACCCCTTATAATTTCTGCAACCTTATTGATTGCTTTTTTTGGCTTACCTTCAAAATTAATTACTTTATAATCGTGATATTTATCAAACTTTTTTTCTTTTTTCATTGTTTTTATTCGCCAAGATAAATCTTTGGTGGAAGTTTCTGGTCTGTTTTTTTTAATTCTTTTTTCAAGTTTATTTTGATTTTCGTACCTAATAGAGATTGAAATAGTATTTTTTGGAAAAATTTCTTTATAGTTTTTTACGCCTATGGCATCTGTTTCTAAGATTATATTTTTGTTATTATCTAACAATTTTTGAATATCTTTTTTATTTCTTCCATAATAATTACCACAAAAATTTGTGTATTCGATAAGTTCATTGTTTTTTATCATTTTTAAAAATTCTTTTTCCGAAATAAATTTTCTATTGCCTACTTCATCGGAAGCGCGCTTAGTTCTTGTAGTGTAACTTTTTACCAAATTTAATTCTGGTATAAGTTTTCTAATGCCCTTTATAACCGTGTCTTTTCCTACACCTGATGGTCCAGAAATTATGAATATTTTTGTTTTATTTGTTATTGTTTTATTCATCTTTAACCTTTGTTGCAATTTAAATAAATATTTAGACCTTTTTCTTTAGTACTTTTTTCTTTTTTGTTTGTATCATCTTGCACTAAAGCTACAGGGTGATTTCGACTTATGTGTCCATAAAATGTTTTGATGTTTTTAAATTCGGCTTTTTGTGCTAATTTTTTTAATTCACTATCAGTAAAAGCATGAATAAATCTAAAATTTCCACTTTGTTTCCATGGCACTATTGTATCATTTGGATCTAATTCAAATTTATGTTTTAAATTTTGGTGATTAAAATTTGTAATTTGTTTGTAATTTGATATTTGTGATTTGTGATTTGAAAATACAAAGTATTTTCGATATCTAGGTTGCCAGCGATTCCAAACAGATAAGATTAATTTACCTTCTTTTTTCAGCGAATTACGAATGTTTTTTAAAAATTTTAATTGTAATTTTTCGCTGGGGATGTGATGTAATACTGCTAAACAAAAAACAAAATCATATTTATTTTTGTCTTTTAGAGTGAGTCCATCCCCTACTTCAAATTTTGGTGTCATTCTGAGCGAAGTTAAAGGATCTGATTGAGATTCTTCGCTTTGTTCACATTGTTCAGAATAACAATATCTTTTTTTATTAATCCCTATTAATTTTTTACTCGGATCAATTCCCAAATAATTTATATTTGATTTTTGATTATTCATCCTTGATATTGCCTCGTAGAGGCGAGCATTTCCACATCCTAAATCTAAGATGTTGCTGCCTTGTTTGATTTTTTTTAATTCCTCAATTACTGGCCACTCCCAAAGCTTTTGTCTTGTTTTATCCCAAGATATGGCTTCCTTTTCATAGAGTTCATGATTTAGTTTGAGTAATTTTTTAGCGGTTTCTGGTTTCATATTGTTTTATAAGTAGCTTTTTTGATTCTATTGTCGATAGCTAGACCAATTCCACTTTTACCTACTTCGGTAATCAAAATATAATCTATTTTTTCCTTGTCGGCCTGGCGAAATATTTTAAATAAATTTTTAGAAAATTCGTAAGTATTTTCGGTCTTAATAATTTTTACTTTTTTATTTTGCTCTTTTAATTTTTTTTCAAATTCCGGGATTTTGTCAAAAGCAGATTTTTTAAATAAAATAATTTTTGCTTTTGGGGCGTAGTGTTTGTATTTTAGCCCGGGAGATTTTGCATGGTTAATTTTTATTTTTTTTCCTTGTAAGCTGGGATGTAATTTAACACCTAGAATAATTTTTTGTATTTGCTCTAGCGTTACACCACCAGGTCTTAAAATAATTGGATATTTACTCGTCATATCAATAACTGTTGATTCAAGTCCGATTTGAGTATTTCCTCCATCTATTATCATATCAATTTTACCATTTAGATCGTCCAAAACATGCTCGGCTGATGTGGGGCTAGGTTTGGAAAAAAGGTTTGCTGATGGCGCAGCTATTGGGACGCCACTTGATTTTATAAGTGCTAGAGCTATGGGATTTACTGGCATTCTTACAGCTACAGTATCGATGCCGGCAGTAGTTTCATTGGGAACAATAGTAGTTTTTTTAAAAATTAGAGTTAGTGGTCCTGGCCAAAAAATATCAATAAGCTTCTGTGCGTTTTCGGAGATGTTTAAAGCAAGTTTGGATAGATCATTTTTATTGGCAATATGGACTATAAGAGGATTGTCAGATGGTCTGCCTTTGGCTTTATAAATTTTTAATACTGCGTTTTTATCTAGCGCATTGGCTCCTAACCCGTAAACAGTTTCAGTGGGAAATGCCACAAGTTTGCCAGATTTGATAAGTTTTGCAGCTAAATTTATCTTTTTATGATCAATTTTAGCAGGATTGATTTTTAAAAATTGTGTTTTCATGATTTTTTTTCGAATAAAATATTAGTTTTCAACTTAATTATAGGGTAAATAACCTTTTTGCTCAATACTAAAAAATCTAATAGGTATTAGGTTGTATCAATTGACGAGTTTTAGACACATTATTCAAAATGGAACCCCGCCATGTGGCGGGATAAACCCCGCGACATTCTGGATAATGGGCGGCGGCTATGCGATCGTGGCGGGATGATGACAAAGTCATCAGACCGACATGTCGTATAGCCGTCAGTTGTGCGATAGTCGCGAGCTGTGCGAGCGACGAGCCAACTGGCGGGAACCGTCGCCCATTGTGCAAAATAGTGAGCGAGCGTAGCGAGCGATTTTGCACAACATCGGGCTTAAGGGAAGTTTTTTGCGTAGCAAAAAATTTGGGAGAGCGAAGTGCAACGAGCGAACCCTTTAAGCCCTGTTAAATGAGGGTGAGCGAAGCGAAAGTGCAACGTCCCCTTGAGTAATCTTTTGGGCGTTCTATCAAATGAGCGAATGCGATACATTAAGAACAAGAATTAAAGGGCAGTTTTTTATTTTTTTAATAAAACATCTAAATTTTCAAATTCTTTTTTGGAAACGATTTCTTCTTTGAAATATTTTCCACCGTTCCAAAAAATCTTATATGCTTTTGCATTAGGTTTACTTTTTATAATTCTAAAGTTATTATCGATAACTTCAATAGCACAGCAATTTTCAAGAGCAATTGAAACTATTTTTGAAGTTGTTTTCATCATTCTTTTTAAGTCAGTTTGACGATGTTTTTCTTCATCATAATGAGGACAATGTAAAGCATCAATTAATCCTAATCCTGTTACTTTGATTAATTTATTACTTCCACTCGTAAATTTTCGAGAGTCCGAATTTCCATATTTAAACCAACAAATTGAACCTGCACTCAATCCTGATAACACAATACCTTTCTTATGTGCTTTTTTTAAAATATCATCAACACCTATTTTTCTCCAAAGAGTCATCATTTTAAGTGTATTTCCACCACCTACATAAATTATATCTGTTGATAATATTTTATTTTCAATTTGTTTTTTTGATAATTTATCTTTGATTAAATATAGAACATCAACTTTACAACCTAATTTTGAAAAGTGTTTTTGTACAACTTGAAAGTATCCTTCTGAATCATTGCTTGCTGTTGGAATGAAAAGTAATTTAGGATTTGATTTTCCTGTTTGTTTTATTATTTCTTTATCTATTGAAGTTGTTTCAACAGGATAAAAACCTCCATTTTCGTGAGGTCTTCCAATTTCTCCTCCACCTAATGCAATAATTTTCCCCATAAAAAGAATTTGAATTATAAAATTTATAAATGTTTGCTTAAAAAACTGCCCTCTTCTATTCTCTAGCCCAAAAGATTATTTCATTTAATGGGCGGCGGCTATGCGATCGTGGCGGGATGATGACAAAGTCATCAGACCGACATGTCGTATAGCCGTCAGTTGTGCGATAGTCGCGAGTTGTGCGAGCGACGAGCCAACTGACGGGAACCGTCGCCCATTGTGCAAAATAGTGAGCGAGCGTAGCGAGCGATTTTGCACAACTCGTTATTATGCGAATAAAAGTTGTAATAATCGACCCAAATGTGTTATTATACGAATAAGACATTATTATTACAAAATTTATTTCATTATTTAATATTAGTATAACACTTGAGCTACTTTATGCAACAATTTTTAGATAAAACAACTAGAGAATTAAAATATCGAAATTATAGTCGAAAAACTATTAATACATATTCAAATTGCCTAAGAGAATATTTTAATTTTATTAAGCCAAATTATAAATTTGTTAATGAGGAAAAAATTAAAGATTTTTTGTTGCAAAAACAAAATAATGGATATTCGTCACAGACAGTTAATTTATATCTAAATTCTATCAAGTTTTTTTATCGTGATGTTTTAAAAAATTCGTATAAGATTAATCTTAAATTTGCTAAAAGAAGTAAAAAATTACCAATAGTTTTATCAAAACAAGAGATTACAATCATAATTAAAACTATTAATAACCCGAAACATAAATTAATATTATCTCTCGCTTATGGCGCAGGTTTAAGAGTGAGCGAAGTAATAAGTTTGCGTATTTGTGATATTGATTTAGATAATCTAACAATTCATCTAAAAGATGCAAAAGGTAAAAAAGATAGAATAACTGTTTTTCCTAAAAAACTAGTTGATGATTTTCGTAACTTAATAGCTGGAAAATTAGCAAATGATCTGGTCTTTGAAAGCTCTCTTGGTGGTAAATTAACTGATAGATCTATTCAGGCTGTTTTTTATAAAGCATTAAAATCTTCTGGTATCAGCAAAAATGCTAGTTTTCATTCACTAAGACATAGTTTTGCAACACATCTGATTGAGAATGGGACAGATATTAGGTATATTCAAGAGCTTCTAGGTCATGCGAATATTCGTACCACACAAATTTATACAAAAGTTACTAACCCAAATATTAGAAATATAAAGAGTCCGTTATGAAAAAAAATGTCAGAGTGCAACCTGAAAGTGATGTTGAGAAAAAGGCGTGTATTGATATTGTCGAAACTGCGATCAAGGAAAATGTCAAAACTGCGTCAGGTCTTTTGGTACTCAAAAAAAATGCATGTGAAAAATATAAGATTGATTTTGTCTCTAATCCCCTGCTTTTAAACACTTATAGACAGTTAATCGTTGATAAAAAAATAAAATCAAGTGATGCATTGTTTCAGATATTAAGAAAAAGAAGGATAAGAACTAGCTCTGGCATTGCATCAGTTGCAGTTCTTACTAAGCCCTACCCTTGTCCGGGTAAGTGTATTTATTGTCCAACACAAGAGGGCTCCCCTAAGAGTTATATTGATAACGAGCCGGCAGTTATGCGAGCAGTTTTAGCCAAATATGATCCAGTAAAACAAATTCAAATTCGTCTTCGGGGTTTTGAAATTGCCGGAAATCCAGCTGATAAAATCGAATTGATTGTGATGGGAGGAACATGGAGTTACTTGCCTACTATTTATCAGCTCAAGTTTATTATTGGATGTTTTTGGGCTTGCAATAACTACAAAGCGCAAAATGAAAAGTGCAAAACGAAAAATAACAATTCAAAACTTAAAACATATTCAATTAAAGATTTAAATTTAAAAAATAAAACAATATCAGAGCTTAAATTTATACTTACAAAAGAGCAGAAGAAGAATGAAAAAGCTAAATATAGAATTATTGGTCTTACGCTTGAGACACGGCCGGATTTTATTAATCAAAAAGAAATTAAGTTTATGCGTGAGCTTGGTTGTACCAGAGTTGAAATGGGAGTGCAATCGATTTATGACGATATTTTAATTAAAAATAGTCGTGGACATTTAGTCAATAAAACTATTAAAGCAACAAAACTTTTAAAAGACGCAGGATTTAAGATTTGTTATCATATGATGCCAAATTTGCATAGTTCAAATTATAAAAATGATGTAAAAATGTTTAAAGAACTATTTACCAATCAAGATTTTCAGCCAGATATGATAAAAATATATCCTTGTGTAGTAACTAAATATGCTAAATTAGAAAAATTATACAAACAGAAAAAATATATTCCATATACGGACGGTGAACTTATAAAACTATTAACTGAAATTAAAAAAGATTTACCTGAATATGTAAGAGTGCAAAGATGTATTCGTGATATACCAAAGGAAAATATTATTGGTGGCTCTACGATTTCTAACTTGCGACAAATATTGCAAGCTCGTGGCGTAAAATGTAATTGTATTCGTTGTCGAGAAATTAGAGAAGCAAAAAAAATAGATGTAAAGTTAAAACGAATTGATTATGATGCATCTGGTGGCAAAGAAATATTCCTGCAATATGTAGATAAAAACAATCGATTGTATGCGTTATTGAGATTGAGAATTCCATCGCAGATTTTATCTGCTAAATTTAAAAATCAAAATGCAAAACACAAAATTAATGAGTCGCTTTGCGACGATTATAACCATTGGATATCGGAGTTAAATAATTGCGCGATTATTCGTGAAGTGCATACTTATGGTCCAATGATAGAAGTTGGAACTCGTTCTTTAAAAGATCCACAGCACAGTGGACTTGGTAAAAAATTAATCAAAGAAGCAGAAAAAATTTTAAAAGAAGAGTTTGGTATTTCAAAAATAGCAGTTATTTCTGGAATCGGAGTGCGAGATTATTATCGAAATTTAGGATATAGATTAAAAGATACCTATTTAGTGAAAAATTTATAATCTAATTTGTTTCTATAAATTCACCTTCTAGCTCACCATCTACAAGAAATTCACCACTAACTTTTATTATGTCAAAAGTATTTTCAGTATAGCCAGCTTCTTGTTCTTGCAAATTTTGATATACTTTCACTTTTGTTTTATAGATATAATCGTTTGGTGAGTATTCAATTGAAGCTATTTTATATCTACCAATTTGTGGACTAGAAGGACCAGCAAATTTTTCTTGGTTGGTTGAATTGTAATATTCTACAGACATATATATTTTTGCTTTTTCAAGATTTCTTGTTTTTTTAGCTAGTATGTAATTTTCAATTAGTTTTTCAATCTTTTGAGCATCTGCTTTGGAGATATTATCTGAAATAATTGGTGATTCTTTACAATTTGTAAATGTCTGTTTATTGTTTTCCTCTATGAAAGATTCATCGCCTTTTTCCCAAAAAACAATGCTTTCATTTTCGTTTGCATAACGAGCTCCGGAAGCAGATACTGCTTGCATTAATGTTAGATTACGGTTATCACTTAAGACAAGCTCAACTTTGTCGCTAAAAAAGCTAGCAATGATTGATTTGTCTTGATCGCATAAATAGTTAACAGTAGTAATTAATTCTGTTGGTGGCTGTGTAGAAACTTCTGCTTGTTTTGGTTTTTTTGTCCACCAAATAATAATTGCAATTGCAACTAACACTACTATTAGTAAAATTATCAATACATTTCCTTTTTGATTTTTCATAAATCTCCTATTAATTTATTTTTAATATTTATATTTTATCATAAATATTGGATTATGCGTTAATTAATTTTATAAATTACATTTTTTCTTTCAACAACAATTTCCCATTTTTTCTTTTTAGCATGTTCGTAAAGATCTAAATCAGGATTAAATGCAGTTGGGTTATCTACAAGCTCTAGCATACCAATATCTGCATCAGTATCCCCTATGCCAATCGAATCTTTTAGAGTTAAGTTGTTATTTTTTACAAAAAGTTCAATAAATGATTTTTTATCTTTTACTGGCTCATCTAAAATTATTCCAGTATAAAGACCGTTTTTAACTTCAAAGTGAGTGCCAAAAATATAATCGAATTTTAAGTATTTATTAAGTTCTTCTAATGTTTCTGTTAAGGATCCTGAAACTGCAACTAAAATATAATCTTTTTTTATTTTTTTAATTATTTTGTGAGTATAATTAAAATAAATACTTTTTTGAAGTTTAACCAATTGTTTGGAATATTTTTTAATAGTTGACTGTTTGATGCCTGCAATATTATTTTTCAAAACTTCAACTAATTTATTTTGATATTGTTCATAACTAATTTTTTTATTAAACCACTCGGATCTTATTTGCATAATATCTTTATGAACTTTTCTAGAACATACTTTTTGAAATGCCAAAATATCCAGTAATCTAATTAGTAGACTGCTTCTAAAAACAGTGCCGTCGATGTCCAAAATTGCAATTTTTTTCTTCATTTTTAATTCTTTTTTTATTTTATATTTCAGTATAAGGAATAAAATTATCTAGAATATTGATTAGATCTTGTGTGAGAGGTGAGGAGAAAACTTTATTAATATCTTTTTCTATTTCGAACTCTAATTTTTTTGAATGTAAAAATTGACGCGATAATTTTAAATCTTTTGATATTTTTTTACTTAATTTATTTGTATATATTTGATCTCCGATAATCGGCCAGTTTTTATGTTTTAGATGAGCTCTAATTTGATGAGTTCTTCCAGTTTTGATTTCTAGTTCAAGCAATGAAATTATGTAATTTTTATATTTATAATAATTTAAAACTTTATAATTTGTTTGTGCTTCTTTCCCTTTTTCCCAGCTTAAATTAAAATTTGAAATTTTTTGTTTTACGGATTTACCTTTTTTATCACGCAAAATTTGTGTTATGATTTTGCCACATTTTGGTTCAACTTTACCAGCCACAAGAGCATAATAAACTTTTTTAATTTTGTGATTTTTAAATTTTTCCTGTAATTGTTCTAATTTTTTAGGATTTTTTGCAATTATAATTAATCCAGATGTATCTTTGTCTAATCGGTGCACAATTCCTGCACGAGATGGGTTTTGCCAATTATGTTTTTTTATTTCGGGCCATTTTTCTGAAATTTGATGCATTAATGTATCTTTTTCATTTTTATCTGTAGGGTGAACTAATAAACCTGCAGGTTTATCTATTACAACTAAATTTTTATTTTCGTAAATAATTCTCATAGTTTTTTTATTGTAAAATTTTTTCTAGATTTGTATTATTTGTTATTCTAATTCTTGGAAGTTCAAAAAGATCCGAATTCTGCGAGGCAATGCCATTTTTTACTGTTGTTGCTGTTTTGAAATTTTGTTCTTTTAATGTTGCAATAACTTTTTCGTTGTATTTACCTGCTGGATAGCAAAAATCAACTGTTTCTGAGCCAATATTGTTTTTAATATCTATTTTATTGTTTATAATTTCTTGAGTTAATTTTTCTTGATTTAGTTCAGCTAAGTTTAAATGACTTACAGTATGTGCAGCTATGACCATATTTTCTTTGCTCATTTTTTTAGCATCTTCCCATGATAAATAATTATCTTTATCCATAAATTTTGAAACTATATAAAAAATTCCCTTAAAATCATATTTTTTTAAAATTGGAAATGCATTTTCAAAAGCATCTTTGTAGCCATCGTCAAAAGTAATGATGATTGGTTTTTTGTTGTTTTCTAGTTTATGTGGTTCAAAAAAATAATCAAAATTTACAGTTTCATAATTATTATCTTTTAGCCATACTATTTGTTTTTCAAAATTGTTTGGACTTACTGAAAGGTTGGTTCCAATTTCATCGTTTGGGTCGTTGTAATCGCGTATATAATGATACATTAAAATTGGTACTTCATATTCTGAAATTACTTCTCTTGGAGTTTGTGTTATTTGTGGGATACTTTCTTCTTTTTCTTTATAGTCATTTATAACGTCAGTTTTTTGACATCCTGTAAAAAATAAACATAGAATAATTAATAATATTTTATATTTCATTATTCATCCTCGAATTTTTGTGGAGATTCAATCAATAGTTCTTCATTTTTCCCACCTGATTTTCCTTCTGTGATTTTATATATATCCTTATCTACTTTATTGTATTCTTTACTGGCTTTATTGTATGCGTTCACAGTAGTTCCTAAATGTATACCAACCTTATCCATATTTTCTTTATAAGCATTAAGATGTTTGTCTAATTGTCCAATTCTTTTAATGATTATTTTAACATTTTCTTCCATTTTCATTGATTTAAGCCCATTTAATATAGTTTGTAAGTATGCAAAAAAAGAATTAGGAGAAGTAATCATTACTTTTTTTGATAATGCATATTCGTGCAAATCTTGAGTGTTTAGTTTGATTGTTCCAACTTTATAAACCAGCAAGTTTGAAAATATGCCTTCTGCAGGTATAAACATAATTGCAAAATCTGTGGTTCCTTCGTCGGGCCTTATGTATTTTGCAGTTTCGTCAATTCTATTTTTAATATCCATTTTGAATTGTTTTTCTAATTTTTCACGATTTTCTTTGCTACTTTCTTCCATTATTTTATTGTATGTTTCAAGTGAAAATTTTGAATCAATTGGAATAATTGTGTCTCGGATAAATATTGCCGCATCAACGATATTTCCATTTTTGAATTTGTATTGCATTTTGTAGCTATTTGGTGGCAGTACCCTAGAAAGTAATGTATCTAAAAAATATTCTCCTAGCACACCACGATGTTTTGGATTTTTTAAAATATTTTCTAAGCTTTCTAATTGTTCAGAAAAATTTAATACTTGCTTGTTGGTCTCATCAAGTTGTGAGAGTCGTTTGGTTACTTCTTGAATTATTTGAGCACTTTGTTTGAATTGTTGTTGTAGCGTATTTGAAGATTGAGAAATTCCTTTGGTTACCTTGTCATCAATTCTATCTAATCTGTCTTGTAGTTCTTTTCTGTTTTTAAGACCACTATTTTGGACTTCTTCTCTTAAATCTTTAATAACTTCTAACATCAATTTTTGACTTTGCTCGTCTTCTGGCTTATTATTAACAATTTTTTTTATATACGAAATAATTATTCCGACAGCAATACCTAAAGCCACTACAATAACCAGAATTACTATAAAGATATTTGTATCCATAAAATCCTTAATGAATTACCCTGCGGCAGAGACCGCAGGGTATCAAAGATCAAAAAGTCGTAAATTGATATCCTGTGGTTTCTTGCCTTGTTTGTTAATATATTCTATAACTATTTCCCAATTCCCAACTTCAC
>Ga0334885_1003863_pt1 | contig 13510 bp, 11 predicted proteins | sample GraSluR1_MG_8_FD_207233 | JGI IMG/M metagenome (GOLD analysis project Ga0334885, IMG submission 207233) | Sludge microbial communities from methane-producing bioreactor in Wageningen University, Netherlands - Granular Sludge_31_05-R1 | ecosystem: Engineered > Bioreactor > Anaerobic >...
TATATGGATTTTGGTTCTTTCTATGCCGGTTTTTTTGGAGGAATCCATATGAAGGAATTGGACTGGGCATGGTTTGTCAATGCTGGTTGGGTAACAAACCAACCTTTCGGAATAAAGGCGCAAATCCAAATGGGTATGGATCCTTCCGCCTTTGTCCGATTGAATCTAGCGCTCGATTACCCAATTACAAATACATTAAGCTTCTTCATATCCAATCAACTAACATATGTACCCATAGAGACAAGCATGAGCGGAAAAGCGAGATTGGGCGTTTCAATCGGAAATATCGACTTTTCGTTGCTTGTTGACTATCAAGAACAGGGAGTGAAGTATGGTGCCGTTATCGGAGCCCGTTTCTGAGTATAACCTTTATGTTCGGATGCCCAAACACGAAATTCATATGTTGGGATATATCATGGAGGCAGATGATCATATTATGAACATCAGGCATACGGACGAGTCAGACAGCACAGTGAAAATCATTGTACCAGCTGATCTATTGACAGAGGCAATCGACATGTTGAATCAGTTGAAAGAAGAACTCGAACTGGAAATTATTCGTTATGGGCCGAATCCGGGAAACCCTTAGTCTACCTGCGCCCAGAGAATATGCGCGCTCTGTTCAAGAAATCCATTATGAACGGTTGCAACGACTTGGATTTCGGACGTTGTTGTTTGATTACGACAATACCCTAGCCCCTTGGAAAAGCATTGTTGTCGATGAGAAAACATTGCTTTTATTCACCAAACTAATCGATTTGGGATTCCAAATCTGTGTAGTGACCAACGCGCCTCCAAAACGTGCCCAACACATAATCAATCGGTTCAAGGGAAAAATCCCTGTCTTCGGCTCCATGAGAAAACCGGGAATTCGGAACCTGACCCGAGTCGTCAATGCCATTAGCGCCGATGCTTCAAAAACTGTGATCATTGGTGATCTCCTGTTTACAGACATCATTGCCGGGAATAGGATGAAGATGTATACCATCATGGTAAACCCGTATCAAGAAGGGGTGATTTCCTTTTTGGGGAAAACAGTAAAGGTCATTACTCGAGTAACTCATTCGATTTTTTATTATACCGTTGGGTGGTTTTTCCACCTTTCTGAAATGATCAGCCCAAATGAGTTCCAGGAGACTGTCTTTGATATTGACTTTCCTCACCTAAAAAACACAGGTTTTGAAACAATTGTGTTTGACCTTGACAATACGCTTGTCCGCTGGAAATCTAAGGTATTTCACGATTCTACAATCAGTCTGCTTCACCAAGTCCAACAAATGGGTTTTCGCGTCTTCATACTCTCCAATACAACAAACAAGCACCGGGTTCAATTTATTCAAGAACAATTGGGGAATAGTTTTTCCGTGTGGGGACACATGAAAAAACCATTCCCTAGAAAAATGAAAAGCGTCTTGGAGAAAAACGCATGCGATTTACAGAAAACCGTAGTTGTTGGAGATCAACTTTTTACCGATGTTTTTGTCGGTAGTATTCTACGGGCATATACCATCAAAGTTCAGCCTTTATCCCTAAAAAAGGAGTTTTTCGGTACACGGATCTTACGAATCTGCGAACGATTGCTTTCGCGGTATATAAAAACCAAGCCCAAAATCCCAGAGGCCCCAAATCGAAAGAACGCTCCTTAAAGATCTACTCAAATCAACCGATATATCAAGTAGAAATCCCGATATGCGTATGCAGGATGGTAAATCAAAAAAGGGGGTACCTGAGATGGAACTCAGAGTAGATCCACTATCCGGGATGGAAAAGGTAAGGAACACACAAGGACAACAAACCCTTCAGAATTCTGTTGACAAAAAGGCTACCGACGATCCTAAGGTACTGCCAGGGAACAGCGGCGGAAGCTCACAGCAGCTTTTGGATGAATTTGAAATGGGTTTAGACAAGTTGAAAAGCCTTTTCCATGCTGATGCCCATTTCGAGATCAACAGAGAAGCGGATATGGTTGTCGTAAAGATCACCAACCGTGAAAACGGTGAACTGATCCGTCAAATCCCTCCTGAAGTGGTCGTTCGATTGGCTCGGAACATCAACGAACTCTTAGGCGTGCTTTTTGACGAAAGGGCTTAGCTGCAGTCATACGACTAAACCCTCCGTTTTGCCAGAAAGGATGTGATGATTGATGGGAAGCGACTATTTAAGCTTCTTCTCCTCTGCTATCCAGAATCGGACTCATTTTAGCGGTGTTTCCTCTGGTCTGGATTTGAGTGGACTGATCGACACGATTCTACAAAAGGAAAGCCAACCACTTTATAGGCTCCAAGAACGTCAGGAACAGCTTACCAACAGACAGAAAGCGCTCCAGCTCGTTACTGAAAAAATGCAGGAGTTCCGAACCTTTACCACACGCTGGAAACTCCAAAGCCAGTTTTTCCAACCCACGATCACCTCAACGCGCGAACATGTGATATCCGGTACTGGTACCGGATACGTTCCAAACATCTCTTTTCAAGCTCAGGCAACCCAACTTGCCCAAAGCGAAACTCTCTCGTCACGCCAATTTAATGGGGCCTCTTCTACAAGGCTTTCCACACTCGGCGCAACCAGCAGCGGGACCCTCACCATCAAGGTGGACGGACAAGAACACAACATCAATTACAACCCGGAGGATACCCTTCAACAATTGGCCAGTCGGATCCAAGGTCAAGCTGGGTTGAGGGCTTTTGTTACTTCATCAACTGCCGGTAGTCGGTTCCATATAGCAGCCCCGGATGCAAGTGTCGATATTCAGGGGATCAAAGATACAGGTGCATTTTTAACTCGAATGGGCCTATTGACCGATTATGCTTCTAAAACCCTGGTAACGGAATCATCGGCACAACTCCAGGATTTGGGTGTTTCATCGGGCACATTGAATATCCAGTATTTCGATGTGTCAACAGGCAATTTGGTCACGACAAATGTGGATTATCTACAAACTGACACCCTCACCCAACTAGCAGATAAGATTAAAACAGCAGGAATAGGAAAGTTCGAAGCACGGTTGACCGATATGGGTATTCTTCAAATCATTCCAACTGCTGGGGCATCTCGTATTGTAAACCTTTCCGAAGATGGCGGTGGAACCCTGTTGGACAAAATCCATTTGGGTATGGGAAGCGCCATTTCGAGAGAGTTTTCTGCCTTGGGAATCAACAATCCCTTGAGAGATTTTGGTGTTACGGGAGCGGGAGCTTACTCAGTTCGTGTTTTTGACCGTTCGCTTGGGACAGAGAAAACCATCATGATCGACTATGATCCAGATGACGATTCATTATCCGATTGGATTACCAAACTCAATGAAGATCCCGATAATAGTAACTCGCTGGTGGCAACCTTTGGGATCGACAAAAAATTGAAGATCTCAGCAGCAAGCGACCGTTATGTGCTCTTAGGCCAAACCGATACGGGGCCCTTGATCTCAGCGATGGGGTTGGGCGGGGTTGTGGCAGGGGCTCAGACCATGGTCAACGTCGACACCACCCTTTCCTCCTTAGGTGCATCCATCGGTGGCAGACTAACCCTCGAAGCCCACAATTCCTCCAATAATACCACTCAAGCCTTTGAAATCGACTACGCACCCGGTCAAACCATTGGCGAGCTCAAAACAGCAATCGAGACGGCAACAGGAGGGTTGTTTGAAGTCCTATTGGGAACAGATGACAAAATATACATCCGCGGTGCTTATGGTAATATTCATGTCCGGAGTTTGAGCGATTCCGCTGGTGGGTCCCTACTAAGCAGTTTGGGGATTTCCAGCAAAGCTGATACTTTGGCTCGGTTTCAATCGAAAGCCCTAACCGACGACCCTAGTTTTCCTCTTTCGTCTTTCGGTGTGATCTCGGATAAAGACCTGACCATTCAGTATTTGGATGCCACAACCGGCAAGAAAATGACCGAAACGTTCAGTTTCAACGCAGAGATGTCCTTGTCCGACCTGATCGATGCAATCAATGAATCAGGTTCAGGCTTTCTACAAGCAAGAATCGAAGCCGATAATCGCCTCCATATCACCGGAAAAACTCCGACCATAAAGGTATTGTCCATGGATGACGAAGGGGGAGGTCTGCTTTCAGGTCTTGGACTATCGTCCTCTCGGATCGCTTCTCAGACAGCGAAGATGCAAGTGAACATTGGAGGGGTGCTTTCGGAATTGGAAAGCAACACCAATACCTTCCGTGATGCGGTCACTGGGATCAATCTTGAAGCATACAGCACGGGAGAATGGACTACGATAACCGCGAATACCAATATCCAAGCAACGATGGAGCACATAGAGGAATTTGTCGAGACCTATAATGGATTAATGGAGTTTCTTCATACAAAGTTAAATGAAGACCCCTACACACCCGAACCTGGGTCAAAAGAACCATTATCCGAAGAGCAGATCCTACAGGGCATGGTAAAAAACAACCCCTTGGTCCGCCAAATTTTTTCAGAGATGCGCAATATGGTTTATACATCCATGGATGGAGGAACCAATCGGCTTGCTTATGGGTTCCTAACAAACATGGGCATCGGATCGACCGATGGGTTGGTTGAAGCCAAGCAAAACATCATGATGGGCAAGATCGCAATCAACACCTCATCACTAGAATCTGCATTGAGAACCAACCCGGAAGCGGTTTGGGAAGCATTTGGTATCGATTCTTCGTATGTGTTTTCAAACCAACATCGTTCAAACCCTTTGAATGGTGGATTATCGTCAACCCTGAGTTCTTTGGGCGTGGTGACTGCCGGGAGAATCGCGCTTGGATACACCGATGTCTCCACCAATCAATCAGGAATCATCTCTGTTGAATATCTGCCTGGACAATCTTTGAAAGACCTGATCGACTCATTCAACAATAAAGCAAACGGTAAAGCTCGGATGGTATTCGATTCTTTGAACCAATTGTCCATCCAGACCACTTCACCTTCGATTCATATCCAAAACCTTTCGGACGTCCAAAGGATCAACGAACCCCGCCAAGTTGGGAATCTTTTGGATCGTTTTGGGATCCGATCCATCGATAGCAAAACGATTCCCGTACAAGGATTTGCGGAACGATTGTCTTCTTATCTTCACGAATATACCAAATACAACGGAAGAATCGATCAAACAGCGGGCATCAACGGCACTTTATCCCAACAAATCCGAAGCATCAATCGCGAAATAACCAATTGGGCCAAACGATTAGAGACAAGATATGTGTCTCTTTGGGGTCGCTTTTCTCGATTGGAAAAAAACTTAGCCAACATGCAACGTCAGAGTGAATACATGGCCAATGCCTTTCAGCAATTAAGCGGACGCAATCAGTCGTAAATGATTCGAATTGACAATTATTTGGTTCTTCATGGGTATTATGATTCAAGGAATATTGCGCAAAGAGCTTTGAAGGAGGGGAATGTACTTGTGGATGGCGTGGTGGTAAAAAAGCCCTCTTATCGATTGCAATCCAATCAGAAGGTCCGGGTCGAGAGCCCGGACCTTCTGTATGTCAGTCGTTCGGCAATGAAACTCAAAGAAGCGCTTACCGCTTTTGAAATATCTGTTCACAACCTCGTATGCTGTGACCTTGGAGCTGGCACGGGTGGATTTACGCAAGTGCTCCTTGAAAGTGGGGCACAAAAGGTGTATGCAGTCGATGTAGGGTCAGGCCAACTCCATGCGAATCTTCAAAATGATACTCGCATTCAATCCATGGAAAAAATCAATGCCAGAAACATGGACCATAGGTATTTCGATCAACCGATCCATTTTCTCTGTGCGGATCTTTCTTTTATCTCCCTCTCGCTAATTATTCCGTCGATCAGAAAGATTTTGGATGATCGAGGATGCGGGGTCGTTCTCATTAAGCCTCAATTCGAGTTAAGTCCAATAGAAGTACCGCGTGGTATCGTTACAAACCCAAAACTGCACAGAAAGGCAATAAACCGTATCGAAAAAGCCTTAAATGACCATCATCTTCAAGCTCTCCGATGGATTCCTTCTTCTGTAAAAGGCAGCCAAGGAAACCAAGAATTCCTGATGCATTTCATAAAACCCTAAGCCAACCGGTATGGGTAAAACTGATTTTGAATCTCATTGGTTTCAATAGGGAGGTGGATATAGTCGATCGTCGATCCGATTTCTCTTTAAAATGATCTCCATCAAGTCCTTCATCATTTGGACGTGTGTCTCTTCCCAAGAAGCAAGCTTTAGAAGAAAATCCTTTGCGGGTCCTTCATCCACCAACTTTGCGCTTTTTTTGTAGTAGTGGACAAAGTCTTTTTCGATCAGATATGCCATGCGAATTACTTTCAGATCTGCCATATCTCCTTTTGGGGGGCTTTGATCCAACCGTTTCAATTCCAGATTCTTCTGAAATGAATCCGGAATCCGCTCCATTTCAACTTTGGATACCTGGAGAGCAGACTCGTTACGAGCCCAGTTTTCCAACAACTTCATATGCTCTGCTTCCATCTCTGCAAGCCAGCGAAACATCTCTTTCGCTAAAGGTTCATGCACAAAATCCATATTCTGTCGATAAAACTCCATTCCTGATTCTTCATACGCAATACCCAAGGTAAGAATATCTTGAAGCATTCTTTCACCTCTTTCACTTTGTGCTGGGATGGGTAGACGGAAAGACATAAATAGTATAACGGATTATCCATCCAAAGTCAAGATCCATTATTTATCCCAAATGGATTAACTACTCGAAGCGGAAACACCGAAAGGTACATCATCATTCTATGGAAGATATAGCATTTAGCTGATTCCATTCAAAAAGATTTCTGAAAGGATGCATAATTTAGAAACGAAGCGGAGATTTGGAAAAAAGGGGATTAGAGAAAGCGCGCGAACAATAGTAATACAAGAGGCCCTCTGACCGAGACGCTTTTGGGGGAAACTAGATGGTTCTTTTTTCGATCAGAGGGTCCCTTTTTCTTTTGCGTTTCATTAAAATCCTTTTGTTATTGTCCATATTTTGGAAAATTCTTCGCATCTTTTTCCTTCCAAATCATACTTCATAAATGCATTCGTCTTCTTTACTTGCATCATTGATCTCCTTCCTTTTTCCACCGCATTCTTGACAGGTTAATAGTAACGTACGCCCTTCATCAGCTGAATCATGTGTTCTTCCTTTTGCTGATATAGGCTTCTCATCATCGCTGATCCACATTTTTCGTTTTTCCTCATCCCAATCGCCTCCTTCCGTATTCGCCTTTTCTTTTTGTTGATTCGTCAATGGTTGTCATCAGAACTGAATATTCTTTGAACGTGATCATATTATATCACAGAAAATCATAATTGTCAAGTCCAAGCTTAAAATATTTTATTTGTACTTTCAGATCCGGACTAAAAGGGTTATAATACTTCCTGATCTGAAGATATTTTAGATTTTGGTTTGCTTTTCTCGAGATTGGGGGCATTTTCCGCCGCAGAAGCAACCTACCCCAATAAGTATTTAGGATACCGTACGTTTTTTGTTACCCAAAAGTCCATCTTTTGTTCTTGCAAGAAAGGAGAAAAGCGAGTACAATCGACACATATGAAATGGAAATATTCACTCACACACTCCTACCTTACCCCGCACCAAGTACAACATATACGAAAAGAACTAATGATTCTCGCCATACCTGCCATGGGAGAAAATATGCTCCAAATGATTCTGGGGGTAGTTGATACTGCCTTTTTGGGTCGGCTTCATTGGACTGCGATGACAGCAGCAGGAATGGCAAATCAAATCCTCTTCATCTTTCAGGCATTCTTCATGGCTATTGTTATCGGCAGTTCGGTTTTAGTTGCGAATGCGTACGGTCAAAAAGACCCGCGTTCAGTTTCTATAACTTGCTGGAACGGCTTCTATCTTGCGGTGTTTTTGGGTATCATCATGACAAGCTTTGGATTTGGAGCGAAAGGATTGATGATCTTTTTTCCGGGGGCGACGGAAGATTTGGTCCGTTTAGCCAGCCAGTATCTTCAAATCATGCTCTATGGCGGAATCGGAATGGTACTGATGCTTTTTCTTGGAGGATTGTTGCGTGGGGTAGGGGATACAAAAACTCCGATGATCGTTGTTGGCATTTCAAATGGAATCAATATTTTACTGGATTACGCTCTGATCTTTGGTAAAATGGGTTTCCCTGAAATGGGGGTAGAAGGAGCGGCTCTTGCTACTGTTCTTTCGCGTCTGTTTGGAACGGTAGTGCTCCTTTGGGTGTGTTTTCAAACCCCGAAACTGCAAATTCGAGTTCCTGATACCTGGAAGCTTTCCTTCCGAAGAATGAAGGGGATGCTGATCATCGGATTGCCCACAGCTATTGAAAACCTTATTTTTACCATCGGAATGCTCGTATTTACCAATATCCTTTTTATCGCTGGCCCGATTGCATACGCTGCCCATCGGGTAGGAATCAGCATTGAATCTTTGGCATTCATGCCAGGATGGGGAGTATCGGTTGGAATAACGACTCTTGTTGGACATTACAATGGTCGGGGAGACCTTCAAAGCGTTGGGGGCATCGTTCGGCAAGGTTGGAAGCTTGCTGTCTATTTTCAAGTTGCGATGGGGATCTTCGTTTTCGCATTTCCGAAGCTGCTGATTGGCATGTTCTCAAATGACCCAATCATTCTTTCTGAAGCAGAATTGCCGATTCGAATTATTGGAATGATCCAATTTTTCTTAGCGACTGATTTTGCGATGACAGGAGCACTTCGAGGTGTTGGAGATACAAGAACACCCATGCTTGTAACAATTCTGGCCATCTGGGGGATTCGGATTCCTTTGGGGTTTGTTCTTGTTCGATTTGCTGGTTTGGGCCTCTTGGGAGCTTGGATCGGAATGATGGTGGACATGGTTGTTCGATCGATTATTAAGACGCTCGTTTATCTTCGTGGAAATTGGGAGAAAACCGCTTCTAAAACCCGACTATCTTCAAGAGATTCGTAATTGCATGAATCGGTGCTCATGGGCGGATCCGCAAGGAGTTTAGAACAACGGATATGGAACTGATTGCCATGGCGATTTCAGCAATCGCAGGGTGCAGCAATCCCATCATGGCCGCTGGAATCGCGAGAATATTATAAAGAAAAGCCAAGAAAAGATTTTGGCGGATCGTGGAGAATGTTGTTTTAGAAATAGAAATCGTTGTGATTATATTCGAGAGCCCTTCCCGCAGAATAACGATATCGGCGCTTTCAATCGCCAAATCAGTTCCCGATCCCATAGCAACGCCAACATCAGCGCCTCGTAGTGCGGCCGCGTCATTTAATCCATCACCAACCATCATCACCTTTTTCCCCAACGTTTGATATTTCTGTACAATGTCCAGTTTTTGTGATGGAAGAACTTCTCCGTGATAATCTTCTATTCCGAGTTGCTGCGCAACACCAGATACAACCTGCCTGCGATCCCCCGAAACAATGACAGGGATGATCCCTTTTTCTTTCATTTGGGCAACAGCAGATGCTGTATCTTCACGAATAGGGTCATATATCCAAAAATCCCCGATCGGGTTTCGATCGATACGAAATTGAACCTGCGATTGGTGTGATTTTTCCGAATCATCCGTTTTTCTTTGGGGGTTTTCTTCTAATGGGAGGGGTCTTCCAATCTCATACATGTGTACTCCATCCTGAGCAGCAATTCCTTGCCCCGGTATCTCCTCAATAACGAATGGTTCATCCATGTGATTGTTCAGGGGATATATTCGATCTGGTTCTCCGTCTTTCAAACCGGATTCGGACTGCATCTCTCGATTCGTATAAGCCGTGATGGCTTTTCCCAACGGATGATTGGATTGAGATTCAATCGCATGAATTATGGCAAACCATCTTTTCGGTACCGTACAATCCACAACTTCCGGGCGTCCTTGAGTCAGGGTACCCGTTTTATCCAAAAGAATGTATCCAATGGATCGGCTGGTTTGAATCGCTTCTCCGTTTTTGATCAGCAACCCTTTAGTAGCCGCCACCATTGTGCCCCTGATCAGAGCCATCGGTGTAGCCAAACCGAGAGCGCACGGACATGCAATGACCAAGGTTGAAACCAAAGAAAAGACAGCAAATGAGAGTCGATCCATATCTCCTGGAATCCAAGGAACGTTTTGTTGAATCTGAAGGATATATGAATCCAATCTTTCATATGAAGCATACCAAATCAACCCGCTTACAACAGCGAGAAAAATAATCGCCGGTACAAACCAGAAAGTAATCCGGTCCGCAAGGGCTTGGATCGGGACTTTCGTCCCTTGCGCTTGACGGATCAATTCAATCATTTGCGCCATAAAGGTTTCATCGCCCGTCTTTGTAACGCGAACCTGAATTGGACGATTGAGAAGAATGGATCCTCCAATTACACTGTCTCCTGCTCCACGAAAAACAGGAGCTGATTCCCCACTAATCATCGACTCGTCAATCCCAGCTGAACCACTAAGGATGATTCCATCTGTCGGGATTTTTTCGCCTACCAATATTTCCATGATCATATCTCTCTTCACTGCCTCGATTGGAACTTGAACCCGGTTTTTTTCAACCAGAATCCGAGCTTCTTTTGGCTGTTGATCAATCAAAGCCCGAATTTCTCTCGCAGCGCGGTCACGTAAATAAGATTCAATGAACCGCCCGAGAATATGCAATGTCATAATCATGGCTCCGATTGTTGAGAAAGAAGAGATAGGAAACCCGATCAGATGCATCAATCCTGTACCCCAAGAAACTGTTGAACCGAGAAATATGAGAGAGTCCATATTAGTATGCCCATGGATTAAAGCAATCCATGCGCCTCTGATCGTTTTCTTTCCTAGATAGAAGATCACAAATCCACCCAGGAAGATTTCCATCCAAGCAAAAAAAGGCACATGTATCCCAATCATATGAAAGATCATAAGAATCGATAGAGGAACAGTCACAATCAGAGCAAATACCATCCGCCTTTTCATACTGCGATACCCTGATAGATCCCCTTCTTTTGCCTCTGAAAAAGATAAATCGTAACCAACTTTCTGAACAATCTCTCGAATCTCTTCTTGTGATATGGAAGGATCTACCTCGACAAATCCGGTTTCGGTTGCCAAATTCACACTAACAAAAAGGATTCGATCATCTTTTTGTAGTGCTTTTTCTACAGTTCGAACGCAATTTACGCAAGTCATCCCTAAAACCCGAAATCGGATTCTCTGTTTCATGTTTTCTTCGCTCATTCGATTACTTGATCGCTCCAATCGTAATCCCTTTTAGGAAATATCGAGAAAAGGCAAAAAACACGACAATCATTGGAATTGCAGCGAATGCCGCCCCGGCCATCAGCAATGAGTGTTGAAGCGGCACTTCTTCTTGCAATCGCGCCAACCCAGCCTGGAGAGTCATCATATTGGGTGTGTTTGTTACGATCAAAGGCCATAGGAAATCATTCCATTCTCCAACAAAAGTGAATATCCCCAATACCGCCAATGCGGGTTTTGTCATCGGAAGAATGATTGAGAAGAAGGTGCGCACTTCTGAAGCTCCATCAATTCTTGCCGCTTCAATAACTTCGGAAGGAAGCGTAATCATAAATTGTCGCATCAAAAAAACGCCAAATGGAGTAGCTATGCTTGGTAGTATGAGTGCTTGATAGGTATTGATCATTCCAAATTCTGAAATGAGAATATACAGCGGTACTAAGGTCACTTGCTTGGGGATCATCATAGAAGATATATACATCCCAAACAGGAAGTTTTTTCCAGGAAACTGTTTTTTTGCCAGAGAATACCCTGCCATAGCGCAAAACAATAGCTGAACAATGGTTACTGTTCCTGCAACAATACCGCTATTCAGAGTCCACCGCCATATTGTGGGTCTTTGAAAAAGGGAGGCAAAGTTTTAGATGGTTGGGTTGGTTGGAAAAAGCTCCGGCGGGAACCGGAGGGTTAAAGCGGGTGGTTTTATTGCGGTGATCACCATCCAATACAGAGGGATGAACGCAAGCAACCCCAAAAAAGCAACAATACTAAAAGCGATTACTCTTTTTGTCATGTCTTTACGATTCAACCGCATCATATGTGCACCACCTTCAATATTCGACGTTGGAACCCAACCACTTGAACTGAACAATCCCGAGAATCACCAAAATCCCAAACATAACCATAGACATTGCAGAAGCAAGTCCTAAATCATAGAACTGAAAAGCGGTTCGGTAGATTAGATATCCAATCGTAACAGTTGAAAACTCAGGTCCGCCTTTGGTCATGATGTATATGTTGGAGAAGGTTTGAAAGTTAGCGATCGTTCCCATGACCAAGGCATACAAAATGGTCGGCTTGAGCAAAGGAATTGTAATTTTTGTAAATACTTTCCACGAATTGGCTCCTTCCAGTTTTGCGGCTTCAAAGTAGTACTCAGGGATCGAAGCCATAGCGGCGGAAAGGAGGACGATCGTTGAACCGCCTCCCATAATCACCTGCATGATGATCAGGGAAGGCATAGCTGTCAGCTGGTTTCCCAACCATGCCACCGGTTCCATACCCAAACTCCGAACAGCATAGTTCAGCAATCCATATTGCGGATTGAACACCCATAACCATATCATGGAAATAATCACGGACGAAGTAACATTTGGAAGATAAAAAATCGCTTTAAAGAAGGTTCGGATTGAGTTCCGAAAAGGGTAAATCAACACAGTCACCAAAAGGGCCTTTCCCAACCATAAAGGAACTACTCCAAATGTATAGAGAAAGGTATTTCCTAACGCCTTCGTAAAGAGCCAATCAGAAAACAGATATTGGTAATTCTCAAATCCCACAAAGGTTTGGGAGAACACATTATAGTCAAAAAGGCTCAAATACGCGCCCCAGGCGACTGGGATTAGGAAAAATGTTGCAAACAAGGAAATATGAGGCAGGAGAAACAAATACCCCCACCTTGTCTTCCAAACGGTTTTCCAGACACCCAAATCCATCCCTCCCTGATCGTTTCTAGACGATTATGCTTGATCCACTGAACAGAAAAACTTGCTGCAGTAGAAAATCCTACTACAGCAAGTTTTTTTAATCCATTTACCGAAGGCGCTGGATAATCCGATTGGCCTCGTTTACAAAATCATCCAAAGCTCTTTGAGGTGACTTAGTTCCTGAAAAAGCACCTTCCAATGCAGCAATAAAGTGATCATTAATCTGGCTCCATGGAAATTCTTGAGATCCAAAGAACGGTCTTCCATAATGAGCCATAATATCGCTGAACCTCTGGACTTGTACGTTCATATAAGGATCGTCCAAGTAGAGCGTTTGATTGACGGAATCTCGAGCTGTTACATATTGTAAAGTCTCAAGCAAAGCAAGGTTCTCCTGATTGGTGAGAAAACGAATGAACTCAAACACCATATCCCGTTTGGCTTGATCGGGCTGACGGAAGATGATAAACCCGCTTCCTGTAGTGTAGGCTACTGCTTCTCGTCCTTCCACATGCGGGAAAGGAGCGACAACAGGGAAAAACTCTTCGGAAATCCGCCCTTCTTTCAGATAGCGGTCGATCCGTCCGATTTCGTATGGACCGCCAAATCCAATA
>Ga0334885_1003864_pt1 | contig 13508 bp, 9 predicted proteins | sample GraSluR1_MG_8_FD_207233 | JGI IMG/M metagenome (GOLD analysis project Ga0334885, IMG submission 207233) | Sludge microbial communities from methane-producing bioreactor in Wageningen University, Netherlands - Granular Sludge_31_05-R1 | ecosystem: Engineered > Bioreactor > Anaerobic > Unclassified...
GCGAGCCTGCATTGGAAGACGCCGAGGATTTTGTCCAAACCCTCGATCGAGCCTTTGGTTCGGCCCTTCAGGATGCGCGTGATTGTGGCGTTCGAGACCCCGGCGCGTCTCGCGAGGTCGGCCTTGGTCATGTGGGTCTCCTCCATGAGACACTTGATAAATGTAGCGATTTCGTTCATTTTAGCCTCCGATTATTTGAGATAGACGATTCGTTTCGTCGCCGCCTGTCCCGTAGGGGCGAGGTCTCCTCGCCCGCCGACACGCGCCCTCACGAGATAAACGCCACTGCCGAGGGAGGGGTCGGGTTGCCAGACGAATTCGCAATTATTAATAGACACGGCGTCTCGCCGTGTGTCGAGCGGGACGCTCGACCTATTATTCGGCGAGATTGCTTCGTTGGGCTCCGCCCTCCTCGCAATGACGTCTATCTTGCGCCCATTCACATCGTAAATCTCGACGTCGAACGGGACGGGAGACCCGTCCCCTACGCCCTCGACGGCGATGGTTACCGACGAATTGAACGGGTTGGGATAGGCGGAAATCTCTATGGCGGAGGGTTTTACGGGCGCGGTTTCGTTGATGGCGGAGACGACGCTATCGCCGACATCGAACATGTAGAGGCGGACATAACCGTCTCGCGGATGGCCCATGGCGTAGATTCGCGATTCTTTCATCGCAAGATGCGTGATGTCCATCGTGCTGTCGAGGTCCATGTAATACGCCACCTCGTAAATGCTGTCAAGATTTTGGATGTTCAGAACCGAGATTCCATGCTCGAAACCGGCCGCCATGATGTTTTCATTCAGTGTTTCTACGCAGAAAACAGCCTGCCCGTCCCAGTGCGAATCGAAAGTGTAAGATGTGTCAGTCCCTAATATGCGCAGATAACTTTCATTGATATTCCAATCCGGGTAATCCGACATCGATGTGTTTACGTAATAAAGAAAGTTGTCATGGGTTGTTATGCCGCCAAAAAACTTTTGTGTCCGGAATATTCCCCCTGAATACACGGGAACTGGCGTAGCCGAGTTTATCATATCGACTTTTCTTATTCTGAAACAAGGATAAACCTCTTCCGTGGTTTCGTTATACTCGGAGTAAGTTATTCCGCTGTAAGTATATCCGCCGATTACTTCAAGACCAATATTTGCGCCGATATGCTCGTAGGTTCTTGCGATATATATCGACTCCGGGTTGGCGACATTAATACAGGTTAATTCCGCCAAAGGCCCACCATGTGTATAAAGAAAGCTGTCCTCCAAAGCCGCAAAATGGTAAGAGGCTCCGGGAGTATGCATATATGACCAGTATCTGGCGTATGTTGTTCTAAAATCAAACGCAAAGACAAATCCATCACCAACTACAAAGGTCCTAACACTGTCAATAGTACAACCTATCAAATCTGCTGATACGAATCCCGAATCGGTAAAAAATGTATCTATTTGGGTAGAGTTCCATGGATTCATATATTTTATACTTCTATTCCCTGATAACCACACCATAAAAGAATCCCCCATAGCGAGGTCCCAGTGTCCTGTTCCGGAGTAGCTCCATCCGGCAGGCCAGGTGTCGTTTACAGGCTCATGCCAAAAATTACGGTTCGTCGGCGCATCGAGCCAGTCGATCATCCGGCAACGCAGGCTGTCATTGCCAAAGGCAATAGAGGCCAGCAGGCCGAGGGCGAGTAAACAAATTATATTTCTCTTCATATGAACTCCTTTACTTCTAACAGTAATGGTAAGCCTAAGTCTCAGAATGTCAACCATAATTTGAATTCGCCGACGGTCTTTCGAAAATATTCATCTATCCACAAGTTTATCCTTGTCAAATGCAAAATGAGGAGCTATTTTGGACGTTGTGAATTGTGAACTTTAACGAAGGAGTTGAATGTGATTAGAAAACCTTTAATTATCGTGCTTCTGGTGGCTGTATCGGCTGTCACTCTGTTCGCCCAGAAAAACACCACTGTCAACTGGTTCGGCTATATTCGAAGCGCATATACCTATTCAATCGTCGATGAAGCTGACAACACCAACGAATTCAATATGCTTTTAACGACATTGGGGCTGATGGCGAATATCAACGAATACTCCCAGGTCTTCATGTTTGCCTATTTCGATGCCTCCGCGCTAACCAGCGCATCGGAAGGCACTGGCGGATTAATGACTAATTCGAGCAAATTCGCCTCGATTCTCGATGCCGAGATGCGTTTCAAGCCGCTGAAAGGCCTTCAGCTTACCATGGGGCAATTTGTTACACCCTTCGCGACAGAACATCTTCTTTCTGCATCGAAGATCGATTTCGTGAATCGCGGCTATGTTGTCCAGAACTCGCCAGCGTATCGGGATGTTGGAGCTTATCTGAAATACAGTCATGATTATTTTACGGTTTACGGCGGTGTTGTTAATGGCTCCGGCATGAACCAGCGCGACGCGAACAACCATAAAAACCTTGTCGCAAGAGTAGAAGTTAAACCTATCGATGGCCTGTTTATTTCCGGCGCGACATCGATTGGCAAGGACAATAATCCGATCGATAGCGATGCCCTCGATAGAAATTTTTACGCAGGGAATATTTCATACAAAATTAAAAGCTTCTTCGTTACTGCAGAAGCCTCGATTCAGGACTACGATGGCGACAACACGACCGCGATGTTCGCCCATGCATTTTATGATGTCCCTGTAGATTGCAAAATTGTTAAATTAGTAACTCCGGCATTTCGTTACGATTTCATCGACCCGCCCGGCGAAAGCGACAAAACCGACAGAATGACCTTCGGATTAACGCTTAATTTCGATAAGATCAAATGGCTGAGTCATTTTCGTCTAAACTACGAGATGATAAGCTCCGAAGGGGCAATCGACCCGCCGGATAATATAATCGCAGAATTCCAGATGCGTTTCGATTAAACCCCGAGATAGCTTAATTGCCGCAGGGAGGGTATTCACCCTCCCTTTTTTCACAAGTTTCTTTTTTCTTGACATTCTTATCCTCGTTTCTTACAATGAATGTAGGAATTGAAAACTGGAGCTTATGAATGGACAATAGTTTCTTAGCAAGAAAATCCATGCGATTGTCCTTAGGAGAACAACATGAAACGAATATCGATTCTTCTCGTTATCTTAGCTGTCATGCCCCTTTCCGCATGGGAAAGGGGCTACCAGCTCGATCCGCATGTCAGCCGTTTCTATGACATTCTCGAATTGCCCAGTGGTAATATGTTATGGCTTGCCGAAGCACAAAAAGCGACACTTCTTGAAACCAATATGGGAGGCGATTCGTTAGTTCTTACCAGATTTCCAGAAATCGACAGCACATTCTGGGCTTATTCTATGGAATATGGCGCGGATTCATCAATATGGATTGCAGGATACCACTATAATGGAACCGACAGAAAAGCTTCCATTATGATTCTTGACAGCGATTGCAACATCTTAGATTATATAATATACGATATTTATGGTTATGATTTCCGTCCGAAATTGATTTTCGATTCCGAAAAAAATTGTGTTGTTGTGGGGAATCATAGAGTATCTGGAGAATATATAGGCTGGGTTTTTAAAACGAATCCAGCCGGGAGTTTGATATGGGCAAAAACCCTCGATACCGGCGGGAGAGTTTGGTTCACAGATATCCTTATTGCATCTGATAACAGTTATTATCTTGTCGGTGGTTTTCAGGACGCAGTCGAATGGATTGGTAGAACAATTATAATTCACGTCGATGAGAGCGGTGATTCTCTAAACGGCGTGGTTTTGCCCTTCGATTCGTCTTTCACGCGTTCAGCAGAACTCGTAGGAGACAGCGCTATTTACCTCTTTGGCCAATCAGCACCTCCGGGAGCCTGGTATTATAATTCCTGGATTGCCATGTTAGACCTGGATTTGAACCTAATATGGCAGAAACACTACGATTTTTTCTCTCCGTCCTATATCTTCGATTCCGAACCTATTTCTGACAACCGAATAATACTCGGATATAATGTTTTCGATGATATTGGGTTGCTTCTCTTCGATTCTATGAACGGCGATACTATTTACACTCAGAGATACTCGTCCCCCGGAACCACTGAAGTCGGGAATAAACTCAGAGTAATGTCGAACGGAGATTACGCTGTTGCGGGTGTTCATAGCGCAGGACTTACGCGATGTCTTGGTTTCCGGGTTGACTCTCTTGGAAGTCACGTGCCGGCATCGATTGATGAAACTTCGGAACTGCCATCATACTTGGCAATAAAAACCTACCCCAATCCTTTCAATTCCGCGGTAACCATAACCGCGCCGTCGGGGGCGGAAATAGAGATATTCGATGTGAACGGACGTCGCGTAGCACTCGTTCCCTTCGGCTCGGCTCAGGGAGCGATTTTCCGGTCGTTGAGCGAAGTCGAAACGACCGCGGACGGCCAATTCATCTGGCACCCCGCCCCATCTCTCCCTTCCGGTGTGTATCTCGTCAATGCGCGTTTCCTTAGCGAAGACAGACATAGAGGTAAAAAAGAGGTTAAAAAAAGGGTAGTGTATTTGAAATAAATCAGATATTATATAATATCGAGCTAAAACGGTGTTATTATACTATTTAATATATACAACACGCTTTGAAATCTCATACTCTCCGGCTTTTGCTCGCACTAAGTAAACACCGCTTCCGAGGGAACTCGATGGTCTCCAGATTTGGTTTCCTCCCGGAAATTCAGTAACGTGTCTGCCATTAACATCGAAAATACTGACGATAGCATTTTCCGGAGCAATTATTCGGCATGCTGAATTAAATGGGTTCGGCTCGATATTCAAAACGAACTTATCTGGTGTAATTATGTCGTCAGAAAGACCAAAATGTATAATAGTATCAACGCATACTGGCCACGTGTAATCGCCTACAATATGAATGCCAGTTGGCGGAGCAATTGCCATTGCAACAAATTTATATTCACCATAATAATCTGCTTTGCAAATTGAGCCCGAATAATGCATCGGAGAAGTCTCGACTAATACAACAATTGGTATATCGATAACGCCCTCTTCGCCTGCTGGAACATCATATGATGTATCAATTCGCACTATATAGACCCAACAGCTATCTACAGGCGTGGAAGTTTCTGCATGGAAACGTATCGAGTCATCGATTTCCTCCAATGTAATCGTAAGAATTTCTGGTGTCTCCATCGGAGACCTCGATGCAAGCCCTGCACCCCATGTTATCGTTTCGCCAATCGAGCCGTCTTCGCCGTTAGGCAATGGTTCTCTATGCCCGACACTATCGCCGTTGTCATCAAAGAGTGGGATTTGTTTAGTATCTCCAATTACTTCTCTAACAAGCGCGGCGGCCCAATTGAAAGTATCTTTGAAATTATAGCCGAGCATAAGTTTATACCATATCATATGGCCAAAATAAGCTCCTGCAACATAATAAGATACAAGGGAATCACTAGTCGATGTCATCATAACTCTACCGCTCGCAGAAAGCTCGTCGATGAACGAACCTGACAGACATGCATTATAAACGGTGTTAATTCGATAAGCATCATTGATCGAGGTATATTTTTTATACATCGAATCGAGTTCCGAAGGTGTAAGAACAGCTCCGCCAACCATAGGGTAACGGTTTGTATCTCCATGATCTGTCATATACACATATAGATTTGTTGCTACATCACTTCGATAGCCTGCCCAAGTCTCGAAAGCTGTGAGTAGATTAGCCTCATTTGCCAAACATCTGACATCGTTTCTCGAATCCCCATCTAAATCGAGATTATTTGTATGATGCAAGACAAATATGTTTTCTTTTTTAAGCCCTCTCGTTATACAGGTTTGATAAGCTTTTTCCATCGAGATGTAATGCCTACCTTCATGCGTTGTATTAACTAAAATTGCAAGTTCATCTTCGCCGCCCCTACACAAGGTGGAATGGGAGATATGGGGAATATCAGTTATAGTCGGAGTTACAGAGTTGACCACAGGGTTAACGACACGTGATGTTATCGTTGGGCTTGAAATTGAAGGTGTAACATATCTGATTTCCGGAGTTACAGTGTCTCCCATGCAGGTTATCCCTGCAAAATTCAGTTTCACGAGAAGAATATCCCTGTCCGACAATCCTGTTTCTTCGGTAAGTCCGGCAATTGAATAATCCCCATATTCCGACCGCACAATAGAAGCCCCAGTTTGATTTCCAACTCCGCCGGCTGTGGTTGCCCAATCGAAATCGCCGTTCGACTTGAATTTAACCAAAAATACATCGCTTCCACCGCCACCGAAACTACTTGTCGAGCCAGAGACGATATAACTGCTGTCCGGAAGTTGTATTAGCGATCTTCCGTAATCGTTGGCGCTACCACCAGCGGTGCGCGCCCATTGGAGGGTTCCGGCTGAATTGAATTTCAGTAGGAATAAATCGCCAGTTCCAACTCCGAAAGTCCAGGTAACCCCGGCGACAGCATAACCGCCGTCAAAAGTCTGTATCACATCATGACCGATCTCGTTGCCGGAAGCTCCGTTGACAACGCGTGTCCATTCAACGTCGCCGCCGGAAGTAAGCTTACAGAGTATTAGATTATCGTAGGTCGGTGAACCCGCACCGTAGCCGCCGACTTGACCTGTGAAAATATATCCTCCGTCGGTTGTTTGAATAATCGTATGCGCCCTGTCGTAAAAAGACCACCCTATAGCGCGTGCCCATTCCATATCGCCCGCACCCGAAAATTTCACAACAAATAAATTTGAATAATCGGTAGAATCTTGCGGGTAACTTTCGGTATATCCTGAAACAATGAATCCATAATCGGGCAAAGTCTGAGCTACCGAGAAACCAATATCATTATAATCCCCATTTACAGTCCGCGCCCATTCCAATGTGCCATCGAAATTCATTTTAACAAGCATCAAAGCAAAATATGGCGGATCCGGATAAGGTGGTGCAAAGCTCCACGTGTATCCTGTCAGAGCATAGTAATGCCCCGGAGTTCTAATTCCGGCGTAAAGAACATCGCCACCAGCTCCGCCAATAGCCTTCGCCCATTCGACAATTCCGTCTTCCTTGGCGAATTTCACCAGAAGAAAATCCGAATTCCCGGCCCCATAGCTAAATGTCCCGCCAGCTATCGAGAGATACTCTGTCGGAAAGGAGGTTTTCATTATGCTTTGGCCCCAGTCTTGTTCAGCGCCCCCAACCTTTTGATATGATTGGTTTTGTCCTAAACATGCGACTGTAGCAAAAATCACCCCAATGATCAGAATTGTATTCTTCATATCTATCACACAAGCTTCTTTCCTAAGTTGTTCGCCTTATCGAGATAGAATTCTACCCCTCGTTTTTCGATTGCACCGGCATATAAAGTGCCCACGAAATCGGCGTTGAGTGAGCGTTTCGCGACATCTTTTATCACCGGCGAAGCATTATCGCAAAAGGGTTTCAAAATTGGGGGAACGAGTGAGTTTGTAATTATCACAGCCGCCTTCCGTTGCTTTAATGAACGAGGGGTTGGGACTCCGGAAAGAGTAAGAATCTTACCTTCCGGTTTGGCGAAAGTCCAACATACCCTTTCGAGAAAGGCCATCATAAGCGCAGTTGGATAACCCATATGAAGCGGTGTGCCGAAAATAAGGCTGTCGGAAACGAGCAAATCCGCGCTGAGCATGTCCATATCGTCTCGAATTGAGCACTCGCTGATAGGGGCGTCTGTTTTCCTATTTCTACAGGCAAGACAATTATTGCAGAAGCTAATCCTATGATCTCCCAGATAAATCTTCTTTACCGACATATCCGGATTCACAGAAAGCGCTCCATTAATCGTTCTATCAACCAAAGTATCGGTGGCTTTGCCTTTGCGGACGCTCCCGACAATCGCTAAAAGCATCATTAAGACTCCTTAAAGATGGAAGATTTATCTCTCCCTAATGGATAAATAAGGATCATCGACTGCAAAAGTCAAGTTCTGATTTGCGAAGCCCGAAATTAACTCCTCACTCTCCGTAAATTTCTGAAAACTCCATCAAGACTAAAGCTTTGCTTTTACTCTCTGATATACAATTTGGCCGTTCACCATCGTCATATCTACAAAATTGTCGAGTTTCCCAAGGTCGATGTCATTTGTCAGAAGGAACCAAAGCGAGGTTACTTTGAAAGGGTCTTTATTGAAAAGAACGATATCCGCCTGTTTGCCGACCTCGATCGAGCCTATTCTGTCCTCCATAAACAGGGCTTTGGCAGAGTTAATTGTCCAGAAAGTAACTCCCTCTTCGAGCGAGATTTTCTCGGCCTTGCCCCAGTCGCTTTTGCCCTTGTAATTTACCCTCTTTCCTGAAATCAGTAAGCCGTAAAAGGGATTAATAGGACCTGCGCACCAATCGCTTCCGAAGGAAACCGTTACACCTTCATCAGCGAGACTCTTCCAGGGCATAAAACTGTTCAGTCTTTCCCTCCCGAAAGCTCTTTCGAGCATCTCGTCGCCGTAAAAGTGCGTAGGTTGCATAGCGGCGTGAATTCCCAATTCGGCCATTCTTCTTTTATCTTTAGGGGTGGGCAATTCGCAATGTTCGACACGGTGACGCGAATCTCTTTTCCCATTAATCGATGCCGCTCGTTCATAAGAATTGACGACCCTGCGAATGCCGGCATCCCCGTTCGAATGTGTGCATGCCTGCAATTCAAGCCTATCGATGATCGCTACGACACTGTCAAACTCCTCCTGAGTCCACACATATTCGCCATAACCGCCCTCATCGCAGGAAAATGGTTCGAGCATGAAGGAAGTTAGATTATCCGGAGTGCCGTCGATATAGAATTTCACAGAATTGCCTATGTTCATACTTAAATCGGAATGCTCCGCGGATAATGCCTTCCACTTTGTAAGATCGGCAATTAATCCATCGACATCCTCGAAACGTTCTCTCCCGACATAATATGCCAACCGGACATGAACATTATCGAGACCGCCCTTCTCTTTGAAATCAAGAATGAAGGGAATGAACTCGGGATAGATTTGAACGTCGTGAAAGGCCGTTACTCCAACAGAAAGCGCGTGGTCGATTGCCTTGGTCATATGCCACGCGAATTTTTGTTTGCCATCTTCGCCCAAATCCTCCCAAGTGAAAAAATCAAGAAAGTTGAAAGCGTGAAAATGACGTAGCTCGCCCGTAAATTCACCGGTATCCTCATCCTTTACAGGGTGAAGAGCCTCGAAAGCCTTCAAATTCTTTGCGCAAATCTCGACAGCCTTGCTGTTAAGCCATCCTGCCTGCCCGCTGTAGGACATCAAAATAACAGGCCTATCCGAAATAATCTCGTCGAGTAACTCTTTTCGAGGATTGCGATATGGAACATACTCCATTTTCCAGCCGATAGCCCCGACAAAGGGCAAATCCGGCTCCGCTGAATTTCTTTCAACTAAAGCCTCACGCAGATCTTCCATGCTCGAACACTCGTAAAGTATAGCCGGCATCAGCGCTTGAAGCCCGCCAATCCAGAGGACATGACAATGATTATCGACAAACCCCGGAGTGATTCGCCTCCCTTTTGCATCGATAACTCGAGTCTCCTCGCCGATAAGCGCTTTCGCGGCTTTTCCCGAGCCGACATAGCTTATAACTGAGCCGTTTATCGCCAAAGCCTCAGCAACCGGCTGATTCGGGTTGCTCGTCCAAATCTTGGCGTTCAAAATAACAACATCAGCCGGTGCGACAAGCTTTTCGGGCGTGTTGTCTGCCATCATAAAGACGGAAGTCAAAACCAAAAGAAAGATAATTGTTTTTTTCATAATTGTCCTTTCATTATTACCCAATAGTAAAAACTAAAACATCGCGTTAGTCAAGAGAAAAAACGACCCAAGGTCGATAATATGCCCGCCGTGTGTGTTTTTCTTCGAGTTGTGCAAAGAAATCTCTCGACAAATCGAATCTGCTCGTCCAATTGCGAAGGCAAGTCTTGACTTTCGTCTCGAGTTGATTATTTTAACAAAAAAGGAGGCCTCGATATGAGCAAACTCAAGGATGAAATCAAAAATGCCGTTTCCGAATGCGGGCTCGATGTCAAATTCATGGCGAAAATGACAGGACTCAATCGTTCGACTGTCGAGCGCTATATCAAAGGGCAGACCGGCTCGAATCTCGACAAGCTCGAAACCCTTTTGGAGATTGCGGGATACAAATTGACGCTGACTCCGATTGATCCGCATATGGACAAATATCGTTCGCAACGCCGACTTCCGCCTCCGCCTCTCGATTGACCCAATTCGCGCACAAATTATGCCGCAATATGTGCTATTTTTGCGGATGTTTGAGCATGTTATCGTAGATTATGCGCAATTTTACATATTCGATGCGCATAATTACCATTTTTTTGCTAATTCCTGCTATTTTGATGCGCAACAAATAATACCGTGCGTGCTTCAAAATGCATCGTGTGCGCTAAGAATAACACAGTGGCCGCTAAGAATAGCATCGTGTGCGCAAAGAATAATACCGTGCCCGCAGAAAATAGCATCGTGTGCGCAAAGATTAATACCGTGCCCGCTCAAAAAGACACCGTGATGATTGCAAAATAGGCCGTGGAGATTCGAAAAGCGATAAAATTCCACTCCTCGTTCAAAAACAACATCCATGCGACGCGGAAAAGTTTCAATTCGACCCTTGACTAAAGCTATTCACATATTATATTCGATGGACGAACAACATTTCAAGGAGGAAACATGCCTTCGAGGATTATCGCCGTTGCTATTCTTGTCCTGTCGATCGCGCTTTGCGCCCAGACAATCGATTCACTGCCCACTCTGCCGAAAACCAGCGTCGAAATACCGTGGACAGAGCTTCGCGGCCTAATCGAGCTGTCGATGAAGGGGGCCGATGTCAAACTCACCCCGCCGGTGGACTATATCATCCCAAATGCCGAATACGAGGCGTCGATTTCGGGCGATGTCCTTCGCGGAACGGCCTCGATACCTGTTGTCGTGCTGAAAGAGGGCTATGTGCAGGTGCCTTTGTTCGACCAGAATCTCGCGTTGTCATCGCCGAAAGTGGATGGTCGAACCGCGCCCATATCCCCATGGTCGGGCAATCACACATTGGTTCTGAAAGGCCCGGGGAATTTCCTTTTCACTGCGGGTTTCGTGTTGGAGTTGGCCGATCATGTTACGAATTTCCGTCTGAATATCCCCAGAACAAGCTCCACGCAGTTTAAACTTACCCTTCCCGAGGCTGGTATCGATGTCAAACTAACCCCCGCAAGCAGGCTTTCGAGCAGGACTTCGGGCAACACGACCGTCGTGGAGGCCTATGTTCCCTCGACCGATTATCTTTACTGCGAATGGATGAAGGCAATTCCCAAAGAGGAGGAAGAGAAACTCGACCCGATAGTCTATTCCGAGGTTCGAAGCCTTTTCTCCGTTGGCGAGGGGCTTGTGCGCGGGTCTTCGGAGATCGCCTATTCGGTGGTGCAGGGCAAGGTGGATGTCCTTCGGTTCGAGCTTCCGGGCGATGTGCGCATCCTCGATGTCCGTTCGAGCAGTCTTCGCGACTGGAAAATGAACGCCGAGGGCGAAAAGCGGATTATCAGCGTCTATCTCAAATTCCCAGCCGGCGGGACAATCACGGTAACCTGCGATTACGAACGGAGCATGGAAGGCGTAAGCGCGGTTGTCGAGATGCCGAATGTGAAATGCGTGGGCATCGACCGCGAGAAGGGCTATATCGGCGTGGTCGCGACAACCAATGTCGAGGTGAGCCTCGTCGAGGACGCTCTCGAAACAGCCACTCGCATCGACCGCTCGGAGCTTCCGCAAAGCCTCTGGAGCCGGACGAATCATCCGATAATCCTCGCTTTCAAATACCTCGAAACGCCTTATAAGGTCATCCTCGACATCGAAAAGCACGAAGACCTCGCGGTAAAGGTCGCCACCGCCGACAACGCGGCTTTCGTGGCGATTCTGACAAGCGAAGGCAATTACATCGTCCGCGGAACTTACAGCGTTCGGAATAACCTCAAGCAGTTTCTCTCGCTGGATTTGCCCGAAGACGCCGAACTATGGTCTCTCTTCGTGAGTGGAAGTCCCTCGAAACCGGGCAAGGGCGAGAAAAACCGCGTCCTTGTGCCGATGGAAAAATCCCGCGGCGGCGAGGAGGCGACGACCTTCCCCGTCGAAATCGTCTATTTCGTCAAATCGAAGAAGCTGGGGGCTTTCGGCAAGCGGGGCATCATGCTTCCCAAGGTCGATGTTCCTGTCAGCGTGATGAATTTGTCGCTGTATCTTCCCCACGGCTACACCTACACGGGCTTCGGCGGGAATATGCAGGAGGGTTTCGGTGTCGAGCCGGCGGGAGGTATCGGCAGGGCGATGGGCAGAAGGGACGATTTCGATGAACCGAACATTGCGCCTCAGGCGAAGTCGTCGCGGATGCTCGAATCGCAGATTGCCTACGAAGACGAGATGCGCGAGGAGATTCAGGTTGCGAGCTACAGCTCCAGCCAAAAGGGCGTAATGCCAGTGCGAATCAGCATTCCGGAGGTGGGCGCGCTTCACAGATTCCAGAAATTCGTGGTTCCCGAGGACGAAAAAGGGCCATTCCCCGAGGTCAAGGTCAGATACACGAAACGCGGAATTAAAAACACCCTGGCCTTCGTGGTGGTTATTCTGGCGATAATCGGGTTCTATTTGTTCGCGAAGAGCCTTCTCGTAGCGGTGGATAAGGCGTCGGAGAAGCAACCGCGCGCCTTTAAGGTTTTTATCGGGGCGTTGATAATCGGGTTCATTATCCTGCTTGTGCTCTCGGGCATCGCACGGATGCTGTCCGTGAGCGGTGCGGCAATTTCTACCCCATGGATATTGGGCGGATTATTTCTCGCGGTTTATGTCTTGGTAAAATATGTCGTGGAAAAGGCAAAGGCGAAACGCGAGATGAAAAGAGCGGCGCGTGAAGCACAGCAAACCCAGCCACCCACTCAGAACACGGGAGAATGATAGGAGGTTAATATGAAAAAATTAACAATATGCTTGTTAGCCCTCGGCCTGCTGGCCGCTATTACGCTTAGCAATGACAGCCTGCGTTGCCGGATGATCGACTGGCTGGACGCGCCGACGAACCGTAATTTTTTGCATGAGCCTGTAAACGACACCTGGCCAGCCGGATGGAGCTACTCCGGAACAGGACACTGGGACCTTGCTATGGGGGATAGTGTTTGTGGTTGGTTACCGGGCTCAAGAGCTCTTATTTTTGTTGATGCCTATAATCCTACCTCGATTGATACAAGCATTATGCTTAACTCAGGTTCGCTCAATAAAGTGCTTCTTGCTATGGCTGATTCGATTCTATTTGTGGGGGGGGGAGGTGTACTATATTGTTACTCATATGAGAATAACTCAGTTACAATGAATTCTCTATATTATGATGCCTTCGCCGACTACCATTTTGCGGCTTTGGAGGACAGCTTTCTTTATACTGATGGCGGATCTACGGGTCTTACACGAATCAACGTGGCTAATCCGGAATCGATATTCATCGACAAGACATACGATTATAGTG
>Ga0334885_1003866_pt1 | contig 13500 bp, 15 predicted proteins | sample GraSluR1_MG_8_FD_207233 | JGI IMG/M metagenome (GOLD analysis project Ga0334885, IMG submission 207233) | Sludge microbial communities from methane-producing bioreactor in Wageningen University, Netherlands - Granular Sludge_31_05-R1 | ecosystem: Engineered > Bioreactor > Anaerobic >...
GAGTCACGCCCTTTTTGTCCACCCCTTCGGCGCGGACGAAAAAGTGGGGAATTACCTTGGCGCTGCTACTGGGGAATTACCTTGGCGCTTTTGGCCTTTAAGTGGGGATATACCATGGCGTTCGACACTGAGTCGCACACTCTCCACTTTTCCCATTGTGGCAGAAACTCGCGTGGGTCTTCGGTGTTCTGCATGGAGAATCTGAAAATGCGAAGGATGTCCCCAAAGTACACACTTTCTGCGTTAAAACACGCCGGGCGAGACATGGCCGGCTAAGGAGCTATCTATGACGGTACAAGCTGTCGCTGCCTAATAATGCGACAAGGAGGGGTCACATGGCCTCAAAAACCTTAATGGTGTGTTGCTTGGTTCTTATTCCCATTCTGGTCTTTGCGCAGCAAATACCGAGGTCTAATTTGACACATTCCGAAAGACAATTGCTCCAAGATAGCGCAGCATATGTCGCGCGCGCTAAACCAGGGACCCCTGGGGCAGGAAGAAGCGAAGCGCTCAGGGATCTTTGTGCTCGCAAATGCCGACTTTGCTTCGACGGAAGGAGTTGCGATTTCGACTGCGTGCAAAGGAGGTGCTTGTATGAGTAAGAACCATCCAATAGGCAGATTTGAATTCTATGTTACTTCCTTGATCTCTTTGCTTGTGATCCTGGCCGGACTCTATCAGGCTCGTCTCAACATTAGCGAAATGCGCTCCCAGAACTGCAAGAACTCAGCAAGTTCGGTCTTGAAAGATGTTTCCGAGAAGACAAACAGGATCTGTGAACAGCTTGACCGGCAGGCAAGCATGTACCTGGAAATAGGAAGGTGTTACCAAAAGGCGAGAGGCGGTTCGACAGACTGCTTGAATCGTGAATATGCCTTTCGGCCTGAGGACTCTCAAAGAGCATGGTCTGACCTTGACATTGCAGTCTATACAGTGTGTCCAATCGTTTGGAGCAATGATGCAAAGGAATTGGTTCTCGGTTTCCTGAAGGTGGGAGAATCTCATTCAAGGAGAATGCGTCCGCTGCTCTGTCCGGCCACAGCAGAGGCAACTCAAGAAATAGTGAACGAAATTCAGAAAACAAAAGCAGAGCTACTGGAACTGAAGGGAGAGTTGATAAAAAAGTTGCCGGGGTAGAGGGGGAACTTTGAGGACATTCGCATTTTCACATTTTCCTGCTTCCCTGCCCTATCCGCGATCACGGGGAGGTGTATCCTCTCTGCCGAACCAGTTTCCGGCCTCGTCTCACATCATCCTCACCGCGGCAGCGGGGAGACCGGAACGGCTTGGGAATCCTGACTGGCTCGTGCCGAGTTCGCTTCCCTGACACCCCGCACCGCGCAATTCACCGGACATGTCCGAAGGGCCCCAAAAGTCCCTTTAAGTGACTTCAGGCGCAGGAAAGAAATGGACGCATCGAGAAATTCTACGGGCGGGATGAATTCATGTTTAACAAAAAAAAGGGGGTTAGACCATGAAGAAAGCAATTTGGCTTAGTTTCTGTGCTCTTGTCTTTCCCGGTATCCTGCTATTGCTTGCTGATGTGTGTGCGGCCGATTTGACCGTGATAGATGGTGGCCCCTCAGGAGGCAAGGGAGGAAGTGTCTTTGTTGATTCTGTAATAGGAGGTCAAAAGATAGCCGAGGTCAGAATTCGATCAGGAACTCGTATTGATTCCATTCAGGTTGTATACAGAGACGCTCGGATACCAGGCAGCGGTCTATCCGCCAGACCGAAACATGGAGGAAACGGAGGGAGCCTTGCCGTCTTTGAGCTCTCCCCCGATGAGCACATAGTCTCAATAGGGGGAAAGTACGGTGACTATATCGATTCATTGTGGATAAGGACCAGCAAAGGACGATTCCAGAGGTGGGGTGGAAATGGGGGTAGTGTGGATTTCCATTACGCCGCTCCGGATGGATGGATGATATCTGGTTTCTGGGGCCGGTCTGGAACCTATCTCGATTCAATAGGAGTTAATATGTCAGCCACCGAATGAGCAAACCCTTTCACAGGAGGCGGCCGATTCCGGGATTACAGGGGATAACCGTCGCTGTCATCGATGAAGGAGATCCCGTTGGCTTCCAGCCAGTCGGCCGCTATCTCTTTGAGTTTTCCGTCATGGTATTTGTACCAGTCTTTTTCGCTCCCCCGGCGGTGGATGGTGTCCTTGAACCGGCGGAAGGCCCCGCGGCCCTCGATGGCATAGAAGAGGTCTCCCTTCAGGCCCTCGTCCTCAAGGGAGTAGCAGAAACCCTCCATGATGCGATATTCGTCGATCTCGTATCTGCCGGAGAGCCCGATATAGTCATCGGAATCCCTGACATCCCTCGCCCTCAAGATCTCTTCCCGCTCCCATTCGGAGATCCCGTCGAGATCATCGTCGTCATCAGCCATCAGCATGGTGTCTTCGGCGAGGCTCACGACCTCTCCCGTCTTCCCGTTAAGGTATGAGGGCAGGGTATCGCTCGACATGTCCAGCGCGTCGACGACGTCCCTGAGGGATACGGGTTTCATATTAGTCATATCCTTATGCTACCGAAAAGGCGCCGGATATTCAAATGCTTTTCATGCGGGAGCACACGTCGTCACGGATCTCAGGATGTCCCCAAAATCACCACGGTACGGAATTCTCTTCAATCCGTACCGGTGCATTATGGGTAGGATACGTCCATGATGAGGCGCAAAATGGAAGCAACATCCTCCCGGGCTGCCGCCTCCGGCCCTTCGCGAAAGAGGCAAGGAGACAGTTTGCGGGCCATCCGAAATCCCATCTCTTTGACGCCGGCCTCTTCCGGTCAGGCGGCCCCGTGAAGGCCATACACAAGGAAGTCTTGAGATCTCTACTGCTTTGGTTGTGCCTGGCAACGGGAAGACGAATGACAATCAGAAACGGGGGAAGCATAACACTTGCAGTCACAATGGTTGAGGTAGGGAAGTCCTTTTGGGCAGCATACATAAGGACATGCCGCCTCGCCTCCACAGAAGTTGGTCATGCAGACGAGATTCCCGACGCAGAGATCGCTTCCGACAGGAGTTGTCCCACAGTCGGCCCGGGTTGCCTTTTCGCCAGGCGATTCCTCGCTTAAGAGCTTGGCGATCTTTTCCTGATTGTCCTTGATCATCTTATTGAACTGGGCGACACACCTGTCCGGGTCTTTGGAGATCACCGGACACTCCGGAATGGACCGCTTAAACAGATCGATCTGCCTGTTGAGTTCCCTTATCAACTCTTGCTTATCCATGGCGAAACTCAAAGACGCGCAGAGACATACGCATAGAACGCCCAGCAGAATGATCCTGACATAGTGCTTTTTCATAAGTAAGATTATAGAGCATCAGTCCAAGGTGTCAATCAAAAACCCGTGGCATCCGTGAGGGGCATCACCAAGCTCGCCGGTCTGGCCCCGTGGGCGATAAGCCAGGCAGATGACTTCACGCATCTCTTCGCGCCATCTGTCGACTCTGGCGAAGCGGGCGTAAGGCGAGTCTTTACCCTTCCCACACATACACCGGCCCGTATTCTCGACAAAACCGCTTCGTGATCACCCACAGCTCCTCCGGTAAAACCGCCCTCACCCCATCAACGACCTCCTGCGCAACCGGACCATAATACGCCTCTGCAATGGCCCCCGTGATGCAGCCAAGCGTGTCGCTGTCTCCCCCAAGAGAAATGGCATTGCGGATCGCGTCTTCGTAGTCGTTGGCGTCCAGAAAGGCGACAATGGCTTCCGGTACTGTCCCCTGGCAGGATACGTCAAAGCTGTAGGATGGGCGGATGCTGTCCACCGTGCGGTTGAGGTCGTAGCCGAATCGGTCGGCTATTTCATTCTTGACCACTTCCTTATCCCCTGTCGTCCTGGCCAGGAACACGGCTAACGCTGCGGCCTGGGCGCCTTTGATGCCTTCGGGATGGTTGTGGGATATCTCCGCCGAGCGGGCGGCCTCGGTGAGGACCTCGTCGATGCTGCTAAATGCCCACCCCACGGGACTGACCCGCATGGCGGAGCCGTTGCCCCAGCTGTTGTATGGTTCGGGGGAACTGGAGTTGAGCCAGCGCCTGAAAGCGCCGCCGTAGCCCGCATGAGGATACCGGCGACCGAACCCCCACACTGAGCGACGGTAGTCCCCATCCGTCATGATGGCCTCGGCTACCGCAATGGTAAGCACGGAATCGTCGGTGAAACGGCACCGGGGATGAAAAAGCGGAAAATCCTTCGTCTTGATAGGATGCGCCTCGTACACCGACCCAATAATATCACCGGCAATGGCTCCAACCATTCACCCACCTCCAGCGGGCTTGAACATGCACAGCGAAAGATCCGTTTCTCCTTCAGCAAGGTGGGGCGATTGTATCGCGCCAGGGTGCAGGCACAGACAGTGCCGCTTCTTGCTACCCTCTCTTCTTACCGCTGAAGCGGTTGCTCCGTCGCTCCCTCCTTCTGTTCCTTGAGGAATGTGTACGAACCCAGCAGATTCTTTTCACAGTCTCCCGACAGGGTCCACGCCGCCGCCGCTACCAGCGCACAGAGCACACATCCCACAACGATCACACCGCCGCAGGTGCCCGCATCAATGACCTCAACCCGGAGGTTCCAGATCAGGAAAAAGACCAGTGTCAGGAAGATGTTGAGAGTCCATGCCCGGCAGATACGCAACCGGCTCCTGTTGTAGTGGATCTGCCTTGCCAGTGGTTCAGAGTTGACAAGAATATATCTCTCCTTTCTCTCGCTTGCTTCCACATCGTGAGATTTCTTCCTGCCCATGCGGTTCTCGACGGCCTTGAAGAGGTTACGAGCTAATCTGTCCACGGTTATCCCCAGAACATATGCGAGGCCACCAACCACAACCACACACCAGGTATCTGCTTTCGGGATCACCGTGTCGAAACGATATCCGAGGATCGCGGCCAACAGCAACATAAGCCATATTCCAGTCCCCATTCCAATTATGAGAAGTTCAACGAAAACCTGCGTTGTTGCCATGAGTCCCTACCTCCTTTACGGCACCCTGGCGCCAGGGACAAAGCACCTTATCCCACAACCCCCCTGTGCCTGTGAAAAATGTTCTCCCTGTGTCCCGAAAAGCAGTCCCGTTTACTGTGTATTTCCCTCCCGTCGCAGACGGGAAGCAAAGGCGGCCAGATTTTGGTAGGCTCCAATATCTGGCCGCATTCTTTTCTCTCATTCCCCTCTCCGCGCCCTCTGCGGTCTTGAGCGAAGCGGGCGAGAGATACGTTTTCAAGTGTTTCTATCTTTTAACCCTCAACAGCCTGTCAAGCGGCTCAAGCCATTCAAGCCGCCTTTTTTCCTCTAACGGTTCAAACGGTTCTAACGGTTCTAACGCGCCCTTCAAGGGCGCTCAATAAGGACAATCTCCAGATCCATCACGTTCGTCCCCGTCGGCCCCGTTATCAATAGCTCCCCCGTTTCCTTGAAGAAACTGTACGAATCGTTCCTTTCCAGGTACTCCCGGGCATCGAGTCCCTTCTCTTTCCCCCTCTGCACCGTCCTCCCGTCCACTATCGCCCCGGCCGCGTCCGTCGGGCCGTCTGTTCCATCCGTACCGGCCGAGAGGAACGTGACTCCTTCCATCCCTTCAGCGGCGATGGCGAAGGCCAGCGCCAGTTCCGTGTTCCTTCCCCCCTTGCCGTCCCCTTTCACCGTTACCGTCGGCTCTCCGCCGTAGATGAAGCACATGCTCTCGCGGGCGGGGTTGCGCACAAGCCAGGTCTGGGTGGACCTGATGGCGCGGGCGTAGCGGGCGCCCAGTTTGCTTGCCTCGCCCTCGATGTTGTTGGCGGGGGCGACGGCGTTGAAGCCGAGTTCGATGGCGCGCGCCTCGGCGGCGGCTGTGGCCTTGCGGTTGCCGGCTATGATGATGTTCTCGAAGTTCATGAAGACAGGGTCATCACTTTTCGGGGTCTCGGGGAAGGTGCCGGCGGCACCCCCGTGCAATAATTTTAGGACGTTGGCGGCGACTTTGTCCATGAGGTCGTATTTCCCCAGTACGGCAAGGGCATCCGCGTAGGTTGTGGGGTCGGGGGCTGTGGGGCCTGAGGCGATGACGTCCAGCCGGTCGCCTATCACGTCGGAGAGGATAAGCGATATGCCGTGGGCGGGGTAGGCGGCCTTCGCCAGCCTGCCGCCTTTTACGCGGGAGAGGTGCTTGCGGACCCTGTTGAGCTCCTCTATCGTGGCGCCGGACTTGAGCAAAAGGTCCGTGACGGCCTGCTTGTCGGCAAGGGACATGCCTTCCGCGGGCGACGCGAGGAGCGCGGAGCCGCCGCCGGAGATGAGGAAGAGGACCAGCATCGTCTCGTCGGCCTCCTCAAGGACCTTGAGGATCTTACCCGCCGCCGCGTGGCCCGCCTCGTCCGGTATGGGGTGTCCCGCCTCGAAGACCTCCACGTCCCCATGAAAGGCAACACCATGCGCGTGCCCGTACTTGGTGAGGACGATCCCCCTGGCGTGGACCCCCTGGCTAAGCTCGTCCATGGCCGCCTTCGCCATCGTGGCGGCACCCTTGCCGAAGGCAATGACCTCCACCTCCGTTACGCCCCTCTGCCGGCACGTATCGAGCACGTAGGACATATGCTCCTTCACGGACCGCCCCGGATCAACGGCGCGAAGTCCGGCCCCGAATATATCAACGATCGCGTCTCTTCTCTTTTCAGGTGTCATAGTAACTAGTATACCCCGTAAAGGCCCAAGTTCAAGAATAAGATGGCTTGAATCGTTTGAATCGCTTGAGGGCTGGAAGCCAGGAAGATCAAGAGAAAGAGCAAACCGAAACGGTCCCAACCCTTTCTTTAAATTCAAACCACGTCTATCTTTCACCCCTCAAGCCATTCAAGCGGTTCAAGCCGCCTTTAATCCGTCTTCTCTGGAGGGGTCCGCTGACCACGGGTTGGGGTCTTGGATAGGTTTGACGTGCTTGTTCCCCGTGGCCAGCGGAAGGAGGGGTGGTGGTGCTATGGAGACGGAGGTTTTTTTGCGTGCTCATACCTCCACGGGTTTGAATATCAGTACGATACCCATCACGACGAAGACCATCGTCTCCGCGGCGGGGCCCCAGTAGCGGCCGGTGATCGCCATGACGAGGCCGAGGACGAAGGCCGACACGAAGGTACCCTTGATGTTCCCCAGGCCGCCGACGAGGACCACGGCAAAGCTGATGAGCAGGACCATCATGCCCATATAGGGGTGCACCGACGTGATGGGCGCGTAGAGCACCCCGCCTAAGGCGGCGAGGCAGCTGCCGATGACGAAGACTATGGAGAAGTACTTGTCCACGTTTATCCCCAGGCTCTTCACGGCATCCTTGTCCTCGAGCGATGCCGTCACGATCTTGCCCACGATGGTCTTCTTGAAAAACACCGTGAGGGCACCGAAGATGACGAGAGCGAGGACGATGATGAGGACCCGGTACATGGGAAGGACCACCGAGAAGAGGGATATGTCCTTGCCGATGGGGTCGGAAAGAGGGATGGGAGAGGCGCCCCAGATCCACTTGATGCTGTCGACGCCGATTAGGACGACGGCGTAGGTGGCGATGATGGCGTAATCGATGGAGACCCCGTAGAGCTTGCGGATGACGAAACGCTCCACCACGTAACTGATGGGGATCACCGCGGCGACGGCGAGCACCGCGCCGAGAAAGAAGTTGTCCCGCACGAAGGGCAGCGACGAGATGAGCAGGTACGCCCCGATGGTGTAGACGAAGCCGTGGGCGAAGTTGACTATCCTCATCGTCCCGAAGGTGAGCGACAATCCGATGCTGATGATGTAGAGGATGGCTCCGATGGTGAGTCCATATGCTATCGTGTTTATCATGGCTACCTCGCTAAGGCGTCGCGCCTTCTGGCGAACAATCCGGTGATGAACCCCCACACTCCCGTCCTGAACCTGAAGACGACGATGAGGAGCGCGAACCCGAGGAACATCTCCCATCTCGGTATGTAGGAGGCCAGGTAGTTGCTGATGGCCATGTAGACCACACCGCCGATGATGGACCCGTAGAGGCTCCCCGATCCCCCGATGAGGGCGGCGAAGATGACCTCCACGGCCCGGGAGGGATCGATGAAGCTCGGTGTGACGTATCCGTAATTGAGGATCGAGAGCGCCCCCGCGAAGGCCGAAACCGTCGTGGAGATGATGAAGGTGATCCACTTATAATTGAATGTATTGTATCCCAGGAACTTGACCCGGGTCTCGTTCTCCTTGATGGACTTAATGAGGACGCCGTAGGGCGAGGCGGTGAATTTCTTGAGGAAAAAGTACGCCAGCACCAGGCAGAAAAGGACGAACCCGAAAACGACAGCTTTGTTCCCGAAATCAAGGAACGGCAACTTCGAGAAATAGGCCGACATGCCGTCCTCTCCGCCTGTGTACCGGGAGAAGGCGACGAGGACGAGAAAATGCCCCACCTGGCAGAAGGCGAGGTTGATGAGCGCGAAGCACGCCCCCGTGGTGCGCACGATGATGGGGCCCAGAACGACGCCGATCAAGGCCCCCGCGGCAAGCGCCGCCAGAATAGCGAGGAGCGGGTTCCCGGAGACATGCTCCGAGAAGAGGGTCACCGTGTACGCGCCGGTGCCGAGGTACAGCATGTGCCCGAAGGAAAGCCTGCCCATGAAGCCATAGAGGATGTTGAAGGCCAGGACGAAGATGCAGAAGATGGCGAAGTCCGTCGTCCTGTTTATCCCGAGGATAGGAAGGATGACGAGGAACCCGGCTATGATGATGGGGATGTCCAGCGCCCGCCAGATGTTCCTTTTTGTGAGATCCGTTCTAGCTGTTTCCATGGCCTTTGTAAGCCTCCGTTTCGTAACTCCTGACCCGCTCCCCCGCAGAGAGAGCGGGTCAGGAGGTTATATGGTGCTTGAGTCCCGCGTCACTTGAGACTCTTGAGAAATTCCTTGTAGCCCATCACGTGGCCGATCTTGGGGAAGATGTACTTCTCGGCGTAGTTCTGTTCCTCGTCCGTGTCCGTACCGGTGCAGTCGCCGATGACGATGACGCGGTAGCCGTGGTCATAGGCGGAACGGGCCGTGGATTCCACGCACCAGTTCGTGTGGAAGCCGACGATGGCCACGTGCTCGATCATGTTCACCCGGAGGGTGTAGTCAAGGGCAGTGGACCAGAAGGCGTCGAGGGTCTTCTTGCCTCTTAAGATGATGTCGCCCTTCTGGGGTGTGAGCTCGGGGATGATCTCCGGGCCCGGCGTGCCCGCCACCCAGGCACCATAGACCTTCTTGCCGCCCAGTTTCCACCCCGTGGGCATGTCGATCTCGAGCCCGCGCAAACCGCCCATGCCGGGACCGTCCTTGTCTATCTCCGGGAAACCCGGCTCAAAGGCCTCGAAGGGAACGTAAATGATGTTCTTTACCTTCTTCCGGGCCTTGCCGATGAGGTCCGCGAGGTTCTCTATGACGTTGCGTTTCTCGAGCTGCTCGGCTATGAACTGGTACATGGACCCGCCGGGCTTCAGGAAATCGTACTGCGGCTCGATGAGGACGATGGCCGTCTTCTTTGCATCGATCCTGGGCATTTTCTTCTGTGTTGCCATGAGTTGCCTCCTCTTTACGGTCTTTTTATCTATCTCAACGCGGTATGCTGCCCGCCCGCCTGACTACAGGTACTGCTCCAACCGCTCCTTGTTCGTGATCTCCTCTTTTGACGTGCATGTCTGCACGATCCTGCCTTCGCGCATGATGTAGACCTTCTCGGCGAGCATCCCCACGACAGAGAGGTTCTGCTCGACGATGATCATGGAGACCTTGCCCTTCATCATGGCGAGGACGTTCAAGATGTCGTTGATGGTCCCCGCCGCGAGGCCCTCCGTGGGCTCGTCGACAAGCAGCAGCTTCGGGTCGCCGACGAGCGCCCTGCCGATAAGCAGGATCTGCCGCTGGCCGCCGCTTAAGCTCCCGGCCCGGAGGCTGAGGAACTTCTCCATCTTCGGGTAGATGCTCATGACCTTCTCTATCGCGTGGGACATCTTCTCCTTCACGGGGTAGGCGGCGAGCTCCAGGTTCTCCCTGACGGTAAGGTTGGAAAAGACCCTCTTGTCCTGGAAGACGTACCGTATGCCCATGAGCGCCACCTTTTCCGGCGCCATACCCGATATGTCCTTTCCGAGAAAGGATATGCTGCCCGCGACGGGCTTCATGAAACCGGCGATGGACTTGAGAAAGGTCGTCTTTCCGGCGCCGTTGCGGCCCGCGATGAAGACCATGCTGCCCGCTTCGAGTTCCAGGGAGATGTCGTGGAGGACCCGGGCGTGTCCGTAGGCGACGTCGATATTCTTCACACTGAGCATGTCAGCCCCTCCTCTTTGCCCCAGTAGACCTCCCGGACGGTGGCGTCGCAAAGCACCTGGTTCGGCGGGCCGTCGGCGATGAGCCGGCCTTCGTGCATCACGCAGAGCCGCCCCACCATGTCGACGATCCTCGATATCTTGTGTTCTATGATGACGAAGCTCAAGTCCTTCTTGACGCGGTTTATGATGAGGGAGACCTCGCCGATCTCGGTGTCGGAGAGGCCCGCGAAGGGCTCATCGAGAAGGAGTATCTTCGGATTGAGGGACAGCGCGACGGCGATCTCGAGCTTGCGCTTGTCCCCGTAGGAAAGCTCCGACGTCATAAGGTCGGCCTTGTCGGCGATGCCCAGGACGTCCAGTTTCTCCATGCAAACGTCCATGATGCTCCGGCTGTGAACATTGGCGAAGAAGAACTTGCGCCTCGACCCGTAGATCTCCCCGAAGCGGATAGTGGAAAGCGCCAGGTTGTCGATGACGGGGAGGGAATCGAAGACGGAGACAAGCTGAAAGGTCCGTATGATCCCCAGGGTCACCCTTCTGTGCGGGGGGACCTTCGTGATATCACTGCCGGAGAAGAGGATGGCGCCCTCCGTCGGGGTGTAAAGGCCCGTGAGGAGGTTGAAGAACGTCGTTTTCCCGGCGCCGTTGGGGCCGATGATGCCCACCGCCTCCCCGGTGTCCATCCGGAAATCGACGGTGTCCACCGCCGTGAGCCCGTTGAAGCGTATCGTCGCTTTTTTCGTCTCGATTATCGCGTTCGATGACATCGGAAACTCCCGTTGTGCTGTCCTTAAAGGGGGGAGGGGCGGAAGCTTCCGCCCCGTCCGTCCCGTCTTATGCTAGTATCCGAGAGCCTTCAGGTTCGGCAGGTAGTCCTCGCCCGTGTAGGCCCCGATGATCTTCACGAGGTCCCACTTGGCGTTCTTGCGCTCCTTCGCTCCCTTACCCAGGGTGACATAGGCGCCGTACTTGAAGAGCGGCTGATGGTCGGCCCTCCACGTACCCTTTCCCTTCATGGAATCGAAGGTGGGATTCGCCATGAGGGCCTTCGATATCGCCCTGCCGTCGAGTGAATTGGCAAGCTCCATGCCGCGGACGGCTTCCTTCACACCTTCGTAGGCCATTGCCGAATAGGGGTCGGGGGGATACTTGTACTCCGCCTGGAACTTCTTCGCGAAGGCGTCGGATGCCTTCACGATGGCCGCATCCTCGAAGCCTTTCATGTCATAGTACCAGCCCATGAGGGAGTAGACGCCCTCCAGCGCTTCCGGCGGGACACCGCTGCCGAATGCGTTCGTCATCCAGTTGAACCACACCTTTGAATTCTTCTTGATGCCGACCTCGTATGTCTGCTTGAGGACGTTGATCGCGTCAACCCCCCAGTGGGCAAGCATGACGATTTCCGGCTTCTTCTCCTTTATCTTCAGCAGGTACGAGGTATAGTCACTTGTCCCTACGGGAGATTCCAGGTACTCCACCTTGATCTTGCGCGCCTCGAAGGCGTCCTTCGCGCCCTGCCACTGGTCGCGGCCGAATGCGTAGGCCGGCCCGAAGAAGACGATGTTCTTGAGGCCAAGCTTGTCGACAATATAGGAGGCCCCCGCATAACCGATCGAGTAGGCGCTGCCGTGGATGGCGAAGGTCGTCTCCCCCATCTCCTTCTTCTCGAACATGCCGACGGCGACGACGTTCACGGGGAAATAGGCGATGGAGGTCTTCTTCGCCTCCTTGTTGAGGGCCGCGGAGATGGGAGCAAAGGTCTGGCCGACGACGGCGTTCACCTTATTCTCATCCAGCAGTTCCCTGAAGCGCCTGATGGCAACATCGGGTTTCGACTCATCATCCTTGACGTAGAACTCGATGGGAACCCTCTTGCCGCCCAGCTTCACACCGCCCGCGGCGTTGATCTCCTTTATCGCCAGCTTGGCGCCGTCGAGCTGCGGGGGGCCGATGGGAGACGCCGCGCCGGTAAGGCCGAACATGAGGCCTATCCTCACCTTGTCCTGTGCGGAGACATCGGGCGTCACGCACAGCGACCCCGCCGCGAAAAGGACTGTCAAAACAACGGTGGCAAAAATCTTGATCTTCATGGACATTGGTGTTCCTCCTTTCATAATGCGAAGATCCCTTCGATCATCCTTTCTTGCCCGTATTCGCGAGGGCTCCCTTCCAGGTGTCGGAGCCGATGCTCTTCTCAATGAGCTCGATCATGCGGGAGTTGTGCCTGGTGAAGGCGATTTCGGCACCGTGCGCGTCGTGCCTCTCAAGGGCGTCGAGGAGATCCACGTGGTCCCGGAAAAGGTCCGTGAGGACGGGGGTGATGTGCATGCCGATAGGCCGCATCTTGCTCTTCACCTCCTCAAGCATCTCCTTCAGTGTCCTGTTCCGGCTCGCCTCGTAGACGAGGGCGTGGAATTCGTAGTCAAGCTGGGAGTACACCACAAGGTCTCCTGCCTCAACCACCTTCGCCTGTTCCTCGAGGGATTTTTTCATCTTCTTCAGCGTCTTCGCGTCGATATTGACGGCGGCAAGCCCGGCGGCGAGGCCCTCGAGCGCGTTCCTGACCTCGTAGAGCTCGATGGCCTTCTCGGGCCTCAGGGCAACCATGAAGACACCCCTGTTGGGGATGTTCTCGAGGAGCCCTTCCTGGATCAGCCGGTGCACGGCCTCCCAGACGGGGGTCCTGGAGGCTCCCACCTCCTTGGCGATCTGCTCCACGTTGATCCTGGCACCGGGGCTGAAACGGTAGTCCGCGATCATCTCTTTCAGAATGTCATAGACCTGATTGCTGAGCCGTTGCCTCGAAACCTTCGTCGTCGTCATCATAGCGTAATTCTATCCCCCCATGGGAATCCTGTCAAGTTATTTCCCGAAATATTTTTCATATTTCATGAAATTTATAGTACGACAAGGTATTGAAAGGACAGGCTATCCGGCCTTTTGGATGGAACAAAATGTGAGGGCCGGACGGCGGGTGATGGGTGATGGGTGATGGGTGATGGGTGATGGGTGATGGGTGATGGGTGATGGGTGATGGGTGATGGGTGATGGGTGATGGGTCACTGCTGTCCAAGATAATCCATTTCCCAAAATGCGTTCCTTATAAAACAACGGTTTAGGACAGGTAAATCCTTCATTCCAAAACCAGGTTGCCCTTCTCATGGTCATTACACGTCA
>Ga0334885_1003884_pt1 | contig 13425 bp, 14 predicted proteins | sample GraSluR1_MG_8_FD_207233 | JGI IMG/M metagenome (GOLD analysis project Ga0334885, IMG submission 207233) | Sludge microbial communities from methane-producing bioreactor in Wageningen University, Netherlands - Granular Sludge_31_05-R1 | ecosystem: Engineered > Bioreactor > Anaerobic >...
GATTTGTTGTTTGAATTCTTTTGAATAGGTTCTTCGTTGACGTCTTGACATGAAAAATCCTCCAGTGTGTTTTTTATTATTCTACACACCTTATTTTTTCTGTCTAGTCTAGTGTAGCCGATTCACACTTTTTTTCATTCTTCTACAAATTCCACTAAACAACGACCACTTATAGTCATCCAAAATAGCAGTACCTACTCCCCCTAATCCTAAGAAAAACAGTAAAAGTAAATACAAAAATAGCATCATATTATATGTACGGAGGCATTTCATTTGCACAAGATTCTTGACGCTACCCATATTACTCAATAGATTAATATCAAATGGTGAAAATCAACGAAAAAAGGAGATCTATCAAGCAATCTCCTTCCCAATAAATCTCCTCTTATATAAAGTTATTTATGAACACTGATTTAAGCTAAGCTGCCGATATCACAATCTCATCATCCACTAAATCAGCCTTCAAGTTTTTGACATCTAAGTGGTCAAGGTAAAAATCCGTTACCTTATCACGAATTTGTTGTTCAATTACTCGCCGTAATGGCCGCGCACCCATTGCTTCATCATAGCCTTGTTCCATCAGCCAATCTTTGGCCGCTTTAGTTACCTCAAGTTTGATGGATTTTTTGGCTAAAGTTTTTTGTACATCCGCCAACATCAACTCGACAATTTGACTTAAGTCTTGCTTAGTCAGATGTGAAAATTCCACGATTCCATTAAAACGGTTCAGAAATTCTGGGCGGAAAAATGGTGCTAACTTATCCATTAATGACTGATCTCGTTGCTTGTCACCACTTAATGCTTCATTACCAAAGCCAGCATTAGAAGTAGCAATAATAATCGTATTTTTGAAATTAATGACATTGCCTTGTCCATCCGTTAAGCGCCCATCATCCATCACTTGTAACAGTAACGTTAATACTTGTGGATCAGCCTTTTCAATTTCATCTAATAATACAATGGAATATGGATTACGCCGAACCCGTTCAGTTAGAGTATTAGCATTATCTTCATAGCCTACGTATCCAGCCGAGGTACCAATTAATTTCGACACAGCTGTACGATCAGCATATTCACTCATATCTAGCCGAATAATCGCATTTTCATTTCCAAACATATCTAAGGCTAATTGCTTAGCTAATTCAGTCTTTCCTACGCCAGTTGGGCCCACAAACAGAAAACTTCCAATCGGCTGATTACCCTCTGAAAAGCCCGCACGGTTACGCCGAATTGCTTTTGCTACCATTTCAACCGCTTCATCTTGACCGATTACCTTACTTTTCAGACGCTTATCAAGATTTTTCAAGCGCTCAATATCATTAGCGCCCATATCAGAAACTGGTATACCAGTTAAACGTTCAACCGATTGTGCCACATCATCAATCGTGGCAGTGATTTTTTCTTTTTGATCCGTTTCTTTAATTTTTTGCTTGGTTTCCTCGATCGACTTCTTGATATCAGCGGCTTTTGTAAAGTCCTCCGCTTTAATGGCGGCCTCCTTAGCTGCCTCTAATTTTTTAAGGCGTTGATCCAATGTCTCAACATCAGTTTGCGAATTTTTAGCCGCTAAATGAGCCGCAGTCATGTCGATCAAATCGATAGCTTTATCTGGCAAAGTGCGTTGTGGTATATATTGGATTGAATAATCCACAGCCGCCTTCAAAACATCATCTGGTAATACAACATGATGATGTTTTTCGTACAGCTCTTTAACACCTTGTAATATACGTAAAGTGTCAGCGGCCGTCGGTTCATTAATCACAACATCATTGAATCGCCGTGCCAAAGCCGCATTTTTCAAAATAGTATTGCGATATTCATCTTGAGTCGTAGCCCCGATTACACTCAGATCGCCACGTGACAAAGCAGGTTTAATGATATCAGCCAATCCTTTGCCACCATCTTCACCACCAGTGGCACCCGTGCCGAGAATCTGATGAATTTCATCGAAGAATAGAATAATATTACCAGCTGCTTTAACTTCCTCTACCAGCTGTTGAATATTTTCTTCAAAAGAACCGCGATATTGAGTTCCTGCTTCCAAAGACGATAAATCAATCGAATAGATTTCTTTATCTTGAATCGTTTCTGGAACTTTACCAGCCACAATTGCTTGTGCCAGACCTTCGACGACTGCAGTTTTACCTACACCGGCCTCACCAACTAAGATTGCATTATTTTTCGTTCTACGACTCAAAATTTCTGCAGTTTCTTGAATCTCATTCTCACGTCCAATCACTGGATCTAGTAATCCATCACGAGCCTGTTCCGTCAAATTAGTCCCTAATTTTTCTAAAATCCCTCCTTTTTTAACAGCCTGTTGACCATCTTTAGATACTTCTATTGTTTTATTATTTTGGGGTAGCTTACCAGTTGCTCGGTATTGAGCAAACTCATCCGGTGTCAACGATTGTCCATTAACTAAATACCGTGCACGCTCCGAATTTTGATTATCCATGCGCCGAAATAATTGATTGAAAACATCATCCATATCATTGTTGAAAAAAGGATCATTTCCGTAAAAATTTGCCATATTACAACACCTCCATAAAAATTTATATGTGTAACTTAGTGACCATAATATCCTTTAAAACTACAACTGAATTGTATCACAATTTTTATGTATTGCTAAGTAAAGTGCTTACAGAATCAATTAGAAATAATTAGGATAATTTTGTTTAAACAAATGAGAAATCACTTTCATAAAATGAATTGATTTCCCTACAAGGTTCCCTATTTAATAGCCCTTGATAAAGAACTTGAATTAACAAGTTACTTTCCAGACCAATTTTAATTTAAGAGACTAATACTCATACGCGTGGTGCTAGTTAAATTTAGACAGTAAAAAATCCTGACGGTTTACACTTAGAGCAATCTATAGTAAAGAAGTGTTAAGCGTATCAGACTAAGACTTTGCTTTTTCGTGGGCTTCGATTGCCAGAACGACCTTTGAAACTTCGTTCAATTCATTACCTCATTTCTTTTATTATTTATGATACGGATTAAAGCGTACTCTTTGCCCAAAAAAATATTGTTAATAGGAACTCGATACAGATTAGACAGCTCATTTAAAAGAGAAAATGGAATATCAGAACTATCTTTTTCATATTTGGACAACGTTTGAAAATGCACATCAGCAGCTTTAGCGGCTTCTTTGCTAGTGAATCCAGCATTAACGCGCGCTGCCTTTAACGACATAGCAGATTATTTTGGCGTATTGAAGTCTACGATTGATCCGCGGTATGGCGAGATATCGAAAAATTTAATACCTGTTGAAAAATATAGACAGATTCCTGTTTTAGGAGAAATTGCTTGTGGAGATCCTATTTTAGCTGAAGAAAATATTGAAGAATATAGAAAAGAGATAGACGAAAACTTGCCCACTGGTAAAGTCTTTTATTTAAAAACCAAAGGTAATAGCATGGTTCCTACAATCCCTTCTGATAGTTACGTGTTGATTCGAAGACAACCAGTTGTGGAAGATGGAGAAATTGCAGCAGTTATAGTAAACGGCGACACTGAAGCGACTCTCAAAAGAGTTAAACATGTTAATGATGTTGTGATGCTAATGCCCGATAATAATGATTATCATCCTTATATCATTGATGAAAATAATCCAGCAAGAATTTTGGGTAAAGCGGTAAAAGTAAGTTTTAACCTATAAAAAATACCCCAGTCGCAGTTGGAGCTGCGGCTAGGGTTCTCATTTCTGAGACTGTGTATATTATTATATCAGAGATGGGGATGAAAAATGAAAAATATTGTACGAATATTATTACTTTCAATAGGCGCTTTTCTTGTATACTAAAGTCTTTTTGAATCCGTCTGATTACTTCATTCAAATGTTCTTTGTTTGTTAAAAAGTGTGACACATCTTCCGTTGTTAGTTGATAAATCACCTTATTCATTTTCGTTGTCCTCCTTTTTCATGGTTTAATAGGCGCCATATTTATTGATATTTTCAAAATAATCTAACCATTCACTTGAAACAGTCTTGGCTTTTTTCGTTTCGACAAATTTCGCATACGTTAGTTCTAAAGCTTGATATTCAGAAGGTTTAATAGTGCTTGGTTTGACACCTACTTCCAAGCATAGTAAGGCTTGGAAAAACCATTTTGCATTTTGCTTTTTCAGTTCTTCCAGTGTTCGATAGTACGTCGCAATGAGATTCATTTCGACACCTGATTCAATCATTTCTTCCATAGCTACTGACAATTTTTCTTTATAATGTTTTTTTGGAACACGTGTTTCGTTGTATAGGAACGTCATATCCTCCATTTTTTGTGCCATTTTATCCAAAGGTAATTTGACAAATTCGTCATAGTAATTTTGAGCCATATTTTTTTCTCCTTTTTAGTTCTCTAATTTGGTTAACCAATATTCGTTTTCATAAGTTTCCAAGTTTTCTTGATAATGCAGTTCATATCCTGCTATCTTCACTAGGTCTTCAAATAGCATAGTCGGTGCATCCTCTACTAAAGGGGTTTCTATCGTCCAGTACCGCGGAATAAGTAAAGCTTCTGCTACTTTTTCAGAAATGACTTCTTTGTCCACCAAAATTTGAACGACTTCTTTTACAGTCAATAATTTGTATTGTGTTTTCATCAGCGTTTCTTTCCTTTCTCATCAATCAAAATATAATCGCCATAAGACAAGGTATATTTTTTCCCGCATGTTGGACATTGATACAAACGATAGCTTTTGATACATTTCGCTCTTTCTCCACAATCGCATTCGACAGTATGTGGTGCATGATAGTTTGGGAATAATTCGCTGAAGGGAACACCCCAATAATCAAATTTCCTTCGCATGATTGATTCTGCCTCCTCTTAGGAAAGGTTTTACTTCCTTTCGTTAGTTCTTTCTTTATTGATTTGTTGGCCAGAATGAATCAACGAAAAGCGACAAGGACAAGGGCGCGCAGCGTGCCATTTACCCTTGTCCTTGTCGCTTTTTGGTGATAAAAGGCAACTTGTTGCCGGTCTGGCAAATCAATAAAGAGATAGCGAACAGGAACGAACCTTTTGGTGAGAGGAAGCTTTTCCTATTTTGTCTTACAAAGCAAGACCCCTTATCTTAGTGAACGTGCAACGTTCACTTCCTTTCTTCTCGAACGGCGGTGGCGGTTGGAGTGAGAGAAAGGTTTTTCAATTGAGAAGGCGCTTGTGCCTTCCTAAACAGGCCTTTCCCTTTCTTCCTGTTTCTATGTAAAACAAAAAGAGCTGCAGTCCTACATTAGGATTGCAGCTCTTCTTTTATTTATATGCCCATTGATCGCGTAAAATGATCAGGGTTTCTAATTTGCATCGATTCAATGACTAATTGATTCCGTTTATTGAAATGACCTGTGACGGCAATATTGTATTTTCCATCATCCATAATTAACAATTTATCGATAATTTCAATATCTGCAACTACACAATTAATCGATTCATGAATTGTTTGTAAAGTAAAGCGAACCAATAATGGTTGTGTTTTTATTACTCGGATTTTATCAAGCAAACCAACATATTTGTTCATCACGATCACCTCGCTAAAATTATAGCAAAAACAGTTAAAATTGAGAATTTTTATTCGATTTTAGATATGCTATAATGATCAAGACAGTAAAGTTTGTGACGGTGGCTATCCGATTGAAAGTGAGGTGGTGCGTATGTGCGTACTTCCAAAATCTTACAGAAAGGAGAAGCCTTTTGCCTGTTGAAACGGCGCTAGGATTAATGATTAGTTTCGGTTCTTTGATCGCAACAATCATTTTTTGAATCTTAGCAGTTGTAAACAACAATCAAAAAAAATAACCGTCAGCTTTAGCCGGTCGACGATTATTTTTCAAAAATAATATTAAGCTGGTCACCGTCTTAAACGGTGCTGTTAGGGGAGTTGTTAGCGCAACTCCTCTTTTCGTATCCATTATAACAACTTTATTGATCTTTTACAATCAGAATGGTAAATCATCATCACTAATATCGATTGATTGTCCGCCAAATGGATTTTGTGAAGCGTTCAATCCATTGTTGTTAGGCGTAGCTACATCCCGTTGTTCAAAGGTGGTAGGGCTTGGACTGCTGGACGATTGATCAGCGTGCGCACGGCTCTCTGTCGTTGCTTTACTTTCTAATAGTTGAAAGTTATCAGCTACAACTTCTGTCACATACACACGTTGTCCTTGTTGGTTATCGTAGGTTCGGGTTTGAATCCGTCCGACAACGCCAATCAAGCTGCCTTTTTTAGCTAATGTCGCCATCGTTTCTGCTGGTTTGCGCCAAATCACACAGTTGACAAAATCGGCTTCTCGATTGCCGTTTTGATTCGTGAAATTACGATTAACGGCTAAGGTAAAAGTGGCCACTGATGTGCCACTTGCGGTATAACGTAAATCTGGATCTTTGGTTAACCGTCCTACTAAAGTTACATTATTAATCATCTTTATCTCTCCATTTCTTGATTCATTTGTTGTGATCTTTTAAACTGCCTTTTTCTTTCTTGATTTTCAATTTTGATCACACTTTTCATTAGGTGATCAATTTCGTTGACTGTATCTGCAAATGAAATGGAATTCGCAAACGTGTTAACTGAGCGATATTTTTCCCACTGCTTTTCCAAATAGTCGTTTCCCCTGATCTTATCCATTTCTCTTTCATAATAAAAGGATAAAGGCTTTGTATCTCCACGTTTTGTAAATGTATTTCGAACACTTTTGTATAACTCTTTCGTATCAATATTTTCTAGTTTCGGAATGGTAAATAAGTCGTAGTAATCTTTTGCTCTCGAATTATCTGTGCCAAAGCTGAACGTAGCACTTAGCTTTTCTGCAATAATTTGTTCTGTTGGATAAGCTGGAATCTCCACTTTTTTATCTTCAAACATTAATTGGTGATAGTGTGTATCTACTTCAGGATAAATAGAATCTCCTGTTGTCACGTCCATTTTAAACGGTACACGTACTTTCTCTAAATTAGCCACCAATTTAATTTGAAATCCAGGATAAAAATCGGCTTCTCTTGTTTCCTTCATTCCTTGAATAGAGAAAACAATGCCTTCTTTTGTGGGTTTTCTAGTTAAATCATTAAAAATGCTCTTCAATTTTTCTTCAGTTAATTTGCTATTTCTAAATGTCGTATCGATATCAATTGTTGTCCTTCTATCGATTCCATATTTTGATCCTAATAAAAAGCCGCCTTTCAAAATGAAGTCATTTTTGTACTTTGATTCAGAAATTTGTTCAATTAGACGATCCATCATAAAATGCCGTTGCACTAACTGTGCATTTAATCCTGTACTCTTTGCTAAATTTCTTGTTTTTGCTGCAAATTGTGTCGGTGTCATCTTTTTCCTCCATCAATATAAGCTTTGCATGTGGTATTTCATTTCTTTTTCTACATGTAGTTTTGTCATGTAATCTCTTAATTTACTTGGATCTCTCAATGGGTCTTCCATGTACTCTTTTAATGCTTCTAATTTCATTTCATATTCAATTTCATATCTCGGATTCCAAATATCACAAAGTGTACGCTCTTTATCATACATAGTAATAGGATTTCCTTGAAAGGAAGTTCCCTCTACTTTTCCTAGTTCATAAACTTCTTTCTTCACGAAATGAAATTGTAACTGCTGCTCTTTTGTAATTGAACGATCAACGTTATAGCCATGGGGAAAAGTTAAGTGAATGAATTTCGGCATATTCGTAGAAAGCTGGTAAATATCTAAAGTCGTTTCATGAGAGAAGATTCCCCTGGAAAATCGTTGCTGAAGCCAAAATAAATCATCTATTCCATGACCATCCTCTACATAATAACCACGATCAACTTTGATCAATTTTCCTTGATTCACCAATCTTTGTACAGTGGTTGCTGCGATTCCTAATTTTCTGGCTTCCTTCATAGATAAATTTCCATCGCGAATAGCCAACAATTCTTTCAGTTTCTCTTGCATTTACTTCCCCCCTTTTGTTACAAATACACTACATTAAATATATCATGATAGTGTATTTGTAACAAGGTTAATGTCTATCGATCTAATTCAATTTCTTTTTGAATCCGCTGCTGGTTCTTTAATTGCTGCAGTCTTCGTTTGCTGGCACGCATTTTTTCCTGTTCTGAACGAATTTTGGCTTTTTGATTTTTGATTTCTTGTTGTTTATGTGTTGTATTACGCATAAGATTAACCCTCCATTATTTTGTAGTGCGTCGTGTTCTTTTCTTGAAGTTCGTTTTTTTCTTTTCAGAAAATTCAAAGCCTGTAGTGAAGTCTTCTTTTAAAACAATCGTTGCTTCAAACGAACCCTTCTGACCTTTTAACCCTTTCACTGGTTGGCTTGTTCGGCTATTTTGAATAATCTCCTTCAGCTGTGTCGCTGTGAGTTTCTTTTTGGCAATCGTTGTCCATAATTTAAAATCACAGACTTCAGACGTACATGCTGCCACCTTTTGATAAAGTATGACTTCTTGTTCCTGGCATTTTGGACAAATTCCTAAATGACGCGAGGCTTCTTGCTTTTCACTGGCTGCTTTCACTTCTTGTAACGTCGATCCAAAATCAGTGGATTGGATTTGCCCTGGTACGACTTCCAATAAGTGAGAGACAAATTTTTGGATATTAGCTAGAAAAGTGGTTTGTGTTCCTTTTCGTTCTCCAATCTTTAATAAGTAGCTTTCCCATTTGGCGGTCATTTCGGCGCTCGTAAGCAGCGGCTCTTTTTCCACGGCTTGGCAAAGCAAAATCCCTTTATTCGTCACCACGAGCTTATTTTTCTCTACCTTGATATATTCCTTTTGTTTCAAGATTTCAATAATATTTGCCCGTGTCGCTTCTGTACCGATTCCTTCTACTTCTTTCAATATGGATTGCGCTTCTTCACTATCCACGGTTTTCCCAGCTGTTTTCATCGCAGTGATCAACGTACCTTCGGTATAAGGTTGTGGTGGCTTGGTTTCTTTTTCAAGGACTTGTAGATCTACCGTCACCATTTCTCCTTTTGTCACTTTAGGAAGTAGCGGCTCTTCTTCCTTCTCTTTTCCGTCGCTCTCTTTTCCAAATAACTTCTTCCAACCTAGATCTACCGGCACTTTTCCGATTGCTTTTAACTGAAGCTGCTGAACTTGCGTCAAGATCGTTGTTTCTTCATAGGTATATTTTTCCGCAAACATGGCCACCGTTGTTTTTAACACTTGTTCATAAATGGCCTGCTGCAGTGGACTTAATTGTTCAAAAGCCGCTGCCGTCATGACCGTTTTTGTAGGAATGATCGCGTAATGTTCCTGGACTTTCTTATTATTCACATATCGACTATTCGGTGTATGCATAGATATCAGGTAGAAAATAATCGTAATCAATTTGTAAAGCCTTAAGATCCAAGTCCGCATGTGTACAATGTATGTCTATATCATTGATATCCCACGATGGATTGAAATCTTCAATATATTGATAAGCATAAGGAAGATTTGTTTCCCCATGATTAAAAATAGGATACGGCCGTATTTTATGACCTTTCAAATCTTGTCGTTTTAAAGGAGCGAGTACAATCGTTTCACCTTCTAAAAAAGTAGAAATTCTTTCAGGAGTTAAGATACGATCTGAATCAACATTGCGATTGATATGAGTATTCATACCTAATGAATTGATGGTACTGTTCTCTTGTTCAACCGTCTTATTCCCCACTTTTTTAGAAAATTCTTCGATGGTATTATCATCTGTCGACATAATATAAATATGTGTCTGACAATTTTCTTTGATAATCGCTGCGTTTTGTTCTCCATACTTCGCATAAAGTTGCTGATAGGATTGAATAAACAGATCCCACAACATGTTTCTACCAGCTGTGAATGTCATGATTCCTTCCATATTATCCATTGGTGGCATATTCCCAAATTCATCTAAAATAAAATGAATCCTACGGTGACATTTATCTCCTTTAGTCTTAACACATTGCGTAGATAATTCTTTATACAACTGACTAAGAAAAATACTAACAATGATATGGTTAGATGGATCATAATCAGGTGTGAGCATAAAAATAGCCATTGGTTTATCGGTATAGTGCATCCAAATAGATTCTACTAATAAGTTACTTTTATCCTCATCTAATGTTAGAACGGCTTCTTTTTCTAATTCTGGCAAATGAGTTTCTCCTCGTTTTTTTCGATAAACGATATTTCCCTCTTCGTCTTTCAATACTCTTTGAGAAAACTCATACCAAGCAACATATTCTTTTCCTCGATGATCGTATTTTAAGCAAACATGATCTCCCTGTTCTAAATGACAATCAAAGTTGATTTCACAAAAACCTCTATAGCCTACTTTGACACGTTCCTCATGAAATTTTTTTCCTTGATGATAAAACTCTACAACAATTCGCTGGTTTAACAGACTCTCGTGTAGTTTGAGATCCAAATACTTCGGAAAACCAATGGACTTATAATCAATGGTTGATTGAGAAGTCATTTTCGCAATTTTCGTCAGTGTAAATGGATTTAGTCCTGTGATCGCTGTCGATAGAATGTTGCCTTTCGCTTTATCAGAACCAATTTTTGTTGCCCCATATTGTTTTTTTGCTATGTTTCCAGGTGGTAACTGATTCATAAATTCATCTAAAGCATTGAGCTGCTTGAATTCATTATCAGGATCTTGGTAATTAAAACCACCAATCTCAGAAAGAAGTTCGACGAGATTATTCGGTGTTAATTTGGAGTAATCCCCTGTCTGATCCGCTTGTTCCAATAACGCAAAAATAAGCGCATTGACAGCTTTTTGCGCATTTTCGTTAAAGTATTTATTGTCTGAAGCGTTGGCATCATAATAAATCGTATTCGTGAAAGTATTGGTTAACTGTGTCGCTGTGTCTATGTCTCCTCGCTTCCAGTATTTCACGATGAGTGCCAATGGATTATCACTCATTGATTGCAGTGGATCGGTGATATTAAATGCATACACATCATACCCTCTAGCTTCTAGTTCATCTTTACTAGCAACATATAATTCTGTTTTTGGATCATTAACAACCATTGAACTTTGTCTTTCTGCACGAGACAAATTGTCAATGGTTGCTAAAACTTCTATCTGTCCTTTCCCTGAACGGGAAGTACCAACAATACAAGTATTTACTGTATCCGTCTGAATATACCAGTACTTTTTATAATGAGTAATTGGTATTCCGCCATAACCAGGAAAACCTCCCTTTGATTCTGGTATTTGCGGATAAATTTGTTGGATTTCCTTTAACGTTTTTAATCGGTTATCTCCTTTTTGCCCATCTGCTAGAGGACGAAACCACATGTCCATTTTCAATCCCATAAGTACAGCTGGAACAACACAAATCGTAGAAACAACTAAACGTGTGCCTAAACTTGTTGTTGGGGTCAAAGGATTCCAAAAACCAGTTGAATCAAAATGGAATAACTGCGGCATTTCTTGTAACTGAAAAATATTCACTCCTTGTAAACTTCCTGGAATAATCTCAAATCGATGAAATACTTCTGGTATTCTTGTAACAACATAGTTTAAAGGAAGATAAGCTAAGCCACTATAAAAAATCTTTTGAGAAATACGTTTGTCATGTTTTTCTGGTAGCTCTTCTCCTGAAGGAGTATAGCGATAGAAATGAGAAAGATACCTATTCTTTTCTAAATTGAATCGTTTGTCTTTTCGTCTCGTTGTTTCTCTAACACGCATTATTTCACCTCATTTGATTCTGAACTTTCGGAAGTGTTTGATTGTACAGTTGAATCGCTTGATCCTTCTTTAGCCTTACTAGGATCACTCTCTTTGCTATTTTCCATACTTGACTCTGTTGTTGACTGATTGGTACGATTCAATAATTCTTCCAATTGTTGTTCATACTCTTTTCTTGCTTGTTCTTGGGCTTCTTCCTTGATTGACGTCGTTGTGGCCACAGAATCAGCCTGTGAAGATTGATTGATATGATTAAAAGCAAATACTGTTCCTCCACCTAGAAGCAAGCTTAAACTTGCAATACATCCCACCATCCATCCGTTAAAGGAACGCTGTGGTGAAGGAGTTAAATTTGCTTGGTTGTTCACTGGCGTTTGAACAGCAGCTACTGGTTGAGGTTGTGCTAGATAATTCAACTGTGCTTGACGCAATGTATCCATTTGTTCTTGACGTTCCTTACGAGCAGCTGCTTCTTTTTCCTTTTCTTGCTCTAACCGTTGTTTTTCTATCGCCATTTTTTGTTCCGCAAGATCCTGTTCCCGTTTTCTTATTTCTAATTGTTCACGCTCTTTTTCTTTTTGCCGTTGTTTTTCTTCTTGTTCTTTCAATTCTTGTTGTTGAATTTCATACTCTTTTTTCCATTTTGGAATTTGTACTTGTAATTCTTGCTGGATCTGTTCGTGTTTTTCCATAAGAACTTCAGTCGTTGTTTGATATAGCTTATTCAGTTGTTCATTTAATTCTTTGCTAATCTTTAGCTTATCTGTACGCAAACCTCGGTAAAATTCTTCTTTTCGTTCTTTAATACGTTCTTTTAACAAGTTTTCTTTTTCTTTCGATAACGCTTCTTGATTCGTCTGAGTAAAATTATTGATCTTTTCTACACACAAGGAATACGCATTGTCGCGTTTCTTTTCGTATCGCTCTTTAATTTTTTGTACTTCTTCTTTAATCACTCGCTGTTCTTCTTTATTTAGTTCCTCTTTTGCTTTCTCCCAATTCGACGACTGTTCCGTCGCATACTCATTAATTTCTTGATCTGTTTCTTGTTGACGTTCTTCAAAGGTGGCTAATAAATCTTCTTGTGCAAGCTCATGCCAATTTGTTGATTGGACAGACTCTAACTGTTCTAAAAGTGTGCCTTTACCCTGTGAGATTAATTCTTCTTTACTCTCTAAAAATGCTTGATAGGTTTGGGGTAATTGATATTTCGAATAAAGCTCATTTAAAAATAATTTGTTTTTTTCTTTCATCCATTCATGCTCTGGCGGATATTGATCCAAAATATAATCAAATACAGTTGCCTTTTGTATCTCTGTTTCGTTTTTTTCTACTTCTTCACTGATAAGTGGTTCAATATATTCCTGAGAATCCCCTTCAGTCCATGTTGACTCTTCATTAGCTTCAACTGGATCAACTTCTACTTCGGCCGTCTCTTCATCCTCCATTGTTTCTTCAAAGGGATCTACCTCCAATTGACCCATCACATCGTTCTCTTCCTCAAATATCGATTTCTGAGTCGGAATATCAGCTTGTTCGTCAACATAGACTGTCTCTTTTTCTTTTGACTCCTTCTTTGGAAATATTGGTCGTTCCCATGGTACTTCTTCATTTACTTCGACTTCACTCACTTTGAATCGGCTACACTAGACTAGACAGAAAAAATAAGGTGTGTAGAATAATAAAAAACACACTGGAGGATTTTTCATGTCAAGACGTCAACGAAGAACCTATTCAAAAGAATTCAAACAACAAATC
>Ga0334885_1003888_pt1 | contig 13422 bp, 8 predicted proteins | sample GraSluR1_MG_8_FD_207233 | JGI IMG/M metagenome (GOLD analysis project Ga0334885, IMG submission 207233) | Sludge microbial communities from methane-producing bioreactor in Wageningen University, Netherlands - Granular Sludge_31_05-R1 | ecosystem: Engineered > Bioreactor > Anaerobic > Unclassified...
TCGAGCTGATAATCAAACAGATGCTCTCTAAGGTCGAATTGACCGATCCGGGAGATACCGATTTCCTTCCCGGCGATTTGCTGGACATAATCGAAGTGAGAAAGGTAAACAGATCGATCGAAGAGGCGAACAGCAAAGTCGAAGAGAATCGCGAGTACGTATTAAACAAGAGGCTTGCCAGAAGGGTCCTCGGAGAGGACGAAGAGGGAAGAATCCAGAAGATAGCCGCGGAAGGCGAACAGATAAGCGAAGAAGTCCTCAACAGGATACTAAGCGGTGGCATAAAGCAGATATCTATCTACGATGTCGAAGAGGATCAGTATCAGAAGCTAATCAAGGACTTCAATCCCGATACTATTATTCCCGAGAAGAAGATACAGGTAATGCCAAAGGGACTGATGAAGTTCAAGAGAAAACTTCTAAGGATAACGAAGGCCTATCTGGAGAGTGAAGGCTGGTTGTCAGCAGCCACGTTCCATGACTCACCGCAGATTCTTACGGAAGCCTCAGTTGCGGGAAAGATCGATTATCTGCAGGGACTAAAGGAAAACGTCATAGTCGGTCAGCTAATACCCGCAGGGACTGGACTGGACATATATGAAGACCTTCCAGGTAGAAGAAGCGGTCGTTTCATTGCACTTCGAAGAAGAGCTTGCCTGACAGGCTTCTACGAGAACGGGGAGTGATAATAATGCAAAGTGAAGAGCAATTAATAAGACTTGACAGAGTTATTGAGTCGCTTCAGTCTGATATCCCAATTTTGACCGATACCGTAAAGAGTGCTCAAATGATAGCAAAAAAAGCTCAAGACAAACTCGATGGGATAGACAGTATGCTCGTACAGATCGAGTCTCTATACGAGGAGCAGAAGACCGACTCTGTTTCAGCGTCAGAGCTACTTGATGAATTGACTTCCAAGAAGGCCAGACTTGAAGCAGAGGTATCGGGATTGTCTCTTAGAGTAAATGAAGACTCCGAAAAGATCCGGCATTTGGAGGAAACTCTGGATACTCTCGGAAAGGAGAGGCAGGCTCTGATTGTTGAGCAGCACGAGAGAAGCGAAAAGATCCTTGAAGAACTAAAAACAGAGATTCTCGATGAGATCGCCTCGGCGGAAAGGGCCTATTCTTTCAGTAAATCGGAACTGGAGAAAGGATTCGAAAAGGCTTCAAGCATAGTCGATGAAAGGACTTCAGAGAGACTGGAAACTCTATCACAGGAGATCGACAGGAGGATAGCTGAAGCCTGGGCAGCTATTGAAGCCATGGTAAAGGAAACGACGCAATATGTGGAGGGTCTTTCCGAAAAAGAGAATGAGCGCCTCACACAAAAGAGCAAAGAGGCGGTTGACTCACTAAAGATCTATATAAACGAAGTCAGAGAAAGTTTCACGAGCGTTGTAAAAGAGACCGCGACTTTTAGAATCGAACAGGCGGTAAATGACTTGAAGAGATCAGGCGAAGAGAGAATATCAGATACCGTTTCTGCTGCAAAGTTGGATTTTCAGGGTCTATCTCGATCGCTAGAGAAACAAGTGAATGCGAAACTGTCAGAACTGGACGCTATGATCTCTTCGTTGACAAAGCTGAAAGAAGAGGTCCCGAAGTCGATCGAGTCAAGTATTAGGCGGTGGCTAGATGCGAGAAGTGAAGACCTTGTCAAAAGAATTGTGGAAGTTCTGAAGGAGTAGTGAAGGGCTATGAGTTTACTGCGAAGACTGTTCTCCAGAGATTTTAGGCTGGCATCGGATATCGAGAAGAAAAAGAATACCATAACTCATTCACTGAGTCGCGAATTAAAGGAGTTCCTGATGGCTTCGGCTAAAGTGTCTTTGGATGAATTTGACGAGAGTCTTAAAACCTTCTCGAAATCGGAATCAGAGGAGCATCTAACTCGCAGAGACGCCTCCGGTACTTAGGTTTTTTGGTGATCTAATGTTCAACTATGAGCAGAGGTGAGAATGATGAAAAGAATAATCGGAAACTTAGTCTATGACACTGACAAAGCGCAAGAAGTACACCGTGTGAAAACCGGAGAGAGTCCTCTGGTGGGTCCTCTAGAGGATACTCTGTACTCTACCAAGAGAGGTAACTGGTTTCTTGTAGAGGAATCAGAGTGTTTTAGCGAAGAAACAGGCGTCGACATCTGTGCAGAGTTTACGGCTTTAACTGCAGAAGAGGCCTTCAAATGGCTTATGGAGAGGCAAGCAGTAGATGCAATTCAGGAGTACTTTGCAGATCTTGTAGAAGAAGCATAAGGAAAGGGTGTCGGGTAAGCGGTTCTGTAAGAATAGACAGTTTTTTCATTTGACCTAACAAAGCTAAGTGTGTAGTCTCATGCGTTTCTAATACGGAGAATGAGTATGAACGGTTACGTAAATCCGATCGCTGTCGGCCTAAGAATCCTGGATGATTATAGAGCGTTAATCGTAGAATCTCTCAAGTCAAACGGTCTGGACGGTACTTCGGTCGATAAGATCATCGAGAGAATGCTGGTCGAAAACAAGCTTCTGCTATCGTTGAACAAGAACTACAGGATGGGAGAGTTAGGGTTCCCCGATTTCTGCAGCAAGAATAATCTTAGCGAGAGAATAGTGGAATGCTTTCCAAAACTCATCAAGGGCCTGAGGTTGCATCAAGAAGAGGCTATTAGAAGCATAATGTCTCAACAGCACACGGTTATCGCTACAGGTACAGGTAGTGGGAAGACTGAATCGTTCCTGATACCCATTGTGGACTATTGCCTGAGGAAAACTGATCGTGGTATCAAGGCGCTGATTGTCTATCCGATGAATGCACTGGCAAATGATCAGGTTCACAGGATTGATAACGCTCTGAAGGGAACAAAGATCAAGTATGCTGTATTCTCCGGTAATACGCCTGAACACTACGACGAGAAAGAGAATGGAGATACAATCGACTCCGAAAACTTCCTAAAATCGCGAGCGGAGATCTGCGAGACTTTACCGGATATTCTTCTGACCAATCACGTGATGCTGGAACGGATTCTCACAGGGCGTTATTGTAGTATATTTTCCCAGTCGAGAGATACATTGAGATATGTGGTGACTGACGAGATTCATACTTTCAGGGGTAATAGGGCTGTGGATCTCAAGTATTTGCTATTGAGACTGAGACACCTCGTTTCCAGAGAGACAGTTCAAATAGCCTGTAGCGCAACTCTGTCCTCTATCGATAAGAGTAGCTATGTCGATGGAAAGCGTTCGGACCTCGATTTCTTCATCAAAGAGGTCCTCAGTATTGAATCATATGAGCTGATAACGGCACAAGAAGTCGAAGATACTTACATCAATGTCAGACCGGGTTCAGCGGAAGCCGTCTCGAGAAACCTGCCAACGGCATTTCGTCCCACAAGCGATCTAAGAGAAATCGTCTGTCTTGCCTCATTATTGAACGGCAAAAAGTATTCTGAGTTCGACGCAATAGCGAAGACTGGATCAGAAGCGCCCATAGTGAAGGATATTATCGAGCATGAGATATTCCAGGAGATCAAGAGCTCTCTTTCCGGAGAGGCTCTGTCTGTTCCAAAACTAGCCGAAATCCTTGAAGAAAAGGGATTGATAAAGGATCGAGGAACAGCCTATTCTCTAGCTGTTGTGAAGTCATTTCTCACCGTGATAAGCTTCTTCAATTCTAAAAAGTCAGGTAAGCCTCTACTCGACTTCCGAGTACATCTCTTCGTAAAGGATTCTGGTGGTTATCTGAAGAAGTGCCCGGTTTGCGATAGATTCTTCTCGGGTAATCAGGAGTTCTGTGACGAGTGCGGAATGCCCTTGTTTTTCGTGGACAGGGAATGTATCGAGTTTTGTCTCGGGAAAATCAGCGGGGACTTTCTCTCGCCTTATCTCTTCAAAGAGAGCGATGATTCGAGGAATACATTCCTGGTCAGAATCTCCAGATTGCCTTCCGATGAAGGGATAAAAGTCAGACTCGAAGGAGATGACCGCGATAGATTAATCATAAAACACGATGCTTCATCTGACCTGACGCTCGTAAACTGTCAAGTCGATATGCACAACGTCGAGGCACATTTGATAAGTCTAACTGACTACGACAGAGAGTACGAGTATCTAAAGAAAATCGTATCTTCAATATTCGAGTATCAGAACCGTGAAAGGAAAAACCTTCTCTGCTTCATAGACAACCGCGAAAAGACTTCTTTGGTTTCTTCGGTCTTTGCCGACGATTTCTTCGAGAGCTTGGTCAGAGAACTACTAATTATTTACTACCCGTCTTCCGGATCACTCGCTATGTCTGAAGTCGATAGCCTTTTGGCGAGAATCGAGGCAGACCTTGATGAGTTAGAACCAATCAAGAAATCAATTCTGCAAGAGAGCTTCTGCGAAATTCGGCTCTGCATGATGCGTTTCTTTATGGCCAGAGCGGGAGAGTACTCATCCAGAAGAAGTCTTCTGTCAGTCGAGTATATCGACTCTATGTCCGACACGGAAAAGAGGATACTTGACTGGGCGTTGAGAGAGAGGCTCATAAAGAAAGACGAAATACAGTTACCTAAAGACAGAAGGTTTGTGAAGTTTGAGCTGCGATGGATTATCAACAGACAAGGTTTTTATCTTTCCTCGAGAAGTTCAGAATCGACTACTTATGCTGGCTCGCTGGTACTTAGCCCGAAGAATCTTGGAAGCGACTTGACAGACGGTGAGCTTTCGAAAGCTCTGGAGGCGCTTATAAAGAAGCGTTACATACTGTCTGAAACAACCGAGGATGACAAGCAGTATTTCTTTCTGAATCCTTCAAAGGTCTTTATCAATAGGTACGACTCAAAATGCAAGAGTTTGAAGGAGGCAGTGGACAGATTCTTGATAACTTCTGAGGTCCACAATTCCGAAGTCAAGAAGAGAAAGGAAGTGGAAGAACGCTTCAAAGGAGGAGAGACAAATGTTCTGGTAAGCACATCTACTCTGGAGATGGGCATTGACATAGGTGAACTGGACAGCATTATGATGATAGGTGTTCCCCCTCTGCCGTCGAATTATGCCCAGAGATCTGGTAGAGCGGGAAGACGGGCTGGCAGTTTCGCGCTGGTCACAACTTTTTGCTCAGAAAGCAATAATCATGACCTCTTCTATTTCGCAAGACCTGAAGAGATGGTGCAGGGAATGATATCTCCACCGCGCTTCGATCCTTTGAACAGGTCGATTATCAAGAAGCATATAAACGCCTTTTTGCTTTCGGGAAGACTTTCGCGCACTTCAGTCGTTTCTCTTATGAAATCATCCGATTCCTTCTTTGAAGAGAGAGTCAATAATGAAATAGTTGAAATCTTTGGTGAAGCTGAATGGATAGAGGATTACGTGTTGAAAGAGTTCAGAAGTGTCTGTAGAGAACTGGTCGCAAAGACTCAAGAGGATTACTGCAACGGTTTCTTCTATTCAAGTAAGCATGCCCCTGACTACGGCTTCAGAAGAGAAGCTGTGCTTCTTGCGGATATCAAGGAAAGACCTTCTGTGCTTAAGATCAAGGACCATTACCTGAATGATGATCTTCTTCTATCATCGAGAGATGCGGAACAGGCGTTGACTACTTTTGTTCCTGAAAGCCAGATACATATTGCCGGTCAGAACTACTTGACTCTGCCCGAAGGCGAGTTTGTTAATTACGATGGCGGCAGTACTAGAGAGTACGAGCTGTTCTTTGCAGAAAGGGCAGACTGGTATTCTAGCAAGGGTAAAAAGAGGAGAAACTATGATACCCGATTCCAGTTCTCGAACATCGATTCTCACAAGACGCTCGGGGGAATCATAGATATAGGATACTCTGAGGGGAGTGTCATCTATCTATGGAACAAAGGTTTGAGAGAAGCGGGAGGCATAGTCAGACAGTTCGTTGACAAAGAGAAACAATTCGATTTGTTATATAGGTTGAATAGAGAGATGATATCATTTGCTTTCGAGGAGAGCGTCTTCCCTCGTAAGTACGCGATAAGCTTTGTTTCTACGGTAGACAGGACAGTTAAAGATCTCTACAAAATAGACGAAAACGAACTGAGGCTGGGCTATGGCTTCACGTTGTTCGAAAAACCCTCATCAAGAAAACACATAGTCCTCTATGACTCGACTGGTAACTCAAACGCCCCCCTTAGAGAGATTTACAGAGATTTCGAGCAGGTTATTCAAAGGGCATACGAGAACATTCTTGGTTGTAAATGTAAGAACGGCTGCTACCTGTGTATGAGGAGTTATCAAACGCATTATCTGAGTCATCAGGTAGACAAAGAAGTCGCAAAGATGATTCTCGGGTATCTTTTAGGCAAGGGGAGGTTCATTCCCTCGATTGATATGTCGGGTCTGGAATCAAACGAAATTGAAGAAGAGATCAATATAATTGGGCGGAGAGTAATCCATAACAGAATCGAACACAGGGCAGAGTCGATGGGAGACGAGGCTCTATTCGACACACTGCTGAAGTGTCTGAAAGAGTCCGTGTCGCAAACATCAAGGAGCATTCGTATCAAGTGCAATGACAAGGGAATAACTTCAAAAATCATGGGAATCCACAGATGTGAGAAAGGAAAGAAGAGTCTCGAAAAACTCCTTCTTCATATGAAGAGATTTGATCGGGTTGAGGTTCTGTAGATGGCATATATTGTTCAATCAAGGCCGTCGGGCTTTTCCGCGAACAAAGGCGAAGAGGCAGTACTTGACTGGCTCCGAGGTCTTCCCGACTCTTGCTACGTTTACAGAGAGTTGAGGATTTCGCTTAGCGAAACGAATGAAAGGAAACCGGATTTCATCGTAGTTTCCAAGGAACTTGGAGTTATCTGCATAGAGGTGAAAGACTGGAATCTGGACAGCAACACGTACATTTGGAAAAACCAGCAAGTAGTCGAGAAGAGGTCAATTGCCTCTGGAAAGAGTGAGGAGATAACCAACCCCTTCTTCCAGGCTTGTGAATACAAGTTCCTTGTCTTTGAAACGCTCAGAAAAGCCTTTATTGGAGATGTGAGTGTAGACTTCGTTGTGGCATTCCCGAGAATTACCAGACAATCCTTTCTGAATAAAGTCCAAGGCGTTAAAACCAATTACTCAGAGCAATCAAGATTCATGTTCGACCCCGGAAAGACGCTTTTCAAAGAGGATTTGCAGCTAGGCAAAAATGTAGCTGACGTATTGAAAACGAAGACATATAACCGGAACAGTGTAGATGAAGCGACCTTGAATAAGATTAACAAGGTGCTCCTGCCCGATGCGTACCGAATTGACAGTTATCATGGGCTCATAGAATACAGGAACGAATTGGAAAGGATTTCCAGACAGCAAGCACGTTGGATCTTTGGTCTGGATAAGAAAGTCAACTATCTCTTAGATGTTCCCGGAAGTGGGAAAACGAACGCACTTGTTTCCAGAGCGATTTCCCTTGTAAAGTCGAATCCAGAAAGCCCTCCCAAGATACTCCTGACTACCTATAACCGTAATCTATCAAAAAATATCGAGAAGGTACTAAAAGCCAAGATATCAGGGTCGCCGAACGAGAGTGCTTATCTGAAGTCAATTGTGATTCTCAGTATGCCAGACATAATGAAAATGATCTGTAGTTTCGCTTCTGGGTGTGGTCCTGACATAGATAGCCTTTCCGAAGACGCCTTGCGCGAATACGTGAAGAAAATCCTTATCGGTCGGGAAAGTGATTTCAAGAAGTTCGATCACATTTTCGTTGACGAGATACAGGACTTCGACGATTTCTACATACTTGTTCTTAAGCATCTTTGCAGGCAAGAAGACTTCTTCTTTGTCGGAGATATAGGACAGAAGATCTACGAGCGTGACTGCAACCTTGATCTATTAGGGTTTCCCATAAACGAGTGCAGAGTTGAAAAGAGTTTCAAGATGTATAGATCACCCAAATATGTATCGAGACTCGCAATCGATTTCGTAAACAGAGATCCCTTCCTAAGGTACGAATTCGCAAACAACGGCTATCGTGACAGTCAGATTGAGTTTGCGAACACGCTTGATTCTGCTGCGGAGATCTACCATGCTCAAGATTCTGTAAAAGAGCTTCTCGAAAGGGTGGCCGATATGAGGCGGGGAATCTACTCTGAAGATGATCTGATGATAGTCACTTCTCCAGAACGGTTGAAAGAAGTCAACGATAGACTTAACTCTATAGGAATAAGAAGTGAGATCGGAGAGCCCAAGAACCCATGTTGTGTTTGCTGCGTTGACTTTCTCAACGTGAAAGGTCTGGAGAGACGAGTCGTGATTATTCATCGGATTGAGGATCTGTACTCAAAATTCGATCCAATCAATTCTTTCGGCAACGAAACCGAGAAGAATCTTCGTGATTCTCTCTCCAGAAGGATGTTATATGTCGCAATGACTAGAACCACCGAAGAACTGATTATGCTCTACGAAGATCCAAAGAATCCATTTATTCAAGATCTTATTGAACTGAACGACATGATTCTCGAAGAAAGGGAGCGAACTCATTTTGGGAAATGATGAAAACATCGATGATCCACTTCACGAAAAGGCTCTTTCGATAGTCGGCATATTGAACAGAAACGGTATTGATGCTTCGATATCCAAGAGGCTTGGTCTGCTTGCGAAAGTCGAAGTTGCCGGTCATGGTTTTTTGTGCGTCTACTACAGAAGCAAAAGTAGAACTTTCACTACAACTTACAATGAACTGAGGGATAAACAACTCGCTCAGAGGATCGAGTTCCTACTGAAAACTGACAAAACTGAAGCTGATCGGCCCTTAGACTCATCTTCGCCGGATACAGCTTCTGAGATTGGTAAGCAGGAAGACTCCATCCATACAGAGCTCGATACATACGCAAGAAAGATTAGCGAGAATCTCCTTGAAGCCCAAATAGATAACCGATATCTTGGAATCTATAACAACATGTATGCAAGAATCTCTATAAAATCTGCTCAGGGTGACCGTTTAATCGACATATACAATACAAAGAAGCTCCATCTAGATATCCGATACGACAAAATCGATGATGCTGTACTAAAAGAGAAGATTGTCGAGGTTATAAGGGAAATCGATCAGTCCGGGTCAGATTGTGAGACGCCCTCCAAGAACTTCAGAGAACTCGATTTCTTGTACAGAACTTTGTACCCTTTCAAAGATTTTCACTTCGATTTTTCCTGTTTCAAAAGCGCGCTCGAAAGAGTGTCTACTGTCTTGCGCCTAGAGATGGAGGCTGTTTCTGAATACTCATTTTACGAACTCGAGAAAGCATATTTCATGTTGAAGGAGCGATGCAGAAGTGCCAGTAAACAATGAATTTATAGAATCTGCTATTAAAGCCTTTGAAGAAGCGGAGAGACTTGCCTTAAACAAAGAAACTGAAGGCTACATAGAAGCTTATGAAAAGGCGGCTAGAATGTTGAAAACCATCTGGGAAGAAAAAAGGGAAATGAAGTATGGTTTGAAAATCATGAAGGCCCTAAGAAAGAGCAGACACTATGAAGAAGCTCTTATGGTTTCAAGAGAGGTATTCAAGCTTTATGGCGACAGAGATTCTGTCAAAAACTCTTATGCCTGGGTTATCTATGACTACAAGATCCGACCAAACATTGAAGAAGCAACTGATGAAAGGGGTTTCCTCAAAGCAGCAAATGCGATTTGTGAGATTACGGTTCCTGGTAAATACAGTCCTTATAATACGACCGTTATAAAGGTGCTTGATTACCTCAAGAAGAACCATCGACTAGATCTGGCAGAGACGTGGTTGGAGAGAGTACGCCCAGAAGATCTATCAACAGAAGTAAGAACAGCGACAATCGATGGCAAGAGCATCTCCATACCTTCAAATCTTGAGAAATGGTTCTCTATCAAGGCATCTGTGTTTTTTGAAAAGAAGGAATACATGGCATGCGTTAAGCTCTGTGATAAGGCTTTAGAAGAGATTCCAGTTTACTCAAAGAACAATGAAGGCGGATTCTTCTTTGCTCGAAAACGGGCTCTGGCAAAGCTGAGTATTCCGCAATTTGAAGAATCAGGACTGCGAGAACTGGAAGGATTACTCTCTCGAAGACTTGAATGGTATATTTTCTCAGACCTTGCTTCACACCATCTCTCCAAAGGGCTGATTGATGACGCTTACAAATACTCGCTCTTTTCTCTAGTCTATTATCCCAACAAGGCTAAATTCGTGACGGTAAAAACGCCGCTTGAGATACTGGGTAAGATTTTCGACCTCAGAGAAGAGAGAGAACTAAGCGCCAAGCATTATGCTCTGATTATTCATGCCTTTAACAAAGAAAAATACAGAGTCTCGCAGGAGTACATTTCAAAAGCTAGCGTGGATGGAGAAAGCCTAGTCGAGAAGTATCCGATAAAGACGCTTAGTGAAGAACTCCAAAGACTTTGGATTGACGAGATAAGGAGATATTTGGATGAAGTGCATGCAAGAGTAACCAAGGTTCTTCCTGACAGGAAGAAAGTGTTTTTGGAATCGGAAGACAGATCGAAATACTCATTCAAATTCACAAACTTTCAGGGAAGAGCAAGGGATTTATCTAACGAAGATAGAGTGACCCTTTACATAAATCCGATAGCATCCAAACAGAATGGGGCTAAAGAGGCAATCATAGCTGAGAAAGACCCTTCCAGCTAGCTTCTGGCAGTTGAAATAGATCAAGTGTATTCTCAAGCTTTTCATTATTATGGGGAGTCGCGTCCAAAAGTGTCAATCACCATCTCTGTAGCACATGATCTTTTGTGGATACGGGAGAAGGCTGTTCCATTGTGTGTTCATATCCTCATTCAGAAGAAATTGGGCTGCAATTCTTTCAAATGAGGCATTTGGAGGTTACTGATGGTAGAAAAGAGAGAAGCCGAGAAAATTCTGAGAAAAATGCTGCGTCATGGCGCCTCGTTCAGACCCGATCAGTGGGAAGCTATTGACGCTATTGTCAACGAACACCGTAAGGTCCTTCTTGTCCAGAAAACCGGTTGGGGAAAGAGTATAGTGTACTTTCTCTCGGCATACTTCCTGAGAAAGCAATCCAAGGGCTTAGTAATGTTAATTAGCCCTTTACTGTCTCTCATGAGAAATCAGATAGATATGGCAAAGAAGATTGGAGTGAAGGCAGAGACTGTAAATAGCACAAATCAGCGCGAGTGGCAAGAGATCATCAAGAGGATAGAGAATGGCGAAGTTGATATACTCCTGGTTTCGCCGGAGAGGCTTGCAAATAAGGGATTCCAAGAAAAGATGATAGGTTTGAACATAGGGCTCCTGGCGGTTGATGAAGTGCACTGTATATCTGACTGGGGCCATGATTTTCGACCGGACTATCGAAGAATCGTTCGAATAGTCTCGAACCTTCCAAAGGGCGCTCCACTTTTGGGAACAACAGCTACAGCTAATGACAGAGTAGTAAAAGACATCCAAGAGCAATTTGGCAGGGACATTCTCACTATAAGGGGTCCACTGAAACGGGACAGCCTCAAACTTCAGGCCATAGCACTTTCAGACCAATCTGAAAGGCTTGCCTGGTTAGCAGATAACTTGCCCAAAATTCCGGGTTCTGGAATCATCTATTGCCTAACCAAATTGGACTGTGAAAGAGTTGCAAAATGGCTTAAAGAAAATAATATAGATGCACTTCCATATCACGCAAAAATGAAGAATGAAAGGAAAGAAGAACTCGAAAGCCACCTAATGAAAAACGAGATCAAAGCCTTGGTCAGCACAGTGGCTCTGGGTATGGGATACGATAAACCAGATATGGGGTTCGTTATCCATTTCCAGACACCTTCTTCCATAGTATCTTACTATCAGCAGATCGGAAGAGCTGGAAGGGCAGTCGACACAGCGGAAGTCATTCTTCTTGGGGGAAAAGAAGACGACGACATTCATAATTATTTCTTTGAAAGTGCCTTCCCCGAACAGTCGCTCATGGAAGAACTGGTCGGCTTCATTTCGCATTGCCCAAGAAAGGAAAGCGAGATAATGAAGAGGTTTAACGCGAAAGCCAAAGAAATCGAGAAGTGCCTGAAGCTTCTGGAAATCGACGGTGTAGTCTCAAGAAACAGTTCCACATACGTAAGAACCACAAACAGATGGAGTCCCAATACCGGAAGATGGAAAAGGATAACGGAGCAGCGAATTCGAGAGTACCGAGACATGAAAGCATTATTCGAATTGGAAAGTTGCCTCATGAAATACGTTGTAAGCAGGCTTGACGATAATCTAAAAGAGAATTGCGGTAGATGCTGCAATTGCGCAGGTGATTTCAGGCCAAGAATTGTAGACAGTCAGCTGGTCAAAAAAGCCAAGGAGTTTCTTAAGAGTAGATTCGTTAGAATTGAACCGAGGAAAAAATTCCCACATAGTTTTGACAACATGATACAAATACCGGAATTCCTAAGGTTTGAAGCGGGTTATTCGCTAAGCATATATGGCGACGACGGTTGGGGTAAAATAGTCAAGGAAGACAAGTATGAGAGGGCACGTTTTCGAGACGATCTGGTAACTGCTTCTAAGAGGCTGATCACCGGTTATTGGTCGCCTTCACCTTTTCCGGAAGTTGTGGTGGCAGTTCCATCGCTCAGGCGTCCCTTTCTGGTTTCAGATTTTGCAGAAGCCTTAGCTAGAGAATTGGGGTTGAGATACATAAAAGATTGCGTAACTAAGATCAAAGAAACTCAAGAACAGAAGACTATGAAGAACTCGGTTATGCAATTTGAAAATGTTATCACCGCGTTTGATGTTTCATGTGATCTCGAAAACAAAAGTGTTTTGCTTGTCGATGACCTGGTTGATTCTAGATGGACGTTTACGGCTATAGCTTATCTCCTGAAAAAGAGAAACGCCGGTGCGGTCTATCCATTCACCCTGTCCGCTTCGTGGGAAGGTGGTTTTGATGGCGACGATACATGACTATATATCAGATAGACATGCGATTCTGCTCTTGACGACGAGATTCCGTACAGAGCAGGACAGCGAGATCAAACCTCTCGGTTTGAGGAGTTTCAACAACCTCGCGAGGCGTATCGCTTCTTCTTCGGTTTCGAGACCGGGAACTCTCTTGGAGCTCAGTGAAAAAGAGATACGCGAGCAGCTCGAGATAGACGAGCAATCCGCGAAGCTTATCGGGAGCCTTCTAAACAGGAGGCATTCGCTGGCCGTCGAGCTGGCTCATCTTGAAGAACTGGGCATTAAAACTATTTCACGGGCGGAGCCGGATTATCCTCGAAAGCTTTTTGAGAAGCTCAAGCAGCTCGCTCCACCGGTTCTCTTCTATTCGGGAGATCTCTCCATTCTCGCTGAAAGAGCCATTTCGATTGTGGGTTCTAGAAATCTTTCTCAGTCTTTACTCGATACGTCGCGCCTTCTTGGAGAGAAGTGTTCTGATTGCGGCGCGGCAGTAATCTCCGGTGGGGCCCGTGGAGCAGACCTGAATGCGATGATGGGATC
>Ga0334885_1003890_pt1 | contig 13417 bp, 9 predicted proteins | sample GraSluR1_MG_8_FD_207233 | JGI IMG/M metagenome (GOLD analysis project Ga0334885, IMG submission 207233) | Sludge microbial communities from methane-producing bioreactor in Wageningen University, Netherlands - Granular Sludge_31_05-R1 | ecosystem: Engineered > Bioreactor > Anaerobic > Unclassified...
TGACGAACCGCACCAACTGAGCGGTCTCGGTGTCGGTCCAGTTCGCGCTGTAGGGGAAGATGGCCAGCCTGTGGCCTTCGAGCGCTCCTTGCTCTACCTCCTCCTCGGCAAGCAGACTGAAGGGGACGGAGGCCTGCTGCAAGGCCGTCTCGACCTTGGCCGAGAACTGCGCCGCTGCCCGCCCCTCAGACGGGTTCTTCTCGATGGTGAAGGTGCCCCTGACCACGGCCACTTCCGGTGTCTGAGCGCAGGCGCCGACGGTGATGAGTGACAGCACAAGTACGAGTCTCTTCATGTGGCGGCTCCTTGGTTGCAGCGGCTTGGAAGACAAGACGGCTGTGGCACGATGACGGTACAGGGGCACGCGAACGGCGGCGCACTGTAGGGCGCGGGCCTGTACCGCGCCGCCGTTGGCCACTCCGCCCCCCTTCAGACCTCAAGAACTGCGCCCGCATAAGCATCTAGTGCCGGTCCAGCGACGGGAAGGACTCCGGATGCCACGAAGGGACCCGGCGCGTGATGGTGATGGCGTACACCGTCTCCGCCCCGGCCTTCTTCAGCGCCCTCGCCGCCTCGTAAAGCGTCGCCCCCGTGGTGCAGACGTCGTCCACCAGCAGCAGCGACTTCCCTGCTATCTTCCCCGGTGCCCCGCTTCGGAAGGCGTTGTGCAGGTTCTCCTCACGCTGCGCGGGCGACAGGCCGATCTGTGGCGTGGTGTCCTTGACGCGGGTCAGCACATCCGCCCACACGGGTTTCTCCAGATCGCGCGCCATCTCCTTGCACAGCAAGAGTGCCTGGTCAAAGCCGCGCCAGCGCCGGCGCCTCGTATGAAGGGCGGCGGGGACCAGGGCGTCGAAGTCCTCCCAGGGAAGATGGTGGGGGCGGGCGCGCTCGTTGAGCACGCGCCTGGCCAGCATCTGCCCCAGGGGCCTGGCCAGCGAGTGCTCACCGTTGAACTTGAAGCCGATGATCGCCTCGCGCAGGGGACCGTAGTGCAGCGCCACCGCGCGCGCGCCGTCCAGGGCCGGACGCTTACGCTCCCGGCACTGCTCGCACAGCGGCCAACCGTGGGCAGCGGGGGGCTCCGGCTCGCCACAGCGTCGGCAGTAGGGCCCCTGGATGTACTCGATCAGGGCTTCACATTCGCGGCACAACATGGGGTAGGCGCGGGCACCGCAGCCCGCGCAGCGGGGAGGGACGATGAGGTCGAAAAGCTCGAGAGCCAGTGCCGAGACCCGGCTCAACGGGGTGTCGCATCGCATGGCACCGAGTGCGACCTGTTGTTGTGGGAGCGGAGTAGAAACAGTCTGGGCACGCGTGCGGCAAGCGTCTCAGCACAAACCCGGGGACGGCGGAGAGCCCCTGTCCGAGCCGGCCCCCGTCGCCCCCGGTCATCCCAAGGGCTATTTCAGTACCCGCTGCAGACCGCCGGTCCAGGCGGCCTTGAGCTCCTCCAGCGGGCAGGACAACGACTGGGGCCCGGCGTCGATGCGCAGAGCGGGCGCCTCGGAGACGGTGCCGATGTTCGCCAGTTCCAGACCATAGCCGGCGAACAAGGCCTCCAGGTCCTGCTCCTCGCCCTCGACCGCCTCGAGCACGAAGCCGCCGGACTCACTGAACAGTGCCTTGTCCGGCCGCAGGCCGTTCATCTGATCCGTCACATCGATCCGCACGCCCAGTTGGCCTCCGGCGAAGCCGCCCATGCACATCTCGGCCACCGCCACGGCAAGCCCCCCGTCGGAGATGTCGGTGCAGGCCCGCACCAGTCCCCGGTCGATGGCATCGGTGACGGCATAGATCATCTTCCGCTCCAGCTCCCAGTCAACCTTGGGGACATTCGCCCCCAGCCCGAGCTCCAGCGCCTCATACAGGGCGCTGCCGCCCAGCTCATCCTTGCGCGGCCCCACCATGTACAACGCGTCACCGGCCTGCTTGAGCTGCATCGTGACGGCCTTGGAGAAATCCGGCATGGTGCCGACGCAGGCGATGACGGCGGAGGGCGAGACGGCCTTGCCCGTCGCCGACTCGTTGTAGAGGCTGACATTGCCGGAGATGAACGGAACCGGCGTGTTCTCATACCCCTTGAGCCACAGGTTCCTGGCGGCATCCGATAGGCCGCGAACGCCCTCACGGAACTGGGCGAAAGCCACCGGGTTCTCGGGGTTGCCGTAGTTCAGACAGTCGGTGAGCGCCTGCGGCACCGCGCCCACGGTGGCGACGTTGCGCATGGCCTCGGCCACGGCGTTCGCCGCCCCCCAGTAGCTGCTGATGTCGCCATATGCCGGATTGCAGTCCACGGACAGGGCGCAGGCCGCCGTGCTCCCGGCCAGCGGGGCACACACCCCGGCACCCGCCTCACCCGGACGGACCACCGCATTGCCCTGCACCTCGCTGTCGTAGGCGCGGTAGATGTACGCCCGGGAGCACACATTCGGCGCCCCCAGGACCTTCAGCAGGGCCTCGCGCAGGTCGGGCAGCGGGTACTCCGGTTCACGACCGCTGAACTCGACCGTCCCCTCCTCCCTGGCGTAGGCAATGCCGCCGGTCACCTGCTCGATAGGGGCATTGCACACGATGGTGCCGCCCTGCTTGATGGTGTAGACCTTCTCCTGCAGAACCCGGCCGATCGCGCTGGCCCGGGCGCCCTCATACACATTGGGCAGGTCCCAATCGTCATTGAAGATCGCCAGGACCTCCTCGGCGAAGCTCTCGGGCACGGCGAACAGGAAGCGCTCCTGGGTCTCGGCGCACATGACGACCTCGGGCAGGAGGTTGGCCAGCGCCACGGGAACGGCATCCAGGTCGATCTCGACGCCGAAACCACCGGCCGCGCAGATCTCCGAGGAGCCACAGGCCAGGCCGCCGCCACCGATATCCTTGATCCCGATGGTGATGCCCTTCTCCTTGGCCCGGTCCCGCACGGCCTCATTGGCCTTGCGCATCGTCAGGACGTTCTCCAGGAAGGGGTCCGGCACCTGAACGGCCCCGCGGTCCTCGTGCTGCTCCTCCTCGTCCAGGATCTTCGAGGCGAAGGCGCTGCCGCCGAAACCCGAATCATCTGTGGGCTTCCCGGCAAGGATGATCACATACTGCTCCTGTGCGGCATCCGCCGGAACGCACGAGTGGATGATGTCCTCCTCGGCCACGAGGCCGAGGGCGACCACATTCACCAGGCAGTTGTCATCGAAGGACTGCCGGAAGTACACGTCCCCGGCCAGGCAGGGCACCCCCAGAGCGTTGCCGTACTGCCAGATCCCCTCCACGACGCCGTCCACGATCCACTTGGTGCGATCGGCATTGGGCCCGGCGGGGTCGCCGAAGCGGAGCGGGTCGGCGGTACCGATGACCCGGGCGCCCATGCAGTCCACGTCTCGCACGATGCCACCGATGCCTGTGGCGGCGCCCTCATTGGGTAGTACCTGCGAGGGGTGGTTGTGGCTCTCGTGGGCCATGACGATCCCGTAGCGCCTGCCCTCGTGCTCGGTGAGCAGCACGATCCCGGCGTCCTCCTCGGGTCCGAGGATGACGTTGGGGCCTTCGGTGGGCAAGAACTCCTTGAGCGTCGCGCGACTGCTCTTGTACGAGCAGTGCTCCGACCACTCGGCGCTGAACACATGCATCTCGGTGTAGGTGGGGTCGCGGCCGAGGAAGTCGGCGATCTTGCGGGCCTCATCGACGCTCAGGCCGATACCGGCCTCGCCCATGAGCGCGGCAAGTTGCTCTTGGTCCACTGAGGAGACGGGAACACGACGGTCGTCAAGCTTCATCATCAGCCATCCTTTGGGTTGCTGCTGCCCTGCACGGAGCCACCGCCAAAGTGCATCCGCGGATACCAGAGCATAATAGCAGGGAAGGGAGGGCGACGGCAAGCGGAAGGGCGGAGGACAGCACTCGACGGGAGAGTGGACGACCCGGCAACGCTACGCCGGGCAGAGGCCGTTGGCCGTTCGCCGTTGGCCGCTCGCCGTAGCCCTCTCCTGAGCGGTGTTTGCGAAGGAGAGGGAAAGCGGGTCCCGCTCGCGGGTCCCGCAGGGAGCGGCGCCGTTGGCCGTTGGCCGTTCTACCTCTCCCAGCGAGCGCAGCGAGCGTCCGGGAGAGTCTGGCGACCCCAGGGGTCGCTTGCGGGTGAGGGGCGAACCCACCCAACCGACGACGGAAAGAGGCCGTTGGCCGTTGCTGCGTGGCGACCTGTGCGCCGCCGCCGTCCGTCGGTGGTGTTGGATGCGCCCTCGGCGCGGTACAGGCCCGCGCCCTACAGAAGCGGCGGCGCCGAGCCGTAGACCGTGCCGTTCACCGCCCCCCCACAGCCATACACGGGACTTCAGGCCGGGCGCCTATTCCGTGATCAGGTGGGGCGCGAAGGGCTCCAGATAGTCTCTCCACACGCGATTCTTGAGGGCCGAGCGGAAGGTGGCATAGCTCAGGTACGGGATGAACCGCGGGCGCTTCGGCACCGACAGCAACCCCATCCCCGCCTCCTGCGGCGTGCGGTTGCCCTTCTTGTTGTTGCACTCCGTGCAGCAGGCTACCAGGTTCTCCCAGGTATGCCCTCCCATCCGCTGTCTGGGGATCACATGGTCGAGGGTCATGTTCTTGCCCCGCTGCCCGCAGTATTGGCAGCGATAGCCGTCTCGCGCCATGACCGCGGACCGCGAGATGCGGACCTCCGGCATCGGGCGGCGAACGTGGTAGCTCAGGCGCACCACCATGGGGATGCGGAACTCTCTATCCGCCGAGCGCACGAAGCGCCCGTCTGTTTCGATGGCCACGGCCTTCCCCAGGTACATCAGGGCGATGGCGCGCTGCCAGGAAGTGACGTTCAGCGGCTCATAGTTTTGGTTCAGCACTAGAACACGGCCGTCGTTGTCCATAGGAGTTTCGCAATCCCCGCTGGTAGAAGAAGGCCCCGCCGATGGAAGATCCATGGCGGGGCCTCTGAGTCTACAAATGCGCACCCGGGCGCATAGTCCGGGCTGGAAACACGAAGCCCACAGTCAGGTGCCGGCCCTCACGGGCCACCGAAGCGCGCGCACGAGCTGCGTGGGCCTGTACGGCCATCAGACGCCCCTGAGTCACCACCAACATCGCGACCACCTTCGGCGATACTAACTTCTACATAGCTGCACAACGTGGGCAATAGTAGCAAAACAGCAGCACCCACGTCAAGCAGTTCGAGGCCGAAGGATGGCGGCCGACCGGGGGCCGCCTGTCCGACTGCCGACTACCACTCCAGCGGGCCGAAGCTGGGCTCGATGCCGGGGCCGTCGTCATCGTAGCTCAGAGGCAACTCCACGGTGGCGCCGCCCTCGCGGCTCGACCGATAGATCGCCTTGATGACCTCAACGGCCCGGCGCGCCTCGGAGCCCGGGACCTCGGGATCACGGTCGTTTTGGATCGCCTCCACCATGTCCGCTACGTGGGCCGTATGGCCCATGGCCGTCAGGCCAGCGGTGGGGTCGGAAGCGGTGCCGCGGTCGCCCTCGCCCTGCACCTCGGCGCCCTCCTCACCCTTCACGTCCCAGACGCTGATCTTGTCGCCCTTGAGCTTGATCGTCCCGCTGTCGCCGCTGATCTCGATATCACAGCCATAGCCGGGCGTCACGGAAGTGGTGCCCTCGATAACGCCCACGGCGCCGTTGGCGAACTCCAGGATGGCCACCGCGGTGTCTTCCACGGCGATGTTGCGCACCAGGCGTCGCGCGTAAGCACTGAGGCGCTTGACGTCACCCATCAGGTACAGGAGCAGGTCGATGCCGTGCACGCCCTGGTTCATCAGGGCGCCACCGCCGTCGAGCTCCCAGGTGGCGCGCCAGGCCCCACTGGCATAGTAGTCGTGGCTGCGGAAGTACTTCTGGTAGCAGTCGCCCAGCACCAGCTTGCCCAGCTTGCCGGAGCGTACGGCCTCGCGCACCTTCTTCGATTGCGGGTAGGTCCGCCTCTGGAACACGCCGGACAGCTTGACGTTGTTGGCCTTCGCCGCGTCGATCATCGCGTCGATCTTCTGCAGCGCGATGTCCATGGGCTTTTCGCACAGCACATGCTTGCCGGCTTCCATGGCGGCGATGGCGTGCTCGGCATGCAGCCCGCTGGGGGTGCAAACGCAGACGGCTTGGATGTCATCCTGCTTGAGCATGTCCTCGAGGCTGCGATAGGCCCTGATGCCGCCGGCCTTCTCGGCGAACTCCTTGGCCTTGGGCTCCACGATGTCGCAACACGCGACAAGCCGGGCCCCCGGTGCGCCCGCGATGGCATCTCTGTGAGTGGGGGCGATCACCCCACAGCCGATGATACCGAACCCGATCTCCGAACCTGCGCTCACACTCTTGTCACTGGCCATTACCGACGATCTCCCTTCAAACTGGCTGGGCACTGGGTCTATGTGGTCCGACCATTGTCATCAAGTGTCATCGGGCTCAGGCGTCACCGGGTACCCAGATGGGCGCACTTCCTGACGTTTGAAGCAAGTTCCGGGGCCGCAATCCGGTCGTTCGCCGGATCTATTCGCCGCAGCAGAGCCCCTCGAGGATCTGCGTCAGGCAGATGATGCCCTCGGCCGTGCCGTCGATCACGTCAGAGGTCAGGTCCTCGCCCATCGAGGCTTTGAGCCAACTGCCGTTGGCGAGCTGGCTCTGCGTCAGACCGTCGGCGATGGCCGCCGCGATGCGCCGATAGTTCTGGTTGCCCGAGCCGGCATACAGTATGGCCGCGGCCCAGCCGAAGAACCCACTGGTCTCGCTCTGGTAACGGTCCGCACCGCAACCGTCCAGGAAGTTCACCAGCTTCTGCGCGGTCTCCAGGTACTCGCCGCTGCCCGTGGCCTCGGAGAGCTTGGCCAGGAACCCGGCGGCCAGGGCCGGGATGTGGTACGCCTGGCCCGGCTTGCCGACGATCAGCACGCTCTGGAGGGCCTCCTCGTCCTCAATCTCCGTAACAAGGTCCTTACCCTTGGTCCGCGTGTACAGCCTCGCCGATCCGGCGGGCTGCCGATCCCACAGAGCCTTGAGGTAATCGCCGGCCTGCTGGGCCTCGTCCAGCCGACCGCAGTACAGCAGGGCAAGGCCACAGGTGGCGGTGGACAGCATGTCCTGCTCGCCGTCGATGGAAGCCGCCGGTCCGGCGGTGAAGAACCCGCCGGACTCCGGGTGCTGCAGGCTGCCGATGAAGTCCACGGCACGCAGCGAGAGGCCGAACTGCCCCAGACGCTGGGCACCGGCGGTGATCCAGGCATTGGATACGAGGTAGTAGTGCTTGTGCAAAGGCGAGCGCGAGAAGTGCCCGACCAGGTCACCCTCCTCGTCCATCACGTTCTCAAGCAGATAGGCGCACAGCCGCGCGGCCCTGTCAAACTGCCCCATCGTCGAGAGCGCGAAGGGCACCTTGTACACAGTGCCGACGCCGTGCTCCACCGGCTTGAGCGAGCCGTCGTCGCCCTGCTGGGAGAGCAGGAACTTGGTGGCCTGGATGATCGCCTGTCGGTAACTCTTGGTATCCATAGACTGGCACTGCCTTTCAACAGGTGTACAGAGCGCTATTCCTGGCCGACCCTACCGTGCCGCCTTCTCTCCGCGCTGTTCCTGCAGCCCGCGAATGCGCTTGAGGCGTTCACGCTCCGTTGGTGAGAGATGGGCGTCCGAGTATTCCGGATTTGCCTGGTACCACCCCTGCTCTCGGAACTCCCGCTGCCACTTGGGGTCTGAGAACTGCTTGCCCCTACGGGCTTTGATCTCCCGGGCCTTGCGCTCCAGGTCATTGTCCGGCTTGACCGAGGAGGCGGGCGGCCCGGGTCTTGCGGGTGGGGCGGCGGCCCTGGCCCGGCTACGATCCGGCCGCGCGGCAGGCGCGCTCCTGCGGGTCCGTGACGACGGACGTGACGGACTGCGGGCCGGCGCGGACCCGGCAGCAGCAGTGGATCGCGGCTTGCCATCGCCACCATCGGCCTGCTCTCCGCCGCCGGCCTTCGGCGGTGTCGCCGCGGCATCAGGAACATCCGGCTCTGCCGGCAGGGGGGCCACGTCCTCGGCCGAGAGGGGCTCGTTCTCGTCGAAGTCCGTGATGTCTGCGTCCGTCGGCAGCTCGCGCTCGCCGGCATCGGGCAGCGCATTGCTGCCCGCCGGGATGTCCCGCAACAAGAACGCGTCGTCCTCTCCCGCCGCGTCGGCGGTGGTCGGCTCATCCCGACCGGAGGGTGTCACGACGGCGGAGCCGGTATCATCGAAGGCTGGATGGTCGGCGGGCGGCCGCACGCATCCCGACAGCCACAGCAGCGTGACTGCGATGAGCCCAGTAGCTCGAACTGCAGACATGTCCCTCACCCCACGGGATCACAGCGGATCAAGCAAGTGCGAACGGGGACCGGCGGTCCACAGGTGAGGTCCAAAGCCCCGCCTTCGCCGGGAATGTCATTCCGAGAGCGTCCGCTCCCAGAGGCAGCAGCCCAAGAGACCCCTGGCATTCAATGGGATTCCTCGCTATCTCGCTGCGCGAGATGGACGCTCGGAATGACAGGAGCCCGGCCGGCCAGACTTTTCGGCCGCGCCTCTTAGGTGTCACTGGAGCCCTGTGGCAAATCAGATGCCTATATGGGCGCACTTATTGACGTCTGAAGCAAGTCCTGCGGCCTCAGCCAGGCCCCTCGCCGCCATCCCGCCCTGCGGGATCGCCGCCCGGCCGTGGCACCGATCCAGGGCGAGCCTCCGCGCCTGCCCAGCCGGTTTGAGGCGGAGCGTCAATAGAGTTGTCATTGTACCTCGCAGGCTCACTACCTGCAAGGTGTTCGCACAGCGCCACAGCGCCATCGTGGCGGTGCTTCACACAGCCCGTACGCGTGTCGGTGAGCCCGGGCCCCTGTCCCGGCGGTGCCGGAGGTCGCCACACGACACACGGGGAAGTGACTGTCCGCCGGTCATCGGGTCGCGCCGCGGCATCGGCCCTCGGCTCCACACACACCCACCGGAGACACCCATGCGTCTCGGCTCTCTGTTCCCATTCGATGGCTCGGACGACACCGTCGAGGACGTGGCAGACCTCGCCCGCCGCGGCTTCCAGTACTTCGAGCCCGACGCCTCCGTGCTCCGCGTCGACGAGGCCCCGACCGCCTACTTCGCCACACGACGCCTCCTGCGTCGCGCCGCCCTCGTGCCCGAAGTCATGGGGGGACTCGTGCCCGACCGCCTCCCGGTACTGGGCAACGACGCCCGCTGGCAGGAGCTGGAGCGCCATCTGTCCATCCTGCTGGAGCGCGCCCGGGAGGTGGGAGCTACCACGCTGGTCCTTGACTCTGCGCAGGCCCGCAGGGTTCCCGAGGGATACCCTCGGGACGAGGCCATTCAGCAGCTCCGCTACCTCCTGGGCCTGGCCGCCGACTACGCGGGCCCCGTGAAACTGGCCGTCCTTCCCCTGCCCCGTCACCCCTCTTCACTGCTCAACTCTGTGGCGGAGACCGTTGAGATGCTCATCGAGCTGGGCCGCCCGGAGCTGCAACTGTGCGTCGAGGCCACGGATGTCGGCCCGGATGGGGAGCCGTGGGAGGACGTGGCCGCCGCGATGGATCTGCTGGCCCACGTGCGCTGGTCGGAACCCAACCTCCGCGACTCTCCGGCCATGCAAGACAAGCTTGATGCCTTGGTGGAGGCCCTGGGGGCCGCCGGGTACGAGGGCCGTCTTTCGCTGGCCCCCCGGCCGGGAGTGGGACCCGCCGAGAGCGTGATCGAGCTGGATCGCCTCCGGGCGCTGGCCGCCCGGGGGCGGTAGTGCGCTCAGAGTCCCTCAGCCGCGCTCTTCGCGCCCGGCCCTCCTGCCCCTTCGTCCTCCGCCATCCTGGAGCTACTCGGTGGGCGCACCCGGCCCTGCAGCGGGTGCCATTTGGGCCACAGGCGGAGCTGCTCCGCTCCCGTCCCAGAGCCCGGCGGCTAGCATGTCAACGCTCCGGCTCTATAGAGCGTAGTGAAGAGGGCTGTCAGAGCGGCGTGCAGGGCGAGGAGGTAGGGCGATGAGAGCGTGCATCGGGGTCATCCTGCTCGTAGCCGTTGCCGGGGGCGTCGGGCCCGTCGGCGCGCAGCCGGCCGCCACACAACCCGGTCGGGCGAGGGGCGCCTGAGCGTGGTGGTGGGCATGCTCGACGCAACATCGACGACGCTGTCGGAGGGACAGCCGTACCCCGGGCCCCGGCCCCCGGCGGAGCACCACTGACGAAGGCGGTTGCCGCACCGACGGACAGATGTTCGGATCGCTACCGACGGCTATAGGAGCGTGCACGATCGTGGCAAGAGCACTGGTACTGCTTTGCGCCTGCATCGCCGTGGGCGGCGCCCTGGCCCAGGATGCACCTGTGCCAAATGCCGTGGACCGCGCCGACCCGCAGGCGGTGGTTCGGGCCTACGTCGATGCCTGCCGGGCAGGGGATGTCGAGGCCGCCCTGGCTCTGGTCGTGGGCGATGATGGCCTCAAGGCGTCCCTGAGGGAGATGAGCGGGGAGCGGGGCCAAGTCCGGGCGGCGCTGGGCCTGGACTTCGAGGCCATGCTGACGGAGATCGGCCTGACTCCGGCCATGGGGAAGCGCGACCTGCAGATCGTGGACGCCCAGGCCGCCGATGAGACGGCGACCGTCACAGCGCGCGAGACCACGCCGCGAGAGAGCCGCTTTGTCCTGGTCAAGGACGCCGAGGGCAAGTGGGGCATCGACTTCGAGGCCACGGCGAAGGCCACCACCGGGGCGGAGAAGTCCTACATCGTCTGGCAGGGCGAGATGCGTGCCCGGGCCCGTGCCGAGGCCGGTGCCCAGGGCGGCGGGCAGCCCCGCGCTCCCGACTACTGGCAACGACGCAACGCCCTGCAGGCGCTGGCCAGTCGGCTCACGGAGATGGCCCAGGCGAACGGCAAGTTCCCGGCCGCGGAGACCTGGACCGACGACGTGATCGCCTACTGTCTGGACCCGGCCGTCGTGGAACCCCCTCAGGAGTGGGGGGGCAAGTACGGTTTCGCGCTGAACGCAAGCATCGCCGGTGAGCCGCTGCCCAACGACTGGCACCAGCGGCAGTCGATGGTGATCCTGTACGAGACGCAGGGGACCGGCAGCAACCTCTCGGGCGACCCGGACGAGGCGGTGGCCGCCCTGCCCGAGGACAGCGACGGGGTCATCGTCGCCTTCGCCGACGGCAACGTCTTCCTCGTGCCGCGGGACATGACGGTGCAGGCCATGGCACAGAGCTGGGAGTTGGGAGAGATGTGCCAGCGCCGGGTCTCCGTGCTCTGCCGGGCGCTCCTGGCCTATGCACGGGACCACGAGGGAATGCTCCCGGCGGCCGAGGAGTGGTGCGACGCCATCGGCTTATACGTCAGGCCCGAGGATATGGGGCCCGAGGCCTTCGTCTGTCCAGGTGCCCTGGACCTGGACTACGGCTACGCCATCAACGTCGACCTCGCCGGCAAGGATATCAGGCAACTGCGGAACCACAGTCGGTACTGCCTGATCCTTCCAGCCGCAGAGGGCGTTCGCAACGAGGCGCGACAGGTGCCGGAGAAGGTGGACATGGGGCGCCACACCCAGCGCTGGGGGGAGGGCGGCCTTGGTGTCACGGTGGGCCTGCTGAGTGGCTCGTCGACCACGCTGACGGAGGGGCAGATGTACCCCAGGCCGCCGGAGCAGTAGGCACACCGCAGGGCGCGGGCCTGTACCGCGCCATGGCCTTCCTGCAGGGCGCGGGCCTGTACCGCGCCATGGCCTTCCTGCAGGGCGCGGGCCTGTACCGCGCCATGGCCTTCCTGTAGGGCGCGGGCCTGTACCGCGCCATGGCCTTCCTGTAGGGCGCGGGCCTGTACCGCGCCATGGCCTTCCTGCAGGGCGCGGGCCTGTACCGCGCCACGAAGGCCGCCAAAGGCCGGCGGGGCACTGTGTCGGGCGCCTTTCCATGCCGCGCCGGTGTACGGCGCACCACACAGCAGAAGGGGCGCCGACGAGATGTCGGCGCCCCGGTAGCTGCAATGTCGGTCCGGCCTGTCTAGCCCTCGTCGGCCTCCCCGCCTCCCTCGGCATGCTTCTCCTGCTCGGCGGCCTTCTCCCTGCGCTCGGCCACCTGAGCGGGCACCAGAGTGCCGTCACCGATCTTCGGGTTGACCTCCGGCCCGTCGTAGTCGGGAATCTCGGCACCCTCGAGCACCGCCACAAGCTCCGCCACCATGGCTGCGGCGGCGCGGGGCTGGAGCACGGCGTACCAGGCGCTGCTGCGCTCCGCGTGCGTCGGCACCACGCGGCACACCACGTTGTCCAGGTCCATCTGCCTGGCCAGCAGGCCGAGACCCACCAGCTCCGAGGCCGTCATGTCGGTGCGGATCATGTCCTTGAGTGTCTGCACGATCTGCGGAAGTCGGCTTACGGAGGCGAAGTGCGCCTTCTGCCGAACCAACTCCTTGAGCACATACTGCTGGCGCTGGGTGCGCTCGAAGTCCGTGCTCTCCCGCGACCTCTTGCGGTCATGCCGGTGGCGCACGAAGCCCTCGATCTGCTTGCCGTCCAGATGGTGGTAGCCCTTCTGCAGGTCGATGTGCAGATCGCCGGCTTTGTCGTGGTAGTTCATGTCCTGGTCGACGTACAGCTCCAGGCCGCCGAAGGCGTCGAAGAGCTTGTAGAACCTGGCCACATCCGTCTTGATGTACCGGTCCACGGGCACCTCGAGGATCTGCTCCACGGCCCGGGCCGTCATGGCTTCACCATCGCCGGACTCGCGATGGTAGGCGTACACGGCGTTGATCTTCTGGGCGCCGTGGCCCGGCAACAAGACCTTCAGATCACGCGGGATGGAGACAGCGGCCACGCGCTTGGTGTCCTTGCGCAGCATCACCAGCATGATCGTGTCGGCTCTGCCGCCTTCAAGCTTCTCATCGGTGCCGATGACCAGGATGTTCACCTGGCGCTGACCGGGGCAAAGCTCATCGACCATCGCGTCGCGCGACAGGACGCCACCGTCGGAGGTGCCCCGCAACTGACCGCCCGCGCCCTCATCGGTGGCCGCCTGCGCCATCGTCTGCGGAGCGACCATGAGGTCGTAGATGCCGTAGCCGCCCAGGGCAACCACGACGGCCACGATCAAAGCTGTGGCCACATCGACGGCCCCTGCTCTGCGGTTCCTGCCCGGGATGGTGCGAGGGGTGCTGCCGGACCTCACCACTGGCATCTATCTCCTTGGTACAGCCAATTGAACGTGGACGGCACCGAGCCGGATGCTCCGCTTCGGCCGGCAGTCCCCGCAATGACGGCGCGCTATCGCTCCTCGCGCCGGCGGGCCGCCCTTTGCAGCTCCTGCAACTTCATCAACGCTTCCACGGGTGTGAGCGTATCCAGCTCTAGCCCGGCAATCTCATCCACTATCGGGTCCGGTGCGGTCTCGAAAAGCCTAAGCTGCACCGTGGGTGCCACCCGCTG
>Ga0334885_1003891_pt1 | contig 13416 bp, 8 predicted proteins | sample GraSluR1_MG_8_FD_207233 | JGI IMG/M metagenome (GOLD analysis project Ga0334885, IMG submission 207233) | Sludge microbial communities from methane-producing bioreactor in Wageningen University, Netherlands - Granular Sludge_31_05-R1 | ecosystem: Engineered > Bioreactor > Anaerobic > Unclassified...
AGAAACACCATGTCCGGTGTTGCATTGAAAAAGGTCCTGTATTCCTTCTCAAAGAGATAGTTCTTCTGAAGGTTCTCCAGCCAGAAGTTTACCTCGGCTTCAGATTTTTCGATACCGATAAGTCTTTCAGGGGGGATGAAGTAGAAGTTCTCGTACATTTCGTTTCTATTTATCACCAGTGGATGCGTTTCAATGACTCCTTTTATTATATCGGGATCGAATAACCTTCGATCGTACTGGCAGATTGCAGTACAGGGATAGAAGGGAAAGAAGTCTCTGTTCAGCCTGTACTCATACTCGATAATTCTTTCCGATCCAGTAATTCCTTTCAAAGCCCAGCTCATTTCGCCCGTAACCCTCAGCGATTTGTAGCCCTGTGACAAAGCATTTTTCACTTCAGATTTAAGCATTTCGATCATCCGATCAGGGTCGAAGGAGCCATCTTTCGTATATGATTCATACTCGTGAAGAATAACCAGTTGACCGTTCTCAATGAGTTGATCGGCATCTATTGACTCTGCTTTGAGAAGGGCGATGACATCTTCCGCTCGCCGCCTGTCGACTATATAGAAGCACTTTTCTCCCTTTTTCAATCCAGCGACGAGAAATGGAACGACACATTCTTTCCACTGCTCTTCGTTTTCGTAGATAAGGCAGAGGTGATCGTGCGGTTTCAAATTTATCAGGGAATCAGTCAATTCGGTTTTCCTGTCCAGCAATATAATTCCCCCTCACATTTACACAAAAACCTCTGAAGAGAGAACGGTCTTCTTCTGCAAGGATTATAGCACTCTGAAACTGACGATTCCTAACAGAGCCGATGCCAAAAAACTACACGCTGAATTCTGCTATTTTTCGTCGCCGTTAGAGTTTTACTTTTTGTATATCTAATCCAACAACACTCCACAATCACGTGCCTTTCTAACCGCCATCGATCTGTTTTTGACTCCGAGTTTTGAGAGGATATTGGTGATGTGCCACTTCGTGGTACCGATGCTAATAAAGAGCTTGGAAGATATCCCGGCGTTCGAAAGTCCCGAGTCCATCATCTTGAGAATCTCGATCTCCCTCGCGGTTAGCGCCTCTACAAGAGAATCCTGATTTGCTTTGTCTCCTATGATCTCATCAAGTCTGTCAACAAACTCCGGGGCGTAGTCTCTTAACGAGTGGGCATACTCGACAGCAGCACTACCCATCTCGAAAAACGGCATGTACCACTCTTGTGAAGCCGCGGCCGATATCGCTCTGAGCATATCTTCTCTGGCAGCATCGCTCCGACCCATCTTCAAATTCAGATTAGCCCTCACAAGCAGGAGTTTCATAACCCTTCCCAGACGACCCCTTTCAGACGCAAAATCGAAGAGGCTGTCGATAAGAACTTCCGCCTCTTCGCATCTTCCCGCCTCGATCAAATAACGGGCATAGATCGAGTATCCTCGCTCTCTGGAAGAAGTGATCTCGTCGTTACTGGAGAGTCCGAACTGGCGTTCCCAGAGACTTAGAGCCTTAAAGTTACCTTCAAGAAGATTCAGCTCGGCCTCGATTGTCGCGACCCTGAAATGGTGGAGCGGAAAGGTGTCAGAATCGATTTCACTCCTGAAGCTTCCCAGTAGTTTCTTGGCTTCAGCGTGCCTTCCCGAGTGCCAGAGCGCCATTATCAGATACTGTTCACAATCCCTGCCGAGAATATCTTCGGCAGAAAGCGAGTGTGAGATACGGAAGACCTCTTCGAGCTGCGATATCGCTTCGTCGAGTCTATGTCTTTCATAGAGGCCGATTCCAACTATTACGTTGATGAGATTGCATATAAGGGGCAGTCTGCCGTTGACCAGGCGAAGCTCTTCGATAATCGAAGTGCAGAAGCTGTATGCCTTCCCGGGGTTGCCGCCGATTAGCATATTGAAGGCGATTTCTATCGCCGAAATCACCGTTCCCATGATATTGTCCGAGTTTTTCGATATCAGAAGCGCTTTGCCATACTGTCTGCTTGAATCGTCGATATTGCCTTCCTTTCTTATGGCATCTCCCAGGACTATCAAGGACAGAATTCTGAAAAAGCTGTCCCGTCCGTAAGATTTAGACGCTGCTTCTCTGGCCAATTCCAGTGAGTCTTTCGTTTCCCGAATATTTGCCTCCCACGCCCTGAGAAGGATTATCTCCGGTGAGTTCAACTCTTCATCGGGAAGAAACTGAATCGATTCCACAGCCTCCCTTACTTTTCCGGTGAGAAAGAGCGCCCAGACATTGAGGACGGCAAGTCTTCCCGGTATCGCAAGTTTCATTCTTCTTATACGCTCTATCCAGAAAAGGAGGGTCTCGAATGTTCCCCCGGTGAAGCAGTCCATAGAGCTATCTCCAACTCTCTCAAGAATGACTTCAGAATCCTCGCTCATGAAGGCGCAATTCACTGATTCCCTGAAGAGCTTTTTGCCAGCAAACCAGAGGCTCGCTTCTCTATATATTTTCCTCTGTTTATCCTTTGGGGTGCGAGCTCTTGAGAAATCCGATACAAGTCCGTGATATCTGTACCAGTCTCTATCGTTGTCCAGCGAGACGAGAAAGAGATTTCTGTCGGCAAGGTCTTCCAAAACTTTCGCCGAATCGCTGCGGCCACAAATCAGGTCCGCCAGTTCCACATTGAAGTAATCGAGTAGGGAGGTGAGCTGTATGAACTCCACTGTCGATTCATCGAGCCTTTCCATGACCTCTTCTACAAGATACTCTATGATGTACCTGTTCGTTCCGCTTATGCTCTCAATATGAGCGTCAATCTCTTCGGCGGGATAACTGCTCAGAGATATACTAGCCAGCCTCAGGCTCGCACCCCAGCCTTCGGTACGCTTCAGCAACTTCTCAAGAGCCGCTCTGCCTGGTGAAAAGCCGAGATTAGCACTCATAAACTCTTTCGTTTCCTCAAGGCCGAAGCGGAGATCGTTCATTCTCACTTCGACCAGCCTCCCTTTTGCCCTCATACTGGAAAGGTTGAAGGGAGGGTCCTCTCTAGAGATAACCATTATGTTCAGGTAGTCTGGAGATCTCTCTGCAAGAAAATTCATCACCTCATGAATCTCACGATTCTCTATCACGTGATAGTCGTCTAGGACGATCATCAGCGGCCTATTCAGTTCTGACAGGGAGTTTATCAAGAAAGCTTCAAGGGCTGAGGGAGAGATCCGTCGCGGACTATCAAAGAGTCCCTTAGCCTCTCCTTCAATATCCGGGACTATCGACGAGAGCCCCGCGAAGAGGTAGCCGGCGAAGAGTGCCAGATCGTTGTCTCCCTTATCGAGGCTGAGCCAGACGTGTTCGATCTCCCTGTCACTCAACCAGTCTGAAGCGAGCGTTGTCTTTCCGTATCCCGCCGGAGCGGAAAGCAGAAGAAAGGCAGCGACTTTTGATTTGAATGCATCGAGCCTTGAAAGCAGTCGCTCCCTTCGCATGGTATTCTGTGCGAGCGTCGGAGTCTTTATCTTGGTCTTTATCAGATCTTTCAAATTACACTCCCCGTTTCAAAGAAGGAGCTGTTAGAATTCGTCTAGAGGCTCTCTATCTCTTCTCTGACGAAATCGACCAGTTCCGAAATGTAGGACGCCGAGAAATCGAATCTGATTCCGGCCGCTTCATAGAGTTCGTCTAGCGGTCTTGAATAGCCCATTCTCAAAAACCTCTTGTAATCTTCGACCGCTTTGCTCTTGTCCGCCCTGTAGTTTCTGTATATCGCGAGCGCCCCGAGCTGGGCTATTCCGTACTCGATATAATAAAATGGATTCGTGAATATGTGGGGCTGGAGAAGCCAGCGAATCTCTTTCTCCTTTTCCAGACCCGACCAGTCTATCCCGGCGTTGAATTTCTCGAAAATTGTGGCGAACATCGTGTCTCTCTCACGGGCAGAGTGATCGGGATTTGTGTAAATCCACTGCTGGAAGGAATCGACGGTCATACACCACGGAAGGAAGCTTATAGTTCCGACGAGTTCGTCTCTCTTTGCAATCCGCAATTCCTGACTGTCACGATAGTACTCATCCCAGTAATCCATGGTGAGCAGTTCCATCGCCATAGAGGCGAGCTCGGCCGCTTCGTGGGTGGTATGTCTGTAGGTTATGAGGCGTTCCTCAACGGTAGAGAAGGAGTGCATCGCGTGGCCGGCTTCGTGGAGCATTGTCCTGACGTTTGCGGGCGTCCCGGTCGCATTCATGAAGATAAAGGGAGCACCCGTCTCGTCGAGAGGATAGTTGTAGCCTCCGGGCGCCTTACCCTTTCTATTCTCGAGGTCGAGTAATTGTGAGTTCTTCATCTTCTGCAGATTCAGCCCGAACTGGGGATCCACCTTTGCGAGAACTCTGACCGCCTTATCGATGAACTCGTCCATATTTTCGAAGGGCTTCAGCACTCTGCCCGAGGGTTCGACCACTGTATCCCAGGGCCTGAGAGAATCCACTCCCAGTTCGGCGCATTTCTTGCCGTTGAGTTCTGCGACAAACGGTACGACGACTCTCTCCACTGAATCGTGGAACTGGCATACGTCTTCGACCGAGTAGACGAACCTGTTCTTCTTTGCGTGCATGAAGTCTCTATAATTGTCGAACCCGGCGTTTTCCGCCTGCGGTAGCCGAACCTCCTTCAGACGGTCGAAAAGTACTTCGAGCTTATCGTGGACCGTCTCGAGTTTCTCCATGAGAAGTCGCCACGTATCCTCCCTTACTCCCCGGTCGGGTTCCTGCTGAAGATTGGTCAGTTGAAAGAGAGTGTACTCCTTTCCTCCGTAATTGACAGTCAGTGATCCTATTGTGGCTCCGTACTCTGAAGAGATATCCTTTTCTTTGATCTCCAGAGGCAGGTTTTTCTCTCTAAACATTTCAATGGTACTGGCGACGATTTTGTCGAAATTCTCATATCTTTCGGGTTCAAGCGATTTTCTGTACGGACTGTCATAGTACTTTTCAAGGAGTTTCATCCTGTAAGGCTCGGCTCTGGAAAAGACTCCGGCGAAGAAATCGGAGTATCTCTTTCTCTTTTCTTCGCTGTCGGCAAATCTTGTCATGTCTATATATCTCCATGCCAGCTGTTCCTGGAGGATCATATAGAGTTCGCTCCATCTGAATAGAAACTCCTCAAGAGTGTCTATACTGCTTACGGGATACTCCTGGAGTATCTGGAGTTCCTCTTCGACGTTCTCCCATTGCGATAGATCGAGGTTCTCTGGAAAGTACTTCCGCTGTTGCTTCACGATCTTCTCATCGATCATCGTCCAACCTCCTTACATTCTGTCATCTATTTGAGATTATACATTTATGCTATGCATATTCGCGAAGAGCTCAAACACTACATTCCAACGCTTGCTATCTTTCAGAGATATTGATCTACCCCGAATATCCTCTCTGTAATGATAAACTATTGATGAAGGGAGGTTGTGAACTTGGGAAAGATCGCGGTCGTCGGTGAGTTACTGATCGACTTCATCTCAGACAGTCTTGTAGACGAACTGGCTCAGGCAAAGAGCTTTGGCAGATTCTTCGCCGGCTCTCCGGGAAACCTCGTTTCCAATCTCAGAGATTTGAATATCGACACTTCTATTTTATCGAGAGTGGGAGATGACTCCTTTGGAAGGGCCTATATTGATCTACTGAAGAAAAAGAGTATCGATACCTCATTCATTCAGATAGATAACTTTAACCCAACGTCTTTCGTCATAGTGTCACGTTCCAGAGCGAACCCACAGTTCATAGCCATGAGAGGGGCGGATTCGCTTATAGAACCACCCGAAGAAAGCGAAATCGAAAGATTTCTGGAGGGCGCCGCTTCTCTTCATCTCACGTCCTGGCCTCTCTCGAGAACTCCTTCAAGAGACACCGCTATGAAGATACTTGAAGTCGCGCTGGAGAGAGGGATAAGAATCTCTCTCGATCCGAACTTTCGTGAAGTGCTCTGGGAAAGAGGGCATGACGGCCGGAGCTTCATGAAGGAGCTGCTCCGCTCTGTGGACATAACGAAGCCTTCAGACGACGACGCTTTTCATATCTTTGGCGAGCTGAAGCCCCGTGAGTATCTGGATGCCTTTCACCGAGCAGGAGCTAAAAACGTCATACTCACACTGGGAAAGCGCGGCGCTCTTGTTTCCGACGGAAGCCGGATCGAAGAAGTCTCTTCGTGCGCCAGACGGGTGGTCGATACCACCGGCGCAGGCGACGCCTTCTGGTCGGGTCTGTATGCCGGGTTAATCGAGGGGCGAGATATCTTTAAGGCGGCGGAATACGGGAGTTACTGCGCGGCCTTCCGAATAGAACACGAAGGAAAGGAAGTCATACTGCCTTCAATCGAAGCACTGAAGACAATTTATCAGAGAGGTGAAGCTCAATGCGAATAGCTTTCATAAACCCACAGGGGAACTTCGATCCGAAAGACAGTTACTGGACGACTCACCCGGACTTTGGCGGACAGCTCGTCTATGTAAAGGAGCTGGCTATCGCATTGTCCCGTATGGGAGTCAACTGCGATATTATCACTCGAAGAATCGATGATCCACAGTGGCCGGAGTTCTCTGACGAATTCGATTATTATCCGGGTGTAGAAAATGTCCGGGTAGTCAGGATAGACTTTGGCCCAAAAGGTTTCCTCAGCAAAGAAGCGCTCTGGCCATATCTGGGGGATTTCAAGAACGGAGTCCTGGATTTCTACAGAAACGACAGGACTATGCCGAGCTTTATTACGACTCATTACGGAGACGGCGGTATTGTCGGGGCCATGATCTTCAAAGACACGGGGATTCCGTTTTCATTCACGGCACACTCTCTTGGCGCCCAGAAGCTCGAGAAGCTTTTGCAGTCGGGAAGGAATAGAGATGAACTCGAGAGCGAGTTCAAGTTTTCGTTTAGAATCGCGGCTGAACGAATCGCGATGAAGTATTCGGCCGTGAACTTCGTATCCACTTCTATGGAGCGTTATCAGCAGTATAGCCACAGGCTTTATAAAGACTGCTGCAACGTGGGAGACGATTCGAAATTCGCCGTTGTTCCTCCCGGAGTCAACACAGAGATCTTCAATCAGAATCCGACAGATCTGGACAAGAGCATCGAATCGCGACTTGAGGAGTCCTGCAAGAGGTTTCTCCCGTCCGATAGATCGAAACTGCCCATGATAGTCGTATCGAGCAGATTGGAAGAGAAGAAGAACCATATCGGATTGGTCAAGGCCTTCGCAGGCGACTCTACTCTTAAAGAGTCTAGCAATCTTCTGCTGATCGTGAGGGGACTGGAAGACCCTTACGAAGACTACGAAGGGGCTCCCGAACCGGAGAGATCGGTCCTTGCCGAGATAATCGAAACGATCAAGAAGACGGCTATCGAAGATAAGGTAGTCTTCATGAGTATCAAGAGCCAGAGAGAACTGGCCGCCCTGTACAGGATTGCAGCCGGACTGAGGTCGGTCTTCGCACTGACATCTCTGTACGAACCTTTCGGCCTCGCTCCAATAGAAGCCATGGCCTGCGGACTGCCGGCGGTCGCGACTTCCAATGGAGGCCCGTCGGAGAGTCTGAGCGAAAACGGAGTAGAGTTCGGCATACTGGTCGATCCCTTCGACTCGGCGGACATAGCGAGAGGCCTGAAGAGGTTGATCGGGGTCCCCTCTGAGATCTCGAAAGGATTCAGCGATAGAGCGATCGAAAGAGTCCACGATAAGTACACGTGGGATTCGACTGCCAGGGGCTATCTGGAGGTTATCAAGGGCGCCATGAAGAGGACTTATCCGGAGCCGGAGATACCCGACTACATTTACAGTGGTGAAGAAGTCCCGTTTGTAGAGTAAAACTCATATTAAGACTCGTGAGGCGTACTTCTACTGTTGTATAATGGGAGAGAACGCAAACGTTTGCGGAGGTTTGCGAAGCATGACTAAAAAGACCACGATAAAGGATATCGCAGATAAACTGGAAGTGTCTCCCTCCAGTGTTTCCAGAGCTCTTACCAACGAGCCTGGGGTGAGTGACGATCTCAGAGAAAGAGTCTTCGATGCTGCTTCTCGCTTGAACTATATTCCAAACTCATCTGCCAAATCGCTTAAGACAAGTAGATCGAAGACAGTAGGCCTGATAGTATCGGATATCAGGAATCCCTTCTTTCTCGATTTTATGAGCGGTGTGGAACGGGTACTCTTTCCAAGAGAGTACAAGTTCATAGTCTGCAACACCGGAGAAGACCGAAAGAAAGAAGAAATCTACATAAAGTGGCTTATAGGGCAGGGTGTGGAGGGGATTCTCTCTTCGCCCTATCAGGACGGCTCAAATGAGAACAACGCCCTTCTATACAGAAGGGCCATGAAAAACAACATCCCGGTCGTCTTCTATGACAGACTTCTGAAAGAGATTAAGGTGATAGACTCCGTGACCCTGGACAACCGGCAGGCCATCATGAACGGCGTTATGTATCTTCGAGAGTGCGGTCACGAAAGAATAGGCATCTGTCTTCACAGGAGAGGAATATATACTATCGAAGAGAGGTACGCGGGATTCCTGAAGGCCTGTGAAATACTGCGCATAGAAGTAATCGAAGACTGGATAATCGACGACGCAACAGATCCGGTTGAGGCTTCAAAGAGATTGAAGATGATACTCGGCAGAGCACACAGACCGACCGCGCTGATCTCGACTAATCAATATATAAACGAGCTTTTGCTGAGGGTAGCCAGAGAGCTGAAGCTCAGTGTTCCGGGCGAGCTATCTTTAATGGGTTTCGACGACTTGTCGCTGAACGATCTCGTAGACCCTCCGATAACGACGATAAGGCAACCCGTCTCGGACATGGGAAAGATAGCCGCGACGTTGCTGATGGGTAGAATTGACGGGGACAGCGTAGATCGCTCTACTGTGGTTCTGAAAGCGGAGTTGCTTAAAAGAGAGTCCGTATCGGTCTTATCTGGACCTTGAATCTTAACTTATAAAGTGGGAGGAAGAGAGAATGCGAAAACGGAAAGTGGGAATAATAACCTTCTCTGACGGAAGAGATTTTGTGCATAACGATCTTCTCGAAATGAACAGGAGTTTTCAGGAAAGACTCGTTAAGGCCCTCGAAGAAACCGGTGAGGTCGAGGTAGTGGCTGCATCGGATATAGTATGGAAGCCGTCGCTCGCAAAGAAAGCCGGAAAGGAACTCATGAAAGCCGAAGTCGAAGTGACGATTTTCAACTATGCGATCTGGTGCTGGCCGCATCTTACGGTAATGGCTTCCCTTTATGCTCCCGGTCCTTATCTGGCCTACGGACAGATAAACCCTTCATATCCCGGAATGGTAGGCCTTCTGGCCGCCGCCGGCGCTCTCGAACAGGTCGGAATAAATCCCGAAAGGGTTTGGGGAAACCCTGAGGACAGAGATGTCATAGAGAGAGTCATGCACTTTGTGAGGGCGGCATCGGCCGTATCAAGGCTGAAGGGAGAGAGATACGGCATGTTCGGAGGCCGTCCGATGGGTATGTACACGGCCTCTTCAAATGGCGATCAGTGGCTCAAAGAGTTCGGAATCGACGTCGAACAGATAGACCAGTACGAACTGGTCGTGCGGGCCGAGAAGGTTTCTAGAGAAGTCACCGGAAAGGCTCGCAAGTGGCTGGAAGAACTCTCGACTGTTCAGTACGACGGAAAGCAGTTGACACCTGAGATACTGGAGAGACAGATAGCTCTTTACGAAGCTGCTCTGGACATAATCCGTGAGTACGAACTCGATTTTGTCGGATTCAAGGGACAGCCCGAGATGACGAACAACTACACCACGATGGACGTCGTCGAAGCCTTTCTGAACGACCCCTACGACTGGCATGGTTCGAAAGAGCCGGTTGTCGCCGCCACCGAAACCGATATGGACGGCGCGCTGACAATGGAGATATTCAAACACATCGCCCAGTCGCCGGTTCTATTTGCCGACGTGAGACATTACTTTGAAGAGGAGAACCTGCTCGATCTCTGCAACTCGGGGACTCATGCGACGTATTTCGCAGGAAGATCGATGAGTCCGGAAGAGAATCTCAAGAACGTAGTCTTCTATCCGGAGGACTTCTACTTCCCCGCGGGCGGGGCAGCCGTCAAACACTTTGCAGCCCCGGGTAGAGTCACCCTAGCCAGGCTGGCCAGACAGGACGGACAGTATGTAATGACAATTGTTCCCGGTGAGTTCGTGAAGTTGTCAGAAGAAGAGGAAAAGAGACTTTCCGAGAGAGTACAGATTCAGTGGCCGCACGCATACGTCAAACTCGACACGGATATGGACACTTTCCTCAGATTCTACCCGTGCAACCATATTCACGGAGTTTACGGAGACTTTGTCGAAGAGCTCATTCACTTTTGTGATATAAAAGGTATTGACTATCAAATACTCGGAGAATAGACTTTCCGAAGAGAATCGGAATAAAGACTGACGAAAGGAGTCTGTGTGTATGATCTATATCGATGGAATATGTGAAAAAGCTGTTGAACTGGTAAAGGAGCCCGTGTTTGCGGGGTTAACGACAAATCCAACTATTCTGAAGAGGGACAGACCCGGTTGGGGAATGATGGATGCGATGAAATTCCTCTCGAAGATCCCCGGTGAAAGGCATTTCGTTCAGGGAAGCATTCTTTCGAAAGACTGGCTGCCAAAGGTGAAAGAGTTCCTGAAAAAGGGCGATTTCGATCCAGAGTTCTTCACCATAAAGCTCGCCTGGGATCCTCAAAAGGCCTCTTCGATCGTTCCCGAGTTGAACGATATGGGAGTCGGGGTCTGCGCTACAGCAGTCTATACAATCCAGCAATATTACGCAGCCCTGAGCATGGAAGTCGAGTATGTCGCTGTTTACTACGACCGAATGAAAAAAGCAGGCATAAACCCCGAAGAGAGAATCAACGAAATGCTTGAGATAGGCGGCTGGCACACGAACACTCCGAGATTGATCGCCGCCAGTGTCAAGGACATTGAGAGCGCCAATTCTCTTCTGACGTTGGGTATAGACGATCTGACTCTGCCTGTCGATATTGCCGGCGAGTACATAAAGGGAAGCTTTCCGGCCGACGATCTCAAGAGATTCGAAGAGGATTTCAAGCTATAATGCGATCGGCAAAACCTATTCTCTGCTCGGGTGAGATACTCTTTGATTTCATATCCCGGGAACCGATGAAGGGACTTGAGGGAACCACCCTGTTCGAAAAGAAACCGGGTGGCGCCCCCTTCAACATTGCGGCCGGTCTTCAGAGACTGTCTGTGCCGACTGCCTTTCTCGCCAAGATAGGATGCGACGAGTTCGGCAACGCACTCCTGGATTTTCTCAAAGGACTTGGAATCTCGACCGACTACATAATCAGAGAGCCCGGTACAAAGACCCCGATCGCATTCGCGGCCCTGGACGCGGAGGGAAAGCCGGAATTTCGTTTCTACTGGGATCATGCGGCTCATATCTCTCTGAAAAAAAGCGAGATCGAGAGTCTGCTTCTCGAGAACTTCTCTCTCTTCCATTTCGGATCTATCGTCCTTCTGGAAGAACCTTCGGCTTCGACTTACGTGGAGCTCTTCGAGAGATTCAAAGCGATCGGCACTCGCACAACCTTCGATCCGAATATCAGAAAGAGCGTTGTCAAGGATCACGAGACTTACAGAGCTTTACTGATGAGAATAATGGGCGAAGTCGATATTCTCAAGCTCAGCGATGAGGATCTGGTGTATATTGCAGACTGCAGCGACCTGGATAGGGCGATCGAAAAACTCAGTGTAAGACCTGAAGCGCTGGTCTTCATAACGCTTGGCGGCAAGGGATCGATGGTGCTTCACCATGGCAGGATTATCAAGAAGGAAGGCTTCAAGGTTAAAGTGGCGGAAACTACCGGTTGCGGTGACTCTTTCATGGCGGCAATAATCTCGAAGCTGTACAATCTCTCACGTGAAGAGATAGAAAGCCTTTCGAGAGAAACCCTGGAAGACATACTGGATTTCGCAAACGCCGAGGCGGCAATAGTCGCAACGAGGTTTGGAGCCGCCAATGCCATGCCTTCTAAGGATGAGGTCGAAGAGTTCTTGAAAAACAGGGGGTAGAGTGAAATTGAAGGGATTTCTCGCTATAGACATAGGCGCATCGGGTGGAAAGGCCTTTGTCGGGAAATACGACGGGCGAAAACTCTCTCTTGAAGAGGTGAAGCGTTTTCCGAATAACCCCGTCTCTTTGAACGGCAATACCCACTGGAACATAATGTCGCTTCACGAAAACATTCTGGATGGAATAAGGGCTGCCTCAAACAGAGGACTGGAGATCCAGAGTATTGGAATAGACACCTGGGGAGTCGATTACGGTCTGCTGGACGAGTCTGGCTTTCTTCTGGGCAATCCGATGCACTACAGAGATATGTTTGAAGACGATTCCATGGAGTACGCTCTGGAGAAAGCTGGCGCAGAGTGGCTCTTTGAAAGGTCGCCAACTCAGTTTCAGCCCTTCAACACCCTCTTTCAGCTGATCTCGATGAAACGAAGAAAGTACCGGGCGCTCGATGTGGCAAAAACGCTGCTCCCCGTTCCTTCATTGCTTTCCTACTTTCTGAGCGGCGAGAAGTCAACGGAATTCACCTTTGCGACGACTACACAGATGTTCGATCCGGCGATCAACGACTGGTGCAAAGAAATAATCGAACTCTTCGATCTTCCAGACATAACGACACCGATTGTAGAAGCCGGAACAGTTATCGGTAGTTTATTGCCATCTATCTCCAGAGATCTCGCCTCCGATATGAAAGTGATACTGCCCGCGACTCACGACACCGGTTCGGCCGTGGCGGCGATCCCGTTCTCTGAAGAGACTATGTTTATCAGCACCGGCACATGGTGTCTCGAAGGAGTGTTGCTTGACAGACCGGCGCGCAGTAAAGACGTATTGCGGTTCAATCTGGCAAACGAAGGCTGTTATGGCGGCAAGTACAGACTGCTGAAAAACGTAACCGGTCTCTGGCTCGTACAGGAGTTGCTCAGGGAATGGCGAAGAGACGATCCGACGCTCGATTACTCCAGACTGACGGAAATGGCAAGAGAGGCAAAACCGTCTCAGGGCCTGATCGATATAGAATCACCGCTGTTCAAGAAACCGGCCAGTATGGAAAGCGCGATAATTGAGGAGTCTGGCAGACACGGAAAAGTTCCGAAGACTCGCGGCGAAATCGTGCGGACCGCTATCGAAGGAATCGCAGTAAGGACAAAACAGACGTTGAGCGAACTCGAACAGGTAACAGGGAAGAAGATCAGAAGAATTCACATGGTCGGCGGAGGGGTCAGAAATACCCTTCTCTGCCAGCTTATCGCAGATTACACAGGCCTTCAGGTCATTGCAGGGCCGGTCGAGGGAACGGCCACCGGCAACATAATAGTTCAGATGCTCGCCCTAGGAGAGCTGAGAGACACAAATGAATCCGCCGAGCTGATT
>Ga0334885_1003895_pt1 | contig 13406 bp, 7 predicted proteins | sample GraSluR1_MG_8_FD_207233 | JGI IMG/M metagenome (GOLD analysis project Ga0334885, IMG submission 207233) | Sludge microbial communities from methane-producing bioreactor in Wageningen University, Netherlands - Granular Sludge_31_05-R1 | ecosystem: Engineered > Bioreactor > Anaerobic > Unclassified...
CGGAGGAGGATCTCCCCCGACTTGAAGCTGGTGCTGTCCCAGTTGATGGCGAAGCTCGGGTGGACCCTCCCGTCGAGGTCGATCCCCACGACGACGGAGTCGCCTGGTTTCGCCGAAGAGCTGAGGATCACCGCCCCCTTCTTCGCCTTCCCGAGGATCGCCACGTCCAGGGCGCTGTAGGGGGTGTCCGGATGGAGGTGACCCCCCACGATCGGGACCTTGAACTTCTCTATCCCCTTCCTCATCCCGGAGAGGACCGCCTCGGCGAGGTCGGAGGATCCGGCGGAGAGGACGTCCACCATGGCGACGGGCCACCCCCCCATCGCCGCGATGTCATGGACGTTGACGAGGACGGCGCAGTAGCCGGCCCACTCGGCGTCGGCCTCCAGGAGCCTCGACCAGATCCCGTCGGCGGCTAGGAGCATCACTTCGTCGCCGTCGTCGATGACCGCCGCGTCCTCCCCGAAGGAGGCTATGATCAGGTCCGACTCCACAGGAAAGTGGCCGACGAGATCGCCGATGGCCTTCTTCCGGGTTATCCCCACAAACCCGCGAAGCTCGGCCGCGAGAGACTCTATATTCATCAGCCTTCAGGGGACCGCAGAAGAAAAATAGGTGACGGTGGGCCGGGGATGATCGGCCGGGGAGGGGGCAGGGAGGGGCATCCACCCCTTCTCAGGGGTCGCCTCCCCCGCCGTTCTTCCCGGCAGCCCTCCCCATGCCGAAGACCTCCTCCAGGGAGTCGAGGGCCTTCTCCCTCACCTTCGGAGGGCATTTCACGCACGCCTCCTGGAGGGGCTCGATCGCGCGGATGTCGTCGATCTCCCCCAGGGACCAGGCGGCCCAGGCCCGGATCTCCTCCTCGTCCTCGCCGAAGAGGACCTCCACCAGCCGGTCGAGGGCATCGGCGAGGCCGATCTCCCCGAGGGAGGTGACGGCGGAGAGCCTCACCCGGGGGTCGGGGTCGTCGAGGAGGGACGCCGCCATCCTGCAGGCCTCCTCCCCCCCGATCTTCGCCAGGGCCTTCGCCGCCTCCATCCTGACGACGGGGCCGTCGTCTTTCAGGGCTGGGAGGAGGAGAGGAAGAGCGCCGGAGGCCCCCATCTCCCCCAGGGACCAGGCGACCCTCCTCCGGAGCTCGGGGTCGGCGTCCCCGGAGAGGGGGGCGAAGAGCTCCATCGACCCCATAGATCGGAGCCTTCCGACCCCCATCACCGCCATCCTCCTCGCCTCCAGGTCCCCCTCCCGGAGGAGATCCTCGAAGGCCTCGACGGCGCCAAAGGCTCCGAGGGCGAGGGAGGAGCGGAGCCTCACCTCCCGGGACGGGTCCGTCGCCAGAGACTGGGCAAGGGGGGGGACGGCCCGGGGGTCCCCGATAGCCTCCAGGGCCGAGGCTGCCCACTCCCTCACCGCCGGGTCCTCGTCCTCCAGGAGGGCCCGGGCGAGGGGCTCAAGGCCCCTCTCGTCGCCTATCTTTCCCAGGGCCCAAGCGGCCTTGAACCTCACCTGGGGATCGGGGTCGCCTCCAAGCGCCGCGAGGAGGGGCGCTACGGCCTCCCCCCCCGCCTCCACCAGCCTCCAGGCGGCGCTCTGCCTCTTGAAGTAATCCTCGTCTCCGAGGGCTCTCACCAGCTCTGAAAGGGGCTTCATGGCCGCCATTTTCGGCTTTTTCTCCTTTAAGCTTTCCCGAGGAGAGGCGGTGGAGGCTTTAATGGATCGATAGATCGGGGTCGGGGCGGCGGGGAGATCCGATGCTAAATCGTTATATCCATCCTGGTATAACATGATGAGAGATCTGAGCAAGATCCCGACCCGGCTCCGATGGAGGAGGAAGCCGCCTCCTGGGATCCCTCTCCCTCGGGGCTCCATTGAAGGGGGCCGGACCCCCCGCCTCCCATCGACGGGGTGTGGCCCGAACATTCTGCGGAGTTGGAGACGGCGTGACCCGCGATATCCTGAAAGAAGAGTTGGAGAAGGCTCGAAGGCAGGTGAGAGCCCTCCTCCAAGAGGAGAGCCCCTCGATAGAGGGTCTCAGCCGGGGGCTTGAGGAGCTATCAGCCACCCTCGGGGAGCTCGACAGATCGGCGGAGAAGGCTTGGGAAGAGGGTGAAGAGCTCGCCAAGGCGAACGAGGCTCTCAGAAGGTCCCTGGAGAGGTACCGCTGCCTGGTGGAGAACGTCGACGGGGTGATCTACGTCGTCGAGACCACCGGCAAGATAGCTTACATCAGCCCCTCCGTCGAGAGGATATTCGGGTACCCCGCCGGGGAGGTCCAGGGCCGGAACGTCTCCCAATTTCTCATCCCCGAAGACTCACGTTACCTGGAGGAGAGGCTCAAGAGCGCCCTCGACGGGATCTTTCGGGTCTCGGAGCTGAGGTTCATCGCCAAAGACGGCAGCGTCCATCACGTCAGGACCTACGGCAGGCCCATCCTGGAGGGGCATCTCCGGGGGATCCACGGGATCATGGTGGACGTGACAGAGCAGAAGAAGGCTGAGGAAGCCCTCCGGGAGAGCGAAGAGAGGCTCAAGCTCGCCGTGGAGGGGGCGGATCTCGCCATCTGGAACCGGGATCTTTCGACGGGAGAGGTCGTCGGCAACCTCCGGTACGCCGAGATCGTCGGCACCAACCGCGCCGAAGAGAGCGACGTTCTGGCCTGGAAGAGGTCGATCCATCCCGAGGACCTCCCCTCCGTCGAGAGAGCCCTCCGGGAGATCGCAGCGGGGAGGACCGACCTCTTCGATCTGGAATACCGGACCACCTCCGCCCCTGCCGAGGCCTGGGTCCACGACCGGGGGCTCGTCGTGAAGAGGGACGAATCGGGGAGGCCGATCAAGATGGCGGGGGTGATGCAGGACGTCACCTGGCAGAAGAAGACGGACCGGGCGATCCTGGAGGCCTCAGAGAAGCGAAAAGAGCTGGAGCGGATCGTCAACCGCAGCCCGGCCATCGCCTTCGTCCAGGCGGTTCCCTTCGGCGGCCCCGTCGAGTTCGTATCCGAAAACGTCAGCCAACTGGGGTACGCCCCCGAGGACTTCTATTCCGGAGCCGTTTCCTTTGCTAGAAACCTGGTCCATCCCGAAGATCTGGAGCTGGTAGTCTCCGAACTCGGACGGCAGATCGAGGAAGGATCCAGAAGCTTCTTCCAGGAGTTCAGGGTCCTCACCTCCTCGGGGGAGGTCCGATGGCTCGCGAGCAACGTCTGGATCAGCCGGGATGAAGCCGGTGCCGTGACCCAGGTTGAGGGGATCGCCCTGGACATAACCGAGCGGAAGAATATGGAGATGGCCCTGGCGGAGAGCGAGCGGAGGTTCCGGGAGATGGCCGACACCCTCCCCCAGCCGATCTTCGAATGCGATCTCGCAGGCAAAGTCACCTTCGCCAACCAGACCGCCTTCGAGCTCTATGGATACGACCGGCAGGATCTGGAGGTCGGCGTAAACATCTTCCAGGTCTTCGCCTACGAAGACCGGGAAGAGATGATGAAGAACTTCCAGCGAAGTCTTCACGATGATAAGGTCTTCACCTACGAGTACACTGGCCTGCGGAAGGAGGGGACGACCTTCCACCTCATCGTCTACTCCAGGCCGATCATTCGCGACGGGAGGCCCGTCGGCCTCCGGGGGACGATCGTCGACATAACCGAGCGGAAGCGGGTGGAGGAGAACATAAAGCAGCTGGCGGACCTGAGCGAAAAGCTCGTCGAGATCGGAAGCCCCATGATATTCGTCATCGACCGAGATCGGAGGATCTTCCTCTGGAACCGGGCCTCCGAGAAGGCCTTGGGTTACTCCGCCGAAGAGGTTTTGGGGGACGAGGAGGTCTGGACCCTCCTCTTCTCCGACGGCGAGGAGAGGTCGGAGTTCCTCAAGACCCTGGACGAGATAGAGATGGGGTTGACGGTGGAGGGGCGCCGGACGAGGATTTTGGGGAGGTCGGGAGAGGAGAAGGTGATCTCCTGGAGCGGCATAAAGCTCGAGGACGGGGAAGGGAACGGGATCGGGATCGTCATCACCGCCCAGGACACCACCGAGTACGCCAAGATGGAGGAGGAGATCCGGTCCGAGCGGGAGTTCTCCCGGGGGATCATCGAGGGCGCCGACCTCTTCATCGTCGGTCTGGATCCCCGGGGGAGGATCACCCTCTTCAACCGGGGGGCTGAGAAGGTGACGGGGGTCTCGGCGAAGGAGGCGTTCGGAGAGAACTTCTTCATGAGGTTCGTCGACGGAGCCGATCGGCGGGGGTTTGAGATGGCGGTCTCCTCGATCTTCGAGGGGAAGCCCGCCGAGCAGACGGAGGCGGCCGTCGTCACCAGGACGGGGGAGCCGATGGCGATCCAGTGGGGGTGGAGCGCCGTCAGGAGCAGGACGGGGGAGATCGAGCGGGTGATCGCCTTCGGCCACGACATCTCCTACGACCGGTGGCTGGAAGAGCAGATGCTCCTATTCATGGACGCCATCGAGTCCTCCAACGACGGGATCGCCATCTTCGGCAAGAGCAACCACCTCCTCTTTGCAAACCCGGCCCTCCTTGATATGTTCGGATTTCGGCTGGAGGAGGCCCGGGGCCGGCTCCACCAGGACTTCATCCTGGACTTCGGGGAGGATGCTCCCTCCAGCGGCGAGGGGAACGGCGGCCGGCGGCGGGTGACCTGCGTCAGGAAGGACGGCTCCACCTTCCCCGCCTCCATCAGCTTCGCCCCCGTCGCCAGCAGCGACGGAAAGCCGATGGCGACGATTGTGGTGGCCAGGGACATATCGGAGATGATCGAGTACCAGCAGAGGCTCGAGACCCTCAACCGGGAGCTGGAGAGCTTCGCCTACACCATCTCTCACGACCTCCGGGCCCCCCTCCGGGGGATCCGGGGGTTCGCCCTGGCCCTCCAGGAGGATTACGGGGAGGACCTCGAGGAGGCCGGGAGAAAGTACCTCGAGCGGATCGGGGCGATCGCCGAGAATATGGACCGGCTCATCCTGGACCTCCTCGACTACTCCCGGATAGGGAGGATAAAGTCGCCGCCGGAGTTGGTGGACCTCAAGAGGCTCGTCGCCGAGGCCTACGAGGACGTCAAATCGGCGGCGAAGGGGAAGCCGGCGACCCTCTCCCTCGTGGGGGAGTTCCCCACGATCAGCTGCGAGAGGAGCCGGGCGAAGCAGGTCTTCTCCAACCTCCTGGAGAACAGCCTCAAATACTCCAAGGATGCCATCGAGATCGAGGTGGGCTCCCTGGATCGGGGCGATGAGTACGAGTTCTGGGTGAAGGACGACGGCCTCGGCTTCGATATGAAGTACGCCGAGAAGATCTTCGACCCCTTCACCAGGCTAGAGCGGTCTGGAGAGGGTTCGGGGATAGGCCTTGCCACCGTCAAGAAGATCGTCGAGACCTGCGGCGGCCGGATCTGGGCGGAGTCGGCCCCCGGCAGGGGAGCCGCCTTCAGGTTCACCATCCCCAAGCCGGCGGACCCCGCCTGAGGGTCCGACCCGCCGGGACAAGACCCCCGGATCTCACATCATTTTTTCAGGCCTCCACCGCCGCCAGAGATCTCCAGGTCAGAAGGTAGACGGCGACGAAGGCCGCGAGCCCTGCGGCCCCTCCCAGGATGAAGACGAACCCTATGGAAGACAGGTCCATCACCAGCCCCCCCAGGAGGGGAGCCGTGATCATCCCGAAGCTCATGGCGGTGTTGTACGCCCCCATGGAGGTCCCCATCCCCATCCTCCTTCCCAGCTTCACCGTGACCGCCATCAGGGCTGGCAAGATAAGAGCGCTCCCAAGGCCGTTGGCAGCGGCCACCATGAAGAGCTCCCAGAAGGTGTTGGTGGCGGGGATCAGGACCAGGCTTCCAGCGGAGACGACCGCCCCCGCGGCGATCATCCGGAGGGCGTGTCCCCTGTCCGCCATCCTCCCCATCGGCACCTGAAAGATCGCCATCAAGAAGATGGAGAAGGTGAGGATCACCCCCACCTCCCCGGGGGAGATGGATATCGTGGGGGCGTAGAGGGGCATGAAGACGAGGAGGAGGCCCCGAGAGATGGAGTTATGGGTGGTGAAGGCTATGACCGCCGGGGCCCCGGGATGGCGGAAGGCCCGAGGGATGGAGAGCCGCTCCCTCCCTCTGGATGAAGGGCTCTTCGCCTCCGGGAGGAAGAGGACGATCACCAGGAACGCCAGGGTCGATAGGGCGGCCATGGCGTAGAAAGCCGAAGAAAAGCCGAAGGCGTCGTTCAGGACCCCCCCCAGGAGGGGGCCGGAGCCGAGCCCCAGAAATAGGGATACCTGAAACTTTCCCATCAGCGCCCCCTCCTCCCCCCTCCCGGAGAGGTCTCCGACGTAGGCCATGGCGATGGGTACGACCATCGCCGAGGCGATTCCGTGGAGGAAACGGACGGCGGTGAGGGAATATACGCTCCCGGCGGCGACGTAGCCCAAGGAAAGGAGGGCGTAGGCGAGGAGCCCGAATACGATGAACTTCTTCCGCCCCGCCTCGTCGGATACCCTCCCGACGATCGGCATGAAGATCGCCCGGGCGACGGCGAACCCCGAGAAGATCAGGCCTATCCAGACCCCCGAGGCCCCCAGCTCTTCGGCGTATATGGGGAGGAGGGGTACGACTATCCCAAGGCCCAGCATGGCGGCGAAGACCGATATGAATAGGACGTCGAAGACCCGGTCATCTCTGTTCATGGGGAGCGGCACCAGCCCTCGATGATCCCCTGACCCGGCGCCATCTCAACTCCACCTTCGCCCCTGGAAGTCGTATCCTGTTCACCTCGACACCTATCACTTGCCGCCCTTCTTCCTCCCTTCCACCTCGAGCTTGAGGATATCGATCAGCTCGGTGATGGTGAACCGGTCCAGGAGATCGGCCAGGGTGAGGGCCTTGGAGCACTCCTCCCTCACCAACGCGAGCCGACTTCTGAGCCAGCGAGCATCATCCCCCTCTTCGGCCCCCTCCAGAATCTCCTGGGCCTTGGCAGCCCCGGCGGCGATGATCTGCATGATCTGTCTGAAGTTCTCGTTGTGAACCTTCGTCCCCTCGTCGATGCTAATTATGGTGGAGTAATAGTACCTCTTGTCTCCTGGAAGTCGTACCCGCCGGACTATACCCATCCTCTCGAGATGGGCCATGTTGGTGCTGACCGTCGACTTGCTGTACCCGGTCTGCTCCACCAGATAATCCATCGATCGGGGTTGGTCCGCCAGCATAAGAACTCCTCGGAGGGCTCCTGCGGCGTCGCTGTACCCCAGCTTGGTGGCCACCTGGATGCTGGCGTCCACCATGCACCGTTTCGCCGCCTCTACGGGGGTGAAATCTTCCCGGATCATCGGTGAAGAGTCAGCCACAATCTTTAAGTACATTTCGTTTCATCCGAAAGACTCGAATTTTCGAAATAATGCAAAATATAGAAATAGCGGCGGGAGGTGAAGATCACGAATAGGGCTGAGAGGCTAGGCAGATGGATCGAGGCCAATCCGATCGTCATCCTGACGGCGGCGGTCCTCCTGACCTTGGCCTCGATCCACTATGCCCAGACCATCACCATGGAGACGGAGACGGAGACCTTCGTAGACCCGGACTCCAGGCTCTACGTCGAGTTCGCCCACCTCTACAACGATAGGTTCGGGACCCAGTCGATCGTCGTCCTGGTGGAGGGAGACTCCGTCACCTCCCCAGCCTCCCTGAAGGCGATGGAACGGTTGACCCGCCAGATGGAGACGGTGGAGGACGTCCTGGGGACGGTCAGCATCGCCGAGCTGGTGATGGAGGTCGAGGCCTCGGAGACGGGGGTCCGGAGGGTCCCCGAATCCCAGGGGAGGATCGACGAGATCCTGGCGGGGCTGGAGGGGACGAACCCCGAGGTCATCTCCGCGATCCTCCCCGGCCGGAGCCATACCATCATCTCCATCGACCTTCCATCCTTCATCCCTCAGGAGAGGATCGACGCCGTCCTGCCGGTGGCCAGGGCCGCCGTCAAGATGGCGGAGTTCCCCGCCGGGGCCGATACGATAGTCACCGGCGAGGTCGCCCTCGGGGACGAGATCGAGCGGGAGATGAACACCTCCATGGGAACCCTCCTCCTCATCTCCGGCCTGCTGATGGTGGTGGCCCTCCTCCTCGTCTTCCGCCACGTGAACCTGCCCCTCCTGCCTCTACCGATCGTCTTTTTGGGGATAATATGGACCTTCGGGACGATGGGATTCCTCCAGGTTCCTCTGACCATGGTCTCGATGGCCGCCTTCCCGATCCTGATCGGCCTCGGCATCGATTACGCCATCCAGTTCCAGAACAGGATCGAGGAGGAGTTCAAAAAGGGAGGATCCATCTCTACGGCGGCGATAGATACCGTCACCCACACCGCCCCCGCCGTCCTGATCGCCCTCATCATCACCGGGGCGGGTTTCTTCTCCCTCTTCTCCTCATCCGTCCCCATGGTGAGGGACTTCGGCCTCCTCTGCCTCATCGGGATCATCATGTGCTACCTCTCTTCCCTCTTCGTTGGAGTTACAATAATCCAGCAGATGGAGAGGGGGAGAAATGATCGAGACCTCCGCACCGGAGCATCCAGGAGGGAGAAGGCCTCTCCGATTGGGCCGCTGGTCGTCAAGGCGGTGGAGCTGGTCATATCGAGGTGGAGGGCGATCCTCACCGCCGCCACCGTCTTCGCCGTCGTCGGCCTCTACGCCGACACCCAGGTTCCCATAGAGACGGACATGAACGAGTTCATACCCCAGGACCTGCCGCCCCTCAGCCAGTTCCGCCACCTCCACGACATATTCGGCGGCGAGGACCAGCTGAACATCATCGTCCAGGGGGACGTCGTCGACCCGGAGACCCTGAGATGGATGGACGAGTTTGGCGATTACGTCGTGGAGTCGAGGGAGAAGGTATATGGGGCGAGGAGCCTCGCCACCGTCATCAAGGACTACAACGGAGGCGTCATACCCCAGGAGCGGTCCGAGGTGGTGGCCGTCCTCGACCAGATCCCCGAGGCTGTGAAGTTCCAGTACGTCGACGGCCACGACACCGCCCAGATCATTCTGGAGATAGGCGACGCCTTCAATAACCTCGGGCAGGTGGGGATCGAGCGGCTCGGGGAGGAGGTGGACAGGGACCTGATCTGGTTTGGGCCGCCTTCCGGGGTCTCCGTCACCCAGACGGGAGAGATGGCGGTGATGAACACCGTCATCGGTGCCCTCACCACCGGCAGGATCAGGATGACCCTCCTGGGGCTCGTCCTGATATTCATCATCCTGATGCTTATTTACCGGGACCTAGTCAAGGCGGTCCTCCCGGTCCTTCCGATGTTCATCGTCATCGGCTGGATGGGGGGGGTGATGTACATCTCCGGCATGAAGTACAACCCCATGACCGCCACCCTGGGGGCCCTTATCCTGGGGGTGGGGTCGGAGTACGCCATCCTGACGATGGAGCGGTTCTACGAGGAGAAGGAGAAGACCGAGAACGTCATGGAGGCCCTCTTCAAGGCGACGGGGTCGATAGGAGCCGCCATCATAGCCTCGGGGCTGACCACCGTCTTCGGCTTCTCCGCCCTGATCGCCTCCCCCTTCCCCATGACCAGCAGCTTCGGAACGATCACCGTCCTCTCGGTGATATTCGCCCTCTTCGCCACCTTCACGGTCTTCCCGGTTCTCCTGATCAGGCTCGAGTACTGGAGCAGGACGCATCGGGAGATGACGGCGAAAGCCTCAAGTTTCCTCATCATGCCCTTCAGGAGGTTGAAGGATTGAAAAAGATAGCCCATTTGAACGGCGCATTCGTCCTCATCGCCCTGGCCCTCGCCTCGATAGGCCCGGCCTGGGCCTCTGAGAACTACATCCCTTCGGTATCTCTCGACAACTACTGGACGACCAGCGGATCTCCCCAGCTCGACGCGAGCCTGGCGGGGACGAACGAGTTTGGCCGGGGCGAGACCGTAACCCTCTTCGTCGACATCACCAACCGCGGTAGGATCATGGGGTTCAAGGCCGACAAGAAGGCCGAGACCAAGATGGAGCGGGCTCTGGCAGACCGGGAGCTCGACTATGAGCGGGAGAGGACGACGGCCTTGGGCATAACCGGGACCCTCAGGTCCGAGACCAACCAAGTCGAGGTCAAATCCGGCGACCAGGTGGTAGAGGCCCTCCGGTCCGGCGAGAAGTCGAGGGAGCCGTTGAGGTTCACCATCAAGATATCGAACCGGGCTCCCGCGGGGGAGTATCCCCTCCGCCTCGAGCTCGTCTACGACTATCAGTTCAACGCTGAGGTGGACGCCACCGACCTCGACCCCGACGTCGGCCTCCGAGGGTTCCAGACATCTTACTGGTACCAGAGGGCCAACGAGACGGTCACCATACCCGTGATCGTCAAAGAGGAGGCTTACTTCCAGATCACCGAGGCCGAAGCCGACCTCCGCTCCGGCGAGAAGGGCGGTTTGATCGAGGTGACCTACAGGAACACCGGCGAGAAGGTGGCCGAGGACGCCATCACCAGGCTATCCGTCTTCAAGCCCTTCTCCTCCTCCGACGATCAGGCCTACATAGGAACCCTCGGCCCCGGCGAGGAGAGGGCCGTCAGGTTCAAGATCGACGTCGACTCCGACGCCACCCCCAAACCCTACAGCATCAACAGCGAGATCAAATACACAGACCACCGGGGAGGGACCGTCATATCCGAGAGCATGAAGATCCCCGTCGAGGTTAGGCCCGCCCGGAGGTCTTACACCCTTCCAGCGGTCGCCGTCCTGATCCTCCTGGCTGGCGGGGGGGCAACCCTCTATCGGAGGAGGAAGGGGGGATGAGGGGCCCTCCCCTCCACCGGGGCGTGGGAAATTGTTAAATAGTTTTTCAAGAGAATAAGGATTTATAAGCGATGAAGGGGGGACCGTGCCACCGTCTGATCGCTCGAGGGGATCGGCTCTGATGAGGAACGATGGGGGATGATAGCCCCGGATCGTCCAGAGCTGGCGACGGTTGATGGGGGAGGCCCCATCCGCGCGGTCCTCAAGGTGAGGGAGAAGCATGAAAAAGGTTCTTTCGTTGGGTTTGATCTGCCTTTTGAGCTTATCTTTTAGCTCGGCGATCTTTTCATCTGCCGTGGCCCAGGCCGATCCTGGGAGCACGGGCAGGATGACGATTCAGTACCTTCTCGAAGATCCCGCGATCCAGAGGGGCGCCGACACCCTGACGACCGCCGACGGGTCCGTCGAGGTCTACGACTCGGTGACTATCCCCGGGCTTCACCACCGGATCGTCCCCGGGGAGCCGATCCTCCCCTTCAGGACCGCCAGGATACTGATACCCTACGGCCAGGAGGTCTCGGAGGTGAAGGTGTTCCCCGGAAACGAGAGGTATCTGGGCAGAGTCTCGATAAGGCCCGGCCAGACCTCCGTCCCCATTGGATTCACCAGGAACTGTACCAGCTGCCATCCAGAGGTCAACTGGACAAAGACCCCGGACCTCGCCTTCAGGGACGAGGAGATCTACGGGTCCGAGAGCCCATATCCCGGGGAGCCCTCCTCGATCCTGGGGGTTCAGAAGAAGAACGGCTACCAGATCCTCTACGTAAACCTCTACCCGATCAGGTACATCCCCAAGACGGGCGAAGCTTACAGCTATGGGGCCTTCGACGTCGAGGTGACGACCGCCCCCGCCGAGACCCTGGACCTGGGGATGTATAGAGGCCTCTCGGAGGATCGGGATCAGGTCAGAAAGATCGTCGACAACCCCGAGAAGACGGGGACCTACGCCCCAGACCTGGCGATGACGGGAAAGTCCCTTCTTCTGGAAGGAGATTACGATTACGTCATCATCACCAACCAGTACCTCAAAGACGCCCCGGGACCCTACAACTTCCAGGCCCTGGCCGACCATAAGAAAAAGAAGGGTCTAAACGCGGCGATCGTCACCGTGGAGGAGATCTACGCCGCCTACAAGTACACCTACCACAGGGACGATCAGGAGATGATCAGAAACTTCATCAAGGACGCTTATAAGCACAACGGCATAAAATTCGTCCTCCTCGGCGGTGACGGTGATGGGGCGAGGGTCGGCGGGGAGACCTGGGACGCCATCGTTCCAGCAAGGCTCCTTTATGCCTGGGCTTACGAGCCCGATCCCGACTGCTGCGCCGTCCCAAAAGAGAAGGTGGGGATAGCATCCGACGTCTACTACGCCTCTCTTGAGGGAACCTTCGACGGGAACAACAACGGGATATACGGCGAGCCGACCGACGGCGTCAACTTCCAGGCGGACGTCTACGTAGGCCGGGCGCCGGTGGACAACTACGCTGAGCTCTCCAACTTCGTCCGGAAGACGATCGCCTACGAGTCGACCCGGGGCGACGATCCGTATCTGACGGCCATCTGGCTCGTTGGCGAGTACCTGGAGCCGATGGCCTACCTGACGACTAACCTGAGCGAGATCGAGGATCATGCCCCTGAGGAGCAGGGCTGCGGTGACGGTGGCTGTGGCGGCGGTGGCTGTGGCAGCGGCGGCTGCGGCGGAGAGGGCGGCTGTCTCGATCTGTGGGGTGGCGACTACAAAGACCAGATTAAGGAGATCATACCCGAGGAGTTCAACATCTGGACCCTCTACGATCGGGACTATCGCGGCGGCGACTGTGAACCTGACCAGCATAACTGGCCTCGATCCCTCCTGATAGAGAAGATCGATGCCAATATGATCCACGCCATAAACCACGTCGGAACGGCGAACTTCTGCGACATCGTCGCCTACGTCATGAAGATGGGTTACAACCACGCCGACGCCCTCAATAACAGCAAGTACTTCTTGGGATACTCCCAGGCGGGGTATGCGGCCTCCTTCGACAACAGGGACCCGGAGGCGGTTTACCTCCCCCACGACTCCGTCCTCGAGCACTTCGTCACAGCTCCGGGAGGGGCCTTCGCCTTCATAGGGAACAGCAGGTACGGCCTCATCGACCTCAACAGCATCAACGACAGCCCATCCCAGAAGTTCGACAAGGCGTTCTGGGAGGAGATCTTCAACTCATCGTATACAAATGGGAACAGGAGCATCGGCCTTGTCCACCAGATCTCCAAGGAGAGCTTAATCGGAGGGGTTTTGGGTGCCGACGAGATGAGGTACTGCTACTTCAGCATCAACCTCCTCGGCGATCCCGAGACCCCCTTCCTCTTCCCAGGGGCCGTTCCGGCTGCGGTCGCCGAACCTCCGGTGCCGGCAGCCGATCCCGGCGCAGCGGTTAAGAGGAGCGACTCGAGCCCCGAGATCCCCACCATCCTCAGCGGGGAGATGAGATTCGAGTTCGGAGAGCCTATGGAGTTCAAATTCGGCGAGGGGATGGGCATGCCGGGGATCAAGCCCCTCTGACCTCTTTTTTCGTCCCTGGGCTGGAGGTCTCCTCCGGCCCCCATCCACCTCAATCA
>Ga0334885_1003896_pt1 | contig 13405 bp, 7 predicted proteins | sample GraSluR1_MG_8_FD_207233 | JGI IMG/M metagenome (GOLD analysis project Ga0334885, IMG submission 207233) | Sludge microbial communities from methane-producing bioreactor in Wageningen University, Netherlands - Granular Sludge_31_05-R1 | ecosystem: Engineered > Bioreactor > Anaerobic > Unclassified...
AGCAGGCGGCGTCGAGCGAGGAGATCGCGGGAGCGGTGCAGAACATCGCGTCGCGGGTGAGCGCGGCGGCCGCGTCGTCGGACATGGTGCGCGGACAGATGGCGGAGGTCGGCACGTCGGCGGAGCGCGTCGCGCAGGGCTCGGAAGAGCTTGCGGGCCTTGCCGACGAGCTGCGGAAGCTGGTCGGCGCGTTCAGGTTCGAAGACGGCGGCGAGTCGAAAGGGCTGGTCCCGGTGAAGGGCGGAAAGCGCTGAGACCGAAGGGGTTTCCTTAGTGCTTTAACGCTTTCGAAGATTGTCTTGAAGGCAGGGGGCAAATCGCGCATTCGGCGACTTGCCCCCTGCTTTTGTAAAAGACGTGAGATGCTCACTAAAGTGATGATAGCTCTAAGATATAAGAAAAGTAAAAATAGTAATAATGCAAGTTCATTGTTACACGTAGAAAAAAGCTATTATTTACAACACGGGTTTTAAAATTAGACGTTCCGGTGTAGAATAAATTAATTCATTTATCTTATTCTGCGCGTGCGCGCTCTGCGCCGTCGGGAGGTGAAATGAGGAAATACGTTCAGCGACGAACAGTTGTGCATTGCGGCAGTGAAGAAGGGAGAGGGGAAAAATATGCGGCTGAAATTGCAGGGCAGGATAGTGTTTCTTGTTACGAGCGTAGTGCTTGTTGTCTTTATGGCGATTATCGGGGGCACGACCTATTTGAACCGGAGAGAGAGCATGGAACAGGCCCGCCTGCTGGCCATGAGCCGTTCCTCCGAGTTCGCGAACCAGGTGCAGGCGCGGCTCGAGGTGGCGCTGGACACGGCGCGGACGCTGGCGCATGTTCTTGAGGGGCTGACGCAGGGCGGCGATCCGGACAGGGCGCAGGTGAACAGTATTCTGGAGAGGACGCTGCGAGGCAGCCCGGAGTTTGTCGGCGTCTGGACGTGCTGGGAGCCGGACGCCTTCGACGGGCGGGATAAGGAGTTCGCCGGGAGCGAGGGGCACGACGCAACCGGACGCTTTGTTCCGTACTGGCACCGCAGCGGGGCGAGCGTCGCGCTTGAGCCGCTTTCTGCCTACGACGTCCCCGGAGAAGGCGACTACTACCTGCTGGCTATGAAAAACGGTCGGGAGACGATTCTGGAGCCCTACGAATACGAGGTCGGGGGACGGAAAATCCTGATGACCAGTCTTGTGGTTCCGGTCGAAGTGAAGGGGAAACGGGCGGGCGTCGCGGGGATCGACATCTCGATGGACGACATCCAGAAGCTGATTGTTCAGGTGAAGCTCTACGAGAGCGGATTCGGTCGCCTTATTTCGCACGGGGGAATGGTTGCGAGTCACCCCGACGCGAAGCGCATCGGAGATATGCTCGGAGAGATCCGCGCTCCCGGAGGGGACGATGTGCTGCGCCGGATACAGAAGGGCGAGTCCTGGTTCGACGAAGCATGGTCGGAGGCGCTGAAGAGCATGACCCTGAAAGCCTACGCTCCGGTGAGGATAGGGAGCACGGGGACGCCGTGGAGCTTCGGTACGGTGATGGTGGAAGAAGAGGTCATGGCGGCCTCTCAGCGTCTTTTTATGATGACGATTCTGTTCGCGTTCGCCGGAGTCGTCGTCGTGGTCGTCGCCGTTCTGTTGATCGCCCGGTGGATCGTGAAGCCGCTTCGGCGCGTCGTCCAGCTGGCGCAGCGGGTGCAGGGGGGCGATCTGACCATATCCAGAGACGAGTTCGGTATCTCCACGCGGGACGAACTCGGCGAGATGGCCGACGCTCTGGCGGAGATGGTGGCAAGGCAGAGAGAGTCCATTCGCTCCATCGCCGCGGCGGCGGAAAAACTGGGGAACAGAGCTGAAGAATTTTCCGCCGTGGCGGAGGAGACCAACGCCGGTGTCGAGGAGTCGCGCGCGGGGGTCGAGGACGTGTCCTCGCAGATGGAGAGCCTCGCCGCCGCTTCGCAGGAGATCAACGCTTCCGTCGAGGAGGTGGCGAGCGGAGCGCAATCGTCTGCTCAGAAGGGAACCGAGATGGCCGGGGACGTGGAGCATGCGCGGCTCGCCGGAGAAGAGGGAGTTCACGCGGTCGAGAAGGCCGTCGCCAGCATCGACGGCGTCGCCAAAGACGCGGAACGTTCCGCTCGGGAGGTAAGGGAGCTTGGAGCGCGCGCACGGGAGATTCAAAGTTTCGTCACCCAGATAGGAAGCATCGCCGACCAGACGAACCTGCTCGCGCTGAACGCGGCCATCGAGGCCGCGCGCGCCGGGGAGGCCGGGCGAGGCTTCGCCGTCGTCGCGGAAGAGGTCCGGAAGCTGGCCGAGGAGAGCAACAAGGCCGCGGAGCAGATTGCGGCGCTTGCCGCCGGGATCACGAAAGAACTGGACAGCGTGATGGCCTCGTCCGAGCGGAACGCAAAAGACTCCAGGGAGTCCAGCGGACTTGCCGAAAACACGCGACTGACCATAGAGAAGATGATGGACGCCCTGTCGCACATTTCCACGGCGACGCAGGATTTGGCGGCCGTCTCGGAGGAGCAGGCCGCGTCGAGCGAGGAGATCGCCGGAGCGGTGCAGAACATCGCCTCCCGCGTAAGCGCCGCGGCGTCGTCGTCGGACATGGTGCGCGAGCGGATGTCGGAAGTGACCGCCGCGACGGAGCGCGTGTCGCAGGGCTCCGAGGAACTCGCCGGGCTTGCCGAAGATCTGCGGAAGCTGGTCGGCGCGTTCAAAATCGAAGGAGACGACCGGCCGAAGGGGCTTGTCCCGCTGCAGGACGGCAAAAGAAAGAACCGCTGAACATGAAAAGGGAGTTTCCGGAAGCGTTCGTTTTCGGAGACTCCCTTTTTTGTACCTTTTTCATAATCTACGGAGGAAAGGGTTGATCGTACATGTTGAAAAGAATGAAAATCGGCGGAAAACTTTCCCTTGCGTTCGGCGTCCTGCTGCTCATCTTCGCCGGAGTGGGCGCGATGAGCTGGATGAACATGAGCGGCGTACAGCGGGAGGCTCGTTCGCTGGCGGACGAGGCCGTGCCGGAGATGACCGCGGCGGCCTCCGTGCAGCAGGCGGCGCAGAGCGTGATGTACGAGATTCGGGGCTACGGCTACACCTACGAAACGCAGTACCTCGAGCGGGGGCGGCAGAACCTGATCGAGATACGGAACAGGCTGAAGGCGGCCTCGGACCTCGCCGCCAAGTATCCCTCCCTCGTGCGGCTCCGTGAGAACGCGGCCAAGGCTTCGGCGGCCGTCGAACAGTACGCGGCCCTCGTCGACCGCACGGAAGCGGCCGTTCAGGCAATCGCCGCGGCGCGGGCGGGCGGGAACACTGCGCAGCAGGCCTTCTTCCGCCAGGCCGAGGCGTACCTCGCCTCGCAGAACGAGGCGCTGGAGGGGCACATCCAGGCAGGGGACGGCGCGGACCGGCTTCGGGACCGCGCGAAGAAGATCAACCGGATCAACGACGTCATCGATCTGGGGAACTCCATCCGCATCGCCAACTATCAGGGGCAGGCCACGCGGAACCCCGCTCTGCTGGATGAGGCGATGAAGGGGTTCGAGAGGGTCAACGCCATTTTGGCCGAAATCCGCTCCGAGACCAGCCGACAGGCCAACCTCGATCAGCTCGACGGCATCGGCAAGGCGGGCGAGGAGTACAAGACCGCGCTCGCCGAGATACTGAAGGAGTGGAATTTTCTCGAAGCGCTCGAGACGGAGCGGGGAACGGCCGCGGCCTCCGTGCTCGCGCTCGCCGACGAGGTGGTGCGGACCGGAGCGGCGAACGCCGGAAAGATCGCCGAAAGCGCCGTCTCCAGCCTCGCCTCCACCATCCTCGTCATCCTAGTCGTTACGGTCGTCGCGGTGCTTCTCGGCGCGGGAATCGCCTTCGCCATGACGCGCAGCCTGACCGTCCCGCTGAAGCGCGTGGCGGAGCTCGCCGGAAGGGCGCGCGACGGCGACTTCACCATCGAGCGCGAGGACTTCCATATCGTCAACCGGGACGAGCTGGGCATGATGGCCGACGCGCTCGCGGAGATGGTGAGCAGCCAGCGCGAGATGATCCGCGAACTCAAAGAAAAATCGGTCCACCTCTCCGCCATCTCCGAGGAGACCGCCGCCTCGACCGAGGAGGTCACCAGCACCACCAGCGAAGTCGCCGAGAGCAACGCGAAGCTCGCCGAACAGACGCGGGGAGGCCGCGCCAACGCCATCGAATCGTCGCAGGTGATGCTGGAGATGAGCAGCCTTATTCAGATCGCGCAGAGCCTTGCCTCGAACGCGGATAAAAGTTCCAAAGACATGGCGGATGCCGCCTCGGAAGGCGGCGAGACGGTGCTCAAGACCATAGAGCGTATGGAAAACATCAAGAATTCCGTGCAGGAGACCGAAGAACTACTGACGCAGCTCGACGCCTATTCGCAGCGCATCGGCGTGGTGGGCGACACCATCACGGGGTTGGCGGACCAGACGAACCTGCTGGCGCTGAACGCCGCCATCGAGGCGGCGCGGGCGGGAGAGGCGGGAAGAGGCTTCGCCGTCGTCGCCGAGGAGGTGCGCAAACTCGCCGAACAGTCGCAGCAGGGGGCGCATGAGGTCGCCGAACTCGTGTCGAAGATCCTCGACGGAACCCGTTCCGCGGTGTCGTCGATGCGGAAGAGCCGCGAAGGCGTCGAAGAGGGCGTGACCATAGCGCACGTCGCCGGAGACGCGCTGGAGCGCATCCGGAACGCCATCGGCAGCTCGATCGAGGATATCCGGAAGATCATCACGACCACCGACGAGGAGGTCGCCAAGTCGGACAAGGTGATCGCGCTGATCGACGCGACGGCGAGCGTGATGGAGAATACGGACGACCACGTGCAGAACCTTGCCGCGTCGATGGAGGAGACGGCCGCGGCGATGGAGAACGTGGCGACGGGCTCGCAGGAGGTAAGCTCCACCGCCGAGGACCTGCGGGAGATGACGGAGCGCTTCAAGGTGGAAAAGGACGAAGGCTGGTTGCAGCCCGCGGAAGCCTCCGGGACGAAAAAGCTCGCGCTCGTCGGCCGCTGATCCTCAGGCATTCGGTCTTTTTCGAGACTGAAGAGAGGAACGGCATTTTCGAAGAATTATCGGTTTGTTATCGACGCCGTTCTTAAGGCGTGTTGAAAGACAGGAGGAGAAAAAAGAGATGGCGGAACAGCAACTGGTTGTCTTCGGCTTGGGCAAAGAGGAGTTCGGCATCGATATATCGCGGGTGCGCGAAATCGTCCGGCTCCAGAACATCACGACGATCCCGCAGTCGATGGACTTCGTGGAAGGAATCGTGAATCTTCGCGGACAGATCGTTCCCATAGTGGACCTGTGCAAGCGATTCTTGGTGGTTGAAAGGGATGAGGGAAAAGATATCGACAGGCGAATCATTGTCGTGCACATGGCGGGACAAAATATCGGGATTCTTGTGGACGCCGTTTCGGAAATACTGCGCATCCCCGACGAATCCATCGAGCCGACGCCGCCGATGGTGACGAGCGGAATGAGCAACGAATTCATACGAGGCGTTGCGAAAGTAAAGGAGCGCCTGATCATTTTCCTCGACCTCGACCGAATTTTCTCGTCCGAAGAGCGGGAGCTGCTGGCTCAGTCCGGAAGCTGATCCCGGAAAAACGCCAAGCGCCCGGAGAAGGAAGTTCAGCGGTTCTTCGGGCGTTTTGAAACGAGTGTTCGGAAAGGAGCGCGCGGACCATGACGGCGACTCTCGGCCAGGCGGCGTGCGGAACACTCCGGTTGTTGCGATGACCGCGCATGCGATGCTGGGCGACCGGGAGAAGTGTCTTGCCGCGGGAATGGACGATTACATCTCGAAGCCGTTTACGCGCAGCGCGTTGATCGACGTTCTGAACAGATGGCTACGTTAAGGAGCTCTGCCTTCGTGGGCATTGCAGAAGAAGAAGGAGGGTCTTTTATGAAGCTCGACATCGACAAAATTGGAAATGAAGGCAGAGTGCGTATTTCGGGGAGCATGTTCGTCGAGGACGCTACGAATGTTCGGGAGAAACTGCTCGCTCTTTTTGACGAGGGCGTCGCAAATCTGACGTTTGATCTCTCGGGGCTTGAGTATATCGACAGTTCCGGATTGGGCATGCTCATTTCCATCAACAAGCGCTGCATGCAAAAGGGCGGCGCAATGAGGATCGCGGGGCTTCGGGGCATGGCCGAGGAACTGTTCAAACTCACCCGCCTCGACCTTGTGTTCGATATAGTAAAAAAATAAAAAAAGTCCATTAAGATTGAATTGAGGCCTTACGGGGAATTTCGGAGAGAGACGTGCGATGTGGAGGGGTATCCGATGAAAATGATGAAACGGAAAGAAGCGCTTCATGAGGAACGTGGAATCAACGAGGCGCAACGGGAAAGGGATTTTTTCATACTGAAGGCAATACAGTCGGCCATGCCCGACCCTTACTACGTGAGGGACATGGAGTACAACGTCATTCTCTGGCCCGAGGCCATACAGAAGCTCACGGGCTACTCGGAGGCGGAGGCGAAGCGGACGAAGTGCGGCGACATCTTCCGCGCCGCCGTCTGCAAGGACTGTCCCACGCAGAAGTGCGTCATAAGCGGCAAGTTTCTCAAGGACGCCCAGGTCGAGGTGTACCGGAAGGACGGCGCCAAACTGACCACGCTCGTCTCCAACGCGGGCGTCTACAACGACGAGGGCGAGCCCATAGGCGCGGTCGAGATCGTGAAGGACTATACGGCCTACAACGGCCTGGTCATGAAGATCGCCTCCAGCACGGAACACCTCAGCGCCATGGCCGAGGAGCTTGCCGCCTCCTCCGAAGAGGTCACCGCCATGTCGCAGGATTTGAACAAACGATCGCGGGATGTGGCCGATTCGGCCGTCGAAGAGCTTGACGCGGCCAAGGAGATGCAGCGCAAGGCGGATGATTGCGTAGCCTTCGCCGAGGGCGCGAACAGCGCTATCGAGCAAGTGAACAGCTCCATGACGCTCTCGGTGGGCAAAATATCGGAGCTTCGCGCCAGATCGGAGAATATCAGCAGGGTAGTGGGAACGATCCAGAACATCGCCAAACAGACCAATCTGCTTGCGTTGAACGCCGGGATAGAGGCCGCGCGGGCGGGAGACGCCGGGAAGGGTTTCGCCGTCGTCGCCAACGAGGTGAAGAAGTTGGCGACCAATTCGCTGACGGCGGTCGCGGACATCACCGAAACCATCAAGGAGATCGTCTCTCTGGTGCAGTCGGCGACGGACACCATCTCCGCGACGGACGGCGACCTGAAGACGGGGCGCGCGTCGCTCGGCGAATTGCTCTCCCGAATCGGCGAGATCAGCCGGGATGCCTCGGCGATGACGGACTCCGTCCTCGAAGTGCAAAAGTCGTCCGGGGAGAGCGCCAGGATCAGCACGAATCAGAGCGACTCGATGGAGGAGGTCTCCCGGGTGGGGCAGGAGATCGCCTCGATAGCCCAGGAGCTGCACGAGGAGTTCGACAAGGTACGGAAGATCACTATGTAAAGCACGACGCCGCGTTGTGTTCGCCGCGTCTTTCCGTAATCGTCCGCGCCGGAGAACCGCGATATTCTCCGGCGCAGGATTGTCGTTTTTTGAAGAGCGGCCGCATGCCTTTTCAAAGGTCTACTTGCTGTGTTTGCGCAATGTTGCGTACGGATGACGGAGGTGTTGGCGCATGATTATGGGTCCGAATCGGTTCCCGGCGGGGAAAAAAGTGGAGAAGGATGCGAGGCTTCGCAGAGATGAACTCTCGTCCTCGGCTCTTTTCACCGTCGATTGGGTGTTTTCGGAGAACTGGCCGGTCAGACGCGTTTCGGGCAACGTCCGGGCCATACTCGGGTATTCGCCGGAGGAACTATGCGCTCCGGAGTTCCGCTACGCGCCGCTGATCCACCCCGATGACCTACAGGATGTCTTGACGACCGCGCTGGGTTGTCTGGAGCGTTGGACCGGGATGAACAAGCTCTTCTACCGGCTTCGGACGAAGAACGGAGAATACCGTTCTTTTTGTGATTTCTGCGTGGCGATGAAGGATGAGAAGAACGGCGTCATATTCTTCCGTAGCTGTCTGCTCGACCTGTCGCGCCAGAGGGAGATGGAGGAGGCCGCGGCGATGAGCGAGGAGCGTTTTCGCTCGCTGAACGAAGACCTCCCCGTCATGGTCTGCGAATTTTTGGAGGACGGCACGCTGACCTATGTGAACAGGGAATACGCCGACTATTTCCGGACGACGCCCGAGGAGCTGGTCGGACGTCCGTTTCTCGATCTTCTCCCCGAAGAGGCGAGAGATGCCGCGCGAAGGAACTACCTCTCGCTGACGCCCCGCGCTCCTTCGACATGCTACGTCCATGAAGCCATCCATCCGGACGGCGAACTGCGCTGGCACGAGTGGCGCAACAGAGGCTTCTTCGACGAAGACGGAGGGGCGCTCTTTTTCCGCGGGGTCGGTTCGGACATCACGGAGCGCCGGCGGGCGGAGGAGGAACTCCTTCTAGCGAGAAAGCGAGCCGAGGCCGCAAGCGCGGCGAAGAGCGAATTTCTGGCCGCCATGAGCCACGAGATACGCACCCCCATGAACGGCGTGCTGGGGATGACCGAGCTGCTTCTGGACACGTCGCTGGATGCGAAGCAACGACGCCTTGCCGCGACTATTCTTAAAAGCGCCGAGTCGCTGCTGGACATTCTGAACGGCATCCTCGATCTTTCCAAGATCGAGGCGGGCAAGATGGAGCTGCAATCTCTGGACTTCGACCTCGCCGCGCTTCTGGAGGATTTAGGAGCGGCGACGAGCGCGAGCGCCGGACGAAAGGGGCTTGCATTCCGCTGTTTCATTGCTCCCGACGTTCCGCTCTTTTTAAAGGGCGATCCCGGACGCCTTCGGCAGATACTCGTCAACCTCGCAGGCAACGCGATCAAATTCACCCGGGAAGGCGAGGTGCGCGTCGACGTCTCTCTCTCCGAACGGTACGATCGCGGCGACGGGACCGTGCCGCTGCGCTTCTCGGTGCGGGATACCGGCATCGGCATACCGCACGAGAAAATTCCGTCGCTCTTCGATAGGTTCACGCAGGTGGGCGCTTCATCCGGACAGTACGGCGGCACTGGGCTGGGGCTGGCCATCAGCAAGCAGCTCGTCGAGCTGATGGGGGGAACCATTGCCGTGGAAAGCGAGGAAGGTAAAGGAACGGAAATCGGCTTCACGATCCCTTTCAAGAAACAGCCGGAGGGAGCCGGCCGGGACGAGACGCGCCGGGCTTCGTCCGCGGAATCCCTTCGTTTCGAAGGAACGGATGCGCGTATTCTTCTGGTGGAGGATGATCACATCAACCGAAGCGTTGCGCTCGGAGTGCTGGAGAAATTCGGGTTTCGCGCCGATGTCGCGGAGAACGGCGAAGAGGCGCTCGCCGCTTTGAAGAAGGGAACGTACGATCTTGTGCTGATGGACTGTCGGATGCCGGTGATGGACGGCTACGAAGCCACGCGACGCATCCGGAGTCTCGATGGAGCGGCGGCGCGGGTTCCGGTCGTCGCCATGACGGCGAGCGCGATGTCCGGCGAGCGCGAAAAGTGTATCGCGTCGGGGATGGACGACTACCTCATCAAGCCGATTTCCCGCGCGGCGTTGTTGGAGACGCTGATCAGATGGTTGCCGGGGGAAGGGCTGAACGAGGAGCGCCTCTCATTCCCGGACGATGTGAAGAATCGGCTTGCGGAGAATGTTCCCGACGGGGAAGTCTGGAATAGAGACGCGCTGCTGGAACTGTTCGACGGCGATGAAAAGATGAGCGGCGTCGTCGTTGCGGAGTTTTTGGAGTGTATGCCCGGAAAAATGGAAGAGCTGAACACGGCTTTTTTGCGCGGCGACATGGAGTTGGTCAAAACGACGGCGCACACGATCAAAGGGTGCGTCGGGAACATAGGCGCCGGGGCGATGCACTCCGTCGCCGAGGCTCTGGAGGCTGCGGCCCGTTCGGGAGATCGTTCGGTCGCGGCGACTGCGTTCGAGGAGCTTCAACGAGAGTTCGAGCGCCTGGAGCGAGAGATGAGGGCGATGTGCGTATCTTCGGAAACGGCGTTGGAGCCTCCGGGCGGCGTTCGTTCCAGCTGTTCTTCCGAAGCCGAGGAGCAGTGAAAGGGGAGAGAGAAGAGAATGAACGAATTCGCCGTGCTCTCGCTTCTGGGCGCATCCGCTTTGCTCGCGGCTTTCGGGTTTAGAAAGGAGTTGCGAAAGAGCAGAGACTGCTGCGAAGCGCTCTTGGAGCAGCAAAGCCAGCTTTCGGAGAGCGAGGAGACCTTTCGAACGTTCTTCGAACAGCACTGCGTCGGCTTCGCCATCACCGACGAGAAGGGGCGGTGGCTGAAGGTCAACGACAGACTCTGCGAGATTCTGGGGTACGAACGTGCAGAGCTGGAGCGGCTGACGTGGCCGGAAATCACACCGTCCGACCACCTGCTCGGAGAGCGCGCCGATTACGAGGCCTTTCTATCAACGCCTGCTATGACAGAACAATGCTTTGAGAAAAAATACCTCCGCAAGGACGGCTCGATCATTGATGTCCTTGTGACCACCCGAATTATGATGCCTTCGGAGAATCGGGACATCCGCTTCGCCTCCACCGTTCACGACGTTTCGGACCGCAAACGGCTTCTAAGCGCGCTCGCCGCACGGGCTTCGGAGCTTGAACGGCACCGGGAGGCCATCATTACGAGCATGGCCGTCCTTTCGGAGTTTCGCGACGGGGAGACGGGAGAGCACATCAGGAGGACGAAAGAGTACGTGCTGCTTCTGCTCGAGCGGGCGTATGCCGACTGCCCCGCCCGCTTCCGCGGTCGATGGAGCTACCCCCGCGAGGATTTCGAACTGATCGGCAGCTCCGCGGTGCTTCACGACATAGGGAAGGTGGGCGTTCCCGACCGCATTCTTCTGAAGCCGGGGCCGTTGACGCCGGAGGAGTTCGATACGATACGGACGCATCCGATCATCGGGAGCTACGCGCTGCGCAAGGCGGAGACGACGCTTGAGGACGCGGAATTCCTCAAGTACGCGCACGAGATCGTCACGTACCACCATGAAAAATGGGACGGAACGGGCTACCCTTACGGCCTCGCGGGAGATGCGATCCCCCTCTCGGCGCGGATTATGGCCGTCGCGGACGTCTACGACGCCTTGGTGACCGAGCGATTGTACAAGAAAGCCTTCCCGCACGAAACGGCGGTGGAGATCATCGCCTCGGAATCCGGCCGACACTTTGATCCGGAGCTTGTGAAGGTCTTTCTGGAGTGCGCCGGGGAGTTCAGGGCGATCTCCGAGAGGTGATCGAGACGAAAGCCGATAGACGGGAAAAACTCTGTGGGAAGGATGAAAACCCGGAGAGAGATTTTGCGATCACCCGGTGAATCGTATGGACTTGTTGTGATGTCGATTATTGGTTGAGTTGTTTTTTTAAAATGCTCTTGAAAAAACGGCGAGCGGTTCTTCGACGGGCGCCGATCACGGAGGTGCGGCACATGTTTTCCATTCCCGAACGATTCGATATTCACGATCGCTTTATCGGTTTCGCTCGTTGCCGGATACTGCTCGACGCCGCCGGAAAGCCCTCGGACTTCGAGTTCGCGGAGGTGAACGAGGCCTTCGAGGCGTTCGCCGGATTCGGTAGAGGGGTGCTGCCGCATCGAACGGCGAGAGAGGTTCTGCCCGGCATAGCGGAGGATCCGTTCGACTGGATCGCCTTTTACGGAGAGGTCGCGCTGAAAGGGGGAACGAAGCGCTTCGAACAGTACTCCAGGTCGCTTGAAAGATGGTTCGACGCTCATGTTTACTCCACGGAGAGAATGCACTTCACGGTCATCCTTCTTGAAATCCCTCCAAGGATGTGCTCCGGGGCCGTTCTCGCTTCCTTTCCGGGCAGAATCTCCCGTTCCGGACGGAAGATGTCTCCGTCGATACCGCTCCTCGTCATCGAATGGGAGATTTCGGAGCTCTGGCCGATTCGAAGCGTCTCGGAAAACGTCTTCGACATGCTCGGATATACGCCCTCGGAGATGACCGACCCGGAGTTCCGTTTCGCTCCGCTGATACACCCCGACGATCTGGAGGGGGTGGTCGCGGCTGCAGCGCGTTCCCTGGGGAGTTGCACCGGGATGCCCGAAAAGTCGTACCGTCTTCGAACGAAAGGGGGGGAATACCGTCTCTTCCGCGACTTCTCAACCCCGACGCCGGACACGGAGAGCGGAACGACACTCATCCGCAGCCGACTCTTCGACCTTTCGCGCCAGAAAGAGATGGAAGAAGCCGTCGCGGAGAGCGACCGCTACCTGAACTTTCTGGTTTCGAGCACGCCCGCAGTGATCTACTCCTGCACCGTCGGAGAGGGCGGAAGACCGAAGTTCGTCTACCTCAACGGCAATGTCCGAAGGGATCTCGGCTACGATCCGGAGGATTTCATAGAGGACGGGCGATTCTGGGCGAGCCGCGTCCATCCGGAAGACATGCAGCTTCTCGCCGGCAAGCTCTTCGGGGGCGCTTCGTGCGACGAGTATCGATTCAGGGACGCCAAGGGAGAATATCGTTGGCTCCGCGACCAGCAGCGAACCTTCCGGCGCGAAGACGGCACGACCGAGATCATAGGAACCTGGTGGGACATCACCGATCGCAAGCGTATCGAGGAGGAACTGCGGAACGTCACGGCGCAGGCCGAAGCAGCGGGGGTCGCCAAGAGCGAGTTTCTGGCGAATATGAGCCACGAGATCCGCACTCCCATGAACGGCGTGCTGGGAATGACGGAACTGCTGCTGGAGACATCTCTCGACGACGCGCAGCGCCGCTTCGCCGAGACCGTCCGCGCCAGCGCCGAATCCCTTCTGGAGCTGCTCGGCGACATCCTCGACATCTCCAAGATCGAGGCGGGCAGAATGGATTTGATTCCTCGGGACTTCGATCTCGTCGCTCTGCTCGACGACCTGGCGGCTCTCATGGGCGAGAACGCCAGAAGAAGGGGACTCGCCTTCTCCCGTTCGATCTCCCCCGACGTTCCGCGCTTTTTGCGAGGCGACTCAGGACGTCTTCGGCAGATACTCGTCAATCTCGTCGGGAACGCGATCAAGTTCACTGAAAAGGGGGATGTGCGCTTGGACGTTTCGCTCGCGAAACGGAGCGAGAACTATGTTCTGCCGCGTTTCTCCGTGCGGGACACCGGCGTCGGCATACCGTCCGAAAAGATGGGTCGCCTCTTCGACAAGTTCGTGCAGGTGGACGATTCCTTCGCCCGCAGAGAGGGAGGCGCCGGACTGGGCCTTTCCATCTGCAGGGAGATCGCCGAGATGATGGGCGGCTCGATCGGTGCGACGAGCGAGGAGGGGAAGGGATCGGAATTCCGCTTCACGGTCTGCCTTGAGATCCA
>Ga0334885_1003899_pt1 | contig 13404 bp, 15 predicted proteins | sample GraSluR1_MG_8_FD_207233 | JGI IMG/M metagenome (GOLD analysis project Ga0334885, IMG submission 207233) | Sludge microbial communities from methane-producing bioreactor in Wageningen University, Netherlands - Granular Sludge_31_05-R1 | ecosystem: Engineered > Bioreactor > Anaerobic >...
TCAGGTTGGCGGAGGCGTGTGGGAATCGAACCCACCGGAGACAGCCTATACTGCCCCCCACTGGATTTGAAGTCCAGGGCGCCCACCGGGACACATTCGCCTCCCCGCCGAGACTATGATAAGCCATCCAACAATAGGCGTCAACAGCATTCAGAAAGTTTTCCCCTTTGTCTGACAAATAGGCACAAAAAACAAGAAGGCTGCGTAGTCCAGTGCGGCTGGAAAAACGCTCCGTCGGATCAAATGTCAGCCATCCACGAAAAAATCCACAGAATCACGAATCAAGAGAGAACGGATGAGATTGGAAGAGTTTCTGGCCTGTTTTGCCCTTTCCCCTGAAACCAGACGACCGCCCTTCACCACAGGCGGTTTTGCCTTCTTCTCCCCTGAGGCGTAGGATACTTTGGTGAAAGTTCGCAAGGGAACCAATATTCTGATGAATGGGGATGAAGCAGGTGGCCCAGCAGGCTCAGAAAATGAACATGACGGCAGTGATTGTTGTTCTAATAGTAGCCGCAATCGGCATCTACATGTTTGTCTCCACCATGAAGTAAGGGAATCCGGCTGAAAACGGGAACCCCTTTCCGGGGTTCCCGTTTTTATTTTGCGGAAAACCAGACCATGTCGTGTCCGACCCGGACCTCCTCCACTTTCGGAGAGGCAAAGAATTCAGTGAAGGAAAGCACCGGCGCAGCTTTCGCCACGGCTCTTCCCACGTCGGCCGCTGAGATGAAGGGGTTGTCGTTGGTGGAATCGTCGAACCGTATCATGGCCTTTCCCGCTCCGTCAATAACATACTGCCCCGTGAGGCGGATAAGGGCATTCATGCTGAAGGTCCCTTTTCTCCGGTAGGCTCCGAATACCATGACTTTCCCGTCCTTCAGTTCCAGTTCGGAAAGGGCGTAGTGGGGCATTTTTTGCCGCACCTGGGCGAGAAAATCCTTTTTCAGGATAGTCCCCGAGAGGCGGCTGTCCCTGTACGAAAGGACCCGTATTCCGTCTCCCGAACGGGTGAAAAGGACGTCCGAGAGTACCAGCAGCAGGCGGTCGTAGACGACTCCCCCGTTCTCAGCCCGTTCAAGGCAGACCGTCAGGGTGGGAACGGCGCCCCGGCGCAGTTCATCTTCCGTGGCTGAAAGCACCGGAAGGACCGTCTCCGCCTTGATTCTTTCCGAGAAATACCGGGCGAACAGGTCCTCTTCCACGGAGGAGGCCGCCGCAGGGCCAGCCAGGAAGACCGCATAAAAAACAGGAACGAAAAACAAAAAACTTCTTCGCCACATCATCGTCACCTCACCGGAAAAGCGAGCCTGCCATGATCAGTCTCAGGCATTCACGAAAGAGAATGAGCATATCCCCCGGTCATCCGAGAGAATCTTCGCCTCGAAGAGAGGAGCCGTTTCGTCCAGTATTTTTGGCGCGAGAAGGCTGTAGAAGGGGTTGATTCCCTCAAGGGACAGGCTCTCCTCGGCAGGATGCCAGAAAGGTACACCCTCGCAGCTATCCCTCAGTTCTCCTTCAAAATCCCTGGAGGAAAAATAATAGCCCGTGGCCTCGTTTTCCCCGGAGAGGATGTGGGCGATACCCCGGAGGCGAAGTGACCGGAGACGGTATCCCGTCTCCTCCTCGATCTCCCGGATGCAGGCCTCCCGGGCTGTTTCCCCCAGTTCCTTCTTTCCACCGGGGACGGTCACGGTGCCGTTCCACGGAGCGGTCATCCTCCGGTAGAGCAGAACCCCTTTTTCTCCAAGCAAAAAACAGAAAACGACGGGAAGGGGGAAGCATCCGGAAACGGCCATGGCCTTATTTGCCCTCCGTAATGTTCAACGTTCTGCTGACCGTCTTTTCGAGCATGCCGGATATGGTGCCGTCGAAAAGAGGTTCGGGGTTCACGAGCTGCCCCGAGAGACTGAGCCCGAAGTGAAGATGGGGTCCCGTGGAGCGCCCCGTCATGCCGCTTTTTCCTATAACCGCGCCCCTGTTTATCCGCTCTCCTTCCTTCACGCCGATGGAATCGAGATGGAAGTAATGGGAGATCACCCCGCCGCCGGAATCGACGTAGACGCTCTTTCCAGCGAAGTAATGGTCCCCCGCAAGAACGACTCTGCCGGGAAGGGCTGCCCTGACCGGAGTTCCCTGGGCCGCACGGAAGTCCATTCCCCCATGGGGGGTTCTCGGCTTCTTGTTCAGAATCCTCCGCCGCCCGTAGGGACTTGTCACGATACCGTCCACAGGCCTGACAAGAGGAAGCCCCCATTCCCGGGTCAGGGTGGCCGTGGAAAGAGCTTTGCCCACGGCTTTCCGCTCCTTGGCGATCCGGGCCAGGACATTCGCCGGGGGCGTCACCATGCTCTCCGGAAGAGTCAGGTGATCCTCCCTGTACTTCACCGGGGTCACCCGGATGGGAAGGGATATCCGGCGACGGGTTCCATTGGAATTGACGGTCACCTTCATGGTGTGGAGGCCGGGCTTCACCTTCCCCGTCTGGGTACCGAACAGGCCGAGGGCGATATAGTGATTGTTCCACAGGGCCACATCGAGAGGAATGTTCCGCCCCTGCCATTGCACTGACACTCCCGTAAGGGGGGCGGACGAGGTCACCCGGATCACGAAAGGGCTCCCCGATCCGACGGATGAAGGGTGCTGAACGTTCGCCCGGGCCAGGGCTTCGCCGGGAAAAAGAAACACGAGCAGGAAAAGAAAACACACCGAAGCCCAACGCATTCTACCTGATAGTCCCAAGAACAAAACTCCTTTTCATTTCCTCTCCCTTCCGGGGAGAGTCCAGTGTCGTCTTTTCGACGAAAAACGCCTTCTCGAAAAATGGAAGGGACGCTTTCAGCTTGTCTTGGCAGCTGGAGCGTATTTCCAGCAGGGCGTCCCCGGCGGAGACATCCGCTCCTGTTTTCACGAGCATGAGGGCCCCCACGGAGAGGTCGATGGGCTCCCCGAGGGTCATGCGACCTCCTCCGAGACGCTTCACCCCTTCACCGACAGCCCGGGCATCGATCCTGGCCAGCCTGCCGCCGGACTTGGCCTTTACAAAGGCCTTTTCCGGAGCAATGGACAGGACAGTTTCGGGATCTTCGCATACCCGTCCGTCGCCGCCCTGGGCTTCCACGAGAACCTTCATTTTTGCAAGGGCGCTCCCGTCGTCCAGTTTTTCAGCAGCCAGAGCGCATCCGTCTTCGAAGGAAACGCCCTTCCCAAGGGATACCATGGCTCCCGCCAGGGAAACGGCCACTTCCCGCACATCTGCAGGGCCGCCGCCCCTCAGGACCCGGACCGCCTCGAGCACCTCCACGGCGTTCCCGACCCATTCGCCCAGGGGCTGATCCATGTCGGTGATCAGCGCCATGGCTTTTTTCCCCAGGCTTTTCGAGAGGGACACGAGGGCCTCAGCGAGTCTTTCAGCGCTGCCGTAATCCTCCATGAAAGCGCCGCTGCCGCACTTCACGTCGAAAACAAAGGCATCCGCACCGCCGGCGATCTTTTTGCTCACGATGCTGCTGCAGATCAGGGGGAGGGACGGGACCGTGGCGGTGACATCCCGGAGAGAATAGAATTTTCCCTCGGCGGGAGCCAGGTCGGCGGAATGGCCTGAAATGGCGCAGCCCACATTCTTGACCTGTCGGAGGAACTCCTCCGACGGAAGGTGGGTCCGGAACCCCGGAATGGCCTCCAGCTTGTCCACCGTGCCGCCCGTAAAGCCAAGCCCGGGGCCGGAAAGCTTGGCCACCGACAACCCGCAGGCCGCCGCCAGGGGAACCAGCAGGAGGGTGATCTTGTCCCCCACCCCTCCGGTGCTGTGCTTGTCCACCAGGAAAAGATCGTCGCCGAAGGAGAGTGTTTCTCCTGATCGGGCGAGGGCAAGGGTGAAGTCCCTGAGTTCCTCGCCGCTGAGCCCGTTGAAGTAGACCGCCATGAGCCAGGCCGCCGCCTGGTAGTCGGGAACCTCCCCGGAGGCGAAAGCCTTCACGAACCGGACGATCTCCTCACCCTGATGAACGCCGCCGTCTCTCTTCCGCTCGATGAACCCAAGCATGTCCATGCTATTCCATCTCCCCGAAAAATCCCTTCAGAAGGCGTATCAGCTTGTCCGAGGCCTTTGCCATCTCCTCGAGCACCTCTTCGCCGGTCAGGGTGTTTTCCGTCATCCCCGCCCCGTGGTTGGCCACGCAGGAAATACCGCAGACCCTCATGCCCATGGCGTTCGCCGTGATGACCTCGGGTACCGTGGACATGCCCACCACCGTCGCCCCGAGCAGCCTGGCCATTCGGACCTCCGCAGGCGTCTCGAAGGACGGGCCGGAGAACGCCATATACACCCCTCTCCTGACGAGAATGCCTTCCTTTTCAGCCGCCCGCTCCGCAGCCTCGATCAGCTTCCTGTCGTAGGCGTGGGTCATGTCGGGAAACCTCGGGTTCCACCCGGGGGTGTCCGGTCCCCTCAGGGGATTGGCCCCCATCCAGTTGATGTGGTCGTACAGAAGCACCACGTCACCGGGAGAAAGGGCATGGTCCGCGGCACCCACCGCATTCGTGGCCACGTAAGTTTTCACGCCCATGGCCCCAAACACCCGCACGGGGAAGACCACGTCCTCCATGGAATACCCCTCGTAATAATGAACCCGCCCCTGCATGACCGCAACGTATTTTTGCGCAATTTTTCCAAGGACAAGCCTTCCGGCGTGCCCCGGGGCCGTGGACACGGGCCAGCCGGGAATATCCCCGTAAGGTATAGAAATCCTGTCTTCAAGGGCATCGGCGAAGGCGCCGAGGCCCGAACCGAGAACAACCGCCGCTTCGGGCACCCCGCCGGAACGGGAACGAACATAGTCGAGGGCTTTCTGGACCCTGTCCTGCATTTCTATTCCTCCTCTCGAAAAAAGGGAAGGGGCTCACGCCCTGGGATGGGCTTTATCATAAACGTCCCGCAGCTCGAGGTCAAAGTGCAGGTACTTCTCCGTGGTGGCTATGGACGAATGGCCGAGCAGCTCCTGCAGGCTCCTCTGGTCCATCCCCCTCCGGAGCAGGTGGGTGGCGAAGCTATGGCGCAGCACATGGGGGTGGAGGCGGGCTGCCGGGATTCCGGCTTTCGCCCCCCGTTTGCGGAGAGTCCTCCAGATGTCTTCCCTCTTCATTGGATTGCCGCTGCGGGTGAGGAACAGAAAATCTCCGGGAACTTTCAGCAAAAGGGGCCTGCCCTTTTGAAGATAGAGAGCGACCTTTTCGCTCACTTCTCCGAGGAAAGGGATCGCCCGCTCCTTTTCTCCCTTGCCGAAAGCCCGGAGCACTCTCGCCGAGAAATCCACGTCCCCGATCCTGAGGCCGCACAGCTCCCCCGCACGCAGCCCGCAGCCGTAGGCGGTCCCGAAAAGGGCCCGGTCCCTCAGGTCAAGGGGACCGTCGCCTTCGCAGGCCTGGAAGAGGCGGTCCACCTCCCCTTCGCTGAGGATGCGGGGCAGTCCTTCCTTCCGCCCGGGGAGAGAGGGAAGACGGACATCACCGCCTCCCTCGCCCTCCTGTTCGAGATAGCGCATCCAGGTTCTCAGGGCGGCGATGATCCTCTGCTTCGTGGCGGCGCTTTTCTCGCTTCTTGCCAGGTACCGCTGGAACAGGGAGAGGATTTCCTGCCCCGGGGGAAGGGGCAGTGCGCCCTCACGGGAGCAGAAGCCGCCCCATTCCCGGAGATCCCGGCGGTAGGCGGCAATGGTATTGTGACTCAGGCCCCGTTCCAGGAGAAGATAGGACAGGAAATTTTCCACCGAAGCTTCAAAGTCATATAATCTCATAATAGTTACTCATGATAGCATAAAAAAACCGGGACCGGAGATTTCCGGTCCCGGAAAGGATCAATTTTCTTCCTGAAAAGCCAGATACCAGGTCAGGGCTGCGAAGGTCTTCCCGTCAATGATCTTCCCTTCCTCCAGCAGCTTCCGGATCTCTCCGGGGGGCACGGGCTGGAGACGGATGAATTCGTCGTCGTCCGCCTGAAGTTTCGACGGCCGCAGGTCCGTGGCGAAGTACAGGATGAGCATTTCCGTGCAGAAGCCCGGAGAGTTGTACATCCGGCCGATCTCCCGCAGCGTTCCGGGAAAGTAACCGATCTCCTCCTGGAGCTCACGCTCGGCGCACCGTTCAAAATCCTCTCCCGGCTCCACAAGTCCCGCAGGGATCTCGAGGATCTCGTCGCCTATGGCATACCGGTACTGCCGTATGAGATAGACCGTTCCGTCGGCCTCCACGGGAAGGATGGCCACCGCCGGGGAATGTTCCACCACCTCCCGGATGGTCTTCCGTCCTCCGGGGATCTCTACCTTGTCTATCCGGAGATTCAGTATGCTGCCCCGGTAGGCCAGGGTTTTCGAGATAGTCTTTTCCCTGGTATCCATGAAGAAGCCGGAGCTACCTGGAAAGGGCAGCCCGTGCAGCCGCTTTTCCCTTCTCGAAGGCTTCAAGGTTCATGGGAAGGAACTTGGGCTTTTTCTTTCCGAGCTTTTCCTTGATGGTCTCAACGCAGACGTCGTTGTTCACGATTCCGCTGGACTCGACCACAGCCCCGAGGATCACGATGTTGGTGATCTTGTCGCTTCCGAGTTCGTAGGCCATGGTCGAAGCGGGCAATCCCACTGCGGCGATGTCCTTCCGGGAGCCGTCGTACTCCACCAGGTCACTGTTATACACCAGGACGCCGCCGGGCTTCACCCTGTCAAGGAACTTGGAGAGGGAGGGCTGGTTCATGATCACCAGGACATCGGCGCTGTCCACCACGGGAGAACCGATTTCCTCCTCGGAGAGGACCACGCCGCAGTTTGCCGTGCCGCCCCGCATCTCCGGACCGTAGGAAGGGATCCACGTCACGTGCCGCCCCTCCTCGATACCGGTATAGGCGACAAGCTGACCGAGGACCATGACTCCCTGGCCGCCGAACCCTGCCGCGAGAAGCGTTTTGTAGAAGGCAGACATTGTTTTTTCTCCCCCTTTCCTAGTCGAAATCCTTGAAGTCGCCAAGGGGATAGTAGGGCATCATGGAGCTGATGAGCCAGTCAAAGGCCTCAACGGGGCGCATGCCCCAGTTGGTCGGGCAGGATGAAAGCACTTCCACAAGGGAGAATCCCTTGCCTTCGACCTGGTTCTGGAAGGCCTTCTTGATGGCCTGCTTCGCCTTGATGATGTACTTCGGCTGGGCCACTGTCACCCTGGTGATGTATCCGGGGGCGGGTAGGGTGGCAAGCATCTCGCTCACCCGGATGGGATAGCCGTTCACCTTGGCGTCCCGTCCCAGGGGGCAGGTGGTGGCCTTCTGGCCGAGAAGGGTGGTGGGGGCCATCTGGCCTCCGGTCATGCCGTAGATGGCGTTGTTGATGAAGATCACGGTGATGTTCTGGCCGCGGTTCGCGGCGTGGACGATCTCGCCCATGCCGATGGAGGCCAGGTCGCCGTCGCCCTGGTAGGTATAGACTATTTTGTCGGGGCGGACGGTCTTCAGTCCCGTGGCCACTGCGGGAGCCCTGCCGTGGGGGGCTTCGCAGTAGTCGGTGTCCATGTAGTCGTAGATCATGGCGGCACAGCCCACAGGGGCCACACCGATAGTATCGTTCTGAATTCCGAGTTCGTCGATGACCTCGCAGACAAGCCGGTGGGCGATGCCGTGACCGCAGCCCGGGCAGTAGTGGCTGCTCACGTTCGGCATCCAGCTCTTCGGCCGTTCGTACACTTTCACTTCGCTCATGATTTTTCCCTCCCTCTTACAGGGCAAGAATGCGCCTGCACTCGTCCTCGATTTCCTTCACGGAGGGGGCGAATCCGCCCGTGCGGCCGTAGAAGGAGACCGGATACCGGCACCCGGTGGCGACCTTCACGTCATCCACCATCTGCCCTGCGTTCATTTCCGCCACGAGGATGTTCTTCACCGTGGAGGGAATGGTCTTGAAGGCGTCGTAGGGATAGGGCCACAGGGTAACGGGCCGGATCATGCCGACCTTGAGGCCTTCCGCCCGCAGGTTGTTCACCGCCGAGCGGGAGATTCTCGCAGTCGTTCCGTAGGCGGCGATGAGAAGCTCCGCGTCTTCCATGTGGTAGCACTCGCACCGCTGCTCGGCGGCCTTCATGGCGCCGTACTTCTTCTGCAGCTTGCGGTTGTGCTCCTCAAGAGGTTCGGGAGCAAGGAAGAGGCTGTGCAGGTGGCTCCGCTTGCCGCCCCGCTCCTCCATGAAACCGAGGGCCCATGTGGGATCGGCGGGCTGGTCCTTTGTGGGGCTGGGCTTGATCTCCACGGCTTCCATCATCTGGCCCATGAAGCCGTCGGCAGCCACCATGACGGGGTTCCGGTATTTCTGGGCAAGGTCGAAGGCGAGCTGGGTAAGATCGACGCACTCCTGGAGGGTGCTGGGGGCGAGGACGATAAGGTTGTAGTCGCCGTTTCCGCCGCCCTTTGTGGCCTGGAGGTAGTCCGCCTGGCCGGGAAGGATGCCTCCGAGCCCGGGGCCGGCCCGCATGACGTTCACTATGACTGCGGGGATCTCGCATCCTGCGATGTAGGAAATACCCTCGGACATGAGGGAGATGCCGGGGCTCGACGAGGAGGTCATCACCCGGTAGCCCGTGGCGCCGCCGCCGAGGACCATGTTGATGGAGGCCACTTCACTCTCGGCCTGCACATAGACGCCCCCCACCTCGGGAAGATGGGCGGACATGTATTCGGGAATCTCGTTCTGGGGAGTGATCGGATACCCGAAGAAATACTTGCAGCCTGCCTGTATGGCGGCTTCCGCTATGGCTTCCGTTCCTTTCATCAATACGCGTCCCATGTCGATTTCACCTCCGAAAACCAGGACTATTCCTGGATTTTGAACACTTCAATAGCGGCATCGGGACACGTTGTCGCGCACATGGCGCACCCGATACACCCCTCCTTGAACTGCTCCACGGGCCGATAGCCCTTCGCGTTGGTCTTCTCCGAAATCCGGAGGACCTTCACGGGACAGGCCGCCACACACAGTCCGCAGCTCTTGCAATACTGCTCGAGAACTTCGATGCGTCCTTTCGCCATTGCCTTAGCACCCCTTCCAGAAAGAAATGAAATGCAACAAACACCTACTCGGCCGCCGCCCCGCTGGACCACATCGCCCCGTCTTCCCAGGGAAGCATCATGTACCTGGAAAGGGGCCAGAGGGGGACGGAAATTGAACTCCCTTCAAGAATCCCTGCCGCTTCGTTCAAAAGATCCGGGTGTACCCCCGCGTAGAGAACGGGCAGCCCGAGCTTCTCTCCGGCGGCGCTCACCGTTTCGAGACCACGGATGCAGTCTTCCGCCGACGTCTCGTCCATGAGATGGGAATTGCTCACCAGGGCTCCCACGGACAGGCCGCAGATGCCTTCCATCTTCCGGAGCATCTTCTCTATGCCTTCAACGGTCGAAGTCTGGGGCCTGAAGGCATTCACCACGAGGATGAGCAGGTAGCCCGCCTTCCGGATGTCGGGCTCGAACTGCTTCAGGGCCAGGGCTCCCTCCGCGTCTCCGCCGATATCCAGCAAAAGCCTGCCGTCGTCCTCCGCAAGGGCGCGGGTAACCACCGGAGATACCACCGACATATCTGACCACCGGGCGTTCTCCGGGGTGGTGATGATCCGGAAACCTCTTCGTTCAAGCTTTTCAGATACCTGGCGAATGCAGAAATAGGGATTGATGATGTCGATGTCGGCTATGGTGACTTTTTCTCCAAGGCCGGAAAAACCGAGGGCGAGATTGAGGACCCATTCCGTTTTTCCGGAACCGAGAGCTCCTGTGACGGCAACAACTTTCGGCCATCCGGGAGCGGGGGAATTCTGTGACGGGTATCGGGATATAAGATCGGACAGGACGCTAATGTCGGGTTCGGTCAATGAAGAAAATCTCCTTTCTTCAGGCGCAGCCCCCTGGCCCATTCCGAGCCGTCGAGCTTCCGTTTTCCCTCCGGCTGGACGGCCAGAAGAACCACCGCTCCTTCGGCAGTACCCACCACCGGAAAACCGTCGTCAAAACCGAGGACTTCCCCGGGAGCACCCGAAAGGGAACAGGCCCTCGCGCTCCAGATCTTCAGCCGTTTGGATCCTGTGTGAAGAAACGCGCCCGGCGACGGGTTGAGAGCCCTCACCGTGTTGACGATCCGCTCGGCAGATGACTGCCATGAGACTTCAGCCTCTTTGTTGGTAATTTTCGGCGCATAGGTTGCTGATTCGGAATTTTGCTCTATAAACGAACAAGTCCCTTCAATGATGCATTTTACACCCAACAGAAAAAGTTTGCTACCTTTTTCTGCAAGGATGTCCAAAAGTTCACCGGCAGTTTCTGTACCTTCAGGAAAATACTCCTCCTGAAGGAGGATGGGACCTGCATCCATCTGCTCGACAAGGCGGAAGAGCGTTACGCCGGTCACGGAGTCTCCGTTCAGCAGGGACCGCTGCACAGGGGCGGCTCCACGGTAGAGGGGCAGCAGCGACGGGTGAATGTTGAGGCATCCTCCCGCGGGTTCGGAGAGGAAAGGCTCGGGAATCTTCTGCCCGAAATCCACCACCAGGATCGCCAGGGGGGGTGTCTCTACGAGGGCCGAGAGAAGAACTTCGTCTTTCCCTGCGCTTCCGGAGCGGTGAGGGGTTATGCCCAGTTCCAGGCAGGCTTCCTCCACGGGAGAGGGCAGCTCTTTCAGACCCCTGCCGCCAACGGAGGGAGGGGACGTCACCACGAGGTCAAAGGAAATCTCCCGGGAAAGCACGGAAAGACAGCGGGCAGCAAACCGTCCTGCGCCGAAGAACCACAGGGCAGCCCGGGTTTCCCCGGAAGAAAGGGAAATCATCCCTTCTCCGCCTCCCGCTCCGCCTCCGCGCGGAGGAGCTTCTTTTTTGCCATGCTTCGCTTCAGGGGAGAAAAGCGGTCGATGAGCAGCCTTCCCTCAAGGTGGTCCATCTCGTGAAGGAAGGCCCTGGCCAGAAAGCCCTCCGCCTCAGTCACCTTTTCCGCGCCGTTGATGTCGAAGTGGCGCACCACCGCTTTCAGAGGTCGCTTCACGTTTCCGAAAATCCCAGGAAAGCTGAGGCACCCTTCCTCTCCGTCCTGCTCCCCTTCGGAGCTGACAAGGACGGGGTTTGCCAGCACGTGAAGCTCACCCTGGTAAAACACCACGGCGAGCTTGAGGGACACGCCGGCCTGCGGAGCGGCGAACCCCACGCCGTCATGCTGGTGCATGAGCCGTACGAGGTCCGCCACAAGATCCTTGTATCCGTCGCCGAAATCGGTGACGGATTGTGTCTCTTTCCTGAGAACGGGGTCGGGGTATACCCGAAGATACAGAGAATCCATCATCTCGCCGCACTTTCATTCATTGTATTTTGAAAAGAAAGAAGGGGGCGCCTTTTCGGGCGACCCCTTCCACCGGTTTTACTCTTCCTGCATGGAGTTCCTGAGCAGCTCTCCGATGGTGACGCTGGCCTCTCCGTCGTTCATTACAGGCTTCGGCTGGTTGTCGTGCTCCCGGCGGTCCTGCCTGCCTTTTTTCCGATCTTCATCCCTGGGCCTACGCTGGGCGGGTTCCTCCAGGGCGCTGATGCTGAGGCGCATTCTCCGGTCAGCGGGGTTGATCTCGATGATCCGGGCCACCACTTCCTGTCCCTCGGACAGCACGTCCTGGGGCTTCTCCACCCGCTTCGTGCTGAGCTGGGAGATGTGGATCAGCCCTTCCACGCCTTCCTCAACTTCCACAAAGGCACCGAAGTCGGCGAGCCGGACAACCTTGACTGTCAGGTCCTGGTCCTTGCTGTACCGGGAGAGAACGTCGTTCCAGGGGTCATTGAGCTGCTTGTACCCCAGGCTCATGCGCTTTTTCTCCATGTCCACGTCAAGGACCACCACGTCAACTTCCTGGCCCTTCCGGAGCACGTCCCGGGGATGCTTGATCCTGGTCCAGCTCAGGTCGCCGATGTGGATAAGGCCCTCGATGCCGGGCTCCACTTCCACGAAAGCGCCGAAGTCGGTGACGTTGGTCACCACACCCCTGGCCTTGTCCTGGGGCTTCCAGCGGTCCGCGGCGCTCATCCAGGGGTCTTCCTTGGTCTGTTTCATGCTCAGGGAAAGCCGGTTGGCCTCCCGGTCGATCCCGATAACCTTCACCTTCACGGGGTCGCCCTTCTTGAACATCTCCTTGGGCTTGATGTTCCGCTTCCAGGAGAGCTCGCTCATGTGGACAAGGCCGTCGAGGGGACCCACGTTCACGAACACGCCGAAGGAGGTGATGCTGCTCACTTCGCCGTCGAGAACCGTTCCTTCCTGGACGTCGGTGTAGAACTTCTCCCGCTCCTCCACCAGGGATTCCTCCACGATGAGCCTGCGGGAGAAGACAAGGCGGTGCTTCTTCTTGTCCTTCTCCATCAATTTAGCTTCGAAGACTTCGCCCACGAATTTCCCCGGATTCACACCCCGGCCTTCCTCGGCGAGATGTGAGATGGGCACGAAGCCCTCCAGGCCGCAGCATTCCACCATGAGCCCGCCCTTTACCTTGCGCAGGCCCGTCACGGAAACCACGTCGTTCTGGGCAAGTATATTTTCAAGTTCACTCCAGCGCCGGTCAAACTCGCACCGCCATCTGCTCACGAGAAGCTGGGCCTCTTCGCCGTGGCGGATGCTGACCACCTGGATCTGTATTTTGTCTCCAGGAGCCGGTTCTTCCGAATCTTCCACGAGAACCTTGTGAGACCATTCCTTCGCGGGCAGGAATCCCTCGCACTTGTAGCCCACGTCCACGAGCCAGCCGCCGTCAACGGCGTTCACGACCGTTCCGGTGACCACCTTGCCCCGGTGAAGCTCTTCAACTTCGCCGTACTGCTCCAGAATGCTCTCCATGCTTTCCATTTCCGTCGTTTCCCCGGACTCGCCATGGAGTCCTTCAATCATCATCTCTTCCGTCATAACCTTCCATCCCCCTTGACACCTGCGATGTCTCTATTGCGATTTTCAGTTCTTCTATTAGCCAGTCCGGAGTACTCGCACCGGCCGCAATTCCGATTCGTGCCTTACCGGCGAACCACCTCCCGTCCAGCTCTCCCGCGTGCTCGATCCAGAGGACGTCGCACCCGCGGGAACGGGCAATTTCCACGAGCTTCGCCGTATTGGCGCTGATTCTGCCTCCGACGACGATCAGGCCGTCCACGATGCCGGTGATCTTTCTCACCGCGTCCTGCCTGCGGGTCGTGGCGCCGCAGATGGTGTTGAAAACCCGAAGCTCTCCCGACTTCCGGGCGAGGACATCCGCCGCGGCGCCGAAGAACTCCGTTTTTTGCGTCGTCTGTGATATTACCCCCAACTTGTCCTTTTTGCCAAGCCCCTGCACCTCGGAAAGCGAGGACGCCACGGAAACATCACCGGAAGCG
>Ga0334885_1003908_pt1 | contig 13378 bp, 9 predicted proteins | sample GraSluR1_MG_8_FD_207233 | JGI IMG/M metagenome (GOLD analysis project Ga0334885, IMG submission 207233) | Sludge microbial communities from methane-producing bioreactor in Wageningen University, Netherlands - Granular Sludge_31_05-R1 | ecosystem: Engineered > Bioreactor > Anaerobic > Unclassified...
CCCTGCGGGCTGTCACGGAGACCTCTCCCGGGCGCCCGCTGCGCGGGCTGGAAGAGGTGAGCGGCGCACGGCCCAACGGCACTCGGCCCGAGTAGACGGTGCATGGGCCGAGCTTTCGGTGTCCGCCGGCCAGCAAGTCCGCGATGGGACGGTGCTCGCCGGTGAGTGGCGGTTCTGAGGCGGCGGGGGCTCTCCCCAGGCGGCCCCTCACCCTCCGCTCCAGCCCTGCGGGCTGTCACGGAGACCTCTCCCGGGCGCCCGCTGCGCGGGCTGGGAGAGGTGAGCGGCGCACGGCCCAACGGCAACCGGCGCAACGTTTGACGGCCCTTCGGGCCGCCCAAGCGACCACTGGGTCTCCCGACTCACCCGGGCGCCCGCATCGCCGGGCACAGTGGCGTATGGGTGCCCTCCGGCGAGGGCGTCCAAACACGAAGCTGCCATGCTCGCCGGGCCACACAACGCAAGACGCAAGGGCCCTGACATGCGTGTCATCTCCGAGCGATGTCTTGGGGGGCCTCCGGGCCGCGGCCCGGTGCGTCACGGCGTCGCCGCCGGTCGCCTGCCGAACCACTCCTCACTCCCGTCGGCCTGCCGGACGAGGAGGCCGCGGTGGTCCTCGCACTTCGAGAAGAAGGCCATCACACCTCCGGTCCCTCTGAACGCTGAGAGCCGGCCCTCCCCGAGTTCCGCGTCGGTGTCAGGCTCCAGGTCGTAACGCTGGAAGGCCCGGGCGATCTCGAGCCATGCGGCGTCCGACTCGGCGCCCGGCACCAGGAAGCCCCAGCTCTCCCAGCCATCCAGCGCTGCGTCATCCGTGAGCTGGTACATGCCATACCACGAGCAGACCTTCAGGAACCGGCGGAACAGGTAGCCGCTCAGCGGGTGGCCGAGCTGCATGGAGGTCAGGGCGAAGGCCGCGTGCCGCGCGTTCATCGGGTTGAACTGCTCGGTCTGGATCGCGACGTGCGGGTAGGCCTCGAGGATCTCTCTCTCCAGTGCCATCACGCCCTGGATCGCGTTCACATCGCGCACCATGAACTCGCCCGCCGGGGTGTGGCTCTCGTCCAGGTAGATGATGTCCGCTCCGGCGTCTACCACGTCCTTCATCCGCGCGATCAGGTACTGGCGCCACGGCTTGTGCGCGGTGGAGCAGTAGGCGAAATCGACCTGCCCATAGGCGTTGTTGAACCTGGGCCCCCAGTAGACCGGCTCACCCTGCTCGTCCCATCCCGTCTGCTGCAGGCCGGGGCGGAACCGATCGATCAGGTCCTTGAACCGCATGTCAATGCCGGTGGTGTTGAAGTGCACCGAGACGTGGAAGCCAAGCTCCCGCGCCCGGCGGATGAACTCGCGGGACTCGTCCGTAGGGGTGTAGTCGGGATAGCCCATGTCGAAGCCGAACTCGGGGATGGGCCGATACTCGGAGATCTTCCCCAGGAGGGTCTTGTGCGGGTCGAGCTCTCCCGCGACGCGCTCCAGCTTCGCGAGCCCCTCGCCCTGCACCCATTCCCGTGGGTCCACGTAGGTCTGGGCGCGGATGCCCCGCACCCACGCGGGCTGCTTGCGCTCCACAGGGACCATCCCCAGGCCGTGTTCCATCCAGTCCACGAACGGGTCAATCGCCTGCTGCCAGCGGCCCTTGTAGGCGCGGATGCGGATCTCGAACATCACCGGCGTGCGGCTGGGCTTCGGGCAGCCGCGGATGAAGGTGAGGTCGGCGGTGTCGCCGCGCCCGTGGGCGATCAGATTGGCGGGGCCGACCTCGAGGCAGCGACCTTCGACGAAGAAGCCGCCGGCCTGCGCCTGGAAGAGTGCGACCAGCGGTTGCACGTACTGGGGAAAGTACTCGTCCTGGGCCGGGTCGGTGGGCGGCTCATCCCACGGCGACTGTCGCACCAGGCCGACGCCGAAGTTGGTGACGGTCACGAGCTTCATGTCGCGGATGCTGCAGCCCACGAGCGGGAAGCGGAACTGCCCCACGGGAGTGCGGCTGCGTCCGCTTGCCCGAAGGATGAGATCGCCGGAGGCATCCGCCGACCACTGCACCACCCAGGCCGAGCCATCCGGCCACTCGTACCGCGTGAAGGTGCCTTCTGGCGCGGTGCGTTCCCGCACGCTGGCGTCGGCCAGGCGAAGCCCCGCGGGGCCGAACAGGGCAACCGAGCCCGCCTCGACGGGAGCCTCTCGTGAGACAAGCACCTGCCCGGTCAGCCGGTTGGTGATCCGCACGGGCACCCCGCGCTGCAGCTCCACTTCCACGGACGGCGTAGCGAGTACGCAGGTGCCTGCAGCCGCCGGCCCGGAGGTGATGGCTGTGCAGAACAGTAAGGCAACACGCGCGAGCATGGACCGCACCCTCCCGTGATGCGGCGGTCGAGGGTCTCCGGCCGTCATTCGCCCTTGTCCGGTGCCCCACCTCCGGGAGCGGCCGTGCGCGACCCGCCGCAAGGGCACGATCCGCCGGGCGGCGAAAGGGGCGGTACGGACCCAGAGGGATCTGCCCCCGGCCTGCCGACAACCGCCGCTTTCGCGGAGAGGTCCTATGTTGCCACTGCTTGCCGCCCTGATCCCCACCTGCTCTCTCGCCGGCCGGGGCGGAGGCTACGCCGAGGACGAGCGTCTTGTGATCCGGTTTGACGCCCTCCCGGCGGTCGCGGCCCGGGACGTCCTGGAGGTCCGCCTGGGGCTCTACCGTGAGTGGCCAGGCAGATGACCTGAAGCTGCTGTTCCTGGCGGCTGATGAGCAGGCCTTCGAGCACACCACCGCCACCACCGGCCAGGGCGTGGTCGCGCTGTGGAAGCAGCCCTTCATGTTCGACCCGAGGCCGTGGCACAAGCCGGGCCGCAACGTGCCGGCCGTGCGGGTGCACGACTCCACGATGCACGGCGGCATCTGGCGCCCGCACTACCTGGCCTGGGGCAAGGGCCTGACGGCGGGCAGGTTTGGGGACGTGGTGAGGCTCCGCCGCGAGGCCGAGCGAACCGGCCACTAGGGCAGAGAGGAAAGGAGTCGTGCGGATGCTCACTGCGTTTCTGTCGCTCTCTTTCGTGCTCTTTCTCGAACACACCGGGGAGGCTGATCCCATGGACGCACCGATCGAGGTCGGTGACCGCCGCGAGTTGTTCGTGGACCGAGTGCTACTAGACCGGCTGGACAACGCCGACCTGAGGCTGCATGAGCCGATCTCCGGCGGGGTCGCGATCCGGCTGGACAAGCCCTGGGAGGGGCCGGCGAACTTCCCCATAGCGGTCCTGGAGCACGGCGGGCGTCTGCTCATGTACTACCGGGCGATGAGGCTTGATCCTGCGGACGAGAGTGGCGTGTTGTGTGTCGCCATGAGCCAGGACGGGGGGGAGACCTGGGCCAAGCCCGCCCTGGGGCTGGTAGAGCGGGGCGGCACGCGGGAGACCAATATCGTGGCCGACGAGCAGGGCCGACCCATCATGGTTACCCCCTGGGCGGACACGCGCCCCGGGGTGCCGGAGGACCGACGAATCAAGGCGATCCACAGCGCACCGGTCAGCGGAGAGGCGCACACCGCCTACCAGGACCCGGCGGGGCCCAAGCGCCTGGTGTTCTGGGTTTCCTCCGACGGGTTCACCTTCCGCAGGCTGGACCCACAGCCGGAGCTGGTCAGCGATCTGACCAACTGCTTCGACGGCGGCAACACCATGTTCTGGAGCGAAGCTGAGCGGCAGTATGTCCTGTACTACCGCTGGTATGAGGGTGAGTGGGGCAGCGGCTGGCGCAGCATGGCGCGCGTAACGTCGGGGGACCTGCTTCACTGGTCCGAGTCGGTCCCCATGACCTACGGCGACACACCCCGCGAGCAGTTCTACACCAACAGCACCACGCCGTATTACCGTGCCCCGCACATCTACATCGCGCCGGCGGCGCGGTTCATGGAAGGGCGGCGCGTGGTGACTGACGAGCAGGCGGCAGCTATCGGGTTGAAGACCTCGCACGGGTTCTTCTACGGCAACGACTGCTCGGACGGGGTGCTGCTCACCGGCCGCGCCGGATCAACCCGCTACGACCGTACCTTCATGGAGACCTTCATCCGACCCGGCCCGGGCGCGGAGAACTGGGTCTCGCGGACCAACTACCCGGTGACCGGCATCCTGCCGGCGGGGCCGGGGCGGACACAGATGCTCGTCGCCCGCCACTACATGCAGGATAGCTGGCACGTCGAGCGCCTGCTGCTGCGGACCGATGGCTTCGTCTCCATTGCAGCGCCGTGGGGTGGAGGGGAAGCGCTGACGCGACCCTTGATCTTCACCGGAAGCAGGCTGGAGATCAACTACCGCACCGGCGCCGCGGGCGGCGTGCGTGTGGAGATCCAGGACGAGAAGGGCACGCCGATCCCGGGTCGGAGCCTCGCCGACTGCGAGGAGATCATCGGCGACGAGGTCGAGCGCGTGGTGGCCTGGCGGGATGGCGGAGACGTGGGCGCCCTGGCCGGGAGAGCGGTGCGCCTGCGGTTCGCGCTTCGAGACGCGGACCTGTACTCCCTGCGCTTTGGCGACTGACCGTGCATGGGGCCGGAGCGGCCGCGCGTCGGGCCCCGGGCCGCGGGCGATGAGGAGGGCCTCAGGGCACCGCAGCGGGGACCGGGCCCGCTCGGCGAGGCCTGGATGGTCCGCAGCGTCGGGAGGCTCCGGGTGGCTGCCCGCCGCCGGTGGCCTATCGCCGGAGCGGCGCGGCAACGCGCAGGTCGCCCCGCGGCGAGTGAGGCGTTGCGGGCCGGTCTCGAGCGACCGGCGGGATGCAGGTCTCAGAGGCACGATCCTGGGGCCGAGGCGGGCGGATGGGAGTTAGGTATGGTGTCGCCGGGTTCGCCAGCGGGGCCCGGCGAGAACCGGGCCCCGTTGCGGCGACCTCCGGCGAAGCGCGCTCTCAGAACACCGTCGGTGACCACTCCGGGTTCAGGCCGGCACCGAGATACTGCGGAGTGTCCCCGGGCACTGCCTGGACCTTATAGATATCGTCACGATCATAGACAAAGCCGGCGCCCTTCTTCTTCCAGACCCTCACCCAGTAGGCCAGGTGGCTTCCATCCGGCGCCCAGGTGGGGAAGCGCAGCGAGTAATAGAAGTCTTTCGTGTTCCCATGGTAGGCGACCCGTTCGGCCTGCCCAGTCGCCTCTCCCGTGTCGTCTACCGGCACAACCCACAGCCCGTTGTCGTCAGTGTACGCGACATGGGTGCCCGTTGGAGACCAGGCAGGCTCCATGACTGGGACGATGGCTGACAGCACCCGGCTCGGCGTCGCGCCTTCCTCAGCCTCCACGACGAAGGCGTGCCCGCCGTTTTCGCCCTCGTACAGGATCCTGCTACCGTTTGGTGACCATGTAGGAGAGCGCAGGCCCCAGCGCGGATAGCAGATCTTCGTCACCGCCGGAGGAGACTGGTTCATCTCAAGCACGGCCAGAGTGGTCGCAGGAGCATCGACGAGCCCCCGGATTCCGAAGGTGATGCGGTTGGGGTCCGCCCAGCACCAGTGGGGACCTTCGTGGTCCTCCTCACGGTCACTGAAGCTCACCTGTCGCTGATTGCTGCCGTCGTTGTTCATCGCGAACAGCCTTACCTTGCCGGTACGATTGGAGACGAAGCAGATCTCCTGACCGTCGCCGCGCCAGCACGGCGACCCGTTGCCGCCCTCGCTGGTGAGCGGAACCGCACCCGTGCCATTGGTGTACATGGTCCAGACCTGAGCGTCGCGCTGGAACGCGATCTTCTCCGGAGTGGGAACCGGCTCGGGCGGAGGGGGAGGCGGCTTCGGGTCCGGTTTGGCGGCGGTCTCCGCCGCCGGTCCCGCAGTGTCGCTCCCGCCTCCACACCCACTGAGACCGACAAGCAACGACAGTACGCCCGACACAGCCAGCAACCACAGTGCTCTGCGCATCTCTCTCGTCCTTTCTGTCGGCGTATTCCGGCACGACACACGTGCAGTCCGGTCTGTCAACGGGGTCCGGCCCGTGACCCCGGCGAAGCCTGAGTTCAGACCCGGCAGGCGCCTCGCCGACGCCCTCGTGATCGTGGCGACCCGGTTCGGGCCAGGGCCCAGGACGCAGGTGATCCGGGGCGGCGGCCTGCCCGGCTGCTACACGCCCACACACCTGTTCAGCGCCGAGCCCCTGCCGGGCGACGGGTCTGGCGCCTTCGGGCAGAGCTAGAGCTGGAAGTCCAGCGTGGTGGTCTGATTGGGCGCTATGCTCGCCGACTTCGTCTGTGATGCCCCCCGGTATGCGGCGGTGACATCATGGGTGCCGGGAGGGATTCCGCCGATGCTGTAGCGCCCCGCCGCATTGGTGGTTGCCGACTGACCGGTGGCCAGTACGGTGACTGTCGCCCCGCTCACTTTCTTGCCGCCGGAGGTCACTGCGCCGCTGAGGCCGCCCTCCCCGGGCGGTGGGTCGGGGACGCCGGAGAGCACGAAGTCCGTGGTCACCGTGGTGTTGGCCTGTACCGTCACCACCTGCGTCGCGGACGAGTAGCCGGCGGCGGTTGCGGTCATGTTGTAGGTACCGACAGGGACCCCGGTGATCGCGTAGGCACCTCCACCGCCGGTGGTGGTGGAGAAGCCTGTGCCTTCCACCGTCACGGTGGCTCCGGCAATGGGTAGCCCGTCACTTGCCGCTACCGTGCCCCCGAGGTCGCCTGTCTGCGGCGACGGCGGAGTGCCGAGCACCGGCGACCACTCGGGATTGGAGCCTTCGGTCAGGTACTCGGGGAGGCCGGTTCCGTCGGCCCTGGACTTGTAGATCTTGCGGACCCAGGCATTCTTCTCCTGGACGGTCACCCCGTAGGCGACGTACTCGCCGTCGGGCGACCAGGTGGGGAACCACGCGGGGTACGCGCCGGCAGGCGTCTGCAACTGCACGGGCTCGCCTGTCTTCTCGCACGTCTGGGGGTCGACCGGTACAACCCAGATGCTGCTGTGCCCGTTGCCGCTGTAGGCAACCCTGTCCCCGGTGGGTGACCACGCCGGCGTGTGGACATAGAGGATCTCCGACAAGACCTGGGTGCGCGTCGCATTCGGCGCCTGCGGTACCGTCCAGACCCGTCCGTCGAACCCGCCGGCATCGGAGATGGTCCCCTCGAACAGGATCAGGCTTCCGTCCGGCGACCAGGTCTGCGACCGCGTCCTGCCCGGGGAGACCGCGGTCAGTTGGCCACCCTGGAGAACCGAGAGACCGTACTGCGGGTGCGAGAACACTATCTTGTCGGTGCCCGGGGCCCAGCACCAGTGCGGGCCCGACTGATCGGATTGCGAGGGCTCGACTGCCTGAGTGATCCCTGTTCCATCGCTGTTCATGGTGAACAGGCAGAGCGAGTTCGTCACCTCATGCTTCCTCGTGAAGGCGATCTGCTGACCGTCGCCGCTCCAGCAGGGGGCATAGCCTGCTTGCCGGTCACTCAGGCCGGTCAGTTGCGTGACGCCGGTCCCATTCGTGTACATGATGAAGACCTGGTTGACGCTGCTCTTGGTCACGGGGTCATAGACCGGTCGGTCAAAGGCGATCATCTCCGGTGTGGGGACCGGGGCCGGTGGTGGCGGGGTCGGCTTCGCCGCCGCGCCAACGCTCGCGTCACCTGCTCCGCCCGAGCCCCCACATCCGTGCAGCCCCGCGACCAGAACCAGTGCAACCAATGCCGCCGGCAGCCATGCGATCCTGCTCATTGCTCTCGACCTCCTGGTTTTGAGCTACTCACCTTGCCCGCCCCGTCGCTGAAGCGGCGCATGGCGCGGGCCAAGTTCCCGCAGGACTGAGGTCCCCCCATTGCCAGGACGGCGGAGGAGCCCACTCGGGGCCTCCGAAGCCTCCCCAGGTCACCTGGGGGACGAGGTTGGGGACGTCCTGCCCACGCCGGCGGAACCGCGGCGCCGGAACCCGCCTCAAGCGTCGGCAGGTGCGCCCGTGTCGGCGTGTTGCTCCGGCTCTGCGGACAAAGGCGACCGGGGCATCACCGGACGGCGCCGCAAGACCTCCGTGCTCCGAAGCCGTTGGGGGCCGCCCGGCACCCCGGCGTGGGTCGGGCCCTGCGGGTGTCACCGGCATCTGCCGCGTCCGGTCCGCGCGCGCCCCGCGTCTGCGGCCCCCAGTCCGGCTCCTGACCCTCCCCGATGTCCTGCTCCTCCCCGGTGGCTGTGTCCAGCACTATCAGGTGCGGCGGCCTGCCCGTGCCGTCGGCGGCCCCCCGGCTGAACACGATGCGAGCGCCGTCCGGGGACCACGAGGGGTGACGGTCCTCAACCCTGGGGTCGCCGGTGAGCTGCCGGGGCGGGCCGTCCACTTCGCCACCCTCACACACGGCGATCACCCACAGCAGGCCGCCGTGGGAGTACGCGATCCGGCGGTTGTCGGGGCCCCAGTCCGGGTCCAGCCCCGGAGTCAGGAACCGCGCCGGCCCGCCCTCCGCAGGCAGGATGTACAGCCCCGCGGGGTGGCCCAGGGCTCTTTGGAACGCCAATCGGCGCCCGTCGGGCGACCACGACGGGGCGCCGTCGAGCCCGGGGCCGGCCGTCAGCGGGCGCACCACGCCGGAGGCCACGTGGAGGCGTCGGAGGTGGTCGGCGCCGTGCCGGTTGCTGTGTACGAAGGCGATGTGGGCACCGTCGGGGGACCAGACGGGGGAGTCTTCATCGGCGTCTGAGGACGCCGTCGGCCTGCGGGGCGGCAGGCCGCTGAGGTCAACCACGAACAGGGCGCCGTAGTCGCCCACCATGCCGACGCAGCACAGCTCCCGCCCGTTGGGAGACCATGCCGGGCCCCACGCCCCGCGACTGCCGGGGCCAAGGTCCAACCGCCGCACAGCGGCGCCCTCGGGGTCTGTGAGGAACACGGCACCGCCATCGGTACCGGAACAACGGACGAAGGCAATGCAGTTGCCCTCGGAGGGTACCGGCTCGCGGTGCTGCTGTGCCATTGAGTGGCGTCCCGTCGCGCTCACGCCCACACCCGCTCTCCCGTCTGCACACCGAGGGCGCCCTCGGGCCATCTCGGTCGTGCCGGGCTGCCTCCGTCGCCGAAATCGGCAGGGACTTTCGTCTTACTTATGGAATCATACGTCACCAATCTCCCCAAGGAGCCAATGTGCAGGATTCTCTGCACACTTTGTCCCGGGCGGTGATTCTGAAGTGATCGGCGGTGGCAATGATGACTTCGTTGTGGGCGTGACGGGGAACGGCAACCAACTCGATCTCGGTGTCGAGGATCAGGCTGTATCGCCGTGCTTGGCAATGCATGGGCGGGGATCTCCGCAGACCTTTGGGCGAGGTGGTGGGGCCGGTGCAGCCGGCACTTGCGATGGGGATGTTCCTGCGTGTGTGGTGTGCACAGTGGGGCTGCCTGAGTCGGGCGCAACTGGCGAACGCGATCCAGTCGCACCTGACGGGCCGCGAGCGGGTGACGGCGGGGGTGATCCGCTGGTGGGAAGCGGGGCAGGCGGCGACGGCACGGCAGACCGCCCGCCACTGCGAGACGGCCGTTCGTCTCGGTGCCGGGAGCGCCCCGTTGGCGGGCGGCAGGCACAGAACGAGGTTCCGAGGGAGCCGCGGCAGGAATTGCGGACTACAGGTGGAAGATGTGAGGGAAGAAGCCCGCTGGATTTCATTAGCCAAATAGGTGTTCGTAGTGTATCGTTTTGGATATGATCGCGGCGCGCGAGATACGCATTTCGCCATATTGGCGGTTACCGCCATCCTCCAAGTCACGCTTCTGACCGCCCGGCGGCCGCGGCTCTGCTGAATGCCGCTTAGCATCCGAGCGCGGCCGATGCGGCTGATGCCGGCCGGGTGGGATCAGGAGCGGCGGCAACGGTGGGCTTAGGACCGGCCCGAGAGAGACGGCACCGACCGGGACAAAGTGTGCAGAAAAACCTGCACACTGGCTTATTACAGCCTTCTCCTGACTATAATTCCATAGGGACGACGAAACTGCCTGTTGGTTTCGGCGGAGGAGGCGGCCCGGCACGACCGAGTTGGCAGACGGGAGAGCGGGTGCGGTCGGGCTCGGGATCACCTGCATGGCGGCAACTGGGGGGGCGGCCCCACTGCGAAACACGGCTCCGGTGACGACTGCGAAGGGTGACGCTACGCCGCGTGCCCCGCGGAACGGCCGCGCGACCGGTCTGCTGCGCGTCCTGCCGGTGGCGGTGGTGATCTCGTTCTTGGCCTGCCGTTTCGTGTTCCTGTTCAGCTCCCCGGAGTGTTCGCTGCTGGACGTGTGGATGCGTGCGCGTCCGGCACGGGCGCCGCATGCGGACATCGTGCTGGTGGGCGTGGAACGCTCCGCGGTGGAGGCGTACGACGAGGAGCGGCCGGCCGATTGTGCGTGTATGGCCATTGCTCGCGACCGCCTCGGCCGGGCCATCGCGACGGTGAGGGCCGGGGGCGCCAGGGTGATCGTGGTGGACATGGCCTTCGCCGTGCCCTGTGCGCATGCCGATGGGGTCCACGATCGCGTCCTGGCTGAAGCCCTGACGGGGACGGAGGTTGTCCTGGCCGCGCGGGTGGAGAAGGACGCCGCGCGCCCGCGGTTCAGCGAGCCTCCGGCCTCCATCGTGGGGCCCGAAGGCCATCGACACAGGCTCGCGTCGCCACTGGTGTTCAGCCCCAACGGGATTGCCAGGGGCGTCTGGCTCCTGCAGACGGGGGCCACCACCGGTCCGGAGCGCGCTCGAGCCGCGCCACTACAGTTGGCGGGGCGCGAGCTGCTCCCCTTGAGTCTCGAGGCTTACCTGGCCTACAAGGGCGTCGAGCGCGCCGTCCCGGAGCCTGCGGGGAGAACGGAGATGAAGCTGGCGGCCTACGGAGGCGCCGGCGCCGTGGCGGCGTCCCCGGGGGCGAGCGCCAGCGGTGAGCTGCGGATCCCGATCTGGAGCACCGCCCCGCATCTGAGCCTGCTCTCGTGCATCTCGTCCCCGCCGGGCACCGCCGTCAACCCCACCATGCTCATCAGTTGGGCCGGACCTGTCGGCACCTTCCCCGTGTACCCTCTGAGCGAGGTTGAGGGGGCCGACGCCAAGCGTTGCGCCCGGTGGTTCCGGGACAAGATCGTGGTCTTCGGCAGCCTGGCCGAGCGCCACGCAACGCCCATGGGCGCCTCCCCGCGGCCACTCGCGCCCAGGCCGCCCCTGGCCGACCAGAGCGGCGAGACCACCATGAGCGGCATGGAAATCCACGCCAACGCGCTGGACAGCCTGCTGCAGGAGCGCTTCATCCGCGCCCTGCCGGAGCCCGCCACGTGGGCGCTTGTGATGGGCGTGTGCGCGCTGGCCGCCCTCGCCTTCTGGCGCCTTCCCGCTTCCATCGCGCTGCTCGTGCTGCTGGTCGAGATGGCCGCCGTCGGCGCTCTCGCCTGGTTCGAGGCAAGACAGGATGTGTGGGTCCACACAGTGCTTCCCTGGACGGCGGCCGGGCTCAGTGGCCTGTGTAGCGCCCTGCTGGGGTACACGGGCGCAAGGGTGGAGGTCGCCGAACTCGCCGAGGAGGTGGAGGCCCGCGACACCGTCACCTCCACGTTGGTTCACGACCTCAAGCAGCCGATCACGGCGATCAGCTCGCTGGCCGCGGCCCTGCGGGCGATCCAGGAACGCGGGGCGCAGGCGGCCGATCCGGCGGACCTGTTGCAGCACATCCAGCAGCAGGCGGCGGCGGCTCTGGCGGAGATCGACGAACTCCTGGCCGCCAGCTCGGAGCGCACCATCGTCCTGTCCCGCGAGCGGTTCGACTTCGCCGCTCTGGCCGCCGACCTCGCCGTGGCGCAGAGCATGAAGAGCCCCGTCCACCGGGTGGAGGTCCGGGCTCCGGACGATGGGGCCTGGCTCAGCGGCGACCCCTCATACCTGGGCCGGGCCCTGAGCAACCTCGTTGACAATGCCATCAAGTACTGGCCCGAGGGCGGGACGGTGGTGGTGGAGTTCCGGGTGGAGGCGGGCCAGGTGGTTGTGCAGGTCATCGACCAGGGCATGGGGATCAGTCCCGAGCAGCAGGCGCGGGTCTTTTCCCGCTTCCACAGGGCCGTGCCCCAGGAGGCCCGGATCCCCGGCACCGGCATCGGGCTGTTCTCGGTGAGGCGCATCGCCGAGGCGCACGGCGGGTCGGTGGGGCTGGCCAGCGCGCCGGGCCTGGGGTCGACCTTCGCTCTGCGGCTTCCCGTGGAGCCGCCCGATGTGGTCTTGGCAACGCGCCGCGAGCCGCGCGCAGGGGGTCGCAACGGGGAGCAGGTGCGGATCGACGGCATGGGCGCCGCGCCCGTGGAGCCGGATGAGGCGAGATCTCGTGCACAGACACCAGGGGGCTGAAATGAACCCGAGACCCGGAGCATGGTGGATCCCGCTGGGGCTGCTTGCCGCCTGCCTCCTACCGCCGGCTAGCGGCGCGCAGAAGCCGACGGCGTCAACGGCGCGGGTGGAGCGAACGCAGGGGGTCGTCAGGGTCCAGCGCGAGGGCCGGGGGGCCTGGCGTCCGATCCGGACTCCCGCCGACCGTCTGCTCCGGGCCGGCGACCACCTGCAGACCCTCCAACGGTCTGCCGCGACTGTACTGATCGCGGGCGTCCGCGTCCGGCTCGGCCCCCAGACGCATGTCATGGTGCCGACACCGGGACGGCGGCCCCGAGGCACCGGCGAAGCCACTATCCGCGTCCTGGGTGGCGAGGCCCTGCTGTGGCTGATCAGTGCCCCACGCGCCTCGGCCGAGACCCCGGCGGCGGTGGCCGCGGCCGATGCCACCAAGTTCCTCATCCAGGTGGATGACGACGGCACAACGACGCTCACGGTCCTGGAAGGTGAAGTCAGCTTCACCAATGACCGGGGGGCGGTGCTCGTCCGTGAGCACGAACAGAGCGTTGCGACGCCGGCTACGGCGCCCAGTCGCCCGATGCGCGTGGACCCCTCCGGTTACCTGGAGTGGGAGGCCGAGGCTTCGGGCCTCTGGCTGGGGTGGGAGACGCGCTACTATCCCGGGGAGACGCCGACGGAGCTGACGAGGCGGGCGGAGGAGGCCGCGGCCGACGCCGACGCTGCGCCGCAGGACGCCGAGAAGCAACTGCGGGCCGGCGACCTGCTCCACGACCTGGGCGACCTGGGCTCGGCCGCCGAGCGGTACCGGCGCGCCACGGACCTGGCGCCGCAGGACGCGGGTGCGTGGCTGCGCCTCGGCGCCAACCTGCTTCAGCAGGCCCTGCCCCGGGAGGCCCTGGCAGCCTTCGAAGCCGCGGCCGAGAACGCGCCCACGGCGGCGGAGCCCCTGGTGGGTCAGGCCGCAGCCCTGGCGAGCACCGGGGCGCCGGATTCGCTCTCCGCCGCCCGCGCGCTGCTGTCGGAGGCCCTCTCTCGGGACCCCGCCGCCGCCGCGGCCCACCTGGTGGCG
>Ga0334885_1003917_pt1 | contig 13338 bp, 14 predicted proteins | sample GraSluR1_MG_8_FD_207233 | JGI IMG/M metagenome (GOLD analysis project Ga0334885, IMG submission 207233) | Sludge microbial communities from methane-producing bioreactor in Wageningen University, Netherlands - Granular Sludge_31_05-R1 | ecosystem: Engineered > Bioreactor > Anaerobic >...
TCTGGAATATTTTTCTTGACATTTATTTATGTTACAGTGTAACATAAATAAAATATTATATAATCTAAAAAGTTTCGTCCACTTGTTGCTCTTAATTGAATGTAGCCAATTTTATGGGCAACTTTATATTGATTTTGACGGCAGCCTTATAATAAATGGCCGCTGAAGGGTAAGGCCGCCGGCACAGGTGACAAATATCATTTAAAGGGAGGCGATATGATGAGTACAGCCCAGGCAAGACAGGAAGGAGAAGAAAAATCAGTCCGTCAGGGGCGGCCACGTGCGGATCTTGATGTTAATAAGATTATTCAGCTCTATACTGAAAAACGGCTTTCTGTCCGGCAGGTGGCGAAAGAAATGGGGGTTTCCCATACCACGGTAGCCCGCAGGATTGCCGAGAAAAACGGACACTTAAGGACCTGGAGACTGCCGGGTGAAGAATAAACCGGTAAGTTAAGCAAAGGTGGTGAGTTAAAATTAGTGAGGGCACTGTAAGGTTTGCTGTCGAGAAAGGTTATTTTGTCTGTGAGAATGAAATTTTTACGTTACCTTTACCCACTATTGAGAAATTGACCTACCTCGCCCTGACCCGTTATGCAGGAACCAATAACAGGGCATGGCCGGCCTATGAGACTTTAGCCCGCGATGTTTCCTGCGGCCGAAAAAGAGTTATTGGCGCGGTTAATAAACTGGTTGAATGTAAGCTGGTTGAAAAGCAGGTCCGTGGGAACCGATCAAATGTATACCTTGTTTACCCTCCGGAATATTTCTGTGAAAAAGATAGTGAAAACCCTCAGGGTGTCGAGAAGACACCCCGGGAAATTGGCAGGGTGTCCGTAGAACACCCTGAGAGTATCCCAGAGACACCCCAGGGGTGTCCACAGGACACCCTGAGAGTATCCACAGGACACCCAAAAAGTACCAATATAAGTAACAAGGAAAATTCAACACTCACAATCAACAACAACGACGTTGAAGAGAGAGAAATATTTAAAAAAGAAATTGTTGAGGAAGATCTGGAACAGATCAGAAAAGCATTTAAAGTAAAAGGGGTAAAAGTTACCGATAAGATGATTCAAGATCTTTTAAAAAGTCACGATTCCGATGCTGTAAAAGCAGCCATTAAGTGCACCGATTTTAACGCGGCCAGAAACCCGCTGGCTGTAATCAAGTGGATGCTTTCAACGGGAACCTACGTTATGCCGGTGGATCGAGAGATACCGGTACTGAGTCCGGAAGCGCCAGTTCTTGATCCCGGAGAAGAAGAAACGGTCAGGCAGATGATTAAAGAAGCCCGGGAAGGCTTAAAGCAAAAAACAATGCAGACGGTTTAATATTATCCTGCATCAATCAAATGAAGATATTCCTGACGAAGCATTAAAGGAATTTCTTCTATATCACAACAAATTCTTTTTACACCGGGTAAAACAGAAAGATGGGCATCTGCGAGACCGGTCTGGGTAAAATGAACCGGATCTTTAGCAACCAAAAAAAGCTCCTGGCAGAGAGTATAAGCTGTTCCAATTTCAATATTGGTGCTTGCTGTTCCAGGAACTATAGCAATAAAAATATCAGATCGCGAAATAGCATTTAAAGCTTTCGAAATAAGGTTTTTATGAATAAAAGCATCAGTGTGAAATGTAGTATGCGGCCATTCCCAGGATGGAGTCCAGCCGAAAGAGAGGCCGGCTTCAAGTAGATTTTTATACTGTTTATAGGCCAGGCAAGAAGGTGAAATGTAAAACGTTGTCATTGTATTAATCCCTCTTTTTCTATATTTTTTAAATACTTCTAAAGCTCTTTAAAGCGCTTTCAAGCTGTTCATCAACAATATGGGTGTAAATCATGGTCGTAGCTATCGAAGCATGGCCAAGTGCTTTTTGGACAAGGCGAATATTCCCTGTTTTTCGGAAAAGATCAGTGGCGAAAGAATGACGCAGGGTGTGCGGATGCACATCTTTTTTTATGCCTTTTTTAAAAGAGTAGCGCTTCACAAAATCACGGATGTAGCGGTCATTCATGTAGCCGCCTTTTAAGGGGCAGAAAAGATATACACTGTCTACCGGTCGGATGGCGAGCCAGCTTTTTAAAGTTTTAATGTCTTCATCGGTCAACCAGAGAACCCGATCTTTTTTCCCTTTCCCCTGGCGGACAACCAGCTGCCCGTTGGACCAGTCAATATCATTAACTTTTAAATTAACAGCCTCTGCTACCCGCAGGCCGAGATTTAGAAAAAGGGTAAGCATGGCGTAATTGCGCAGACCGGTCGGTGCCTTAAGGTTTGGTGCAGAAAGCAGGGCTTCCTGTTCTTCTCGATTTAATACCTCGGGTAGCCTTTTTGCCTGTTTCGGCTTAGATCTATTTGACGCCGCTTTTGGATGCAAAAATAAATTAACCCCCTGCAGAGATTAACTCCGGAAAAAGATAAAAGTGGAGTTATAAACGCTCCTAATATCTGACAGATTAAGAGGGCGGCCGCAGATTGTAAACGGCATTATATTTTCATGAGAATATTTTAAAAAGAACACGCAAAAAGGATAACAAGAAGCCTTAATTATTGCAAACGGGCAAATATTAAAAGGGTTAAGTAAATAAAGTAAAAAAGGAGGTCGGGGTGGGTTAACTTTCAGAAAACGCTCTCTCGTCTAGCTGGGCGGCCTCAGAGCGATTTTATTGGCCCGGGTAAGGGTTAGGGTAGGGGAAAATAGAAAAATTGAAAGGAGGAGGAGGAAATTAAAAGCTAAGGGAGAATCTTATACTACAGTTAAGTGTAGGATAAGATTTGAAGATTTAAAATCGATGGGAGGAAGAAATAGATGATAGAAGCTTTAAAAAGCGAAGCAGATAATCTTTTTCTGCGCGAAAAAGACGACTACCAGCAGCTGGATGTAGTGGAAGGGACGGATCTGTGCCCTCAATGCCAGAAATACATGCAGCTGGGCGAAGCAAGGCTCTGCCTTTCTGTAGAAAATGATGAACTGCAAATAGTAGAAATAGTCGGTTGGGCCCCTGGTGGTTGCGCGGCCTTTACAAAGGCGGTAAGCCCATTCGAGACAGAAAGTTATTGAAAACAGGTAAGGTAGAAGAAAAAGGTAAACGAAATCGGAAACAAAAGCGAAAGCACAAGCGGTTACGTTTACGCAAGCGAATACGCAAACGTTTGCTGTTTGCAGGTGGCCTTAAGGCCCGAAGGGCAGGCGGCCAGCATCATCGGGCATTTTACCGGGTAAGGGGTTTAAGCCCGTAGAGGTCAGCCGCCGGCCGGACAGGTGACACCTTTAGTATAGCACTTGAAGGAGGCTTGTTGCAATAATGACAGCCGGAGGAAGGGGCAGAAACAGGGGTGGAAAAAATTTAAGCGGCAGCGAGTCGACCGAAACAATAAACGGGTATGCAGTAAGCTATGTGCAGAAAAAAGTAAAATGCAGCAAACCCAACTGTAAAAAATGCGGCCAACCTGATGGCGGCCATGGCCCTTACTGGTATAAAACTTATCGGACCGAAACCGGCAAGGTGGTGACGAAATATTGTGGGAGGGCAGAAAAGAACGATTGAGTAGAGAAACCCTGTTTGTCGCGACAACATCTGGATAATAAGGTTTAGAATATATATAATAATGGGGAATGTTGAAAAAATATAGATGGCCGGAGGTGTATGGTGTATTCAACAATAGAAATTAAGATTAATACGTTACCCGAAAATTTAGAGGAGTCGATGATTGAACAATTAAAAGTAGGCCTTGATATCATATTGTTAAGCGGCGAACTTGAACCTGGTCTTGAGAGATCTGCATATGATTATATTGCAGGAGAAAAGCAATATGATCAACTTCTTTTAATTTTGACGACACCAGGGGGGAGCGCTGATACTGCCTACGCCATAGCGCGTAAATTAAACAGATTATATGATAAGTTTTCCATTCTAGTTAATGGTTACTGTAAAAGCGCAGGCACCTTATTAGCACTTGGCGCCAATGAGCTTATTGTTACAAACGATGCAGAGTTTGGGCCGCTGGATGTTCAACTTTTCAGTCCAGATGAATTTTTGAAGCGCTCAAGTGGAATGACTATTACTCAAGCGATGAAATGGGTTAACGAGCAGGCTTTCGAAGCTTTTGAGCAAATATTCCTTAATCTGCGCAGCCGCAGCGGTGGCGTAATTACTACAAAAACGTCGGGCGATATCGCCAGCAATCTGGTAGGGACGCTTTATGGTGCTATTACGGATAAATTAGACCCTGTTACCATAGGAGAGATGCAGCGTGCAGTAGATATTGCCGTTGAATATGGAAAACGATTGGGAGTGCCAAGTGCTATTGTAAGCCATTTAGTAAAAAATTATCCATCGCACGGATTTATTATTGACTATGAAGAGGCCAGACACCTTTTTCCGAATTGTCGCGTTGTTGAAGCAGGGGAGTATGCGATGCTTTGTGAAATATGTTCTATTCTAGCCCAGGAATTTAATGCCGACTATACAATCGAACCGCACCATGAAGGGATACTTGTAACAATTAAATTTAACAGAGAGGTTGTTGAGCAACATGAAGGCAAGAGTAAGACAAAAAACACCAAAAGCAAAGCTGGGGTACAGCTTAAAAACGATAAAATGGAGCAATCCAAAGATGCTCAGGAAAGCTCATAGAAATAAACCGTCCGTTAGTTATGTAGTTTCAAATAGAGGTGAACTCCCTAAACATATATGTGGAATATGTAACAACAAAAGGTGATTAATAACTGTGGCAGTCGCAGATCAAATTTTAAAACAATTCAATAGATCGGGATTTCCCTTTCAGAAGATATATGTATACAAAACGGCACTTTAGATATAGCACATGTTGATGTCGAAGAGGTGCCATTTATCAGGTTCCGCAAGAGTTTACAAGTGGATTTTCCTGAAAGAAAAATTATGAACTGAAAGAAGCACAACAAGCAAGAGAGCGCACTGTTTTTATAGCTACAGTAAATTCTATATCAAGTTTTTTATCGGGTTGGGAAAGTGGTTTCTTGAATAACCATATTGTTGTAAATCACACGAGGCGAAGTTAAAGATACTGTGATATCGGCAGTTTTGTTCGAGTTGAAATGATTAATTACGATCTTGCGGATTATGATGAGAGAGGTTGTGTCTTTTTATACAGTTCTTCTATGCTGGCCAACACATCTTCCCATTTAAGGCCTGCAGCATAAGCGTATTTTCCTTGATATCTTCTCCAGAGATCCGAGAGAATTTCTGATCGCTTAATCAATTCAATATTTTTATGCCCTTTTTCATGTAATAGGTTATAGCTGCCTCTTTTCTTTGCAGTACGCTGATAGGCAGTGGTAAATAACGGCCAGCTAACTTCATCGCTTTTTAACATCAACAGCATATGTGCGTCGTAATAGTCACGCATTCGGGTACTGGCAGTGCTTCTCGATAAAATGGTCTCAAGCTTTTCTGCCAGAACTGTTTCTGTGTTGTATGCCATAATATTAATCTTTCTGTTTTCAACCAGAAGCTTGTAGTCATATTCAACTTCCTTTGGTGTAATAACATCGCCGGTGGTAATGTCAATTTTCATTGTCTGCCTGGTTTTTTCGATTAGCGCTTCAATAGAAACGCGAATTCCAGGATAATCGGCCTCATCTCGAATAGCATCCATGTTTTTAATCGTCATCTGGACGCCGTCATCAAGCGGAACGGCCAATATTTCGGTCAACATAGATTCCAATGCGCTCTCTGTTAAATCTACACCTTTAATTGTTGCATCAAGGTCCATGGTGGAGCGGGCTTCGATGCCAATCATATCAGCAATTAACAATCCGCCTTTCAATATTAGCTGATGCTTATATTTAGATAATGATACTCGCTCAAGGAAACGTTCAAGCATATAGTTCCGCAAGACAACCTCTGCCGGCAGATTCTTTTCTCTGGCCAGGTTTCTGATGAGCGCTTTTAGTTGTATAGATGTTCTCATAACAAAACCTCCAGGTAGGAGTTTAAGATTTTTTCAACCCGGAATTTGCCGGCAAAAGTGATCAATTTATTTAGATCTTTATCTTTTCTGATCACATATTTTTTAAGCGCGTCAGTAATGATCGCCTGATCCTGGTTGTTGCGATCTCTGAGCAGATCACAGATCGATCGCTCCGGATCATAAGCTTTAACATCATTGCCGAATGCAGTTTTTTTAACAGTGACACCTAACTCAAAAAGATCAGGTTTTACTGTATGAACGATCAAACCTTCTTTCTTTAACCTGCTGTCGTTATAACCAAAAGGTACAGTTACACTATAAGCTAACGGCTCGCGATCAGTTAGTTCGTTCAAGAATAAAGCAGTTTCATGGGAATAGATCATCTTTTTCTTGCGCAGTTGATGAATCAGCATTTTATCTTCCCAGACGTCAGGAGTGATATAAATACCATAAGCCACTTTCTCAAGCTTTCCTTGTCTGGTCATCTCTCTTAAATATTCACGGTGAATATTATATTCCTCAGCCAGGCTTGTGGTGATCACACCGCCAGATTTTTTAATAAGCTTTTCCAGCTCTTTAATTTTTTCCATAATCGACACCCTCTTGACAGTTGTGCTAAAATTGTAAACATATTTAGCACAACTGTCAAGATAACGACCGCCTGTTACAGTAAACCCAATTGCTGTCTTCCTAGCATGATTGCCAGTTCTTTAATTAATATAAAAGGAACCTGACTTAAGGTTTCACCCAACCGGTTTTTAAGCTTTCTGAAAATGTTGTCATCGCGAATTGCATCTAAAAATTCATGCCCGTGCCATGTAAGACCGAAAGGCCAGACTTCGATGACACGAGTCTCTGTTGATTTTGAATTAATTGCTTCTGCATCAAGCAGGCCGGCTTCATACATACGACGCACGTGATACGCAACTACTCTGTCATCATAGCCCGGCATTTGAAACTCTTGTATTACCGACACTTCTTCTCGTTCCTCAAAGTATTTTAGAATTTTTATCACCAACATCATGTCGCGCTTCATTCTTTGTTAGACCTCCCTAATAATCTCAATTTTGTATTCTGTGGTGGCCAAACCTTTGCGCTGCCCTTCAGCCAAAACCGCACCAGGGCCCGCAAAGATTTGGTTCTGGCCGCTCCGGGCCTTACCGGTTTGCCTGCGCTGCGGCCGGTTACGCCCAAACCGCTCTGCCGGCCACCTCTCCATCTTCACCCGTAAGGCTCCTCCGCTATACAGGACACGCACGCGGCCAAAGATATGGCCGCTTCACGGCTCAATTAAAAAGCAACCTTCGCCTTTCTGCGGCATAACTTTGGCCGTGCAGCAGCTGGTGCGTACGCAGACAGGCGCTCCGGGCCTTGCCGGTTGCCCTTTGCTGCAGGCCAGGCGGTTACGCGCTTTGGCCTTCCGCAGGCCAACCCGTAAGCCCTCCACTTTTAAAACATCAAGCCCCCACTCCCCCGCCTCTTCGGGGGCTTTTATCATTAAATGCTTTTTAATAGGCGGCCAAAATATTGCCCTGGCTAAAGAAGCAAAAACCGCTTTTTAGCCAGGCCAAAACTTTGGCTCTTAAACGCTCCGTCCAGGCCGGCAATTTTTCACTGCCGCCGGTTAAAAAGCAATTGTACCGGCTTGCAGCTCAAAACGCCCGCCTCTTCCTCCGCTCTTCAAAAGCAAAGCCTTTTTCTTAAGGTTGCCGCTGGGCCCAGCGCCTTCTGCGATCATTTACCCGCCCGGGGTTGGTACGTGCGCATCTTCCTCATATAGCAAAAATGCCGCCGCTTAATACCCCGTCAGCATTTTTGCATATCTGCTCATCCCACGTTATTTACCGCAACTTCAGCGATAATAGGCGTTATGCAATCGGCCTGCGCCTTTTTCAAATAATATTAAATTGCCCGGGCCCTGCGATGGTGTTTCTAACCGTTTAATGTGTTTAGGCCCGGGCAAAGCCGCAAAAACCGCCTCTTACATAACGTCTATTATCGTAAGCTGCCTTTAAGGTCCTTCTATTTATGCCTCGCTTCCCGCCCTATAAAATATAATCCTTATAATAGATTTATGTTCTTTGTTATTGTTAAACTGGCAAGGCAGAAACTGCATCGAGTAATAAAAAGGCTTTTAGTGAATGTATTTCACGATCATAATTAAATGCTATGCCATGCAACATAGTGTGTCTGTTAACAAATCTTGATGTAATAGTTTTCTTTAACTCATTATCAAAACTCTTATACGAGTAAATATTGCTTTCTAGTTGATATAAAAAAACTTCCGCAATAAGCCAGTTAGAAAGATCATATTCATCAGTAAATGCATTGTAAATTTCAGGCATTTTGGGGTTTTTACCGTTACCTGTTAAGCCTTTAGCATAAACATAACTGCGCATAATACCTTCTATATTTGGCACTACTGCGGGAGAAGATAGCGTGTAGAGCCCTTCACAATGTGCCCACAATGCATCCCTAATAATTTTCATCCGCGGCATAAATAGTGGATTTGCGCTCCACCCCTCAACCATAGCCTTAAGTTTAGCCTTCTGATCGCGCCCATAATAGCCCATTATTGTTCTGCTTATATAGCGAGTATTGCCTTGTTTATGCATTTCGACAACCCGTTCTCTTAGCTCTTCCGGCATCGAGGGTGCAATTGGCCAACCAGCAGCCCTGAAAGCATCTGCCGCTTCTTTTTGAGGTGTAACTTGAATTGTAAAATCTTTAAATAAGCCAGTAAGATTCAATTTTTCAATAGAAGCCAGACTTGCACGCCATTTAGCGCTCAATGTTTCAAGTCTTTCATGTGTTTGTCGGAATTTTTCTCGATGCGCCGCCATACGATTAAACATACTGCCAACAACGCTGCTTATTTGGAAGCTGACGGGCACTAATAGAGGTTTGAGGTGATTTATAATCTCGCCAAATAATTCTGATTCATAATTGTGGAAGGCCCTGTAAAACTTTAGATGAACATCATCTTCTTCAACTGCAGTGTAATATTTTTCGATTTGTAAGAGGCTTACAACACAACTTGCCAATTCATTTATAACAATATCAGGCAAAAGACTAACTTCGCTTGGGGACAATTTTGGCTTTATAACCGCCCCTGATATTACGTGATTTGTAAAAATGCGTGCTCTTTCTGGCAGCTCAAGCTGCTTTGAAGCTTCTTGAGCATTAGCAATTTTGTTTATTGTCACTTTGCCAAAAATAACCGGTCCTATTCCGGTTATTTTATATCTTGTCTTTTTATCCATGCCGCCTTCTCCAGCTATATTTTATGTACATCTGCTTACTTTTTGCTTTTGTTTTTTGAAGAAGTGTTGCTGCCCAGGCTTCTTTTGATTGCACCAGCACAGGCTTCGGTTAATGGTTCGCCGATTGCCTCTTTAAAATTAAAGCCCAAAAGCTGCATTGTTTTTATTGTGTCTTTGTTAATCAGTGCAAGCAAAGGCCCTGCTTCATTCATGCCAGGCAGATTGCTGAATTGTTTGAAGAGCTGCTGAACTGTATTTTGAAGTTGTTCTATGTCCTTTTCACTGATTGTGATTTTTTCGTACATGTCCTTATATTCCCCAGCCAGACGTTCTAAATCAATCTTATCTTGTAGTAAAGAGTTAATAATATCTTCATATGCAGCCTGTTGCTCTTCAACCTTTTTCTTCTCTCTGATAAGTGTAATTTTTGTGCTGACGATGTTATATGTGTTCCTCGTAACAATTTCTGCCAACGACATGGCCAGTCTCATTGTATTGTCATCCATAAGGGTAACCACCTTTCTATATATTTTAAACAGCCATCATAATCAGCTGTCCAGTTACAACAAAATTCAGGCTGCAGTCTTAATTTGACTGGATCCAAGGCCTCACAAATTGCCTTCAGTTTATTGTGTTTCCTGCTCCACTATCTTTATTTCATCTTCGGTTAGCCCGTAAAGCTCGTAGACCATTTGATCGATTTCTTTATCGGTTGCCTCTATTTTCTTTTCAAGCTCTTTAATCTCGGCCTGCTGCTGGTTCCATTCGTTAACCACTTTCCTGACCACTTCCGGCTTGTTATAGTCAGGGACAGTTATTTGCAGCACTTTATCCAGGATGTTACCGCTATACTGGTTGATTTCAGCAAGCTGCTCTTCGGTGAGATTTTCGAGGTAGAGTTTTAGGTATTGGCGCTGGTAGTGATCTCTGGCTTCGAATTTTACTACTTCATTATTTTTATTGCCCACTGTGTTATAAATTGTCAAGATTGCATCATTTGTTGTAAGCAGCAGGCTGTTTATGTTGCTCGCGCGACCAGTATAAATAGGATTATAAAAATCATTCAACCTGCATATTTTTGAGATTGCGCTGCCACCTTTTTGAGAAGCGTACTTTTTCATAAGGTTACCAAAGCTTAAATTATGGGTGAGCTGCCACAAGCACTGTTTATAATCTATTATGTTATTAACCACACCAGTAAACTTGTCTTCGGTGGCCGCATTGGTTATTGCTATAGGTAGTTGCTCTACGAATTGTTTCCTGAATCTTAAGTAGCCACCCTGGATATGCATAATCTCAAATTTGTTAACAAAATAAAAGTGCATCAGTTTAGAATTAAGAACCGCAAGGGTGTATTTTAAAGGAGTTTTCTCACCACCATTATTGTGATAAAGAAAATATATTGTTTTTAAACACAAGTAACCATTCCCGTCATATGAGGCATTAAGGCGTAAGCCTATGTCTCGAAAAACCACTTTCGGTTTTTGGAAAACCGCTACCGGCTTAGATTCAGAAATTAAGGTTTCGTCATAGAGCACATAATTCCCGGCCCATTTAATTAAATATGAATCGCCGACATCCTTACCAGTTAAGTACTTATGATAGGCCGTTGGATTAGTTTTAACTTCTTCTGTGCTTGGTATTAAGTTTTGCGGTGGTGGTCTGAACCCACGAGTTATACAAAATAGGTCGCTGACTTTTTTAATATAGGTGTCATCCTTGCCTTCCATTTTTTCAAAAATAGACTTATTGTCCTTTGTGATGTTTAGGTCGATAATGAAGTTTTTCTTATTAATACTACTTTGTGGGATGACAGTAACGTTACTTTCATGTGATAAGATTGTGCCGAACGATGAATAAAAACAAGTAACATTATTTAGGCGTTCTGCTAGGTCAAGGCATTTTTGCAAAATTACTATAAACGGGTATACGGAAACTCCCTTAAAAACATCATCACTTGAAACATCAACTATTTGCAGGTATTTGACATTATCATGTAAGTATTCCCTTAGCCCCATACCATAGTTTGCTACCATGAATTTGTTTGATGTAATAAATCCGAGATAACCTTTATTTGCAAGCGACTTTATTGATAATTCGTAAAAGAGTACGTATAAATCGTATTGGCCGGTAGCTGAGACATAGTTGTTTATGAAATATTTCTTTTGTTCTATGGGCAAATTATGTGCCCTAACATACGGTGGATTCCCAATCACCACATCAAACCCACCACCGGCCGTAATTTCCGGGAATTCTTCATCCCACTTAAAGGCTTTATCGCCGGCTACTTCCGGGTCATCAATTAATGAATTGCCGCATTTAATATTATTATCCAGGTAAGGCAGGGCATTTCTGCTGTCTGCAGTTTTCAGCCAAAGCGATAGTTTGGTTATTTCAACTGATTCCTCATTGAGATCAACCCCATACAGGTTATCCTGTAAAACGCTGCGCTGATAGGCATCGGAATTAAAAATACTTGTTTGACCTTCTTCCAGCTCGGCCAGCTTACCATGAATCCAGCGGTACTCGTCCAACAAGAAATCAAAAGCCTGGTTCAAAAAGGCCCCGGAACCGCAGGCAGGGTCTAAAACTTTTACCTGCTTTAGTCTTGTTTCGTAATCCCGGTAAAATTGTAGCAGTTTTTTCTTGTAGCGACCTTCAAGCTGGGCTGTGGTTGCTGTTTCAAGATCGGGCAATTCTTCTTCACCAAGATTTTTACGGATGTCTTCCAAAAATTTGCCCAAGGAATTTTCAACAATATATTTTGTAATATAGCTGGGGGTGTAATAGATGCCGTCTTTTTTGCGGCGTGATTTTTGCGGATCGTAATCTTCATTCTGCACGCCTGCCTTGAGCTCTTCGATGTCGGAGATGGACTGCTCAAAGATATGGCCCAGGATGTTAACATCGAGGTCGGTACCGAAATCATAGGCGGAGATCTCGTATATTGTGTCAAAGAAGTTATTTCTGATTGATAAGTTATCAAGCATTTCATCAAAGGCAAAAAGACCGCCGTTATAGGCGGGGATATTGTGTTTGGTGCTGCCGGCATCAATCGCCCTGAATACGCCTCTTATTTCCTGCAAGATTACATACTCACTATCACTGAAGGAGTCTTTACCCCGCTGAATTGCGTGATGCAGGAGGTTGTTCGGTAAAAGGCCAAGGTCTTCACAAAAACAGACGAAGATAACGCGATCTAGGAATTTTTGGGCTTTCTCCACCAGCATGGCGCTATCGATATCCGGATTGCTTGCCTTTAGTTCTTCATATAGTTGAATGCGGATATTCTTGTAGAGGTTGTAAAAGCTGACAGAAATATCTTGAATATGTTCTTTTGTCTTTTCACTCAGACTAAAGGTTGGGCTTTGGCCCTCTTTGCGGATGAGGTTTTCTTTGCAGAGCAGTAAATGAAACTTCCTAAACTCATCTACGCTGTCAAGAACGTCAATAAAAAAGGACTCGTAATACTCCTGGCTGCGGCCTACTTTATAGAGCCTGATTTCATTCATGTTCGAAACAATAACCCAGCTGCAGCGGTCGTATTTGCTGGCGTAACCAAAGGCTTGATCAACAGGGGTGCCGTAGTCTTTTCCAGCCCTTTTTTGTTTTTTATCCAAGCTAATACGCGGTGATTTAAGCTCGATTACAACTTGGGTTATGCTTTCATCTGCCGTATAGAAGCCCAGAATTCCATCAGGTGTGGTAGCATCAACTTCAGTTGATACTTCAATGTTAAGTTGCCATTCATCAGCTTCGCCAAATATTTTATAGCCCAGGCTTTTGCCGAAAATGCCTTGTAAGAAGGCGGCCTGCAATGCCTTCTCATTAACCCCTTTATTGGTTTGAATGCTCTTCTTCCAGCCCTGGATTACTTTCAGTTTTTCATCAAAGTTTTCTATATGATGATTCTGGATGTGTGTTTTGATTAAGTTGTGGTTAAAGAGGTTGGGCATAAAGGCAAGCACCTTCCTTGTATGGCAGATTATACATAGGCTTGATAAAGCTCTTCCTGCAAATTGTTCTCCAAATTAGTAATATTATTTGTAAGGGTTTCTAGTAAAGCGTTGCACTTATCAAAACCCATTAATGGTTTCTTGTGATGTCGAACATCGT
>Ga0334885_1003942_pt1 | contig 13279 bp, 15 predicted proteins | sample GraSluR1_MG_8_FD_207233 | JGI IMG/M metagenome (GOLD analysis project Ga0334885, IMG submission 207233) | Sludge microbial communities from methane-producing bioreactor in Wageningen University, Netherlands - Granular Sludge_31_05-R1 | ecosystem: Engineered > Bioreactor > Anaerobic >...
CCTGCCCCCTCTGAAGCGCGAAGTCGGTAAACGGCTCGGGATTCCCTATGGCGTGCGCAGTATCCAGAGGGCCTATTTCGAGCAACTCGCCGAGGAGACCGGAAGAATCTCTTCGCAAACGCTCCCAAAAAGTTCCGGCAAGACGGTCCAGCGTTCCCGCGCAGTTCACCGCACGGCCTCCGCAGGCTCGAACCCCCATTTTTTCCAAAGAGGCGCGGCGTTCGACGAGAGCAGGTACTCCCAAAAAGCCTCGGCGACCTCCGATGGAAACGACGTGCTCAGTCCGCCGACCGTGGGATGCGGAGAAACCGGAAGGCGGGTGCGGAATCCTCCGACCTCGATGGCGAGGCTTTCCGGGATGAGCGCGGCATCCGTGCTTCCCGCCTGCACCGACATCACCGCATGCAGCGCGTTTTTCGTAATGACAAGGGCCTGCGACTCCATCTTCTTCTCCCAGATTCCATGCGATTTCAGATAGTCCGCGGCAAGAGCGCCGTGGGACGTCGTCTCAGGGTCCGGAGAGGCGATACGGAGCGAGGCGAGCTTCTCCTCGCTGCACAGCTCCTCTTTTTCCGTCCAGAGGACAAGATGGCCGCGGGCGCAGACCTGCGTATCCTTCAGCTTTCCTCTTTCAAGAAGCCACTTCGGCCACCCTGGGTCGGCGGCGATTAAAAGGGCGAACGGAGCGCCCGCGTCCATCTTCTGCGCCAGCGGTCCGGTGGCTTCCTTCACGAAGACGAGCTTACCCCCGCCCGCCGCGGCGAACGAAGCGTAGATATCCTCCACGCACTGCGCTATTCCGGGCGATACGGCGACGTAGACGTCCTCTTCGGACGCTGCGCCGGGCGACGAAGTGAAAACCGCTGAAGAAAGAAGAAAAAGGACGAGTAGAAGAACACGACCTGCATGGATGTACACCGGCAAGACACCTCCTGAAATTTTGCAACGAAGTTGCATTTTCTGCAAGAATACCATGCCCCGCAGAGAAACGCAACAGCGTTGCGTGCACGTATCCCCGGGAAAATCGTCCATTTATTTCACGGAACACGGAGCCGTACCTTCCCGGCATCCGTCATCGGAAGATCGGGAAACCGAAGCCCGCCTTCTTCTCTCCGCTTCATGTATAATGGGAGTGTATCGGGATTTCCGCTTCCGCCACGTAGTTTGCCGGTCACAATCCGCAAAATGGTGCACGCCTTGGGGGAGGGAATCTCCAGAACATTTCGTAGAAGGGAGAGCTGGGAGTGTATCCGCTGAACATTCTCATCGCCGAGCCGGACATGATGCTTCGCACGCTGTACAGGAAGACCGTCTCGGAAGTTCCCGGCTATGTCTTCGCCGGCTACGCGGACAACGGCGACGCTCTGCATTCCATTGTCGCCTGCACCGCCGTCAACGTAGTGCTTCTGGACATTCTTCTACCCCGCTTCGGCAGTCTGGAGGGATTCAGGGCGATGCGCGCGGAATTTCCAAGGACGGATTTCATCATCCTCTCCTCGGAAAAAGCGCCCGACGTCGTCAGGGGAACAATCTGCTCGGGCGCGTTCGACTATCTGATCAAGCCGTTCGAATGGGAGCGTTTCGAACGAGCGCTTGCCGCATACAGCGAGTATCACCGCAGCCTTGTCGACAGAAAACGCCCCTGGAGACAGGAGGATATCGACAGGCTTCCCGGTTTCCGGAAGCAGCTTCCCGAAAATTCCCAACCGACGCCCAAAGGTTTTCAAGAAACCCTCCTGAATCGACTCTTCAATCTTTTGCGGGAAGCGGAACACCCTCTTTCCGCTTCGGAGTCGGGGAGAATGCTCGGCATCTCCAGGTCGAGCGCCCGGCGCTATCTTGAATACCTCGCCGATGAGGGGGAGATCTCGGTACGGTACGAGTTCACACAGATAGGCCGCCCGAGAAAGCTCTACTCGGTTCACTCTCGGGCAAAAGAGAGCTCTGTCTGAACTTTTTTCGGCGACACAAACTTGCAAAGGATACATTTAACTGCGATAATATCTGAAGAATCTAGAACAGAAGGGAGTGCATGTCATGAGAATAAGCGCGCGCAATCAGATTCGCGGCAAGGTGACCGCCATCAAAGAAGGCGCCGTGGAGGCTCAGGTAACGATCGACATCGGCGGCGGTCAGACGATGGTCTCCGTGATTACGATGGACTCCGTAACGAATCTTGGCCTGAAAGTCGGTTCCGAAGCAATCGCGGTCGTCAAGGCCGACAGCGTGATGCTCGCTGTCGACTAGTTCTTCCTCAAGAATCGGACACCAAAAAAGCCCCCTGTCGGGGGCTTTTTTATTCTGTAAAACAGCGTACCGGCGGCGTAGTTCAGCGCGCGGCGTTGGGGAAGAAGAGCTGCTTCCCGAGGAGCTGGAAGTCGGCGATGGCCTTCTGGGTCGAAGGGGAGATCAGCCAGTCGATGTACTGCAGCGCGAGGTCGTAGCGGATGTTCTCCCACTTCGCGGGGTTCACCGCCATGACGCTGTACTGATTCTTCAGGGAGGCGTCGCCCTCGACGATGATTGCGAGGTCGGCCTGCTCCTTGCGCGAGTCCTCGTACTTGATGAAGGTCCCGCGGTCGGTGAAGGCGTACCCCTTGCGCTCGCCGGCGATCATCAGCGTTTCGAGCATTCCCTGACCGGTCTGGATATACCACTTCTCCTTGTCGGGCTCGGGCATTCCGGCGGCAACCCAAAGGCGCAGCTCGGCCATGTGCGTGCCGGACTTGTCCGCGCGGCTCGCGAAGGGAGCGCCGTCTTTGGCGATCTTCTTCAGCGCCTCCGTTACGGAGAGCCCTTTCACCTTCGCCGGGTCGGAAGCCGGGCCGACGATGATGAAGTCGTTGAACATCACCTGGCGGCGATTCACGCCCGCGCCTTCGGCGACGAACTTCGCCTCGGCTTCGGGATCGTGGACGAGCACCACGTCGACATCGCCGTTCCGGCCGTACTCAAGCGCCTTTCCGGTGCCGACGGAGACCCAGCGAATGTCGATCCCCTTCTCCTTCAAGAGCAGCGGAGCCAAATAATCCAGCAGCCCGGTGTTGTCCGTGCTGGTGGTGGTGGCCATGCGGAGCACCTCCGCCGCGGTTCCCGTTCCGGCTCCGGTGATAAGAAGCGCCGCGACCAATACAAATGCACATACCTTCCTCAAACTCATTTTCATTCCTCCTCGATATGATTGTGTACCGCATACAAAAAGCCGTCTTCCCCATATACGGCGGAAGACGGCTGCATCAGCATCCGAATCCATCTCCTTGCCGAACACGGGAGGCTCGCCTGTTTCCGGACGAACCCTGACGGCCCGTCGCCGTGGGAAATTCCGGTAGGCGAACGGGCTCGGAGAACAAGTATTCTTTTGTTGTTTAAAGAATATCATACCATAAAACCACGCCCCGAGGTACCCGCGGACAGGCGTGGAAGCGAACATTTTTTACACCTAGTTGATAAAGAGTATCATTGTCATTTAAGGGAACACGTGGTATTCTTGCCTTGTCCGAGTTTTTCGGACATCCTCCGAGCCGCGCTCCCTTACGGAACATGTTCCCTGGGAGTACGGCCAACGGGTTCTCCTGGAAACGGGAGGGCCTCCCGCGTTCGGAAAGGAGGAGCGGCCGGTGTATCCCGGGGCCGTCTCCATGGAGACGGCCCTTTTTATGTGTCTGGAGGGTGGAATATGCCTCGTTCGCTTCGGGAGCGTCTGTTCATGCTGTCCATAGGTTCCTTTCTGCTGCTGTATATTCTCTGGCCGCTCGGCGGACTCTTTCTGCGCGCCGACTGGAGTCTTGTCGCCTCCGCATCCCACGACGGCGAGGTGCTCTCCGCACTGTGGCGCAGCATCTGGACGGCAGCCGCGGCGACGGGAGTCATCGCGCTCTTCGGAACGCCGCTTGCGTACTTTCTGGCGCGCCAGTCCTTTCGCGGAAAATCGATCCTTGAAGCGATCATCGACGTCCCCATCATGATCCCCCACACCGTGGCGGGCATCGCGGTGCTCATGGCCTTCTCGCCGAAGGCTCCGGCGGGGGCGCTGCTCACCTCCATGGGGTTCTCGCCGGTGAACAGCAACCTCGGCGTCATCCTCGCATGCATGTTCGTCTCCATTCCGTTCTACGTGGACGCGGCGCGCGATGCCTTCTACTCGGTCTCCCCGCGGACGGAGAAAGTGGCCCGGACGCTCGGGGCCTCATTCCCTCACGTTTTCTTCCGCATCTCCCTCCCCCTGGCGAGGAAGGGGCTGATCTCCGGCCTCATCATGAGCTGGGCGCGAGGAGTGAGCGAGTTCGGAGCGATCGTCATCATCGCCTACCATCCCATGGTGGCCCCCACGCTGATCTATGATCGGTTCGCCACCTTCGGACTGAAGTACTCCACGCCGGTCGCCGTCCAGCTCATCCTCGTCTGCCTCGGTATGTTCGTGGTCCTGCGGATCCTGGCCGCCGGGAAACGGAAGGAGGACGCCGAGATATGATCGAGTTGGAAAATCTCTCCGTGAACCTCCGTACCTTCCGTCTGGAATCGCTCTCTCTCCGGATAGCTCCGGGCGAGTTCTTCATGATCGTGGGACCGAGCGGCGCGGGGAAGACGATCCTGCTGGAATCGATCGCCGGTCTGCGCTCCCTCGCGGGGGGAAGGGTCAGGATACGGGGAATCGACGTCACCCCCCTGCCGCCCGAGCGGCGGAACGTAGCGCTCGTCTACCAGGAGTACGCCCTCTTCCCCCATATGAACGTGGAGCGGAATATCCGCTGGGGCCTCCGCTTCGCCGCCCTCCCCGACGACGCGCATGTACACCGCCTTGTCGACCTGCTGAAGCTGAAGCCGCTGCTCGGGCGATCTCCGGAGACGCTCTCCGGCGGAGAGCAGCAGCGCGTCGCGCTCGCCCGCGCGCTCGCCGTGAAGCCCTCCGTCCTGCTGCTCGACGAACCGCTCTCCGCGCTCGACCCGTCCTTCAGGGAGGAGCTGCGGGACTACCTGGCGGAGATCAATCGCGGCGGCATGACGCTGGTGATGGTAAGCCACGATTTCGGCGAGGTGCTTTCGCTCGGGAACAGGGTTGCCGTGATCTCCGACGGCGTTTTGCAGCAGGTGGGGGATGTCCGGTCGGTCTTCCGGGCGCCGGCGAACAGAAGCGTCGCCGAGTTCGTCGGAATGAAGAATCTCTTCCCGGCGAGCATTCGGGGCACGGCCGCCGTAACGGAGGGGGGCGCGACGCTCCTTCTCGGCAAGGCGGCGGCTTCCGGCGAACGGCTGCTCGGCATCCGCCCCGAGGACGTCGTCATCGGCGCCGAACACCCCGGAGACTGCCGGAACGCGTTTCAAGGGAAGGTCGTCTCCATAGTTCCAAGGGGGATGGCGTTCGAAGTGATCATGCGCACGGACAGCGGAATGCGCATTACAGCACAGGTTCTTTCGTCGGCGCTTCTCTCGGGAGGGGTCGCCGTCGGCGGCGACTACTGGGCGAGTTTCAGCCCGGATTCAGTCCATGTTTTGTAGATGGTGCATCATACTTTAACGGAGGTGTTGTTCATGAAACAGTTACGAAGGTTGTTCCTTGCGGCAGCGGTTCTTCTTCTCCCGGTCTCCGGCGCGTTCGCGGCGGAAAAAGTTATCGTCTTCCATGCGGGAAGCCTTGCCGCTCCCATGGCGAAGATCGAGGCGATGTACGAAGAGGCCAACCCCGGCGTGGACATCCAGCGCGAGTCGGGCGGCAGCGCGGCGCTCGCGCGGAAGATCACCGATCTCGGCGGGGCGTGCGACGCGTTCTTCTCGGCGGACTACATGGTCATCGAGAAGCTGCTGCGCCCGGCGGCGGCGGACTGGAACATCCTCTTCGCCAGCAACGCCATCGTCCTGATGTACGGGCCGAAGTCGAAGTACGGCGAGGAGATCGGCGCGAAGAACTGGACGGAAGTCATGCTGCGCCCCGACGTGCGGTGGGGGCACTCCGAGCCCGACGCGGATCCCTGCGGCTACCGGAGCCTGATGGTGCTCCAGCTCGCGGAAAAGTTCTACGGCGACGAGGCGCTCTACGAGCGGGCGATGAAGCACTCCGGCCGCGGCGTCAGGCAGAAGGCGATCGAACTTGTCTCCATGGTGGAGAGCGGCGCGATGGACTACGCGTTCGAGTACAAGTCCGTGGCCGTTCAGCACGGGCTGAAATACCTCGATCTGCCCCCGGAGATCAACCTGATGGAGCCTTCCAGGGCCGACGACTACGCGGCGGCGACGGTCGAACTCGCAGGAAAGGAGCCGGGGAAGAAGATGCTCGTCAAGGGCGAACCGATCGTCTACGGCCTCTCGATCCCGAAGGACGCGCCGAACACGGACGGAGCGCTGAAATTCGTCGAGTTCGTTCTCTCACCCGAGGGCGGCCTCGCCGTCTTCCAGGAGATGGGACAGGACATCGTCGGCCCGAAAGCGCTGGGCGCCGGCGAGTCGATCCCGGCCGCGCTGAAAGCGCTGTTGAAAAACTGACGATCGTCCGAAGTGCGCAGGGAGAATGCACCACGCTCCCCCTGCGCACTTCGCTGAAACGGCTGCCCCTCTCCCCCCGACAAATTCTCACTTTGTTTCTTGCTTCCCCGGACGAGAAAAGATACAATAGCCGGGAACTTCCTCCGAGCCTCAAGGCCTACAGGCGCTTCGCCCACGGTCTTCCGGCCGAAAGGGTGTTTCCGGAAACGGAGACGCCTCCCGTGTGGAAAGGGGGGACAAGGCCGCCGCTTCGACGGACCTTCTCCGCGCACGCGGGGGAGACGCGACGAAGGGGTGTATACTCTTGAACTATCTCTCCGAAGGATTTCTGCAAGGATTCGCGCTCATCTTCTCCGGAAACGAGGAGGTCTGGTCGGCGGTTGCTGTCACGCTCAAACTCTCCGGCCTGTCGATGCTGGTAACCCTGCTCTTCGGCGTCCCTGCGGGATTCGCCCTCGGCTACTTTACCTTCCCCGGCAAGGGCTTTCTCCGTCTTCTAGTGGACACGCTTCTCTCTATTCCGACCGTAGTGGTCGGCCTCTTCGTCTACGCGTTCATCTCGAACCGGGGTCCTCTGGGCCAGTTCGAACTGCTCTTCACAATTCCGGGCATGGCGATCGGCCAGACCATACTGGCGCTCCCCATCGTCGTCGCGCTCACCGCCTCCGCGGTCGAGAGCGCCGACAGCCGTCTTCGATTCACGCTGCTCACGCTCGGTGCGCGGGGTCGCCGCCTTCTCTTCTCCACGCTCTGGGAGGGGCGGCATCAGATACTGCTTGCCGCCGTCACCGCCTACGGCAGGGTGACCGCCGAGGTGGGCGTTTCGATGATGCTCGGCGGCAACATCAAGTGGCATACGCGGACCGTCACCACGGCCATCACGCTGGAGACGGGAAAAGGCGAGTTCTCGACAGGGATCGCCCTCGGCGTACTGCTGCTCTGCCTCTCGTTCGTCCTCAACTGGGCCGTCTCCTTCCTGCGCCGGAGGGGTGCGGCGTGATCCCCGCCGAAAGGATGTGCGCGCCGTGATGCACAAGCCCCCGCTCTACGAACTTACAAACATCGTCTGCGCCTACGAGGACGAGCCCGTGTTGCAGGTGGATTCGCTCTCCATCCCCGACGAAGGCCCCGTCGCGTTCGTCGGGCACAACGGCAGCGGCAAGAGCACGCTGCTGAAACTGCTCTCCTTCCTTCTGCCGCAGGTGTCGGGCGAGCTGCGCTTCCTGGGGAAGACTCCCGATAAAAGAGACGACGCCCGTCTGCACGCGACGCTCCTCCTTCAGGAGCCCTACCTCCTCCGCCGTTCCGTCTTCGAGAACATCGCCTACGGGCTGCGGGCGCGGGGGGAAAATTCCCTACAGGAACGCGTGGTCGAGGCGCTGGAGATGACGGGCCTCTCGGCCGACTTCGCACGGAGAGAGTGGTATCAGCTCTCGGGAGGGGAGGCCAGGCGCGTCGCGCTCGCCTCGCGGCTGGTTTTGCGGACGAGAGTGCTTCTCCTCGACGAGCCGACGGCGAACGTCGACGAGGAGAACGCCCAGCTCATCGCGGAGGCCGTCCTCGACGCCTGGAAGCGCTGGAACACCACTCCCCTGATCGCGACGCACGACCTCCAGTGGCTGGACGCCGTGACGCAGCGAAGGATCTTCATGCGCCGGGGAAAGGTCGAGCGCATCGCTTATTAAAACCGGATGCGCCCCCGAAATTCACATAACGGATCATGATGAAACGGATGAAGATTTCCTCAGCATTTTTTGAGTATACATCGCCTCGTCGGCGTAACGCAACAGTTCATCGCAGCCGGAGGCATCCGCAGGAAAGAGCGCATACCCCGCACTCCCCGTAACGCGGACGCTCCGCTCGGAGTCTCCGCATTTTATTATCAGAGCGTCGAGAACCCTTTGCAGAAGAAGTTCCGCATCGCGGCGGGATGAGATCGATTCAAACAGCACTACAAATTCATCCCCTCCGAAACGCGCTACGACGTCGCTCTCTCGAACGGATATCAGCAGGAGCCGCGCCGCTTTTCGCAGAACGTCGTCTCCGGCCGCATGGCCGAACACGTCGTTCACCGTCTTGAAATTGTCCAGATCGATCATTGCGACGGCGAACATTCCCCCTGTCCTGCGAACTCGCTTCAACAATGCAGACATGCATTCTTCAAAAGACTGACGATTAAGCAGGTCGGTCAGAGAATCGTGCGTAGCTCTGTAACGAAGCATTCGCTCCATGCGCAGCTGTTCGGTGATATCCCTCGCGATAGACTCGAAAGCCGTCACTTTGCCTGCGCGGTCCTTCAACGGAATGATAGTATGCTCCCAATCAAGACGTTCGCCGTTCTTCGCCACCCAAGAGAGGACTACGCCCGAAAGCCGCTCATACCGTCCGCTCCTGATTTTATGGACGATCTCCCGCATGTGCTCCATGGAATCGGGGTGAATAAGTCGCTCGACAACGGTTGGATCGCAAATCACCTCATTGAGGGCATACCCCAGTTTTTCGAGTCCCACCGGATTGACGAACTCTATCTCGAGCGTAAGCGCATTGACCTTGGCGATAATCTCCTGAGCATGGTATATCAATCTGTCGTACCGTTCGTAAGCGAAGCGTAGTTCGGCCGTGCTCTCGGCGATACGACGCTCAAGAGACTGATTGAGCTCGCGGAGCTTCGCTATCCGCTCCCATCTTTCGAACGCTCCCGCAAAAATTCTGGAAAGGAGCCGCAGCATTGAGAGAACATTTTCCTCCCAAACACGCTCTTCATGCACTGCGTCGAATCCCAGGAATCCCGAAAGAGCGCCGCAGGCGGTGATCAGAGGCATCATCAGCGCCGAACGTACTCCTTGCGCTTTCAGGAGAGTTCTCAACAGATCGGATTTTTCCGGAAGATCGCAAACACGAGGTATGTTCACCATCTCCCCTGAACGGAAACTATCCATCACGGGAGGGAACATATCGCAGCGAATCGATTGAAGGCGTGCTTTTTCCGAAGACACTCCCGGCGAGCACCATTCATATGTATTGCTCATAAAGAGCTCTCCATCTTCTTCATGAAAAAGGAAAATGTAACTTCGTTCGACGTCGAGAAATTCACCGAACATCTTCAAGCCCTTTTCTACCGCATTTCCGACCTCATTCTCATTCATACCGGCAAGATCCGAAAGAAGAGCGTTCAAGAGACAACACATCTGAAGCGCCTTCTCTTGTGGTTCGGGGGGTCCCGGCTCTCTCATCGAACAGAGAATTTCAGACGAAGAAGAGGAGCTTTCCATTTCAAAAAAAACCGGAAAATAAGATGAATAAATCAAAAAACAACAGCAAGAAAAATCCCCCCCGGAACAAATAAAAACATGATCAGCATTGTATTTTTTATTTCATGTATATCATATACAATAATAATTAAACTATCAATGGTTCTTTGGAATCATTTCAATAAGCCAATATAATTTCTTTTTTTTATTGTATTAAATATTAAATTATTTTTATTAAAACATCTTTCTAATTATTTTTTATCAAGGTAACTCAAAGGAAGACATTCGTATATTTCCACTCTTGCTTGTCGATAACGCCACTCGAAAGCTTTTCATTATGAGTACTCTGGTCGATGGAGAGTCGTCGCTCGCGAAAGATACGGAAATGAAGCGATCCCTCTCGAAATAAGAGGAACGGCATACCGATCATCGTATGCCGTTCCTCTTATCATTCGTACACGTTATTCAGGCGGTCTTTCGCCTGCTCTCGGAAAACATTCCCTGCGGATTTCTCAGAGAGATTCTTCGTAAATCGCCCGAACCACATCCGGGCCGACATCTACCGGAGCAAGCTGGAGCAGCCCTTTCAACCCCGGCGTTTCGAAGGCGAGACGAGTCAGATCGTCGAGATGTTCCTCTCCGAAACCGAGGTCTTTCAACGTTTCTTCAATCCCTACGCCGGCGAGCCACTTCTTGACCGCCCCGGCCACGTCGTCCGCGGAAGCGCGAGCGAAATCGAGTTCTCCGAGAAGCGGACGCAGGACGTGGAAGAGCGTTTCTTTCTTCGCGTCGTAAATATGCCGAATGATGGAAGGAAGCAACAACGCAAGCCCCTGTCCGTGCGTCGTCTCCGGCTTCAGACCGCTCAAGGGGTGCTCGAGAGCGTGCGTCATGTGCAGCAGACCGTTGTCGAAAGAGGTTCCGGCGATCAGCGCTGCGTACGTCAGATAGTATCTTGCTTCGAGATCTTCGGGGTTCTTCTGTACGACCGGGAGATACTTCGCTATCAACCTGACGACCTCTTGAGCCAAAAGGATGGAAAACGGCGTCGCCACCTTGGTGGAGCACGCTTCCACAACGTGGTTCAGGGCGTCGACCGTGACGAAGGTGGTCTGATCCGGGGCAAGCCCCGTCATCAACGCCGGGTCGTCGATCGCGAACAGAGGATACATGCATTCGGCGGCGATGGCGGGCTTGAAGTCTTTCTCCGGTATGCTGACGACGGCGAACCGGTCCACCTCGGTCCCCGTTCCGTGCGTCAGATTGATCGCGACAAGAGGAACCGCTTCCTCGATAGGAAAGGCAAGTTCGCAAAACTCCGTCGCGTTTCTCTCCGGATACTTTAAAAGCACCGCTACGGCTTTCCCCGCGTCGATCGGGCTTCCTCCGCCGATGGCGATAACAGCCTGCGCTCCGAATTTTCTGCCCATGAGGGTCGCCTCGTCGACATGAAGCACCTCGGGGTTGGGCGTCACTTTGTCGTAGAGCACATGATCGATATTGTGCGCCGCCAAGGCCTTCAGCACACAATCCCAAGCTCCGGTCTTTTTATACGCCCCTTTTCCAGTTACCGCGATGACTTTACAAATACCCCTCTTCGCAAGCTGACCGGCGATGGAATCCATCTTTCGTATGGCGCCCACCCCAAGAAAGGCGGTCGTCTTTACGCGTATTTCCCGAATTTCCCGTATGTCGATTTCATTTTCCCACATAGCGTACCTCCGTCTACAGCGCTTTTGTTTGTGATTTATTTATCTTATTGATGAACCTTATGATACTTCATGAACAATGCCTTGTCAAGCACGCATGCACGAACGCACAACGGAATAAAACGCAACACGATTGCAAAACTCGGAAAGAAGCTCTATAATCGTCGCAACGAAATTTCGACAGGAGGAATTCTTCATCATGACAGCGTCATTGCGTAAAACGCTTCTTTGCATTCTGTTTCTTTTTCCGGTATTCGGCGCCGCGCTCCCGTCGGCTGCCCAGAACAGCGGAACCGTGGCCGCGGCGGCATCGCTGCAGTCTTTGATGGAGCATGTCGTTCCATGGTTCAACGAGCAGCGCGGAACCGGACTCCAGGGGGTGTACGGCGCTTCGGGCAATCTGGCGCGGCAGATCGAGTCGGGCGCGCCCTTCGATCTTTTTTTGAGCGCCGACGAACAGTGGGCGCGCTACGCCGAAGAGAAGGGGCTGCTCGAAGGAGAGCCGCTCCCCTTCGCGACGATGCCCCTTGTGCTCTGGCATTCCGGAGAAAAGGCGCCCTCTCTCGATCTTCTGCGCTCGGAAAAACTGTCCGTCGCCATCGCCAATCCGGAAACGGCGCCTTTCGGCAGGCGGGCAAAGGCGTACCTCATGGAAAAAGGACTTTTTGAAGTGATCGAGAAGAGCGGCAGGCTGATCATCGGGGGCGACGTGCTCAAGACGGGGCTGGCGGCGAAGAGCGGCGGCGCGGACCTCGCCATCCTGCCGCTGAGCACCGCATCGGCGCTCGGTGAAGGATCGTGGACGCTCCTCGACGCGGAGCCGCAGACGCTCTTCGGCGGGGTCGTGAAGGGCCGAAGCACTCAGGCGATCGAGGCGTTCTGGACGTTTCTCCGCTCCCCGGAGGCTGCCGCGTTCCTGCAAAAGTTCGGTTTCCTGCCTCCTCGCTGAAGTTGAGCAACAAAATAGCGCGCTCGTCTTTCGTTCACGAAGGAGCGGAGGGGCTACTCGAAAAGGGGGACGGCTTCCCTCCGCTCCAGAATCATCTTCACGAACGTCGAGTGCGACCAGTCTTTCCCGATGTCGTGCAGATACGTATCGGCGACGAGGACGAGCAGGAGAAGCAGCGCGACGACCAGCAAAACAATCAGCGTCTGAGCGAAAAGAGAGAGCCCGGGACGGTCTTTCTTCAGCGAAGCGTGTTGAGAAGCAACCATTGCAATCACATCCTTGACAGCATCCTTGGAAAAACAGCCTTCCGGAGCATCCGCTCCAGGACTGCGAAAGCGTATCCGGGAGCATGCCCGTATGCCTTTCGCAGTTATAATTGTACAATATCCGGCGCGTTCTCGGAGAAGCGGCGATACACAAAGCTGCATCAGCCCGCCGGTCATACGGCGCATTTTCGTTTATACAAAGACGTTTTCCCGCTAGCATGAGTATATTCTGCATCCTTGGAGGTCTGCCGCATGTGCTGTACACTCTTCACGACCTTGCTTTCCCGGATACCGGGGAGCGCCGCACTGCATATTCTCTCTTCCGGACGTTCTTCGGCGAGCGCGGCCGGAGCGTGACGGCGATGCTCCCCCCGCTCCTTCTGAGTCTGCGGGTATTGTTGTTTGCAATCCCCCTGCTTGTTCTGCTCGGAGGGGGAATCGGCTGGCTGCTTGCCCGCTCGGATTTTCCCGGGAAGGGCTTCGTGTCGCTCCTCGTGCAGCTTCCGCTGATCCTCCCCCCTTCGGTGATGGGCTTCTACCTGCTCTTCACCATCGGGAGAAACCCTTTCCTGAAGTCGCTCGGCATTCTCTTCTCCTTCCAGGCGCTCGTCCTCGCGGCGACGGTCT
>Ga0334885_1003951_pt1 | contig 13252 bp, 9 predicted proteins | sample GraSluR1_MG_8_FD_207233 | JGI IMG/M metagenome (GOLD analysis project Ga0334885, IMG submission 207233) | Sludge microbial communities from methane-producing bioreactor in Wageningen University, Netherlands - Granular Sludge_31_05-R1 | ecosystem: Engineered > Bioreactor > Anaerobic > Unclassified...
GAAAAGCTTCCTGAAGGTTCAGAGGATTGTCTCCTGGCAACATAAATTCATCAATGAGGATTTCTGCTGAGTCCGAATTATTTGAGATCTGAAGCGTATGGGTGGTCCGGATTGGGGCGGGAGTATAATCAACAATGATAAAAAGTCCCGGAACAAGAACAAGGGTCATCAGAAAAGCAAAAATGGATTTCTTGCCGATAATGAGCTTGTCCAGCAGAGAATGTCTCAGGTAACGGAAATATATCAGAAATAATAATGAGGAGGTGTACAGGTAAAAAACAATCTTGAGTAGATGAGGCAGGGTAAAAAACGAAAACACACGAACAAGAATACTGAATGAAAGCGAGAAAATCATAATTACGAGCATAATAATCATCACAGTAGAACAGTGTTTATTTCCCATTGGGCCTATATTTCCTTTATCACCAACATCAACTCGTCAATATTTTACCATTGCACATTATGAGTGTATCAGAATAATCCGTCAATAACAGGCTATTGCTGAATGAGTGTTACACAGAATCGAGATAATTTTTTCACGTAGATCAAATTGCACTATCGGCAAATTATAACAATCACACATGATAAAAAAGTATTACATTAATGGACGGTTTCTCGAATATCCAATCACTGGCGTACAGCGGTATAGTATGATGCTGACCTCGACATTGGATCAACTGCTCTCATCGGGTGAACTCGATTCCTCAACAACAGAGACCACATGTCTCATTCCCAAAAGGACAGAACGTAAACCAAATTGGACTTGGATTAGAAGTGAACGTATTGGCAGGTTTTCAGGTAACCTTTGGGAACAAATCGAACTGCCACTTTATGTCAGCGATGGTACTTTGTTTTCTCCAGCTAATGTGGGCCCTTTCTTTGTAAGTGGTCAAGCTATTACAATCCATGACGCTTCTGTCTTTGCTGTTCCAGAGGCATACTCTTTCGCATTTCGGCTGAAATACAAACTCCTTCTGAAGCATTTAGGAAAGACATCAAAAATAATCATTACAGATTCTCATTTTTCCAAATCAGAATTAGTTAAATATTGCCAGATAGACCCTCAAAAAATCGAAGTGGTGTATCCTGGTCATGAGCATATTTTATCCATTCAACCGGACGAGAATATTCTCGATCAATACTCTCTCAGGGATAAGGGATTCTTGCTTTTTGTAGGAAGCCAGAGTCAGCACAAGAACCTTCAAACACTCCTCAGTGCATTGAAACTCATTAATAATCAAGACCTGATTCTCGTGATTGCGGGCGGAAAATACGAAAAAGTCTTCAAAGATCAACAAAATGAAATGCCTGCAAATGTCATAGACATTGCATATATCACCGACCCTGAATTATGTGCGCTTTATAAAAATGCAAAGGCATTAATCTTCCCTTCCAAATATGAAGGTTTTGGGTTTCCAGTCCTGGAAGCCTTAGCCATGAATTGCCCCGTTATTTGTTCAAATTCAGCTTCATTGCCCGAAGTCGGGGGGGATTTCGCACATTATTTCGATCCAATGAAACCGGCTCAACTCGCTGAACTCATTAATGAGACCCCACAACAAAAAAAGGATTACGCGCTACAGTCACATTTACAAAATTTTTCCTGGGAAAATTGCGCTCAAAAGGTCTGGAACTTACTAACAGAGCAGTGAACCAGGCAGGTAACATTAATTGAGAATCTCGCATGATACAATAATTCACAGGGATCTTACTGTATCAATTGAATCCCCAATTATTTTGCAGGGACCATTATGTAATTTGGGAGAAGAATCTTTTGAGTAGAGCATTAATTACTGGCATCGCGGGACAAGATGGGTCATATTTAGCAGAACTTCTCTTAACAAAAGGGTACGAAGTGCATGGAACCGTCCTGCCTTCTGAACTGGATGATCCTCAAAAATCCCTTTCAAATTTATCAGGCATCAGGGCGGAAATAACACTGCATCCAGTGAATATTGAAGCATATCCCTCAATCACAGACATTGTGAAGAAAATCAGTCCCGATGAGTGTTATCATCTGGCTGCAAGTTCTTTTGTTTCTTACTCATTTAATGATGAGTTCTCCATTTTTAACACTAACATCAACGGCACCCACCACATCCTTGCAGCAATAAAAGACTATGCAAAAGAGTGTAGGGTCTATTTTGCCGGGTCTTCTGAAATGTTTGGTCAAGCGGATTGTTCTCCTCAGAATGAGACCACGCCTTTCCACCCCCGCTCGCCTTACGGAATCACCAAAGCAACCGGCTTCTTTCTTGCAAATTACTATAGAAAATGTTACGGCCTGTTTATATGCGGAGGGATTGCCTTCAACCATGAATCTCCCAGAAGGGCCTCCGAATATGTGACCAGAAAAATAACCGGAACTGCCGCCAGGATTAAGTTGGGACTGGAAAATAAGCTCGAACTCGGCAATTTGGATGCCGAACGAGATTGGGGATATGCTCCTGATTACGTGAAAGGAATGTGGATGATGCTGCAACAATCCCAGCCGGATGATTATGTGCTGGCGACCGGACTGGGCCATAAAGTCCGTGACATCTGCAAAACCACCTTCTCCTATCTGTCACTTGATTATCAAGACTATGTCAAAGTCAATCCTGACTATTTCCGTCCAGAATCAGAGATTCCCTTAATTGGCGATTCATCCAAAGCCCGTTCACGTTTACATTGGTCACCTCAGAAGCCTTTTCAGGATATCATCACTGAGATGGTGGATTATGATTTGGAATTAATTCAAAATCTACAGTGATTCCAACCTATAACCAAATAATATATCAGGTATGGACAAACCAATTGTTGTAACACCACCAAAAAAGATCGAATTCCCCATTATTAAGGAGGTTTTTGAATATAAAGACCTTCTTTACTTCATGGTGCTGCGAGATATAAAGACCCGGTTTCAGCAGACTTTCATTGGTGTATTGTGGATCATATTTCAACCCCTGATCCAGATGTTGATCTTTTACGTTGTTCTGGGCGTGCTGGTGAAAGTTCCCACTGGCGATATTCCTTATCCTGTCTTTTTCCTGACCGGCTATATCGTCTGGCAAGTTTTCAACCAAATCGTAAATGGCAGCGCATACAGCCTAGTGGGTAATATCGGAATCATCACGAAAACATACTTCCCAAAATTGATCTTGCCGCTGTCCACAACAATCGTTACAATAATTGATTTCGCCATTTCCTTCATCCTTCTATTCATTTTCTTGTACGGCAACAATTTTGCAATCTCTTCTCGATATTATCTATTACCCCTGCTTCTTCTATTGACCTTAATTTTTTCATTAGGCGTTGGCTTGCTATTCAGTGCTTTAATGGTGATTTTTCGTGATATTAAGAATCTGCTTGGTTTTATAATGCAAATCTGGATGTTCCTCACCCCGATCATGTATCCGATCACGATCATTCCCGAACAATACAGATTCCTCATTTTCGTGAATCCAATGACCGGATTGGTTGATGCATTCCGTTGGGTATTCCTTGGAACAGAACCCCTTCCGTCATTGATACATCTGACGATATCACTTATTGCCGCCTTTATCTTATTAATTTCTGGCTTGTATGCCTTCAGAACGATGGAAATACGAGTCGCGGACGTGTTGTGAGATGACTAATCCAGCGATCCAAGTCGAGAATATCAGTAAAAAATACCGTATCCGACCTCAGATGGACAAAGGTGGCAGTTCATTTAAGAGCTTATTGAATTCTCCCTTCAAGTGGAGATCAGATAGGGGTGAGGATCAACCAGCCGGGACGATCTGGGCTTTGAAAAACGTGTCATTTACTATAAACCATGGGGAATTCGTTGGATTAATCGGTCTCAATGGCGCAGGGAAAAGCACACTGCTCAGAATCATCAGCCGGATCACCTACCCCACTGAAGGTAGAATCACATTGTACAAGCGGGTCAGTTCATTACTGGAGATTGGCACCGGCTTCAACGCAGAATTAACCGGTCGAGATAATATTTTCCTGAATGGTTCATTTTTGGGGATGAGTTATCACGAAATTAAGAATCGATTTGATGAAATCATTGCTTTTTCAGAAATTGAAAAATTTATTGACACCCCGGTGAAGTATTATTCAAGCGGTATGTTTATCAGGCTGGCTTTTTCTGTCGCTGCCCATCTCACACCTGAATTACTCCTTCTGGACGAGGTCCTTTCCGTTGGAGATGCGGCATTTCAAGAAAAGTCATACAATAAAATGAAAGGCATAATAAACAGCGGCGCTACAATTCTTATGGTGTCACATAACCCTCAAGTTATTCGTGAAGTATGCGACAGAGTCATATATCTTCAAAACGGTTGTGTGAAAATGGATGGGGACACCAGAGATGTGCTAAACGCCTATTTACAGGATATCTCCAGCTAATTCCGCTCTTCGGGTTTTCAACAATGAGGCCAAACGATGGACCAAAAAACTTTAGATTTTGTCATCTGTTGTGGGATGCAACGATCAGCCTCGACCTGGCAATATCAAATCGCAAGTGAGCTGGTTGAAACTTTTCTGGATGGAAAACGGCTAGGATTTATTCACCACTCTGATTTTAATGCAAATAATTATTCTTCAGATTCAATCCCACTGGTTTTCAAAACTCATGATTTCCATTCGAAATTTGATGATCTTCTCCAAACGAAATCAGCAAAAGCGATTTATTCATTCCGAGATTTAAGAGAAGTGTTTTGTTCATTAATGTGGAAATACAACCTCACCTTCGATGAGTTGATTGACCACGAAATCGTTCACTCGGTAATTGACAATCATTTTTTATGGAAATCTCGAACCAATATATTAATTCAGAATTATGACTCTATAATTTCCAATCCCGAAAAAGCCATCTGTCAAATCGCAGACTTCCTTGGTATAGAACTGAATAATCAAAAAGCTGAAACCATAGCGGCCAAGTATTCCAAAGAACAAAACCAATTACGCACAGCTGCCCTAAAGGAAAACCTGACCAAGAAATCGATCGATCTGACTGATCGTAAGAATCTTCATCTTTATGATAAGACCACGCTCTTACATTGGAACCATTTTCGCCCCCAAGAGAAAAACTGCTGGCAGTCCTGTTTGGATAGGGGTCAAATCGAAAGATTATGGGATAGGGCAAAGTCATTCTTGATTGATACATGTTCTAATATCCATGTTAGTCCAAACTGGGAGAATTTTATTAATGAAGGAAACCAGTTTATTTCCTTTGCTCAGAATTATGAGGATTTAATGCTATGGAGAGCGTTGGGCCACATTGGTGAAGGTTTCTATGTTGATGTTGGCGCATATGACCCAACAATTGCTTCGGTAACAAAGGCTTTCTACGATCGGGGTTGGCACGGGATCAATATCGAGCCTATTAGCGAGATGGTCAACAAATTGAGTGAAGCACGACCCAGGGATGTCAATATCAATGCAGCAGCCAGCGACCGGAATGGCGAAAGAGATTTTTATAGATTCACGGAGGGTGGTTTTTCCACACTTGAAATGGATGTCGCTGATAACCTCAATGTGATAGGCATATACAATTTAGAAAGAGTGAAAACACGCACTTTAAACAGCATTTTGGAAGAATTCGGCCAAACACCCATCCATTTCATAAAGATCGATGTGGAGGGACATGAGAAAAAAGTCCTGAATGGCCTGGATTTAAACAGATGGGAACCCTGGATCATTGTCATAGAATCAACAGATCCCAATTCTCCAATGCCAAATTTCGAAAAATGGGAACCGCTCATTTTAAGCGCTGAGTATCATTTCACATATTTTGATGGTCTTAACCGGTTTTATATCTCCAACAAGCACCGGGAGCTGGATAATGCATTCCATGCCCCGCCTAATGTTTTTGATGATTTTATTACTGCTGATTATTACCAGACACTCACATCATTACATGAAAAAGCCGCCCTCCTTCATTCAATGGAAGAAAAGTACCAACGTCTTGAAGAAGAAATGAAAAATGCTGTGATCAATATTCAGCGTCTGAAGGTTGAAAACCAGAATATTACTTCAATAAACGACGAGTTGCGTGGTGAATTACAGAGTTTAATTTCCAAAATAGAATTATTAGACATTGCATACGAACATGAAGTCAAACAGAAAGAGGACCTCACTTTACAGTATCAGCAACAAATCGAAGCTTTAAATATATCCCTTGAACAAACACAATCCAGGTTACACCAATCAGAGGAAAATGCACATTATCATTTCCAAAAGCATTCAGATGTCGTTAGCAGCCAGTCATGGAAGATCACGCAACCACTCCGGAGGATAGCTTGGTTTTTCAGACAGGCAAAAGGAAAAATAGGTGCAATCACTTTCAATCCAATCCTATTTCAGATCATCCATTGGGTCCGGTTCCTACCAGTCATCCGAGACATCGCAAACAAAGTCAAATACTCCGATTTACAGAAATGGAATGATTTGCGTAGTAAAATCCGACCTGGCAAGACTGCAGCAAACACGACCATCACAGAGCCCACCACAGGAAACGACCAAATTTCCGATGATGTTCAATATTATCAAGAACTGCTGACAGCAAAGGTCAGTGATTTCATTTCAAATGACCGGAAGGACCTATGAAAACGCTGATTGATCTGACAGGATTGCAACGAACAAGTGACCCAACAAATTTAAATACCCCTGTCCTCACGTTTATTACACAGCTTGTTCTGAACAACAAGGACAATCAATGGGTTGTGATGGCGGATCCCTACTATCAAGAGAGCTTTGAATCATTAAGAAAATCTTTCATCCGAATACTTCCCTTGGGTCAGTACTTGCCTTACCATTACCCTGAACCCAATTATGATAGCAATATTTCGGGCATCGAATATGTCACTCTTTCATCCAGTCTGATCCATCAGGCTTACGCATCCGTCAATCCGGACATTATCTTATTAACGGATTTATTACACAGCAGAGGTGATAAAACAGACATACTGCCAGTTGACAATATTCATTATCCAAAAGGTATGGTTTTATTCGACTTGAAGCCTTATCTGGGCCAAGGCAAAAAAAGAACAACCGGAAACACTGATATTAGTTCCCATGAAAATGTTGATTTATTACATCAGTTTGATTTTATCCTGACGCCTTCAGAGAGCATCCGCCAGAGAATCATTCACCTCGCCAGGTTATCGCCAGATCAGGTCTTCACCATATTCAATCCAGAAAAGATGTCCTTTAATCAATCAACGCAGTCTGAAAAAATCTTTGAAGATAAACCTTCTGATCAAGATGAACAAAAACCAGAGATTGATTGGGATACTTACTCTGTTAAAGTCACAAAGCTCCTGCGTGCAATCATGGATAAAAGCACACAGAAGAATATTAAAACAATAAATCGAAGTCGAAAAAGCAAAAACATTGAAAAGATTGCCTATATATCGCCATTTCCGCCTGAACGATCTGGGATCTCTGATTACAGTGTTGAATTGCTGCCCTATCTCTCAAAACATTATCGTGTTGACCTGTTTATCAACTCTGAGATCAAGCGAGATGGTTTCCCCTTATCAGATAAATTTCAAGTCTTTCCTGATGACCAGTTGATCGAACGGAAAAACGATTACGCAACAGTCGTATACCAATTCGGGAACAGCCCGTTTCATGCCAAAATGTATGGTTGTTACCCACATTTCCCCGGCGTTGTTGTGATGCACGATTTCTACATAAGCCAGCTCATCAATCATATCCAGCTGGATAGGGGAGACAGAAACTTAATAGCTGAAATTGACTTTTCCCACGGCATCAAAGGATTATTGGATTATTCCATCTCATTTTCTGATTTCACCTGGGATTGGCCGATCAATTGGAGATTATTCAAGTATGCCAGAGAAATTATTGCCCATTCAGATTATCACAAAGAATTGTTAAATAAATTTTTTCAGCATGGCTGGCAACCAAATGTAAATATAATCCCCCAACTCAAGGCAGTTGGGCATAAGGGTGAACCATCAGAGAGCCGCAAGATAAGAAAAGAATTGCAGATCCCTGAGGATAGTTTCATCTTCTGTTCTTTTGGAAAACTGAGTGAAAATAAAAATATCGAATTGCTAATTAGCTCTTTCATGAAAACATATAAAAGTTTTGAAAATGATGCATTATTGTATTTGGCAGGGGATTCATCCGGCGGGATTTACGATCAAATCATTAATCAATCAGACAAAATTAACTGTACCGGTTACCTGGATCCGGATGATTACCACAAGTACCTTCAAATCGCAGATGCCGCCATTCAATTAAGATGCCAATCACGAGGAGAAACCTCTCGAGCAATCCTGGACTGCATGGCCTTGGGGATTCCCGTTATCCTCAATGATCATGGAACCAATCAAGACTTTAAAACAGGTGTCATTAAAGTGCCTGATTTGGTTTCTGAAGAAGAATTAGCAGATGAAATGATGAAAGTCCAAAGGGGGGATTATGATCTCACCGAAATAAGCACTCGTGCTCAACAGATTATTGAGCAGGACCATCATCCAGAAGTTATCGCCGACCAATATCGACAAGTTATTGACCGCGCGATCCAACATGATGAAAGAAGGGTGTTCAGTCCTGCAGTTTCTGTGCTCGCCGATAAAATAACTCATAAAGAGTTGATTCTTAATTGCGCGGAATCTGCTGCTAAGAACCTCTCGATTCGCAAACAAACAAGGATCCTGGTTGACGTCAGCGCAATTAATAATGTGGATTATCAGACAGGTATTCAACGAGTTGTAAAGTGTGTTCTGAAAGAGTGGCTTGTAAATGATTCTCCAACGCCATTTATTGAGCCGGTATATATTTCTGATCAACGGATTAAACGTGCGTCCCGGCTGACCGAAAGGATTCTTCGATTGGAAGAGGACGCGCTTGGTTCTGAGGTGGAGATTCAAGTTCAATCAGGGGATTGTATACTCTTTCTGGATACAGCCTGGGGAATTTTTTCTGAGTATGAACAGCAGATTGAAAAACTCAAAATTCTTGGTGGAAAGGTCGTTACGGTTGTCTACGATCTAATCCCCATCCGCTATCCGGAATTCACTGACAAGCATACACCCGTAGTGTTCCGAAATTGGCTCAATACAGCCATTTCAACCTCGGATAAAATAATATGTATCTCAAAAACTGTAGCGAATGATCTTTTGCAATATATCCGAGAGCAAAAATTTAAACCAAAACCACAATTGGATGTGAACTACTTTATTCTGGGTGCTAACATCTCAGATTTTTCATCCCAGAATAGTGAAATTCGAGACTCTGTAAAAATACTTGATAAAGTAGCCCAAACACCTCTATTCCTTGTTGTGGGTACAATTGAACCTCGCAAGGGGCATGCGCGTGTTTTAGATGCCTTTGATGCACTCTGGGACAAAGGTGAAAATTTCAGATTGGTTTTCGCTGGAAAAACAGGATGGAAAGTCAAGAGACTGGTAGAGAGAATACAAACCCATTCTCAACTCAATAAACTTTTTTACTTTATTGAATCGCCAACAGATGCTGAATTGAACATGATGTATTCACGAACAACAGCGCTGATTTCAGCTTCAGCTGCAGAAGGGTTCGGGTTACCTATCATCGAAGCGGCCTTAAACCATGTGCCGGCAATCGTTTCTGATATTCCTATCTTCCATGAAATTGGCGGGGATGGCGTCATCTACTTTTCACCTGATTCCACCACAGACCTCATCAGAGCCGTTAGAGAAATTAATTCACTCCAGAACGAAAAGAAACAAGAAATGATTGATAAGCTTAAAATATTGACCTGGAAAGATAGCGCAAAAATGCTGCTTGATTTCATCATTGGCTCCGGAAAGAATCACTCTTTTTTCAATTATGACAGGGGAAAAGAAAATGGCTTAGAAAACCAAAAAAATCCCACCAGGACGCATAAGGATCCACTTTGATGTTGTCACAAGCTGGAGAATTCTTTAGAAAACACCATAAAGAATTATTCCTGTCATTTTCTTTGGTGCTGATTCTCTTCTTCCTGGCACCTTTGTCAATATATATTGGAAACGCAGATATATTTCAGTACGCCTTTAAACATATTTGGTACATTCTCCTGTTAGTAACACTAATTGTCTCCCTCATTCTCGCAGGCATAACTATCGCACTAAGGAGCTTATTTAAATATTTTTTTGTCTTTTACATTGTCATTGCTGCTGGCGTCATTATCCAGGGCTATTTTCTAAACTATTATTTGGGAGCCCTTGACGGTCAGGACATCTTGTGGGAATCATTCCGTCTTCAATGCATTCTAGAATCATTCCTCTGGATCGGACTTGCCTTCATTGGATTTTTCTTAAAAAAACTCCTGCATAAAAATGCCGTTAGCATTGGCATTTTATTGATTGCATTACAAACAACTCCAATTTTGGTTAATTATTCACTCGACCCTCCACCTGATCAAGGTGTAAAAACTTATATTAACCCAGCCGACCAAGTAAACTTCTCTACCTCAAAAAATGTCGTACTGATAGTACTGGATGCTTTCCGCTCCGACGCCTTTGAATACCTTATTCAGGAGTCGCCGGAGTATAAGCTGGTTTTCAAAGATTTCACCTATTTTAATGATGCCATAGGAGGGTATCCCACGACCCGTCCTTCAATTCCGTTGATATTAACAGGTCAGTATTATAAGAATGACCTCCCGATGGATGATTTTCTATCTCAACTTGAAGACCATACTTTACCGGTTTATTTGATTGAGAGCGACTTCATCGTAGAGCACTATCCATTAGTGCCGTTTTTTAATTCGGTCTTCGATAATACCACTTCGGACATCCCTGCTGAGGTTCTCAGATCGTATGTTGAAGAGCTTTATTGGGTTTCCGGCATTAGGTATATGCCTCTACTTTTAAAACCACACTTCGTCACACAATTTTACGAGGGAGAGGATTATTACCACAAAGATATGGTGTCGTTCTATCAACGGATAAGCGAGACACAAGGTATAGATTCTGATCCAAGATTCAAGCTAATTCATCTAACAGGCGCTCATGCACCTTACCAATTGGACAGGGATCTAAATCGGGTCGAAAGTGACTATTATGAACAAGTAGCAGCATCACTCAACATTGTTGCAGAATTAATCGTAGCATTGAAAAAAGAGGCCGTGTATGACAATTCACTCATTTTAATCTTTGGTGACCATGGTACCCAAACGTCTCTTGGCACTCAGGAATTCACACTTCCCCACAGCGTTAAGCCATTATTGATGGCTAAAAACATAAACCAAAGTTCAGATACACTGCAAATCTCAGATGCTCCCGTTTCGTTGGCAGATATCCCAAAAACAATTGCAGACGTACTTGCGATTGACAATGAATTCCCTGGATATTCACTTTTTGTAGAAATCCCGGGTGACAGGGATAGAGTCTGGTACTACTATGAGTGGACCCATTCCAGTTGGGGAGAGGATTATTTACCAATCATGTACGAAATATCAATCCAGGGCCCTGCAAACGACCGCACCTCTTATCAGCTCTCTGGAATCTACCCTCCTGAATCTGACCCAAAAGGTCTTCCGTTTTTTAGTAATGATCATTTCGGTCAGAATTTAATTGAAATATATTTATCTGACCTTGTTGTCAAGTCGTTCTTATCGGAGAATTTTTCTTTTGAGAAAAGTGGAGATCAGACATTTACCTGGGCTTCTGGACCATCTGCCTGCCTCAACCTTCCAATTACGCCCACTGATGAAAAGCTGATCCTGACATTTGAAGGCCACCCCTTTCTCTTTGAAGGTGCCATCGAAGATCAAAGGATGGAGGTCTATATTAATGATATTCACATCGACACATTTAATAAAAATTCGATTTACAAAATTTTTATACCAAAAGAGTTAACAACTCAGGTCTCAGTAGATTACCAAATAAATATTTGTCTGAACTTCCCGGATGCCAATAAATCACCAAAAGATTTAGGACTCAATCTTGATGAACGGATCCTTGGCTATCGCTTCACATCAATTATGATAACAACCGAACAATAAAGAAATACTCGAAGCAGATAAATAATCTGGAGATTTATTCACCCCTCCATCCCCAACACCTCACCGACCATTCTTGCGGCATCGCCGACAAACACCGGGCACAAGGATTGAAACAACCCCTCCTCCCTGACCTGCGCCAGTTCTTCTTCGATGCCGATATCAAGGCCCAGCAACCCGGGGCAGGTCAGGTCCCCATGCAGCTCCGTAAAGCTGTCCTGAAATCTCACTGCCAGATCATAACAGGCGTATTTTTTATCTTCGTCATAAGCCGCAATTCCCCGGGCCAAACCAATTGCCATCAGCCCGCCGCTCACCGCGCCGCAGACCTGGCCATTATGCCCCATGCCGCCGCCAAAAGGCGTCGCGATCCTGAATGCCGTTTCAAGGTCCATCCCCATGCGTTCTGCATACACGCCAAAGACCGACTGGGCGCAATTATAATGCTGCTCAAAAAACAACCGGGCTTCCGATTCCAAACTCATCTTATAACTCCTGAGAATAAATTGGCAAGATAGTTTATTTTGTACTGCTGGTGGTCATCAGGCTCTCAACCGCCTCCCGGGTGGGCAGCGAGGGTTGAGCGCCGCGTTTGGTCGCTGCCAGCGCGCCAGCGGCCATGCCATATCTGACTGCTTCGATCAATGGTTTGCCCTCCGCCAGGGCAACCGAGAGCGCACCATTGAAAGCATCCCCCGCTGCGGTCGTATCCACTGCGGTGATCTCATGCGCCGGCAAATGCTGGTCAATTTCCTCAGTGATCACCCTCGCGCCGTTGGCCCCAAGCGTCACAACAAGGTTCTTGACCCCCATATCCAATACCTTCCTAATTGCTTTCTCAATGTCCTCCTCGTCGGCCAGTAAGGCCAGTTCATTTTCGTTAGGCGTCAATACATCCACATTTTCCAGCAAAGCTTTGGGGAGCGGCTGCGCAGGGGCTGGATTCAACACCACCGGCACATCATAAGCCTTTGCCAGATTTGCCGCTGCAATGACCACTTCCATCGGACACTCCAACTGCATCAAGAGTAAATCCATCTCACGCATTAAAGGCCGGGTATTATTCACATCCTCAGTATTTACCTGATAATTTGCGCCGGATGCCACCACGATCAGGTTCTCTCCATCCGCTGCGACAGCAATCATGGCAATCCCAGTTGCCGCTTCCATGTCCTTGATGACGTGGGTGGTTTTGATGTTGTCATCAACCAGTCCCTGAATCAGCGTGTCACCAAAATTATCATTGCCAACCCTGCCAACCATGATCACCTCTCCCCCCAT
>Ga0334885_1003959_pt1 | contig 13237 bp, 12 predicted proteins | sample GraSluR1_MG_8_FD_207233 | JGI IMG/M metagenome (GOLD analysis project Ga0334885, IMG submission 207233) | Sludge microbial communities from methane-producing bioreactor in Wageningen University, Netherlands - Granular Sludge_31_05-R1 | ecosystem: Engineered > Bioreactor > Anaerobic >...
TGATGGCCGTACTGAATACCTGCTGTCTGAAAAATATGGTGCCTTACCGGACTATTACTGGGTGGATGCACGAGCTTGCCGCCCTATCACTGAAGACGAAATTTCTCCAATTCACCCTGATGTTGGGGATAAACGAGTACTCGTCAATCTGCAAAGCCAGACCCTGCACTGCTTTGAAGGCTCCCACGAAGTTTACTTCTGCGAAGTTTCCACTGGTTATATACGCGATGGTGAATGGTTAACCCCTCCAGAAACTACCCCCGTCTGGCGAAAATTGGTCTCGCTGCACATGAGCGCAGGCGGTGTTTCTCAATATGATTCACCAGGAATTGCCTGGACAACGCTCTATCATCCTGACGGTCAGGCTATCCATTCGGTCTACTGGCACAATAACTTCGGTGTGGCGCTTTCTCATGGCTGCATCAACTGTCTTCCTCATGATGCCAAGTGGATTTGGCGTTGGATCAACCCTACAACAGCTCTTTACCCAGGCGAGTTGACTGTGCGTGATAGCAGTCAGTCAACATTTGTTCAGGTTATTGAAAGCTAACCTTGCGTGATGCCCGCTACTGGAAACGAAGTATTACCAAACAGCGAAAGTGCTGCATCTGAAGTTCAATCAGACCAAAAGCTCAGCAGTAAGATAGGCTCGTGGGTAAAGCGCCATTACCTGGCGGTGATCAATATTGCTTTGGCAATTTATGTTTTTTTACCAATGATGGCACCTGTTTTGATGAAAACCGGTCATACCAATGCCGCGGACGTAGTCTATAAACTCTATAAACCGCTTTGTCATCAACTCGCTTACCGGTCTTTTTTTCTTTTTGGTGAGCAGATGGTTTACCCGCGTGAATTGGCTGGCATTCCAGACCTGAAAAGTTATGAAGAAGTCACAGGATTTGACAGTCAGGATCAATTGACGGCTATTGCTTTCCGCGGTAATGAGCAGCTCGGGTACAAAATTGCACTTTGCCAGCGCGACATAGCAATTTACCTCAGTTTGTTATTATTTGGTCTGATGTTCTCGATAACAGGTCGCAAACTAAAACCTCTTCCTTGGCTGGCTTGGATAATTCTTGCACTGGTACCAATCGGTCTGGACGGTTTTTCACAATTGATCAGTCAGATGGAGATTCCATTCTTAGATTGGTTATCGATTCGTGAAAGCACTCCCCTGTTGAGAGTATTATCTGGTGTGATGTTTGGTTGGTTTACAGCCTGGTTTGGGCTGCCTTCGATTGAAGAGATAATGAATGAAAAGAAGCCAAGCAATGAGATAATATCTTCTCCATTGAAGGGAGAGTGAGATGCAGCGTTCAGAAAATGGCGGCTTGGCTTTCTACCGATTTGAGAGTTTTGACCCGAGCCTGGTGAACCACGCCATTTATACCCGGTTGGGTGGAGCCTCAGAAGGTCCCTTTAGCCAGCTCAATCTGGGTGGTACCAATGGCGATAATCCTGAACATGTCCGTGCCAATCACATAAAGCTATTTCAGAATTTTGGTATGCCATTTGAAAGCCGCTTTGATGTTTGGCAAGTGCATGGTGATACCATCCATTTTGCTGATTCGCCCAGACCAGAAACCCAAAAACATCAACCTGGCGACGCAATTTTTACCCAGAACCCGGATGTAACTTTAATTATGCGATTTGCAGATTGCGTCCCAATCATGATTCTCGACCCTGTGAAAAAAGTGGTTGGTTTGGTGCATGCTGGTTGGCAGGGGACTCTGATCGAGGTGGGTTCAGTGGCCGTCAATGCGGCAGTCAGGCAATATGGTTGCGATCCTACCACCATGCGAGTTGGTATTGGTCCTTCGATTTGCGGTAATTGTTACCAAATTGGCAGCAATGTTAGAGCTCAATTTTTCAAAAAATGGGGTGACAAGGCGGCTGATTTCATTACTGAAACTTCGCAAGGGTATTCTCTCGACCTCTGGGCTGCCAATGAATGGATTTTGAGAAGCGCTGACATCCAACATTTGGAGCAATCGCATCTCTGCACAGCTGAAAATCTGCACGAATGGTATTCTTATCGTAAGGAAAAAGGGCTGACCGGTCGCTTTGCTGCTGTGATAAGCCTGACGCCGAGAGGGAAGCATGAATAGCGAAGAAATTGAACTTCTTCAAGCCAAAATCAAAGGCAATTTGGAAGAGATCCAGGAAATTATTGCCCGTGCTGCCAGGACCAGTGGACGAGATGTTAATGAAATATCGGTCTTGGCGATAAGCAAACGCCAAACGGTTGAGGTGATTGAAGCTGCTTATCATGTTGGGCAGATGGCTTTTGGAGAGAGTTACGTCCAGGAAGCTCTGGAAAAAATGTCCTACTTCCAGCAATACGAAAATATCCGCTGGGAAATGGTAGGGCACATCCAGAGCCGGAAAGCTCGTCAGGTTGCAGAGAATTTTCAGGCAGTGCATTCTTTGGATTCTTTGAAACTTGCTAAACTTCTTAACCAACACAGACCCACTACAATGCCTGTGCTCGAAATTTTTCTTGAAGTCAATATTGACGATGAAAGTTCTAAAACTGGCTTCTCTGCTACAAACGAAAAAGATTGGAATGCGCTTGTTGCGATAGTGGAACAGATCTTGGAATTGGGTAGATTAAAGCTGGTGGGTCTGATGGCGATGCCGCCCTTGTTTCCGGACCCAGAACAGAGCCGACCATATTTTCAGAAGCTCGGGAAGCTGCAAAATTATTTGAATAACCAGCTGAAGGAAGCAAAATTAACACAACTTTCAGCGGGAACATCTGCAGATTTTGAGATCGCTATTGAAGAAGGGGCAACAATTATCCGTTTAGGTGAGCGGTTGTTGGGTCCCAGAAATAATCAGGATTGAGGAACAATGCAATTTATTATTTTATTTATCCAGGTTTTTGCACGATCGATTGTTTTCTTATTATTTTTACATGTTCTCCTGTCTTTATTCATGTCTGGAGATAAACCACTGCGTATAGGAGTCGCAAGAATAGTGAACCCTATTCTGGAACCCATCAGACGCTTCATCAAACCGCTGAACGGTATTGATTTTAGCCCAGTGGTTGCAATTCTCGTAGTTAACTTGATTGAGTGGCTGTTGATTCGCTTACTTGCTGGTTTTGTTTAGATCTTTCACACAGGCAGTTAGCAAAAACAAACTGAATAAGGCATTTTGTTTCCAGTATTTTGCTGGAATGTTGATTATTACATTCTGTGAAACCCTTTACTCAGAATAACTGGAAAAATTTTTTAAATCTTGTACAAAATTCTTCCGCAACTCTTGCATTTCATAAGCACATCTGGTTTGGCAGCTTGTTGGATATCCGTTGGAGAGAGTTCCACACCGCAAGCCCTGCAACTTTCATCAAAAATCTCTGCTACAGCAACCCCACCTTTGCTCTTAAACAAGGCATCGTATTCTTTTAACAGTTTTTGATCCAACTGACTTTTCAAAGCCTCGCGCTGGGAGTTAATCTTCGGCAATTGCTTTTTCAATTTTTCTCTCTCGCCAAGCAGCAGGGAATTTTCAGATGCTTTCTTATTAAGCAGCTGCTGCAAACCAGCTTCCGCAGCTTGTTTTGCATTCTGACAGACGTCATTTGCTTCCAGTAATACCATCTGTTCATCTTCAAGGCTCTTAATTGTTCGGCGGAGGGCTTCACTTTCTGCTTGTAAATCCTGTAACTCTTTTGGCGCGCTTATTCTGCCGCCAAAAAGTTTTGCCTGAGTCAGTTGTAATTTCAGAATTTTTTCTTCGACTTTTTGACGCACATTCTCAAGATCAATGTTGTTGATTTCCAGCGCATCGTTTGCTTTTTGAACTATAGATTGAGCTCGTAGTACCGCCTTGTCAGAGGCAATGATTTGATCGATTTGCCTGATCCGTTTAAGTCGTTCGATACGTTGTGAATCCAATTGCTGCAGGCGGTAAAGGCTGAATGTGTTGTTCATGTGTCTCCGTGTTTATCTTCTGCTTGTTATTGAATTGTATCATTTCCGGCTTTGAGTTTGAATATTCAAAAAAATGGAACGAACTCTCAGGTAAGTTGAGACAATTCGCTCCAATTTGAGTACAATACTTTCCTGAACTGAGAAATCTTTATTGTTGATAAGTAAAATGAATTGTGTTTATGCTTTCCAGCTTTACAGATCTAAACCTACGCTTAACTCATTTTCGAATCCGGAGTAAGTACAGTAAATTCAAGCTTGCACCTCTGCCTTCCAATAGACTTGATTTCTGAACAGTTATTTGCACTATGTTATAATTTGCCCAATATATTGAAGATTACTCTTCGATGGATGGAGATAAAATTTGGCTTTTTTCAACCCAATAAAATGGTTGCTGGGGTTGCTTTCGCTGGATCTGGGGATTGACCTGGGAACAGCGAATACTTTGGTTAATGTCAGAGGGAAGGGGATCGTTATCAACGAGCCCTCTTGGGTAGCAATCAACAAACGTACTCGTGAACCCGAAAAAATCGGTGCAGCCGCAAAGGCTATGGTTGGTCGTACACCTGCCAACATGGTAACTTTGCGTCCGCTTCGCGATGGTGTTATTTCTGAATATGACATCACCCAGGCAATGCTTGAGTATTTCATCAGTAAAGCACACGAAAACAGCATTGTTCTGTTTCCGTATTCACGCGTGGTAGTTGGTATCCCTTCGGGTGCGACTGAGGTTGAAAAACGTGCCGTCTATGATGCTGCCATGGCAGCTGGAGCCCGGGAAACTTTCATGATCCACGAGCCCGCTGCTGCTGCAATTGGCGCGGGGTTGCCTATTGAAGAAAACGCCGGTAATATGGTCGTTGATATAGGCGGCGGCACAACTGAAGTGGCAATCATCGCTGGAGGTGGGATTGTTATCTCCCGTTCACTGCGTGTGGCTGGCGACGAGCTTGACCAGGACATTATCGAGTATATACGCAGTAAGTACAATTTGTTTGTTGGCGATCAGATGGCAGAGAAAGTGAAAATCGCCATTGGTTCGGCATATCCGCTAAAGGAGGAAAAAACAGTCGATGTACGTGGGCGGAATCTGATCACTGGTTTACCTGAATCGATTGAAATTTCTTCCGTAGAAATTCGAGAAGCCCTGGCTCCCTCTGTGCAGGTGATCGTTGATACTATCAAAGACGCACTGGATGAATCTCCACCTGAAATTTTGGCTGACTTGATGGACAATGGAATCTGCCTGGCTGGAGGTACCGCACAGCTCCAGGGTTTGGCTGACCGTCTTTCTAATGAAGTACGTGTTCGTGTTTGGGTGGCTGAGGATCCAATGACTTGCGTTGCACGCGGTTGTGGTATGGTTTTAGATGATATGGAATTGTACGAAAATCTATTGGTTGGCATCGAGCGAGATCCATATTCCGGCAGTCAATCAGCATAAAAACAACGGCCGGGTCATCCGGTCGACCCTGTTATGATTACAAAACTTTTAACACCAAAAAATTTACGCAACCTGATTATTATCCTGGTTGTTGTAGGGGTCCTAGCTCTCGCTATTTCAGGCTACCTGACTCCAGTATTCAGTATTTCAGTTAGTCCTTTGATTTCAGCGCAAAGTTGGCTTTCACAGCGCTACCTGGCCTTCAGCGATTTCTTTAATTCACCCCGTGATATGGCAACACTACGAGCTGAAAACGCTCAACTTAAAAATGAGGCAGCCTTGCTACAAAGTGAGATTGTTGCCTTGCAGGAAAACCTGGCTCAATCTGAAATTCTCTACACATTACTCGATTTCGCCCGCACGAATCCCGAACATGAATATGTAGCCGCGACTGTGATTGGGCGTGAAATCAGTCCGTATTTGCAGTACATCATCATCGACAAAGGAAGTAATGATGGGCTGCGCCACGGTATGCCCGTAGTCACTCAGCAAGGGCTGGTTGGTCGGATTGATGCTCTAATTTCTGATGCTGCCAGGATTCAGCTGATCACTGATGCAAATTCGACCGTAAACGTTAAACTTCAGACTGCCGGAGTGGAAGGGTTGGTGCGTGGGTCTGTTACAGGAGAAATCTCTCTGGATATGGTTCCAGTAGAAACAGAAGTTCAAATTGGTGACATCCTGATGACATCAGGTTTGGGTGGAACTTACCCACCAAACATTTTTGTTGGACAAGTTTTAACGATGCAGTCAAAACTAAACGTCCTCTTCCAAACTGGCTCAATTCAACCGGTGGTCGATTTTGCAAATTTGAGTGCGGTATTGGTTATTACCAACTTTGACGCCGTTAATATCTCACCATTGGTTCCGTGAGGCAGCGATGTGGTCATATTTGATTGGATTCGGAAGCTTTTTGATTACCTCCATGCTCCAAATGAGCGTATTTAGCCAGTGGAAAATTCTTTCGGGCAGCGCGGATATCATCCTTTTATTCATTGTTGCCTGGACTTTGCATGACCGCAGCAAGCAGCTTTGGCTGCTGGTTGTGCTTATGGCTGGACTTGTTGGTTCTTTGTCTGCTTTGCCTGCCTATATTCCATTTATCGTCTATCTTGTCATATATAGATTCAGCAGACTGTTCCAATCCAGGCTAATGCAATCGCCCTTACTGGGGATGCTCGTGCTGACTTTTGGGGCTTCATTACTGCAGTCCTTGCTTAACCTGGCTTACCTCTTTGTTGTCAGGGTTGATATAAATTTTACCGACGCCCTGATTGAGGTGACGTTACCTTCCATTTTGCTGAACATGCTGCTTGCGATCCCGGTACATGCTATCATTCGCGAAGTCTCGTTTTATGCTTTTCCGAGAGGAGTAGAAGCATGAATGAACAGGAATACAAAAAACCTACGATCAATATGGGTAGATTCCGTTGGATCTATCTGATAATTGTGCTGGTATTTATCTACTACGCGTCTCAATTGTTTAACTACCAGATCATTGAGGGTGATACCTACCTTGCCCAGGCTGAAGATAACCGCACGAATGTAATTAGCATTCCGACCCAACGAGGAATGATTTATGACCGTAATGGGGTCATTCTGGCGCGCAACACTGCTCAATACAACGTTACCGTGACCCCTGCAGAACTGCCTGATTCAGCTGGTGAAGTGCGCGAAATTTTTGACCAACTCAGCAAATTGGTTGACATTCCAGTAAATCAGGGTGAAGTCAATGATCAGACTGCCAGTGCTTTTACTCCTTGTTATACTGATCTGGGCATTTTTCAGATCGTGGAGATCGCTGAAAGCCTTTGGCCATTCCAACCCACGCGCCTGAAGTGCAACCTGACTAAAGAAACCGCCATGATCGTTGAAGAAAAGAAGATGGACTGGCCTGGTATCGACGTTGAAGTTGAATCGATCCGCGAATACCCAACAGGGGAGCAGACCGCCGAAATCATTGGCTTTTTGGGTCCAATTCCGCAAGTCTTGCTTGACTATTACACTGACCAGGGTTTCGTCTCGGGGCGTGATAAAGTTGGCTACATGGGCATCGAAAATTCCATGCAGAGCGTTCTTGCTGGCACCAATGGACGGCGGGTGGTAGAAGTAACTGTCGGTGGTGAAGTTGTCCGCGATATTGAAGAACCGATAGAACCTGTACCAGGTGCTGACATCCATCTGACGATTGATTACCGTCTGCAGATGGCTGCCCGGGCTGCCCTTATCGAACAACTGCGTTATTGGAACGAGTTCTGGATGCGCGAACGGGGAGAGGTGATGAGCACCACCGGCACAATTGTCGGAATGAACCCAAAGACCGGTGAATTGCTTTTCATGGTTTCGTATCCCAATTACGAAAACAACCGCATGGCACAGTTTATACCCGGGTATTACTACGAGCAACTCAGCATCGACGAAGCCAAACCATTGGTCAATAAAGCAATTTCTTCAGAACTCCCCCCAGGTTCTGTTTTCAAGATGGTCCCGGCTTTGGGTGTGCTGAACGAAGATATCGTTACACCGGAGCAGACCATAGGTTGTACTCCAACCATCACCCTGCGCCAACAATTCTATGAGAGCGATATTGGCACTGAGCAAAGTTATTATTGCCATGATGATGCCGGTCACGGCGCAGTGGATTACAAGCACGGCATTGGTTATTCCTGTAACGTCTACTGGTACAAAACCAGCGGTGGTTACCCTGGTGAGGTTGAAGATGGCGGGCTGGGAATTTGGAATATTTACGAATATGGCGCAGCTCTTGGCTATGGCAAAATCACTGGAATTGAGCTTCCCGGTGAGGCGGATGGTCTTCTGCCCAATCCCACCTGGAAACGTCTAAATCAAGGCGAAAACTGGGCTACAGGCGATACCTACCTTGCTGGGGTTGGACAGGGTTATGTTCTGGCAACACCTGTTCAGGTTATGAACGCCTTTTCGACCATTGTCAATGGCGGCTTGCACATGCAGCTTAGCATGATAGGCAAGATGGTTGACGCCGAAGGCAATGTTGTGCAATCATTTGAGCCTGAGGTGCTGTGGGACATTACCAAAGACCCGCTGATCCATACTTACGAAGGCAACAACCAGACCAGCGAAGTCAAAACTATTGAGCCATGGGTGATAAACCTGGCGATGGAAGGAATGCAGTTGGTTACCAGCCAGGAAGGCACCGCGAAATTTGAATATGAAGGCGATCAAAATAAGATCGCTGGCAAGACTGGTACCGCTGAATATTGTGACGACTGGGCAAACCGCGAGGGCTTGTGCATACCTGGATCGTGGCCATCTCATGCCTGGTTTGCCGGATATGCTCCCTACGATGACCCGGAGATTGTTGTTGTATCTTTTGTTTATAACGGTCGCGAAGGTTCAACCGTTTCTGGTCCGATTGTGCGAAAGATCATTGATGCCTATTTTGAATTTAAAGCTATAGATGCGGAACTTGAAGGTCTTAACACTGGTGACTAAACGATGAATACGTTGGAATTGCAGATCAAGGGAATTCATGGAGGTGTATTGATCACACTTCCTGCTGCATCCTGGTTCCAACAGCGCGATCTGTTGATCGGGCGCATCCAAACTCAGGAACGCTTTTTTAAAGGTGGGCGAATAGCCCTGGATGTTGGGTCAACGGATTGGTCTGAAGAACAATTGTTGAAGCTCCTGAAAGACCTTGCCGATGAAGGCGTTTGTCTTTGGACAATTCTCAGCAGTTCAGAGATAACCAGGCAGGCGGCTGAATATCACGGCTTTCCTACAACCCTGCCGGACCCCAGCAGAAAACCGGGTGAATCTCCGCAACAGCCGACGGAAGAAGAAGATGGAGTTGAAAGTTTTGCCTGTATGGAGCGCAGTCTTGCTGAAGGTGAGCACTTCCAACATAGCGGCGATCTGCTGATGATTGGAGATATTCCAACAGACGCAAAGCTGGAAGTAACTGGATCATTGGTTTTATGGGGCACACTGCATGGAATTGCGGTGGTCAACACTTCTGCTGACCCTGCTAAAAGCGTACGTATACTAAAAATTGAGGGTGGTCAATTGATTGTGGACGGGAAAGAGGTTGAGATCCCTGCCAAACTTCGCAAACAAATTGGTTTGGTGGTTTCGCAAGGAGAGAATGGATTTGTCATCTCTGCCCTTAAACCGCGGAGATTGCTCTGATGAATACCCGCAATATTTGGCAGCGTTTTGACTTTCTGCTCTTTGCGGTGGTGCTGCTTTTGTGCGTTTTCGGAGTGGCTTTGATCAGCACCGCCATTGCCGGCAATCCGACTCTGGCAGAACACCCTCAGCGACAGGCAGTATTCCTGGGAATCGGGTTGGTGGTGCTTTTCCTGGTTGCTTCTTTTGACTATCACGTTTGGTCGACGTTATATAAACCCTTTTACTTCTTTGTAGCTATTCTATTGCTGCTTGTGTTTATCATTGGTGGTGCCCGCTTTGGAGCAGCGCGTTGGTTGGAGACCGGACTGGTAACCATTCAGCCCGCTGAATTGGCAAAAATCGCTGTTATTTTGTCGCTGGCGAGCTATTTTTCTGCCAATATTGAGCGCATCAACAATTGGCTCACTATCACCCGCAGCCTTGGCATCACACTTGGCATCGTTACCTGGATCCTGCTGCAACCCAACCTGAGCACCAGTATTGTAATCTTTGTGATTTGGGCAGCCATGCTTTGGATCAGCGGCTTGAAGACCAAGTACATCCTGATCATGGTTGGCGTGGCAGCGCTTTTTCTGCTGGTTTCATTTGCCCTGGATTTCCCGTATCTGGCGGATTACCAGAAGGCACGTATTACCAATTTTTTGCAGCCGGATGACACCGCCAGGTATGGTGATACCTACAACGTTGAGCAGGCGCTTATCAGCATTGGCGCGGGGGGTTGGTTTGGCAATGGTTATGGGCAGGGCAGCCAGGTGCAGTTGCGCTTTTTGAAGATCAGGCATAATGACTTCATTTTTTCTGTTTTGGCGAATGAATTTGGTTTTGTTGGTACTGTGCTTGTTGTTGCCGCTTTGATTTTTGTGATTGTTCGTAGTTTTAAAGTTGCCCAGAACGCTCCGGATGCCTACGGCGCCTTGATTGCCTATGGGTTTGGGGTGTTAATGGGCTTTCAGACCATTGTCAACATCGGGGTCAATCTGCGCCTTCTGCCGGTTACTGGTCTGACCCTGCCGTTTATTAGCTATGGAGGCAGTTCGTTGGTTTCGATGTTGTTGGGCATCGGATTGGTGGAAAACGTGCACATGCGCAGCCAACAGAAGCAAAAAGGAATCGTTGAACCAACCGGCCTGACTGAAAACTAGACAATCTGGGCATTAGTTCCTTAATGAGAGTTCTCTACCAAAGTCACCTGCTGCTGTAGAAACAAATGATAACCGGACGGAATGGAAGTCGAAATTTCCATACGGATATATTTTATTTTTATTTTTATGAAGAAAATAGCACCTCCAATCCTACTGTTTTCAGCGTGACCCTTGTTAGAATTGGTGTAATTTGGTAAACTATTGATTCGTTAGTGGGGGCTCGTCTAATGGCAGGACAGCGGACTCTGAATCCGTATGTATTGGTTCGACTCCAGTGCCCCCAGCCTGAGCAGAACGAGGAGATTCAAAAGAATCTCCTCGTTTATTAATTTCACGAACAATTAATTTTATTTGTTGAATCCATCCTCACATGGGTAATTTTTCTAAATAAGAAACAACTTCCCTGATGGCAACACTTTCGCCTTCCTCAATCTTGCAAATGCATTTGTTTTCGAAAACTTCAAGTGTAGTCATATCGACAGGTGCCTTTAGCCAGGCTTTCTTTGCGCCAACAAAGTTACCGGCGGCAACCCGCCGCATTAAGCCCCGAACATCTGTGGAATTGCCATTTGTACAGGAAGGCTTCTCACAGAAACGACATTGCTTTGCCGAACGCATGATCTTCTGCTCTGACTTGGGGTATGTTTCATAGAGCATGGTTTCAGTGAAGGGTTTTTCAACGATCCTCACATAATTTTTCATGTCCTCCTGGTAAACAAACGGCTGCATGCCAAGTTTTTTCAACAGCGCGTTAGCTGCCGACAAACCAGAAGTCGTTACTGTCGGTGTTCCGGTACCCATGACGGTCGATTCACCACAACATAAGAGGGAATCCCATTCGCTTCTGGTGTGGAGACGCCGGAACATGTGCTGACCTAACATTTGTTTTGGTCCGGCAACCGCTCCGCCATTTTTCAGAGTGTATCTTTCGATTGTTTTTGGCGTGGCTACCTCAGCATAGCGGACGGCAGAGGCAAAATTGGGGAACCTTTTCTCCAAAACGGAGATAAGGCGTGTTTCCTCTTGCTTTTTCATCCCTTGATAGGCCTCAGGATCGGAAGATTCCCAATTTTCAAAGGTTGGTCCGATGGCAAGCACGGTGTGCTCGTCATCCGCGCAAAGCGTTCTGTCATCGATGCTCATAATATAGGCAGTGACTTCGCTCTCGTCCAACAGGTCCGGATTGCCCACTAACATCTCTATGGGTGGGGTGTCTTCGGGAATGATATTACGTTCAACGACTGAATAGAGCACTACACTTGGGTAAGTTGGCACCATGCTTTTAGCCCAATCGCGCCGTTCTTCAGTTGTATAAGCCGGATCGATTAGTTTTCCATAGAGGTTCCAGACAGTGCCCGCATAGATCAGGTTGGCAGCTTTTAATTTACTTCCGTCATCAAGTTGAACACCGCTTGGTTTGCCGTCTTCAAACAGGATGGAGGTCACTTCACGACCGAGAAGCATATCCCCGCCATTTTCTTCTATCACTTTTTCAAGCTTTCCAGGCAGGAATAGCGTGGAGCCGGCGGGATAATAACTGCCTCCAACATGATTGTCAACAAACATAACGGCTGCCATGATAGCGGGAGCTTCTTCCACAGTCGCGTAACAATAAGTCGAGGTGAGTTTGTCAAAGAATTTAAAAATCTCAGGGTCAGAGAAGTACTTTTCCAGTAGGCTTTTCGCGCTCTTGTTTAGATAGCCCAGGAATTTTGCATATGAAACAGGATGCTTGAGAAGGCTTTTGAGACCTGTTTTCGGGTCAGTTTCGTCCGGAGTGGTGTAACTGGGAGTTTCTACCATCACGTGGTGGTACAAAGTAGATATGTCCTGGTAAAAGCGGTGGATGTTATCCGCTTCTGAAGGAAAAACTTTTGAAAGTTCATCTGCAAAACGGTTGACATCCGACCAGAAAGGGATACGATGCCCCTTGAAAACCACTGTATATAAAAGATCGTGTTTGATGACATCGATCGGTTCTTCAAGACAATTAAAAACAAAACGATGGGGATTAAATCCATTCGTGCCAAAACCGTAAAGCATGGCAGCGCCGTTGTCAAAAGTGACAGATCCACGTTTAAACACTCCACAAGAGCCGCCTGGATTGTAACTTTTGTCAATTACTGCAACTTTTAGTAGCCTTTTAGCTAGTAAACTAGCTGCTGTGAGACCAGATAAACCTCCCCCTATGACGATGACATCATACTCCATGCGACCTCCCCGATTGTCTTATAACTTTTCATTTTGTTTGATAATTGACCAAGTTTACCAGAGATTGGATGGTTTCTCTACGAAACCAACATATTCAAATAAAATCGAAAAAGACAGCAGTTAAAGTCAAGAAATTTCAATTTACCGGCTTTATAATCTTTGACAAGAAGGTGAGCCAGGATGAGTGAACAGAAAAGCGATTCTCAAGCGACAGTGGAGAGGATGAAGAAATACATCCACGATCATCTGCATGAGCGTATCACAGCGGCGGATGTGGCAAGGGCTGCTGGTTATTCCCAGTTTCATGCTTCAAGGTTATTTAAAGCAGAGAC
>Ga0334885_1003966_pt1 | contig 13225 bp, 14 predicted proteins | sample GraSluR1_MG_8_FD_207233 | JGI IMG/M metagenome (GOLD analysis project Ga0334885, IMG submission 207233) | Sludge microbial communities from methane-producing bioreactor in Wageningen University, Netherlands - Granular Sludge_31_05-R1 | ecosystem: Engineered > Bioreactor > Anaerobic >...
GCTGCCGCGCCGCGCTGGTGCATGTCTTCTCGGGCCGGACCGCCGCCGACGCGGACGCCGGCAAGATCATCGACCTGGCGCGGCTGCTCGCGGTATGGTCGCCGGTGCCGCTCACCCTGTGGCTGGTGCCGGTGGTGCCTTACGAGATGCGGGCCATCGAGCACGTGGCCGACCGCTACGACATGGTCATGTTCCGGCGCTTCATGCTGGAGTGCGCCGCTGCGATCGCGCGCCGCGAGAACTGCCTGGCGCTGGTAACCGGCGACAGCCTGGGCCAGGTGGCCAGCCAGACCCTGCAGAACTTGGCGGCGATCGGCCCCGATCTGCAGATGCCGGTCTTCCGGCCCTTGATCGCGATGGACAAGGAGCAGATCACCGCGCTCAGCCAGCAGATCGGCGCCTTTGCGATCTCCATTCGGCCGTACCGGGACTGCTGCTCCATCCGCTCGCCGCACCCCTCGCTCAGCACCCGCGCCGGCGTTCTCGACGACCTTGCCGCGCGCATGGACCTGCCCGCCGCCGTCGAGGAGGCCCTCGCCTGCGGCGAACGGCTCCTGATTGGCCCGGAAGGCCGTCTGCAGCGGCCCCGCGCCGTCGATCCCGCCTGAATCCCGCGATTTCGCTAAATCGAGCGCCCTCCGAGCCGAAGCTAGGGAACACGAATAGGCCGTAACGCCTCGTTTCTGGCGATCGGCCGTCCACAGGGACCGCACCGGACACGGAGGACGATGACGATGAAGATTCTGGTCGTGGACGACAGCCGAGCCATGCGGCGCATTGTCTCGCGCACGATCCGACAAGCCGGCTACGAGGGGCACGATATCATCGAGGCGGAGAACGGCCGCGAGGCCCTCGAGATGACCCGCGCCCAGAAGCCGGACCTGATCCTGTCTGACTGGCACATGCCGGAGATGACCGGCATCGAGTTCCTGCGCGCGCTCAGCGCCGAGGGCATCGAGATTCCCTTCGGCTTCGTGACGTCCGAAAGCACAGCAGAGATGGTCGAGGCGGCCACCGAAGGCGGCGCTCTCTTTCTGCTGGCCAAGCCGTTCACGGCCGAGGACATGGGCCAGGTCCTGGGAGCGTTCATCTCGTGAACACCTCCGCCGCCATGATCACGCCTGCGCAGCAGCAGGATTTGATGGTCAAGCTCGCGGCCCTGGGCGACGCGCTGACGGCGGCCCGCGAGACCTTGCAGCGGCAGCTCGGCGAACAGTTCCTGACCATCGGCATGCCCGGCGCGCCGGATTGCGAACGCGCGGGATACGGCAGCACGGTCGCGCTCACCGGCGAACACGCGAATTTCTCTTACGCCGTGGTCTGCGATGATAAGTCCGCGCGATGGCTGGCCCGGCGCTTCTTCTCGCTAGAAGCCGACGACGACTGCCAGCTCAGCGACGTGGCCGACGCCCTGAACGAGTTTCCCAACGTGGCCGCCGGCCTCTGGAAAGCCAAACGGCAACGCCACGGCGAACGATATCAGCTCGGCTTGCCGCTCTTCATGCGCGGCAGTAGCTGGCTGCGCTTTTTTTCCAAGGGAGTCAACGCCATCTCCCAGCGCTTGGCCGGTCCGGAGGGAGTGTCCCTTCAGATCGTGCTGATCTGGCAGAGCGGTATCAAACCGGGAGGCGCATTGTCCATGTCGACCCAGATCGCCGCTGCCACCGCCGAGGCAGCCAATATGCCCATCAATGTCTTACAGGAGGCCACGCAGGCCGTGGTCAACACCTGCGAGGTGCAGATGGGGCTCTCGCTCGAGATCGACGCCAATCCCGGCGATCCCCGCGAGGCCGCCGTCCAGTACGGCAGCAGCATCGCTCTGACGACCGAAGTCGGCGGCGGCTGGAATCTTGCCGTCATGGGCGATAAGGAGAGCTGCCAGAAACTCACCCGCATCCTTTTCGCCATGGACGCGGACGAGGAGCCGGCCATGGAGGACCTCGCCGACGGCATCGGCGAGATCGCCAACGTCGCGGCCGGTGTGTTCAAGGCCAGCCGCTTGGCGGCGGGCGAGCGCGTGCAGATCGGCTTGCCCCTGTTCATGGAAGGACGCGGCTGCATCGATTTCTTCGCCTCGGGGTTGCAGGGCCTGTCGCAGAGCCTGAACGGACCCGACGGCATCATCGTGCATGTGATCCTCATCTGGCAGGAAGGTGGAAAGTGACGCTGACGCTTCCCGAACCCAGGGCCGTCCTCGACCTCTTGAGCATGTTCATCGGGGGCCGGCCGCCGCTCGCGCCGTCGCGCGGGATGGACCTGACGATGCCCGCCTACGGCACCTACGTCTGCTGGCTGAACGCCGCCGACGGCACCACCGAGGGCGCCATCTTGACCGACCTGGCCGCCACGCTCTACATCGGCGGCGGGTTGATCATGATGCCCGAGAACGCGCTGCGCGAGATGGGCAACCGCGGCGAGGTGTCCGACGCGGTCCTCGACGGTCTGGGCGAGGTCTTCAACAACGTGCGGGGGATCCTGAATCGCATCAAGCTGAATCCGCACGTGACCCCGACCGACCCCATCCTGTACGAACCGCCCGCTACGGACAGCCCTCAGGGCTGGATCTACCTCGCGGAGCGGCGCGTCGACCTGCACGGTCACACGGCGTTCGGACCGGCCACGCTGACGTTGATCGGGCGGTAAGCACAGCTCGTTTCGGTTTAGCGACCGCCCGTGGGTCGATCGACAGGCTCCACCTCCGGGATCGGCGGTGGGGCCTGTTGCCGTGTGCGGGCTTCGACTTCACGGACAACTACTGGGGCACCGACGATCCCGACGAGATCGCCGCGATGATTTACGACGCCAGCGACCACGACGACACCGACTACACGATCGACTTCGTGCCGTACCGCAGCGCATCGACCCCCGTCGAGCGGCGGTCGCTGAGCGAGATCAAGAGGTTGTTCAGGTAGCGGGCGGCGCGGTTGAACGCACGGTGCGGTTGCCGCGGTGAGGAAAGGTCGGACCGCCCGCGTCAGACAACGGCCGCCGGCCGCTTGCTCAACGCCCGCAAGACCCGACCGGCGATCTCATCGAGCGCGGCCTCTTCGGACACCGCCCCCAGTTGCACCGCCTCGCGCGGCATGCCGTAGACGACGCAGGTGGCTTCGTTCTGGGCGATGGTCCAGGCGCCGGCCTGGCGCATCTCGAGCATGCCGCGGGCGCCGTCGGCGCCCATGCCCGTCATGATGACCCCGATGGCGTCGGCGCCGGCCGCCTTGGCCACCGAGCGGAACAGCACGTCGACCGCCGGCTTGTGCAGCCCGACGCGCGGTCCGTCCCGCAACTCGACGCGGTAACGGCCGGGTCGGCCCTGCACCAGCAGGTGCCGGTCGCCGGGCGCCACCAGCGCGAGCCCCGGCTGCAGGACGTCGCCGTCGCGCGCCTCGCGCACGTGCAGAACGCTGAGGTGGTCCAGGCGCCCCGCGAGCGAGGCCGTGAACAACGGCGGCATGTGCTGCACGATCACGATGCCCGGCGTGTCGGCCGGCAACGGCGCCAGCAGGCGGCACAGCGCCTCCGGGCCGCCGGTGCTCGAGCCGACGGCGATGATCCCGCGCTTGGCGCCGCCCGACGGCACGGCGAGAGCCGGCGCCGGCGCGGCCGGTTCGCGAACGGGCGCCGGCGGACGCCGATCGATCCGCGACGCCGCGGCGGCCTTCACCTTGCGCACCAGTTCGTTAACCATGGCCGGACCCGCCTCCTGGTTCTTGCTCATCACCTCGACCGCGCGCAGTTCGAGCGCTTCGATCGCCTTCTCGCTGCCCGCGCGGGTCAGCGACGAGCAAACGACGACCGGCAGCGGGTAGTGCTTCATAAGCTTGCGCAGGAAGGTCAGCCCGTCCATGCGCGGCATCTCGATGTCGAGCGTCAGCACATCCGGCTTGAGTTTGACGATGAGGTCCCGCGCGACGTAAGGATCGGGGGCTTCTCCGACCACTTCGATGCCGGGATCGCGGGACAGCCCGTCCCGAAAGAGCCGGCGCACGACCGGCGAATCATCGACGATCAGCACCCGGATCATCTCACCCTCGCTCGAGTTCGAGGTGCAGCAGCAGCGGTTCGTCATCCAGCGTGAAGCCCATGCTGTCGGCATCTTCGAGCAGGTCGGCGAGCCGCTCGCGCGGCACGACCTGATGCTGCGGCGCCAGCAATTTGAAGTCGGCTTCGGCGCCGGCGAGAGTCATGATCACGTGACCGCAGACCACGTTCAACATCTCCCGCAAGGCATCGGCCAGCATGTCGGGCGTCGTCAGGTCGGCGGCCTCCAGACCCAGAATGTTGGCGGCGATCTCCGGCTGCAGCGACTCCGGCACGATCACCGCCAGGCTGCCGTTGACCGCCCCCTGGAACTGCATGCGCGCCTCGACCCAGGGTTCGGGGCTCAGCTCGATCTCGTCCAGCGCGACGGGTTCGCCGAACATGAAGGTAAGCTTCTCGACAATGTGCAGGAACGTCGACGCCAGGGCTTGCTGCCGGTCCTCACTCATGGCTGGTCACTCCCATCACCTTGTCCACGACCTCGCGGATCTGCTCCGGCGTGAACGGTTTCTGCACGTACGCCCGCACGCCCTTGTCCTTCAGGCGTTGGATGCGCGGGCCGCTGCCGGCCGAGGAAACGATCACCACGGGCAGATGCTCGATGGCGCCGCTCGCGGCGAGGCGGTCGACGAACTCCTCGCCGTCCATCACGGGCATGCTGATGTCGGCGAAAACCAGATCGATCCATTCGCGCTCCAGCACCGTCAACGCCTCGGCGCCGTGGCATGCCTCGTAGATCTGGCCGATGTCAACGCCCGCCAACCTGAGGGCCTTGGCGATCACCGACCGGACGGTCAGCGAGTCGTCAACGAGCAGGATGTTGAACGCCATTGTGCGCTCCCTTTCCGGCGGGAGTGAAGATCTGGAGCAGTTCCTCCAGACCGGTGATGACTTGCGCGGCGATTGTCTCCGCTTCCTGCGACCGCAGCCCCAGGCGCGCCGCCGCCGCCTCGTCCAGGCGGTACTGCATGCCGTCGCTGCCGAGGCCCCAACCGCAGTTCAGGCAGATGACGTCGGCGACATGCACGAGGTCGACCATGCTCTGCAGGCTGTCGTCGACGCGACCGGGCTCGTGGTGCCAGCGCGCCACCGCCACGACCTCGCTCGGCAAGTTCCACCGTTCCAGCAGATAGGCGCCAACCTCGGCGTGGTCCACCCCGAGCACCATGCGCTCGGCCTCGTTGAAGGTCAGGTGGTCGAGTTCCACGAGTTCCTTGATCGGCCCGTCGTCGACTTCTACAAAAGTCCCCAGCAACAGCTTGCCGACGTCGTGCAGCAGCCCTCCGGTGAACGAGTGGGGCTGACAGGTCGGCCGGCGGCCGGCGGCGATCTTCTCGGCGCAAATGGCCACCGCCACGCTGTGCTCCCAGAGCTGACCGGCCTCGAGGTCATAGCCCCGCACGGGCTTGCGCACCAACGGCGCCACCGACATGCAGAGCACCATCTGGAAGATGCGCTTGGTGCCGAGGCGGCTGATCGCGTCGCGCACCGAGCCGATGCCGCCCTGCCAGCCGAAGTACGCCGAGTTGGCCAGTTGCAGCACATTGGCGGTCAGGCCGGGGTCGCACTCGATGACGCGCGAAAGCTGATCGAAATTCACCTCGGGGTCGTCCAGGAACTCCTGCAGCCGGCACACCACCGCCGGCAACGACGGTACCGTGGTAACCTGCGATAGGATCTCGTCGCGACGGCTCACAACGGCACCTCCTTACCCTCGCTCTTGACGGTCACCAAACCGTCCACCATATAGAGGTACATCGTGCGCGCCTTGGCGCCGCCGATGTCTTCCGCATCGATCAGGATACTGTTCTTCCACAGCAGCTTGCGCATGATCGTGTAGTTGCGCTGGCCGATGCGGAACGTCTCCTCCTTGCCCAGCGGCGACCCCGCTCCGGCCAGCTTCGCGACCAGGTTGCGGCGTTGTGCGCCCAGATCGAAGAGCGCCGCCAGCAACTTCGACACCCCCGCGTCGACGAACATGAACGGTCGCAACGCCGCCTTCTCCGGATCGATCTTCCCGAGCGGCAGCATGCAGTGGATCAGGCCCCCGACCTTCGCAGCGCGGTCGTACAGGGCCAGACCGATGCACGATCCCAGCGAGTACGTCACCAGGATGTCCTGTGGACTCTCGGACACTTTCATGTCCGAGATATCCACAGTGACCATCTTCACCCCCGGCGACGCCTGCCGCCTCTGGAGCAGCATGTTTGACACCTTGCACTCCGTTTCTGGTGTGCGGCGAACCGCGCGTCGGTCTACTGAGCAGCCTGGGCGATTTCGGCCAGTTCTTCACACTTGAGCACCCGATCGACATCCAACAGGATGAGTACCTTTTTGCCGAGCTTGCCCATTCCCGTGATGAACTCCACCTCGTCCATGCCGCCGCCGAAATTCGGCGCGGGCTCGATCTGTTCCTGGGTGAAGCTCAGTACCTCCGACACTTCGTCGACGATCACGCCCATGGTTACGGTCAGGTCTTCCTGGGCGACTTGCACGACGATCACGCAGGTTTTTTCCGTGTTCTCGATGACCGGCATCTTGAACTTCGAGCGCAAGTCGACCACGGGGATCACGCGCCCGCGCAGATTGATCACGCCGCGCACGTACGACGGCGTTCGCGGCACACGCGTGACCTCCATGATGCCGATGATCTCTTGCACCTTGAGAATCTCGACTCCGTACTCCTCGCGGCCGAGCACAAACGACAGGTACTTGCCGGGCTTCGCCATGGTCGCTTTCAACGTATCGGTGGACATCTCGCCAACCTCCGCAGTTTGTCATGGCGCCTCGCTGTCGCCAGGCACCGGGTCTACCGAGCTCAGGCCTCGGCGGTCGTCATCGGCAGCTCTTCCGTGTGCCGCAACACAGTGGACGCGTTCTGCGCGGCGCGAATCAGGCCCGCCACGTCCAGAATCAAAGCCACGTTGCCGTTGGACATGATCGCGCCGCCGGCCACGCCCTCGGTGTTCTGCATCGCCTCGCCCAAACTCTTGATGACGATGGATTGCTGGCCGAGGAGATCGTCGGCCAGAAGCCCGATCTTGCTGCCTTCGTCCTCGACCACGACGACCACCGCATCGGTTGGATCGGCCTTCGCCGTGGACACGTTGAACAGGCGGCCCAGGCGATACAGCGGCAGGTATTCCTCTTCGAACGCCAGCATCTCGCCCCGATCGAAGACCAAGGAGATATCCGAAGCCGTCGGCCGCACCAGGCGCACCACCGAGAGCGTGGGCACGATGTAGTGCTCCGTCCCGCAACGGATGACCATGCCTTCGATGATCGCCAGGGTCAGCGGCAGCTTGATGCTGAACGTCGACCCGCGGCCGGGCTCGGAATGGATTTCGCAGGTGCCGCGCAGTTCCTCGATGTTGCGGCGCACCACGTCCATGCCGACGCCGCGTCCGGAAATGTCGGTGACCTTCGCCGCAGTCGAGAAACCCGGCTCGAAGATCAGGTTGTGGATATCGCGGTCCGTCAGCACGTCGCCCTCGCGAACCAGACCGCGCTCGATCGCCTTGGCCAGGATCTTGTCCCGCGGCAGTCCGCGTCCGTCGTCCTGGATCTCGATGCAGATATTGCCGCCCTTGTGGAAAGCGCGGAGCTCGACGCGGCCGATCTCCGGCTTGCCGGCGGCGCGCCGCTCGGCGGCGTTGGCTTCCAGACCGTGATCGATCGCGTTACGCACCATGTGCACCAAGGGGTCGCCGATCTTATCGACCACGTTCTTGTCCAGTTCGGTGTCCTCGCCGGCCATCACGAACTCGATCTGGCGGTTGGTCTTCTTGGCGAGATCGCGCGCCAACCGAGCCATCTTTTGGAAGACCGGCCGCACCGGCATCATGCGCAGCGACATGCCGATCTCCTGCAGCTCGCGGGAAATCTTGTCGAGGTGGTCGAGATCGCGCGCCAGCTTGACTGTCATCTGAGACCGGACTTCCGGACTCTGGCTGACCATGGATTCGGCGATCACCAGTTCGCCGATCGTGTTGATCAGGCGGTCCAGGCGCTCGGCGTCGACGCGCATGGCCTCCTTCACTTTGACGCCCGCGGCCTTGCCGCCGCCGCGCGACGGCGCGCCCGCGGCGGGCCCCCCGGCCTCCTCGCTCTCGGGATCGGACACCGGTGCCGTCGCCGCCGGCTGAGCCGCGACCCGAGCCGGCACCGCCGCCGGGTGAGCCGAGGACGCCGCATCGCCGTCACTGCGCCGTTTGAAGTTGGATAGCGGCACGAAACCTGTCTTGCCGGCCAGCGTCGCGGACGACGCGGGCGCGGGTGTTTCCGGTTCCGGCTCGCGGGCCGCCGGAGCGGGTTGTCGGAGCTGGGCAGGCGCCGGTGAAACCGCGGCTTGCGGCGCGGCGGCCGTCCGCAGCAGCGGCGTTGCGGGCAGGGGCTGACCGCTGGTCACGGCATGCAAGCGCGCCAACAAACCGACGAGCTGCGGCTCGAGCTGGGGGTAACCTGACCCGGCCAACGCCGTCATCACGCCTTCGACGAGGCGCTTCATCATGTCCACGGATTCGAAGACCAGATCCATGACCTGGCCGCGCAGGTCCAGCTCACCGCGGCGCACGTTGTCCAATAGGTTCTCGGCGCGATGGGCGAGTTGCTGGATGTGATCCAGCTCGGCGAAACCTGCCAACCCTTTGATCGTGTGAAAGGCGCGGAACACGGCGTTGAGCGCCTCGGTCTCCCCAGGATCGGACTCGAGCGTCAGCAAGTGGGCTTCGGACGCGTCGAGGTGTTCGCGCGATTCGCCGATGAAGTCCTGTAACAACCCCACGTCTCCATCCAAAACGTACTTGCTGCTGTAGTCGGGCAGCTCGCCGGCGACGCCGCCGCCGGCGCCGGCTTCGATGTCAACCTCGACGCCGTCGTTATCATCCGTGCCGCCAGATGCGTCTGCGTCAGCAGCCTCCGCGACATCGTCGACGACGTCTTCAGTGGCGCGTTCTGCGGCGGCATCCGGCGCCTGAACCGGCGGGGCGGCCGGAACAGCCGGCGCGGGCGGGCTCGCCAAGAGCGCCAGGATCGAAGCCGCGTCCGCCGGCAACGGGCCGCGATCCATCAGGTACGCAAAGCAGGTTTGCAGCCAGTCCGTGACCGCGAGCAGCCGGTCGACGCATTGCGACGTCGGTTCGGCCTGCATCATGTCCTCGGTGGCGTGGCAAATGGTCGCCAGGTCGGTGAGACCGAGCAATCCGGATTCGCCTTTGAGCGTGTGGAACCAGCGTCGCAGAGCCTCGATCGGCGCGGCATCCTGTTGCTGCTCGCAGGACAGAACGAGCTTCTCCATGTCCCCGATCGAATCGGACTGCCGGCTCAAGAACTCGGCGATGATCTGGTCATCGACCAACGGCGACAGGGTCAGCCCCGCCGGGCGCGACGGCGGCACGGCAGCGGTCTCATCCGAAGCAACAGCATGATCCGCGGTCACGGCCTCCGCCATCGGCGCCATCGCGCCGAACGGCGCGCCGAGCTGCAGATCGACGCACAGATCGGCCGGGGTCTCCTGATCGAGCATCTCCTGGAGCACTTCGAGCGCCTGGTTCACGGTCGCGATGACCACGGCCGGGACATCGCCCTGGTCCGGGTTCGCAGACGCGATGGTCGCGGCGTTCTCGGTCAGGGCTGCGGCCTCGACGAATCCGGATTCGCGGAGATACCCGGTCAACTCCAGGAGTTGCTCGCCGACCTTGACCATAGCCGCCCGATCCGACGGATCGAGGATCACCATCGCCTGGGCAATTTCTTCCACCTGGGCCTGCACATCCGTGATCGTCATGCGCTACCTCTGGTTCGGTCTAGCGGTCTCGCGGCCGCATTTACGGGTCCTCTGCGGCAATTTGGGCCCCGGGCCAACGCGCGGTCGCAGTCCGGGTCACGTGGTCGAGACGGCAAATGGCGTGCCATTTAGAATGACTGGCAACAAGGCGCAGCCGCAGGTGCGCCCAACCGACGGCGGCAGTCGCCGCGGGCTGGGATAAAATCACGATTGTATGAGGGGAATATCAGCGGTCGAGAATCCGTCGCGCCTCGGACCAGCGCCGGCGCCACCAGGGATCGTCGAGCGAGTCGGTCCGCACCGGCTGGCCGGCCCGCGGGGCATGGACGAACTCGCCGCCGCCGATGTAGATCCCAACATGCGACGGGCGGCTGCCCTGCAGCTTGAAGAACACGAGATCGCCCGGGCGCAAGCGATCGGGCGAGATGCTGACGCCGGTATGCTGCTGTTCGGCTACCCTACGCGGCAGTTCTACACCCACGCGGCGATAGCTCCATTGCGTCAGTCCGCTGCAGTCGAATCCCACGTGCGGCTGGTTGCCGCCCCAGCGATAGGGCCGGCCGAGCTGCGCCTGCGCCGCCTCAGCCACTGATAGGCTGCGTTCGACCGCGGTCGGCGCGCCGGCCGCGGGCGCGGCGGCCGGCGGGGTGGCGGCCGATCCAGGGGCCGTTGGCGCCGTTACCCCCGGAGGCGGCGTTGGCGGCCGCATCGGGACGCTCGCCGACCTCGGCGCGTCCGTCGCGGCCGGCTGGCGCAGGACTCGCTTGGGCGCGCAACCGCCGAGCTGCCAGGTCAACAGCAGCGCGGCGGCCAGGGCGACGCTTGGCATGAAGCGTTGCGGCGTCATGGTCTCCTTCGCGAGGCCGGCCCGTTGGCCATTTTGCGCTTGGTCCTGGCCTCCATGCAAGTCCAATGCTACCGTTGCGGCATGAGCGAAAACAATCTCGACCTGACCATCGAAAAACTGGTGACCGGCGGGCGTGGCCTGGCCCGCCACGAGGGCCAAGCCGTATTCGTCGCGGGTACGGCGCCCGGCGATCGCGTGCGCGTGCGGCCATCCCAACACCGCCGCGGCTATCAGGAAGCCGAATTGGTCGAGTTGCTCGAACCCGGACCCGGCCGCCAGGCCCCCCCTTGCCCGCATTACGACCGTTGCGGCGGTTGCGATCTGCAGCACCTGACCGACGACGCTCAGCGCCAAGCGTGCCGCGAGATTCTGCTCGACTGTTTTCGCCGTCTGGGCGGCATCGATATCGCCGACCTCATCGAACCGGACCTGACCACGCCCGCGTTGGGCTATCGCAACCGTCTACGCCTCGTCGCCAACGCCATCGGCCACTATGGACTCGTCGAACGCGGCCGCCACGAGGTCGTCCCCCTGGCGACCTGCCCGATCATGGCCGAGCCGTTCGCGGCCACCATCCTGCCCTGGCTGCGGCAGTTGCCCCCCATGGAACAGGTCGTGGTGCGCTTGGACGGCCGTGGCGGCTGGCTGCTCTCGCTGTACGGCCATGCCAGCCGCCAGCGTGTGCTGCGCCAGATCCTGGCCGGGGCGAACGGACAAGAACCTCCCGCCCCGGGTCTGCAGGGAATTCTGCTGAATAACCGTCCCCAGTGGGGGCGTACGTACTTGGTGATGCACGTGGCGGACGGCAAGTACCGCGTCTCCCATCAGAGCTTCTTCCAGAGCAACCTCGACGCGGCGGCGCAGATCGTCGCGACCGTCCGCTCTTGGCTCGCGTCCGACCACCCGGCGACAACGGATCTGGCCGACCTCTACTGCGGCGTCGGGTTCTTCACCGTCGCCCTGGCCGACCGCTTCGCCCGCATCCTGGCCGCCGATACCGACGCGTCGGCGCTGCAGGACGCCCGTGAGAACATTCGCCGGCGCTCGCCGGACCTCGCCGAGCGGACGCTCTTGCGCCAAGGCGACGTCCATGCGGTGCTGGCCGACCCGGAGAACGCAGCCGCCGTCGACTGGCCGGAAGCCTGCGCGGTGGTCGATCCACCGCGCGCCGGGCTGGGCAAACCCGCCCTGGCCGCCCTGGCGACGTTGCGCCCACAGACGGTGGTCTACCTGAGCTGCGATCCGGCGACCCTGGCGCGCGACTGCGCCGCCCTTGGCGCGGCCGGCTATCGCATCCGGCGGGTGCGTCCCGTCACCATGTTTCCGCAAACCTCGCACTTGGAAACCCTGGTCCTTTTGGCCAGGACTTGACAGCGCGATCGACTCATGGCCAGTAAACGAACCTTGCCGGCGGCGACCGGCCCGACCGACGCGACGACGGACGCCTCGGCTGCGATCGTGACCGAACTCGACCGGATCGTCGTCATCCTGAGCCACACCACCGAACCGGCCAACATCGGCGCCGCCTGTCGCGCCCTGAAGACCATGGGGTTGAGCCGACTGCGTTTGATCAACCCCGTCGATCCCCGCGGCGACGCGGCGCAGGCTCTGGCCCACGGTGCCCAGGACGTGCTTGACCGCGCCGTCGTGGTCGGCTCGCTCGCCGAGGCCGTGGCCGACTGCGTGGTCGTCTGCGGCACGACGGCGCGCCGCCGCCAGCTCCGCAAGAGCGCGCTCATGCCGCCGCATCATCTGGCCCGCCACGTCGTTGAACACGCCCGCGAGGGGATGGTCGCGATCCTGTTCGGGACCGAGCGCACCGGCCTGACCAACGACGAGATCGACATTTGCCGGTACCTGTCCATGGCGCCGACCGACGCGTCGCAACCGTCGTTGAACCTCGCCCACGCCGTGATGCTGTTTGCGTGGGAGGTGCGCAAGGCCTGGCTCGCCGGGCAAGGCAGGGAGGACTGGGTCGGGACCGGCGCGGGCGCCGGCGCGCCGCCGCCGCGGCCGGAGATGTCGGTGCGCCACCCGAATCGCGAAACACGACTGCCGACCCAGCACGAGGTCGACACGATGTACGCGCACCTGGGCTACGCCATGACCGCCATCGGTTACAATGACTTCGAACGCCGCAAATTCTTGCGCTACCTGCGCCAGTTGCACGGCCGCGCCGGCATGGTGAACTGGGAGTTACAGATCTTTCACCTGCTCGCGCGGCGGATTCTGGAACTTGCCGGGCAACCGAAGTTTAAAGGTCTCGATTGAGACGATCGTACAGCGTCTGGACCGAACAACCGGCGAACCGATTCCCATGACCACGCCAGCCCCCTGCCCTGGCACCGCGACGCGCCGTCGCCGCGTAAGCCCCCACTCGATCGGCCGCGCCAATGGCCGCGCCACCGCGCGCGCCGGGCTCGTCTGGTTGCTCGGCGCCGTCGTTCTGGCCGCCGGCGGGTGCGAGACCAGGACGCCGGATGCCGGCCCGCACGGCACGCATGACGGCGCGACCGTCGCCGCGCTCGCCGACGTAAGCGACCACGATGGCT
>Ga0334885_1003988_pt1 | contig 13159 bp, 9 predicted proteins | sample GraSluR1_MG_8_FD_207233 | JGI IMG/M metagenome (GOLD analysis project Ga0334885, IMG submission 207233) | Sludge microbial communities from methane-producing bioreactor in Wageningen University, Netherlands - Granular Sludge_31_05-R1 | ecosystem: Engineered > Bioreactor > Anaerobic > Unclassified...
ACCGCATTGCTCGCTGCCGAGATATAAAGCACTACGATCACCGCAAACATCCACTTGGCCAAAGGTATGCCCTTATTGTAAAAAGGCAGCCAGAACCGCAACGCATCCGGAATGTTAGCCATGTCCGAATAAAGAAAAATAGCAATCAGGCTTGTGCAGCCAAACTGCAGGATCAGCTTCTCCCACGCCCGCAGCCCATCGCGGCTGCGCTGATGGCTCTTGGCCGTCAGCTTCAGCCAGTCATCGGTGCCCCCGATTGCACCGAACCATATTAAGATCACCAGCGCCTTGTGAATAAATGGATTATTCATCCGCGCCCAAAGGACCGTCCCCACGACAACCGCCAAAAGAATGATCACACCGCCCATCGTCGGGGTGTTCGCCCGCTCGCGCATCAGCTCATTCAGCGCGGCATGATGAAACTCCGGCCTGTCGCCTATCTTCATACGCAGGAGCGACCGAATGATGCGCGGCGCAGTAAAAAACGCGATCGCCAATCCCGTCAGCGCCGCCATGATACACCGGAACAACAGGTTCTGAAACCCATAGAACCCGATGCTGCTGTCCGGAAAAACCTCTCGCAGAAAATCAAGTAAATGGTATATCACCGTCCCTGCCTTCTCTCGAAACCGCGCACTAAGCTGTCCGCAAACTTGCCTCGCATCTGCGAATCAGGAAAACGCCTCAGTCAACGCTCGCACCGCCCTCTCAAGGCCGGCACTCCGCGATCCCTTCACAAGAATTATATCGCCGTCTTGCACAATATCCACAAGTTTGTCACACAGGACGTCCGTGTCACTGAAGACCGAACACTCCAGCCCCCTGCTCGCCGCTCCTCGTGCCGCCCCGGCGGTCGTCGCCGCAAACGGACCCGCTGCTAAAAGAACGCCAATGCCCGCTTTCGCCACTCGCTGCCCAAGCTCGGCGTGGAGCGCCTCGCTCTGCGCGCCTAATTCCCCCATGTGCCCACAGACAAAAACCGTCCGTCCGGGCGCACTATTGCTGATGCGCATCAGGGTATCAATAGCATTGGCCATGGATGCCGGATTTGCATTGTAACAGTCGTTAATGAGTGTGATACTTCCGATCCGCTGTATGTCCAGACGCATCCGGGCCGGGGTAAGCGCAGCCGCCGCTTCCGCAAAATCCTCCAACGAAAGCCCTGCGCATTTGCACACTGCCCAGGCGGCCAGTACGTTCTCCAGATTCGCCCTGCCCGCCAACGGAACATTGATCATTCGTCCTTCTATCCGCAGCGATCCTGAAGCCCCATGACAGACAAAGCATTCCCCCGTGATATCGCAGCCCGCCGACTGCCCGAACGCAGTATACGCAACGCCGATCTCGTCACAGTGCCGCCGCAACGCATCGAAGTCCCCGTTGATCAGCAGCGTGCCCCCTGGCACAAGTCCCTGACGTATCGATGCCTTTTCCCGCACAATGTTCTCCATCGACCCGAACCCCGCCAAATGCGCCGGATGCACATTTGTTACAGCGGCAATGTCCGGCCGAGCGATCCCCGTCAGGTAGGCAATCTCGCCGGGTGCGTTCGATCCCAACTCCATGACCAGAAATTCATGCTCTGCCTCGGTCGACAAAACTGTCAGCGGCATGCCGATGTGGTTGTTATAGCTCATGGGCGATTCGTTACACTTGAACCGCTGCCCCAATGCATGACTCACTATCCGCCGCGTTGTCGTCTTACCTGCCGAGCCGGTGATCGCGATCACTCCGGCGTCCATCCGTCCGCGATACCACCGCGCAAGATCACCGAGTGCCGCTATGCTGTCGTCCACAACCAGGACGGGAGCTGCGCAGCCGTCGATCTGACGTTCTGTTATCAAACAACGCGCACCCTTGTCTGCAGCTTGCCTGGCAAAATCATGCCCATCGAACCGCTCACCCCGGATCGCTACGAAGCAATCCCCCTCCTGCACGTGCCGCGAATCGGTGCTCACCCCCGTTACCCGTAACTGCGGCGATGCCCCCACAATTTCGTGAACAACCCGAGAACGCAAAACCTCTGTAAGATGCTTTGTCTCGATAGCCTTCATTTCACATCACACATCTATTCACACCAAGGCACCACAGACCGCAATGCACCGCTCAACCGGCCCCCAGGAACTCAGCGGCCACCTTTCGATCATCAAACTCGGTTCTCTCCGTTCCGATGATCTGATAATCCTCGTGCCCCTTGCCGGCCAGCAGCACGATATCCCCCTTACGCGCCCAGGCAATTGCCCGCTGCACCGCAGTCCGCCGGTCCGGCTCTATCACAATCCGGTCGGCATTGGGGTTCCCAAACCCCTCCACAATATCTCGTATGATCGCCTCGGGGTCCTCCGTCCGCGGGTTGTCGCTCGTTACGATCACCACGTCCGCCATCTCCTCGGCCACCCTCGCCATTCGCGGCCGCTTCGTCCTGTCACGGTCGCCGCCGCAGCCGAACACGCAGATCAAACGCTTCTTCTTAAGCGGCGAAAGCGTACTCAGTACGTTCCGCAGGGCATCGTCGGTATGTGCATAATCGACCAGGACAGCGAAGTCCTGTCCGCAGTCCACGGCTTCCAGTCGCCCGGGCACCGCCTCAAGAGCCGACAATCCCTTTGCGATTGTCGTCAAATCGAATCCTGCCGCCAAACACAGCCCCGTCGCGGCAAGATGATTGCTTACATTGTGCCGCCCGATCAGACGAGTCTGCACCAGCTCCCTGCGCCCCCCGAAAGAAACCGCGAAAAGGGTTCGCGCTGCGTCCATGTTGTGAACACGCGCAGAAATGTCCGTCTCGGTATCGATTCCATACCAGAGAACACGATTCAGAACATGGTGCGCAATCTCGTTCGCAGCAGGTGACTCGGCGTTCAACACCGCCGTTGCGTGAACCGGCAGCCCCGTGAACAGCCGCATCTTAGCCGCCAGGTATTCCTCCGCGGTGCTGTGATAGTCCAGGTGATCCCCAGTCAGGTTGGTAAATGCCGCCGCCGTAAACGGCACCCCCGCAAGACGATTCTGACTCAGAGCATGACTGCTTGCTTCGATCATCATGTACTCAGCGCCATCGTCGACCATTTTCCTTGCAAGGCGTGCCACCTGCACGGCGTCCGGCGTTGTCAGCGACGCGTGTGAACTCTCTTGCCCGGTATCGTATACTATCGTCCCGATCAGGCCGCACTTGCGCCCCGCCGCCTGCACGACAGATCGAACAAGCCAGCTAACCGTTGTCTTGCCGTTGGTCCCCGTGACGGCAAGATTTGTCAGCGTTGCCGACGGGTTGCCCAGGTGCTGCTGTGCAAGAACACCCAGCGCCTCGGCCGTATCGGCGACAACAACCGTTGATTCCGTCGGCGATGAGCAGTCCTTCTGGCACACGATGTAGGCCGCCCCGTTGGCAAGCGCTCGACCAATGTAATCATGTCCGTCAACGTGAGTCCCCGAAACCGCCACGAACACGTCTCCAGGACCAACAACTCGGGAATCCGCGCAGACGGAACCCTTAAACGCCGCCGACCCGACCAATGCCATAAGTTCAGTAAATGTCATATAATTGCACTAAAAAGATAACCATCGCCTCGATCTCATCTGCAAAGGCGACCGCGCAGCCGCCTCACCGACGAAACAACATACACAGATTTGGCCAAAAACTCGTTTTTGAGGTCCGGGGGTCGTTCGCAGGCCAACACAACCCCTATCTTAACCATATCCTATGTCGGCGACAATACCCCGCCCGATGCAGTAATTCACAACACATCGACTGACGTGAGAAGCAAGGATAATCGAATTAACTTGGCAAAACCGCGGTCTTGCAGTAGAATTTACATAGCAATCAGGGAAAGGAGACAGAAATGGGGAGATTAAAGCGCGCACACAATCGTCTAATCAGAAAGCATATCAAGGAGCAAGCACACAGGAACGTCCGACGAATTGCAATTCAGACAGGGACCGCCGCCATGTTTGTTTTTTCTGGCGGCATTCCGCTCCAGCAAAAGGCCCTGGCCGCCGGCGATTCCGACCCGCATCACCTGTGCGTGTCGCCCGATAGAGATGGCGACCTGCTTGCCGACTGGGAGGAACGAGTACTCGGCTATGACCCCGCCAATCCGGATGAAGATAGAAACGGTATATCCGATGGAGTCGGATTGGCCGCGCGGTGTGCCGAAGTGATTCGATCCATTCCTGTGCTCAAGCCGGGCGATCCCGTACCGGAAGGCCTTCATGCAACCGAACTCCTGGCGTTCGGTCTTGAGCAATGTGACGTCTGCGGCGAATCCTTCAACATGGGAGCGCTCATCATTCACACTCCTGACGTCGAAATAGCACTTCCCTTTATCGCCGTGCATTTTCTGGAACACGGATCGTTCAGCCATTCCGGCACCGTCCACAAGGACCGTATCAATGTCCCGGAACTTGTTCGAATCCTCGGTGTCCAGGTGCCAAACCCCGGCAATCATCAGGTGACTGTCCCAAATGACGCCGACAACGATCAACTGTCCGACGAAGAGGAGTACTCTCTTGGCTATAGTCCTTTCGACAACGACCAGAATCGCAACCTAACAGCCGACGGCGCCGACCTGTCCAGATGCATAGCGGCACGAGTTAACGAGTTGATTGCCTCCGCCCCGACGCCTGGTTACGAAATCTTCCGCCATGAGCTCGACGGGCTCGAGCAATGCCATATTTGCGGCCGACATATCCACATGGGTGGAACAAATATCGTCAACACGCGCCTCGGGCTGAAATATCCGAACGGCGAGGGTGGTTTTCTGCCCGATCTTGCGCTTCACGCAATGGAACATGGAGCGTTTGACTATTTCGGAACCCAGCACATCGGTCGAGTCGACACAAACCTGCTGGCCAACGTGCTCGAGATTCGCCTCCCCCACATGCCAGATAGACACGAACTGCCGCTGAAAAACAACGATACTGACCGCGACGGATTAAGCGATTCTGAGGAGATTGCCGCACGTCTGAACATGAACGATCCCGACCAGAATCAAAACCTGATCCCCGACGGCGTTGATCTCGCCATGCAATGCAAGAGAGTTCTGGACTCCCTGCCCGTCTACGAAACTCCACAGCCAGGCCTGGACAGGCCGTACAAGATAAACTGCTTCATGAGAGGCCTCGAACAATGCGAGATATGCGGCCAGAATGTTAACATGGGCTATTGGGAGGTGCATAACCCCCGTTTGAACCTCTCATTGAACATACCGGACATCGTCGTTCACTACCTGCAGCATGGTTCTTTTGAGTACAGCGGCAGCGTTCACGGCCGTGGAAGAATCGACGTCGTCACCTTGCTCAGGATCCTGAACATCCCCACAGAATGTGGCGACCTCGGCACGATATATCGTCCCGCCGATCTCAACAAGGATTGCGTGGTCAATCTGCAAGACCTCGCTGAAATGGCATGGCAGTGGCTTGCCGACACCCATCCTTAGAATGCCGAACTGCCATGCTGACGGAGCGCAAGCATTGAACTGCGAAGAAACTGTACGCATATATGATGGCCTCAGCATACCACTGGGTACATTGCGGTTTTTGAAGCAGGCGGATTGCCAGTTGGCGTTTCTGGCAATACTTACCATCTCCGGAATCAAGCCGGCAAGCTCTCGACGCCACGTTGATTGACTGCCTCCGCAGGCTCGGGCTGCACGTGTCGCAGGTCCGCCGCACAGTTGCAAACGGCGCACAGGTCACGGAGACGCTTTTCAGCAAATCACACGCCTATGTCGAGGTCTATGTCAGCAGGTGGGACGGCATGCCTCTCGACAAAGCCCCGGAAACCGTGCAGCTCGAAGGATTTCTGTTCGGTTATCCGCCATGCTGCGTTGAAGAGTACATCACAAACCCTTACACCCCCAATGATATCGATCCCGCCCAACAGGCACGGCTCTTTCATTGGGCATGTAAGGGTTGCCGAATAACACCCCTCCTGCTGCCTGTCTATGGGCGTCTTGAGTTGATCCTTGAGTCTCTGTGAGCAGAAAGGGTGAATCCTAAATCTGACGACTTGCCCCCCGACCGCCGCTTATCACCGGAAGGGGAAAGACAGATAAACTTAAAGGGTCTGATTATCTCAAGATGAACGCCGTATATGTCGATTTAATCACTTGCCGGCCTGCCAGAGTGTGGACAGACCGGGCCCGGACCTGACAGCAGCCTGGAAAAGAGGCCGGCAAGCCAATGAAAGAGCCAGAAGTCCTTACTGGACAGGACCTTACAGACGCAATACGCGACTTCATTGATAAGAAGACCGCAGGCGTCATGACACATCTTACGTCCGGAAAATGGCACGTCTGCGACGTTATATTTCTGGCCGTCACACCCAGCGCCGTGCAGATCGAAATCCAGCCCAACGAAAAGAAAATGCCTGTTGATATACAGATCAACCAACCGGTTGGTATGTCTGTCCAGCAGGAATTCACTAAGCACATCTTCGAGAGCATCGTCATAGGGCTCGAATCGGTACCCCACGGCACATGCAAAGGCAAAGTCCTGCTTGAGCTGCCCGACAAGATTGAATGTGTCCATCGCCGGGCATTTTCTCGGGTTGCCGCACCCGGTAATCTCAAGGTCCAGGTCCTCTTCTGGCATCGCGGCTATCTGGATAGCGCCACCGAGGCGCCGCTTGATAATTACTGGCAGGGTCGCCTGCTTGACCTGTCGGCCGGTGGTATGCAGATTGCCATCAGCGCCGACCAAGGCGCAAATTTTCGGCCCAGTCAGCTTGTCGGCCTGCAGTTCACCCCATTGCCTCACCAGAAGCCGGTCCTTCTTGAGGCGCAGGTCAAGCATCTTGCGGCCAATGCCGGACCCGAACAAGTCCATATTGGGGTGGAGTTTATTGGACTCGAAGCAAGCAGCGAGGGCCGGGAAAAACTCCGACGGCTTATCGAGATCGTACAGGAGTATGAAAAGCTCAACGACGGCGGCGATGTTGCAGCCAACGATTGACGCGAAGCTTGCCGGTTGACTGTACTCCGGAGTCGAGCTACAATTCTCCGCCTGTCTCAAAGACCGGTCCAGCGTTTTCCAGCCGATCTATAGTAATAAGGTATTAATAAGGTGTTGGTACATGCATGCGCTTATTGCAATGGCACTGGCTCTTGGCCTGCTTGTAGTGTTGCTTCACCGGCGCGTCCGCGTGGGCCGGGCGATGCTGTGCTCGGCGATCACGCTGGCGGTGCTGCTGCGAGTTGGGCCGCGCGCCATGCTCGCAGCCCTCGTCCTGGAGTTCCGCGATCCTTCTGTCGGCCTCACGCAAACGACGCCTTATCTGTTTGTATCGCTTACCGCCCTGCTGCTCGGTGTCAATGTGCTCGGCGCCATCATGCAGTCAACGGGTATATCGCAGCGCCTGATTGTCGCCATGTACGGCCTGTTCCGAAGCCGCCGCGCAGCACTGGCAGGCCTGCCCCTGCTCATGGGCATGCTGCCGACGCCCGGCGGCATAATGCTCTCGGCGCCGATGGTTCGAGACCTCGGCGACAGTATCGGCCTTGAGCGCAGCCGTCTGGCCGCAATCAATTTCTACTTTCGCCACCAGTGGGAGCCGGTATGGCCGCTCTTCCCTGCGATACCGCTCGTGCAGGGCATACTCGGGGTCTCTGCGTTTGCGATCATTCGCTACAACCTCATCATTGCACTGGTCGGAATAGTCGCCGGCATCGTATTTCTCCTACTGCGGGACATGCCTGCCAGGGCTGAAAACGCCCTTCCCGTCGGTCGCCGCATACACCACCACGTCGGCGATTTGCTTGGCGCCTTCTGGCCGATCGCGCTTACAGCCACAATCTATGCGTTATTCGATGTCCCCCCCGCCGGCGGTATCGCAATATCAATAGTGGTGCTTCTGGTCCTGCACAGGGTGCCGCGTCAGAAATGGGGCACGCTTTTTAAGGCAGCCAACGAGCCTGAAATGGTCTTGCTCGTATTCTCAGCACTATTCTTCAAGCTGAATCTCCAGGCCGCCGACGCCATAAGCGAGGTGGTGGTCTTCTTTCAGGAGGTCAACATGCCGCCCCCGTTGATCATCTTCCTGCTGCCCTTCATCGTCGGCTTCCTGTCCGGCGTAACGATGCCGAGCGTCGCAATGACCTTTCCATTCCTGGCTGCGTTCATCGGCACGGGAGCGGATGCGAAAATGCCGTTGGAGACATTGGCGTTTTCAGGCCTGCTGTTTGGGCTGCTGCTTACCCCTGTGCACTTGTGCCTGCCGTTGTCGGCCGGCTACTTTCAGATACCGCTGCCACGAATCATATCTCGACTGCTCGCCCCTTCCGCATTTACAGTGCTGATTGTGGCAATTTCAGTCTATATCCTGCTTCGATAAGGATGTGCGTCAGTTGTTCATACGGCTCATGGCCGGTAGTCGCGACCTGCCGGATGCTCGGCGAGGAATTCCGTGAGCAGCTTCACACATGCATCCAGGTCCTTGAGCGAAAGCAGCTCCACTGGTGTATGCATGTAGCGCAGCGGAATGCTGATCAAAGCCGTCGCCGCGCCGCCTCGCGATAGCTGCATGGCATTGGCATCTGTTCCCGTTCCGCGCGGGCTGGCTGTAACCTGGCATGGAATGCCCAGTCGTTTGGCGGTCTTGGCAAGTTCCCTCTCCAGCACAGGGTTGACGTTGGCGCCTCGATGCAGGTTGGGCCCGCCGCCGAGCTTGACCTCGCCCATCTTTTTCGGGTCGGTTTCCGGATGGTCGCTTGCAAAACCGACGTCGATGGCAATCCCCGCGTCCGGATGCACGCGGTACGCCGACGTGATCGCGCCGCGCAGCCCGATCTCTTCCTGGACGGTGGCGACACCGATGACGCTTATCTTTAGTGCGCGTCGCGAAAGTGCACGCATCACTTCGGCAACGATAAAGGCCCCGGCCTTATCATCCATGGCACGCGAAGCTATCTTGTCGCCGTAGAGCCTGCGGCAAGCGACGTCGATCACGATCGGATCGCCGACGGCGACGTGCTTCTGTGCGTCTTTGCGCGAGTCGACCCCGATATCAACCCAGATATTCTCCATCTCGACGTTTTTCTTGCGCTCATCCGGCTTCATCTGGTGGATGGCTTTTCGCCCTATCACACCCAGGACCGGACCGTTGGCGCCCATCACCTTGACACGCTGGCCGATCAGCAGGGCCGGATCCATGCCGCCGATCTGATCGGTATAGATATAGCCCTTGTCGTCGATGTGCGTGATCATCAGGCCGATCTCGTCGATGTGCCCGCTGATCATGAACTTGAACTTCGCCTTGGGGTTGATAACCGCGATGGTGTTGCCGTGCACGTCGGCGATGAGTTCGTCGACCCGCCCTTCCAGCCGCTTGCGAAACACCTTGGCGGCAGGCTGCTCGAAGCCCGACGGGCTCGGCGCCTCCAGCAGCTCACAAAGAAATGCTTCCGAATTCTTGTTCACGTCGTCGTCCTTGTATCGTACGCCAATTAATCAGCACTACGGACAGCGTATCAGTATTGTTTCACCAGTTAGCCAGCGGTTCTACCGAAGCGGTCTTCACCTGGCCGTCTTTCCATACCGGCGAAAACAACACTGCGATCCGCACCTCTCCTGATACCTTCGGCATTTCGATAGTCAATCTTCGCACGCCCGCATTCTTTTTCTGGGGAGGTTCCTGCTCCGCCGAAGTGACACTGAAACCTGCGTTGGCTGGTGAAAGGATCCTTGCGATCAGCTTTTCGTCGCCGATCTGCAAGACTGCTGATCGTGGGTCCTCGATGTTGATTTGTGCGTCGGTCGTCATGCCCCACACTATGTCGCATGGCTTCTCGATCTTGAACTCATCCTGGACTATAACCGCACGGCGGCCTTCGATCATCGCCACGCCGCGACTTGACCGCTCGGCATGAGGCTTATACGCCTGCGTCAGGTCCACCAGCACAGACGGCGACTTTTCGCCAACCTTGATCTGTGTAAATTTCGACCTTGCCAACGGATCCTGCTGCTCGCCGTTGAGCATGCAGATGTTGTGGCTTTCGGAATTGAGACGGTAATAAGACCACCTCCTGCCCCCCCTGCCGCCGGACCAGTAGCCGGGCATGTTGTAGTCATCGCTGCCCAGATCGCGCGCCCAGCGCTCGCCTAATGCGTCCAATTCGAAATTACCGAGATCAAGATGCCCGTGGTTCACCTGGTTGTAGCCCGCCTTGACGCCGACAAACATCGCATCAGGATCATTCCATGCACTGCGAAACACCGTAACCTCCACGTCGCCGCCGAAGTAACGGTCGAGCTCTTTGGCAGGCACGTTGGCGGGGGCAGGAACATACCATATCAAGTGCTGCGGCGACGCGCCGTAGCGTGCAATCAATTCATGCTCGGCGGCGGCATACGCGGGATTGTCAAATGTTCGTGCAATCCAGAACATGCACGGCATCGGCCGGAGCCTGCTGCGCTCGCCTACGTCGGCATAATTCAAATACAGTCCCGTCGGTCCCGTCAGGTAGATCGGCGCGTAGCCTGCTTGCGACAAACCTTCGATCTTAGAAAGGCCAAAGTCTTTGCCTAAAGCCGTTTCCAACGCTGTTAAGCCGTATGCAGTGTAGTGCGTGGCGTAACTCCAGTAGCCCGGTCCTTCGCCCCACGCGCCGTCCGGCGCGTAGCTCTTCAACGCAAGCGGCAATGACTTCACTGCGCCTGGTATGATCGCTTCTGCGTACATCGGGTCGGTCTCTGCGATCGCAAGCGCGCCCGCGATCATGCCGCCGTTGCATACCTGGTTCCAGTTGTGTTCGCTCTTGACGAACCAGTGAGGCTTGTCGCTGTACGATTTGAGGCCAGGCTCCAAACCGTGTTTAATGAGCCCTGCTCGTACTTTTTCGCGTGTCTGGTCGTCCATGTAGTGGTAGAGCCAGTCGTAGCCTACGGCTACTGCGTGGGCCATTTCGGCGGTATCGAGGTAATGAGAGGGGTTCCAGTCCTTGAAATTGCAGGCGGCGAGTATGTTTTCGAGGGTTTTTTGGGCGTAGGCGGGGTTTTTGGTCCATCGGTATGCCAGTGCGAGTGCGTAGACACGGTTCATGGCGTCTCGGCTGACGGACAGGAGTCTTGGGCCGGTGAGTTTGTAGACGATTGGGGGGCGTGTTAAGTAGTCGTCGGCACGCTTTAGAGCGTCGGAAACGCACTTTTGGAGGGCTTTGTCGTGGGGGTGGGCTTGTTTTAGGGATTGGAGCTGGGGGTCGGTGAGCATAAGGCGGGGGTGGTTTGGGTTGAGAGTGGCGAGGGGTGTTTGAGTTTGAGCGAGTGCTTGTGCGGCGAGAATCAGCGATATTGCGCTAAAAACCGTGTTGAAACGCATGACGAACCCTTTCAAAAGCGGTAATTTTGCTGGTTTTGGCGTCCAGGATCGCTCAAAACGTGCGATTTTGTGCGTATTTTTCGCTTGGCGCGTGTGAGACGTTGCGCGTTTTTTCACTTTTTTTCATATTTATTCGGATTCGCGGGTGTTTATTTCGCATCCGCGTTTTTAATCGACGCAATTTACGCCCATTCGCTCGGTGAGGCGATCGAACTCGTCGAGGGAGTGGTATTCAATTATTATCCGGCCCTTATTGCCGCGATTGCGGGCAGCTATTTTCACTTTTGTGCCCAGTGCGGCCTTTAAGCGACGTTCAAGATCGACGATATTTGCGGGTTTCTCTTTTGGTTTGGTTTCGCGTGTGCCTTCGAGGCTTATTTTGACGAGCCTTTCGACCTCTCGGACGCTGAGCCGCCCTGCCAGTGCGCGGTGGGCGAGCTTCTTTCGGAGCTCGTCGGTGGGGAGTGCAAGGATGGCTCTGGCGTGACCCATTGCGAGGCGGCCCTCGATGAGCATCGTGCGGACCTCCTGGGGGAGGTCGAGGAGGCGGAGGTAGTTGGCGACGACGGAGCGGTCTTCGCCGAGGCGCTCGGCGGCGGCGGTCTGGGAGAGCGAGAAGGTGTGGATATAGTTCTGGTATGCCATCGCCCTTTCGATGGGATTGAGGTCCGTGCGGTGGATGTTTTCGACGAGTGCGAGCTCAAGCATTTCCTCGTCGGTGGCCTGTCTGACGACGGCGGGGACTTCTTCGAGGCCGTTGAGGCCAGCGGCGCGGAGGCGTCTTTCGCCTGCAATCAGCTCATAGCCGGCACCTTTTTTTCGGACGAGGATGGGCTGAAGAATGCCGTTGGCCTTAATGGAGGCGGCCAGATCGGCGAGGTCCTCGTCGCTCCAGTTCTGCCTGGGCTGGTACGGATTGGGCTTGATTTCGGAGGTGCGGATGGTCCGCAGGGACTCCTTCATTGTGGTGTCGGGGGGCAGCTCGACCGTCTGAGGAGGCGCGGCAGGTGAGGCGGGAGGATCGGCGACGACGCCGCCCATAGGGCCAAGGAGGGACTCAAGCCCCCTGCCGAGATGTCGGCGTTTAGATTTGTCTTCAGACGTCATGTTGACTCCTTCAATCGTTCTGGGCCGCGATGTCCCTACCGGGGGAGATGCGGCGAAACATGAAACTAAGTACCACATACCGGCGACCATTTCCAGAAAAAATCGGTGCGGCCGACAAGTGTTTCACGTGAAACAGGTCATTCTCCGAGCGGTGTGGGGCCGGAGGTGTTTCACGTGAAACAGTTGGGGCCACGGGCCAGGTCTGTTAGTTATCGGCACCAGGCGGTGTTTCACGTGAAACAGAGGGGCAGATGTGGTGGGGTTGGCCGCACCAGCCACTTGGATTTTTCTTGCTGTTGGGTTTGGCTGCATTGGGTGTCTTTAGGTGCAGGGAGGATTCTGGGGCGTGGGCCAGTGGCTGCCACCCATGCGGGTGGGGGGATGGGGTTGGCTGCACCAGCCACTTGGGTCTTTTCTTGCAGTTGGGTTTGGCTGTATTGGGTGCCCTTAGGGTGCAGGGAGGATTCTGCGGCGTGGGCCAGTGGCTGCCACCCATGCGGGTGGGGGGATGGGGTCGGCTGCACCAGCCACTTGGGTTTCTCTTGCTGTTGGGTTTGGCTGTATTGGGTGTCCTTAGGTGCAGGGAGGATTCTGGGGCGTGTGCCAGTGGCTGGCACCCATGCGGGTGGTGGGATGGGGTCGGCTGCACCAGCCACTTGGGTTTCTCTTGCTGTTGGGCTTGGCTGTATTGGGTGTCCTTAGGTGCAGGGAGGATTCTGGGGCGTGGGCCAGTGGCTG
>Ga0334885_1004004_pt1 | contig 13118 bp, 8 predicted proteins | sample GraSluR1_MG_8_FD_207233 | JGI IMG/M metagenome (GOLD analysis project Ga0334885, IMG submission 207233) | Sludge microbial communities from methane-producing bioreactor in Wageningen University, Netherlands - Granular Sludge_31_05-R1 | ecosystem: Engineered > Bioreactor > Anaerobic > Unclassified...
AAACACGGTAGGGAATACAATTTTTTTCAGGAAAGGTTGCTGTTATCTTCATGGACACGCTTCTTCAGGGATACGTCCGGTTCCGGGAGCGGGCAGACAGGAACGCCTACTGCGCCCTCTGTTCGGGCCAGGCTCCTCACACTCTCGTCATCACATGTTCCGACAGCAGGATCGTTCCGGAGGACATTTTCGATGCCCGGCCAGGGGAGCTTTTCGTTCTCAGGAACGTGGGAAACCTTGCCAGGACCGACGATCCTTCGGTAGCGGCCGCCCTCGATTACGCCCTTCTTCACCTGGGGGTAAAAAACGTGGTGGTGCTGGCCCATACTGACTGCGGAGCGGTCAAGGCCAGCCGTGAGCCGGAGCACCTGGACACGGAAGGACTCAGGCTCTGGCTTGGAGAGGAGCATTTCGACGGATCGGACGTGGAGCAGGCCTCCAGGGCGGCAGGTGTGAGGCAGCTCGACCGCATCAGGAAATATCCTCTCTTCAGAAAACTCGAGGGGGAAGGAAAGACCTCAGCCTCCCTGTGTTTCTTCGACATCGGGACCTGCGGCCTTGAAATCTACCTCAACGGCCAGTGGGTCGCCCCCGGAACGGTTTCGGCGATCTGCAAGTAGTTCGTTCATGCTGCCCATGCGGTAGCCGGCGAGATCCAGGGTAACCCAGTCAAATCCGAGGGCGGCGAGGGAGGCGGCAATCCCTGCCGCCCTCGCCGGTTCGGCGAGCAGGAAAAGGACCTCCGGCTCGGCTTCAATCCTGGCGATGGCGCCGTGATGGCGTACCCTGATCTGGGCATTGGGGGGGCAGAAGGACCGGACGATGTCCTCGGCCTGTTCGACCTGGCGTAGATTCTCCCCCGTGATGGGGGTACCGTAGGCGATCCTGCTCGCGAGGCATGCCGCCGCCGGCTTCTCCCAGGACGGAAGCCCCCATTCCCTGGAAAGCTCCCGTATGGCCGCCTTGGAAAAACCGGCCTCGAGCAGAGGGCTTCTCACCCTCTCGAGCTCCGCCACGGCCCTCATCCCGGGCCGGTAATCCTGCAGGTCGTCCGTATTCGATCCCTCGATAACCCAGAAAATGCCCTGCTCCTCCGCCCAGCGGCAAAGCAGCTCGAAACGGTATTTTTTGCAGTGGTAGCAACGTTCTCCGTCGTTCCGGACAAACCCGGGGCAGTCCAGTTCCGAGACGGGCAGAACCACGTGCCGTATGCCGAGACGGGCGGCGAATCGCTTGGCGTCTTCCAGCTCCCATGCCGGAAGGGTGGGCGAGGCGGCAGTGACGGCCACGGCATTGTTCCCCAGGGCCTGTACGGCGGCGGCGGCGAGGAGCGTGCTGTCCGCCCCTCCCGAAAAAGCGACGGCGGCCTTCCCCAGTTCCCGAAGAAGGGCCGTCAGGCGTTCCGTTCTCTGTTCTGCCGAAGTGTTCACTGTTTTCTCCTCCCGAATGTGACGCCCGACCTCAGCGAGGGGGCGGAGAGTCTCCCTTGTAGGGTTTCCACCTTTTCCCTATACTACACGAGAAAGGAATTCAATCCAATCAGCCCCGGAGGAAAAAATGAACATACGCCCTTCAACAGGCTTCTCATCCCCTTCGCCGTCCTTCGGCCCCCGGTCGGTGGTGGTCCTGATGAGCGGCGGGGTGGACAGCTCAGTCACGGCGTGGCTCCTGAAGAAAGAGGGCCGGCATGTGGCGGGGCTCACCATGAGAATACCCGGTCAGGACGGCCTGTCATCCGGCTCCTGCTGCGGAAGGGACGCCGCCGCGGTGGCCCTTTCCCTATCCATACCCCACTACGTGGCCGACCTTGAGGAGGAATTCCGGGAATCGGTCATCTCCCCCTTCGTGGAAAGCTATCTCGCGGGGGAAACCCCCAATCCCTGCGCCGACTGCAACGCCGTCCTGAAGTTCGGGCGCCTCTGGGATGCCCTGGAGGATGCCTTCGGTCCCGTCTCCCTCGCCACGGGGCATTACGCCAGGGTTCTCCGTTCGGGGAACGGATGTGCCCTTGCCAGGGGCGCGGATGCATCAAAAGACCAGAGCTACTTTCTCTACGGAATCAGGAGGGACCGGCTTCCGGACCTTTTTCTTCCCCTTGGGGACCGGAGCAAGGAAGAAGTCAGGGAACTCGCCCGGGAGGCGGGACTCGCCGTGGCGGAAAAAAAGGAAAGCATGGAGATCTGTTTCGCCGGCGAAGGGGACTACCGTCGACTCATAGAGAACCGTTCCTCCCGGCCCGGGCTTATCGTGGACGAGAGGGGCGCTCCCCTGGGTACCCACGGCGGGATATCCAACTTCACCGTGGGTCAGAGGAAAGGTCTGGGCATAGCTTCCAGGAAAGGGCTGTACGTGCTCAGGATCGACGGTGAAAAGGACCTGGTGGTGGTGGGTCCCAGGGAACGGGCATTCCGCAGGATGGTCAGGGCGGGGGAGACGAACGTCCTTCTTCCGGACCTGCTCGTTCCCGGCGCGGCCCTTTTCGGAAAGACCAGGTCACGGGGGGAGCCTCTGCCCCTCACCGTTCTGGAATGCGAAGGAGACGGGCTTCTTGTCCGGTTTGCGGAGCCTCATTTCGCACCGGCGCCCGGACAGAGACTCGTGGTGTACGATAAGGAAGGACGGGTGGCCGGAGGAGGCGTCATCCGCCGCCGGAAGGAGGAGGAAGAATGGACAGCGTGATTTCCCGGCGTCTCGCCGATCTTTACGAAACAGGACAAGCCGCGGTTCTTTGCATTGTGGTGGAGGAATCGGGCTCCACACCGAGAAGCACCGGTTCATCCATGATCGTCTTCCCCGGAGGGGAAATTGAAGGAACCGTGGGCGGAGGTGTCACGGAACACAGGGTGATAGAAAAGGCCCTGGAGCTCCTGAAAAAAGGGACCGGTTCCCTGGTGTACAGGGAAACCCTGTCCGCCACGGAGGCAGCTCTCGAAGGCGCGGCCTGCGGCGGTTCCATGGGGGTCTACCTCGAAGTGATCGGCAGACGGAGAGAGCTCGTTATCTTCGGCGGCGGCCACGTCGGAAAGGCCATCGCGAGGCTCGGCGACATGACGGGATTTGCCGTTACCGTATGGGATGAGCGTGAGGAGTTCGCAAATCCTGCACATATTCCCTGGGGGAAAACCCTGTGCTGTTCCCTGGAGGAACTTCCGGGAAAGATGCCCCGCTTTCACGGGGACACCTATGCAATCATCGTGACCAGGGGCCATGTCCTGGACGCCGACGTGGTGAAACTCCTTGAGGGCAGGGAAGCGGCCTACATGGGCATGATCGGGTCACAGAGGAAGATCGCCTTCGTTCGGGAGCGCCTTCTCGGCCAGGGGGTATCCCCGGAATTCCTGGACGGGATTTACCAGCCCGTGGGTCTTCCCATCGGTGCTGAGACCCCCGAGGAGATAGCAGTCTCCGTCCTGGCGGAAATCGTTGCTGTCGCAAGGGGAGGCGATGTGCAGGCCCTCCGGAACGCAGGAGCAATGAAAAACGGAAAAAATCACAGCAAATGAAAGAAAAAGCTGAAAAACGGGCCTTTATTCCTCTCCGGTGCGTTTGAGATGATGGAAGAAAAAGGTACAATATAAAGGTCAGCATTGGTTAGATTTTTTGGGAAAGCAGGTGGGGACATGGCCGTCTCGTACAAGGACTACTATGAAATACTCGGCGTCAGCAGGACGGCTTCCCAGGAGGAAATACGGAAGGCCTTCAGGAAGCTGGCGAAGGAATACCATCCCGATGTCAACAGGGAAGCCGGCTCCGGGGAAAAATACAGGGAAATCAATGAAGCCTACGAGGTCCTGAAGGATCCTGAAAAGCGGAAGAAATACGATACCCTCGGTGCGGACTGGAGCCAGGGGCAGGATTTCACTCCCCCCCCGGGATGGGGCGGCGGGGTTCACATGGATTTCGGCGGAGACGCAGGCGGCTTCAGTGATTTTTTCCGGACCATCTTCGGCGGCTTTTCCGGGGGAGCCCGCTCCGCTTCAATGGAGGACATGTTCTTCGGCGGCGGAACCGCCCGGGGCCGGGACCAGGAAATGGTCCTCGAGCTTTCTCTCGAGGAGCTGCTGAAGGGAGACACAAAGACGGTCTCCTTTGAAAGAACCGAACCAGGGCCGGACGGGAGACTGCGAAAAGGGAGAAAAACGGTGAACGTGAATCTCCCCGGGGGAGTGACGGACGGATCCAGAATCCGCCTGAAGGGGCAGGGAAGCGGCGGCGGGGATCTCTTTCTCGTTCTGAGGATAGCCCCTCATCCCCGGTTCGCCGTGGAGGGACACGACATCGCCACTGTTCTGAAGGTGTCTCCCTGGGAGGCGGCCCTGGGTGCGAGCCTTCCCGTGGATACCCCTTTCGGTTCGGTTACGATGAAGCTTCCCCGCGGAACCCAGGCCGGGAGAAAACTCCGACTCAAGGGGAAAGGTCTTCCGAGAAGGAAAGGCGCCCTTCCCGGAGACCTTCTCGTCCGGGTGGAGATGGTGATTCCTGAGAAACTGACGGACAGGGAGAGGGAACTGCTGGAAACCCTGGCGAGGGAATCCTCCTTCAATCCACGGGGGTAAGCAGAAGGGACGAAGGGCCGGGGCGATGCTCCGGCCCTTTTTCTATGGCCTCGACGATTACCCAGGATGATGCCGTCCTGCCCCGTGAATCCACGAGGGATACGGTGTGGCGGCCCTTTCTGAGGCTCCAGAACAGGGGAGCGTTTCCTTCCTGTCTTCCGGCGAAGGCGCCTCCCACGAACCAGTAGACCGGCGGGACAGCTCCCTCCGCTTTCAGGGCCGTTTTCTGCTCCCCTCCGAGAGGAGTGAGGAAATAGCGGGATCCCGGAAGAGGGGAGACGATGGATACGGTTCTTCCGGTTTCGAATTCCAGAGAACGGCGGAGCGCGAATTCCTCGAGCTCCGCAGGCCACCGCACCGCCGGCGCGCCGTTCCGGATCACGTGCAGGGTGCAGGGCGTGGTGGACGAAACGCCCGCAATGGCGTACTCGGTCCGGGTTGAGGGGCACAGGGGAGAGGGAGGGGCTCCGGACAGGGTGCAGACTGTCCGGGATTCCACTCCGGGAGGTGGTTCGTACCATACAGTCGCGGGAAGAGCCCTGAGCACTTCCACGATGGCCGGAGCCGCGGCGGAGAGCCCGACCAGTTCAGGGTGAGGTGCCCCCGCCGGGTCGCCCATCCAGACCACCACCGTATGCCGGGGATTGTAGGCCGCCGTCCAGGCGTCTCGGTACCCGTAGGACGTGCCCGTCTTGAAGGCGAACCAGTCCCTCCGGTGCTCTATACGCCTTCCGTGGACCGGGAGAAGCCGTCCCGTGTCCTTCAGGATGTCCGCCACGAGAAAGGGAGCGGCCTCAGGGAGGATTCTCCGTTCGGGGAAAGGCTCCCCGGACAGGAAGCGGGGCCGTCGGTGTACGCCGAGAGCGGCGAGGACACCGTAGCCTTCCGCCATCTGGAGGAGAGTGACCTCGCAGCCTCCGAGGATGAGGGAATCTCCGTAATGGCCGGTGGGGCGGTTCAGTGTCAGGAAGCCAGCATTTCGCAGCAGGTCGAGCACCAGCTCCGGACCCGCCGACCGGAGGACCCTTACGGCGGGGACATTGAGGGAATCGGCCAGGGCGGTCCGGGCAGTGACCGGTCCCCGGTAGGTCAGGTCGAAATTTCTCGGGGCCTGGCCGGAAAAGGCGAGGGGAGTGTCCGCCAGGAGGCTTGACGGGGTGAGTATGCCCCGGTCGAAGGCGGCGAGGTAGGCGAAGGGCTTGAGAGCCGACCCCGGGGACCTGGGGCTCCTTGCGCAGTCCACCCAGCTTCCCGGCAGGCCGCTTCCAAGTCTTCCGTTCCCCGAGTAGGCGAGGATGTCACCCGTGTCGTTGTCCATGACGATTCCGGCTGCGGTCACTTCCGGCGGCATGGAAGACAGGGCGGAGGCGAGGGTTCTCTCCAGGAGAGCCTGCATGGAGGAATCCAGGGTGGTCCGGATCGTTCCGCCCTCCTTCCTGTCACCGAGGGCGGCGAGGGCGAAATGCCATGCCTTCGCCGGAAGGCTTCCTCTCGACAGGGGGAGTTTTTCCGCCAGTGCGTGGCGGAGCTGTTCGGCCGTGATCACCCCCCTGCCGGCAAGGGAAGCGAGGATGGCGTTTCTGCGGCCGATGGCCGCTTCCGGATTGCGGTCAGGCCTGTAGACCGAGGGGCCCCTGAGCATGCCCACGAGCAGGGCGGCCTCGGCAAGGGAGACTTCCGTGGCAGACTTGGAAAAATAGATCCTGGCCGCTGCCTCCACCCCCCGGATGTTGCCCCCGAAGGGGGCCCGGTTCAGGTAGAGCTCGAGAATCCGGTCCTTGGAAAAATGCTGTTCTGTCTTCACTGCGGCAGTGAACTCGAGAATTTTCGTTTTCAGGGTCCTTGGCCGGGGTTCAGAAAGGCGTACGAGCTGACTGGTGATGGTGGAAGCGCCCGAGACCACCCGGCCGGCCCGGGCATTCTGGATGGTAGCCCGGAGAAGGGCGATCCAGTCAATCCCGATGTGTTTCCGGAAACGGCGGTCCTCCACCTCCACGGCCACGAGGGGCAGCCATTTCCCCATGGCGCCGAGGGGAACGGGTATTGACCATTCCGAATTCTCCGAGAGAAAAACGGCGAAGACCCCGCCCTTTCTGTCAAGCAGCACGGGCGAGGTCGGCCAGCCGGTGATCGCGTTCTCCGGGTAGGGAAGGGATGCGAGGAAGAGAAAGGCTCCTCCCGCCAGGAGGGCCGAAACTACTGCGGCCGGCAGGAGGCGGCGGAAGGAGCCTCTCATGGCGTCAGCGGATTTCCACCGTGCCTGCGGCGGTCACGGCGCCGGTGTCGGGAGCGTACATTCCCTCCGCGGCCAGGGGCGGCAGGGTGAAGGTTCCCCTGCTGACGGCCCTGACGAGATACCTGTACTGGAGGGGTTTCTCAAGGTAGTCTACGAAGAGCAGCATCCGGTCGTCCCGCATCTCCGCCCTGACCCCGTAGGTCCTGTTCGGGGACGGCGGCAGGTCTGCTCCTCCGGACAGGCGGGGGTTATCGATCTCCATTCCTCCCGGAAGCATGTCGGTGACCACCAGGTCTCTCAGGGGAGCCGACGGAGTGATGGTGAGGGTGACTTCGATGCGGTCGCCCCGCTCCACGGGGGTTCCCTGCGGGATTGGGTTCCCTTTCCTGTCTGCCCATGTCCGGCTCACGGTGACTCCCCGCGAGCTCGGGGCCGGGGCCTTTTCCGGCACGCCTGCCGCGGTCCAGGCGAAATAGGCGGTCCCCTCCCCGGTCAGTTCAAGGGAGAGCTGACCTTCGGGAAGATCTTTCAGTTCCAGGGACATTCTCCTGCCGTCGGAGAAGGAGGCGACCTGTGCTCCCGACTGATCCCTGAGTATTGCGGTGAAAGGTTTCCGGGCCTCTTTCGTGCGCTCGATCCACCGCCCCAGGGCAAGGACGCTCATGGCGTTGTCCTGGGTCGTGCCCCAGGCCTTCTTTCTCGCCTCGCCGATGAGCTTCCCGGCGAGTTCGGCCGCAGGGGCGGACAGGGGATCCACCTCGGTCCACATGAGCAGTTTCAGGGCGTCGGTCCTTGAGGCGGATTCCAGGGTGGTGATGTCTCCTTCCCGGAGGGAAGGCGCCGAAGTCCCAAGTTCCTTCAGAGGTTCGGAGGTCTTCGACGAGAGGGCGTAGGCGCCGGCGAGGAACACCGAGCCCGACCCCCTGAGAAGGTTCTTGTGTTCGCTGATGTGGGCCATCCACCCGAGGGGAGGTTCTCCCGCAAGGGCAAGGACATAGGAAGCGTAGGCCTTCAGCGTCATGTTTTCCCTCATTCTCCATTCGCTTTCATCGTCAGGCATCAGGGGCAGGAGGGCCCTGACGTAAGAGAGGGCTCCTCCGGCAAGGTCTTCTGGAACCGGTATTCCGCTCTTTTGTGCCTCCACGAGGAAGTGGGCGGCGTAGACGGATCCCCACGGGTAGGCCGACGAGCTTCCCGGCCATGAAGCGAAGGCTCCATGGTAGAGCTGCATGGCGCCGATCTGCCGTATCCTGAGGGCCAGGGCGGCGTCAATTTCGTCCCTGTTCACAAGGGCGGGATCGATGTCGGCCGCCAGTTCCGGAAGGACGAGAAGGGGCCATGCTCCGGAAACGGTCTGTTCCAGGCACCCGTAAGGATAGGTCATGAGGAACAGGGAGGGGCCCAGGAGATCCAGCGCCGGGAGGTCGGAAAGGACAAGGCGCCCTTCCTCCGTTCCGCTGAACCAATCCCTGGGGATGTCGATTTCGCCGCTCTCACCATTCCGGACGACACCGGAGCCGGAAAGGGCGATCCTCGGGAAAGCGGGGCGCACGGGGAGATCGAGCTCCTGGGTGAAGGTGCCTCCCTCCCACTCGGTGACTACCGAAAGGAACGCCATACCCGCCTCGGGACCGGCATTGAACCGGGCCGTGAAGAGGGCTTCGTCCCCGTCCTTTTTCAGGTCGGCGATAAACTCTCTTTTGCCGTTGATGGAGAGCGGTCCGTCAACGGCAATTTTCACCGTGGCCCTCCGTTCTCCGGAAGCCCCTGAAAAGACCTTCAGGGGGGCGAAGAAGCTGTCGCCGGGTGAGACGGCCCTGGGGAGGGACAGTTCGGTGGTGATCTCCCTCGCTATGACGATGTGGGTCTCCGCCATGCCGAACGCGTCCCGGGACGCCGCCACGGCCATAAGGCGGCCCTTGCCGCTGAACTCGGGCAGGTCAAGCTCCGCCTGGAAGGCCCCCTGATCGTCGGTGGCGATGTTTCCGGCGAAGATTGAAAGGAGCAGGAAGGACCGGGCAGAAAGGGGCGACAGGCCGGCCCTCAGGGCGGCCATGGCATCTTCGCCCGCGCCTCCGCCGGGCTTCAGGAGAGGCGTTTCCCTGGACTCCAGGGGAAGGAGAAGGTCGTACATATCATGGACCGACAGGCCGAGAGCCCGCTTGGCCATGAAATGTTTCCAGGGATCGGGGGTGGAGAAACCGGTAAGGGAGAGGATGCCTTCGTCCACGAAGAAGAGGGAGACTTCTCCCTTCCTCGGGATGCCCGCCCCGTCCTTCAGGATTCCCGACACCTTCACTTTTTCTCCGGGGAGCACTTTTGCCGGGGCTTCCAGTGAAAGGGCGAGCTTTTTCTCCGACCGTTCCACCGGAACGGACAGGGTTCCAAGGGCTCTGTGGCTGCCCCAGGCCTCGCCTTCCTGTACGGGCCGGATGACCCATGCGGTGATGTAGGCGTTGGGGATCATCTCGTCGGACAGGGGGATGTCGAGGGTGATCTCTCCCTTGTCGAGGGGGATGACCTTCCGGAAAAGCTCCCTGTCGGTGTCCACGGTCACGAGGAGATTGCCCGCGAAAGGACTGCGGAAGGAAACGGAAGCTGTTTCACCGGGCGCGTATTTTTCCTTGTCCGCCCTGATGACCACCCTGTCCAGAAGGGACGAGCCGGCCGCTTCGCCTGACCCGTAGGGAGCCCAGGCGTACATCTGGGCGGAAGCAGTGCTTCCCGATGTCTCGTCGGAGAAACGGACCACGTGTTCTCCCCAGCTTTTCGGGGTGAAGGAGAAGGTCCCGATGCCGTCCTTCAGGGTGACCGTTCCTTCCGACTGGGGGACGAGTTCCGTCTGGACCTGCATCCGCGTCTGATTGTCCGTCCTTACCAGGTTGTAATGGCGATGAACGAGGAAGAGGGTTCCGACCACTCTGTCGAGGGCCGCGGGGGTTCCTTCCGGTGTTACCGCCGCAACTCTGAGGGAGGTTTCTTTGCCGGGAACCGCGTCTCCGGAGGGCTTTTCGATGCCGAGGTAGACGGGGTATGGGTGGAAGGGCATGGAAAGGGAGGTGGAGACCCACCGCCCGCTTTCCTCCATAACCTTCAGAAGGAAGAGAAGGTTCACTGATGCCGGGGGCGACCAGCCTTCGGGCGCCTGGAAGGAAATCTTTCCCTTTCCGGTTTCGTCCAGGGTTCCGTCACCGATGAACTCCGCGAAGGGTTCGAACTTCTTTTCCATGTCGCCGAAGGTGAAGGCCTGCCATCCTTTGGGCCGGAAGGGTGCCGAGGACGCGCGGACTTCCGCCTCGAAAGGCAGTCCGGCGGCAGGTGCACCAAAGAGGTAGGAGGATGTGATTTCCACGTCGGCGTCCTCTCCGGCGAGAAGGTATTGTGTTTCGGACGCAGCCTTCACCTCGAGACGGGGGGCGACGAAATCTTCCACGAAGAAGGATGTCCGTCCGAGGGGATTTTTCTCGTCTCCGGGGAGGAACACTTCGGCGCTGTAGTTCCCCGTGGGCGACGCGGGGGCCAGGGCCGCAGAGAAGGAGGCCATCCCCTCGGGGGAAAGCAGAGCCGTTCCCCGGGCGACTTCCCGCCCAAGGGAGGAGCGGACCACATAGAGCACGGGGAAGGGATCGGGAGGCATCCTGCGGGCATCCCGGACGATGGCGGAGAAATCCACCTGTTCACCGGGCCGGAAGACTCCTCTCGGGGTGAACACCATGGCGTCGTACCCGGTGCTCCAGGACCTGCCGCCCGTGTCGAACCCCCCGTCGGCGAGGAGATTGGTATCCAGCTTCAGGAAGGAGAGGTCGTCTCCCTTTTCCACGGTGACGATGGCGGGGACGAGCTGGGGATCCCAGGGATCCTTCCCGCTCCAGGACCAGATGCCGACGCCGTCGGTGGCTCCCGATGCGATCAGCTGGTTGCTCTTTGAGTATACCTTGACGGAAGCGCTGTCCACGGGCTTCATCCCGAGGATGGTGTTCACCCAGACGGTGATCCCCGCCGGGGCGACTCTCGCGGTGATCCCCAGGTCGGTCACGGCCACGAGCTGTTCGGCTTCGCCCCAGTATTCACCGGAGACATCGGAGGCTGAGAGAAGGAAGACGCCCTTTGCCTCACCGGCAAGCTCCCTGAGGTCGATGGCCCTGCGGACGGGGGTGTTCAGCGCTCCTTCGGGCCGGGCGTTCTTCGTGACGATTCTCCTCGTGAGGTCCCGGGGAACGGAATATCCCTGCATGGTCATGGCGAGGGGGATGTTGTTCTCGTAGACCCTCCAGAGGTTCAGGCTGACTTCCTCGATATTGACCGTTTCGATGGGGACTCTCAGGTCGCCGGCGGGTGAGAGGAAGGTACCGGCGGCGGGGAAGAGAAGGGCGGGATACATGTCGGGGAAGATGACCGCCTTCGTGTAGTCGGCTTCGAGTTTTGTGCCGTCCCTGGAGGGAAGCCCTTTTTTCAGGGTCACTTCGAAGCGCTGCCTGGGCTTGAAGTCTCCCAGGATGGTGAAGCCGTTGTACCCCGGCTCAACGGTGAAGGGTATTTTCGGGGAAAGCTCAACGAACCGGGCCGCCGAGGCCATGTCCGCACCGATGGAGGTGCTGATGGTGATGCCGCTCTGTTCAGGGTAGTTGCTGGAAGCGTATGCTCCCCGTATTTCCATCTTCCTGGTGACCGGCACTTCCTGCCGTACTTCCTTCTGTATTCCCAGGGGCCCGGCGTCGCTGGTCATTCCGGCGGCCAGGATCACCCGGAGTTTCCGCTCGCTGAAGGGACGGGTGAAAACCTGTATGCGGGAGGACGGGGCGCTGCCGGAGAAAAAGTACTCCACGGCCTGGTTTTTGTCGTCGGCAAGGACGAGGTAACCCCGCAGCCTGAAGGGGGATACGGGAAGGTTGAAGGCCAGCTCGAGGACGGCGTTGCCGTTTTCAGTGAAGTCCACCTGCTGGACCCGCAGGAGCTTGAGGGATTCGGTGGAGAATTCCCAGGTCTGCCTGCCCACGAGCCTGCGCCCCGCCGTGTCCCTGAGGTCGTCCCTGAGGGTGGCCCGGAAAAGGGTGGCGGAAGGAAGGTTCGCCAGGGGAGTGAAGACGAAGGTTTTGGCATCGGTCCATTTTCCTTCCCCCCGGATGGAAGGGGAAAAGGCCACGGGATGCCGGTCCGCGGGCAGGGCCTTGCCGACCAGGTTTTTCGGGGCCGCCGGCTGGGAAAACAGGATCTTCACGGGGGCTCGCCCCTTGACCGTCCCCGAAGGGGAGAACGAAAGGACGGAGAACTCGTCCGCCGGGGCTCCCTCGGCGAGTCCGGTTCCCCCCGCGAGAAGAAGCAGCGCCAGAAACATCAGGATCAGCTTTTTCATGCATATCCTCCTCTTCCACTGTAGTACGTCATGTCGTCTTTTTGTCATAGGGGCGCGGAAACATCTGCATTATACCCTTTTCCACCGGTGGATGCCTCACCCTGAAATTCCCCGTCCGGGTGGTCCTGAAGGGTGGGATGTCCCTTTCCCCCGAGGAGGCGCAGGACGGCGGAAAGGGGCAAAGACACGGGGCAGGAGGAGGGGAAAGAGAAAAAGTTTTTTTCTTCCGGAAAAATCATTTTCCCCCTTGCCTACGGAAGAAAGTCCGTTATAATCTTATTGGTTAGTAAAGGTCAATAAAAAGGAGGCCTTCCCATGGACTTTGCAAAACTCACGAAAAAATCTCAGGAGGCCCTGTCTGAAGCACAGAACAAGGCCATTTCCTACGGACACGCCGACGTGGACGGCGAGCATCTCCTTCTCGCCCTCCTGGAACAGCCGGAGGGGCTCATTTCCCGGATTCTCTCCAGGACGGGGGCGGACCCTTCGGCTCTTGCGGGCAGGATCGAACAGGACCTCACCCGGCGGGCGAGGGTCACCGGGCCCGGCGTTGAGCCCGGGAAAATACGGATTTCCCCCCGCCTTTCCAGGCTTCTCCTGAAGGCGGAGGAACGGGCGGACCGGCTGAAGGACGAATACGTTTCCGTGGAACATCTCTTCCCGTCCTTCTTCGACGAGGGGCGGACCACAGCGGCAGGCCGTATCCTGGCCGAGGGCGGGGTCACCGAGGAGAAATTCCTGGCGGCCCTCACGGAGGTGCGGGGCCGGACGCGGGTGTGCAGCGACAATCCCGAGTCCACCTACGAAGCCCTGGAGAAGTACGGCCGGGACCTGGTGGCCATGGCCCGGTCCGGGAAGCTGGATCCCGTGATCGGGAGAGACGAGGAGGTCCGGCGGGTCATCCGGATCCTCAGCAGGAAGACAAAGAACAACCCCGTGCTCATCGGCGACCCCGGGGTGGGCAAGACGGCCA
>Ga0334885_1004005_pt1 | contig 13117 bp, 6 predicted proteins | sample GraSluR1_MG_8_FD_207233 | JGI IMG/M metagenome (GOLD analysis project Ga0334885, IMG submission 207233) | Sludge microbial communities from methane-producing bioreactor in Wageningen University, Netherlands - Granular Sludge_31_05-R1 | ecosystem: Engineered > Bioreactor > Anaerobic > Unclassified...
CTTCGCCGCCACCAGGCCCCCTCCATTGAAGCCTAAAACATTGTCTTTCTGAGCGTAACATCGTGGAGCGATGAATCTCTCAGTCTATTATCAGGTTTTTTCCGGACAATAATGATTTTATAAATAATCACTGTTGTCCGGGGAAATCATTATAATCTGACCGGAATGTTTTATAGTGTGCTGGTTTCAGAAGATTGTAACAGCATTCAGCTTACTTTTAAATATTTCGCCACTAAGCGATGCACTAAGCCTGCCGAAGTGGCACAAAGGCACCAGGTTGCACAAAACATATCCCGGTTTATCCGGATTTATTTTCCTCATTTAGTGATACTTAGTGTCTTCGTGTCTTTGTGGCAAATTCTTTCTTCATTTTATCCGGACAATAGCGATAAATAATAGCTATTTTTGAGAAAATCAACTGCAATAGTTAAACAATTTTACATGAAACGATTGCTGATACTAATTCTTTGCATTATCTCCACCGCAGTTTCAGCCCAGCGCGAAGCCGATAACTGGATTTTCGGCTGGAGTTCCTGGATCAGTTTTTCCTCGGGCACACCGGCATACGTTCCCGCTCCCAACGGACTCTTTTCATTCTATGGTTCAACGTCCTTATCCGATAGTGCCGGAAATTTATTGTTTTATTCTGACGGGATAGAACTTTTTAACAGAAACTATGATTTAATGTTGAACAGCGACGGGTTGATGGCTGCAGCCTTTGCGACCAACCCGTGCATTGCATTTCCCAAACCGGGCGATCCGGGCAAATACTATTTTTTCACGGTTGGCGGAAGAACAGGCACTACCAACAGGGCGGGATCGGAATACTCGGTCATCGACATGGACCTTGACGGGGGTCTGGGCGGAATTATAGAAGGCCAGAAAAACATAACCCTGATTGCCGCCGACAGCACTTACGAAACCATTCAGGGGGTAAAACACGGAAGCAGGGATGCCTACTGGGTCATCCTGCGCAACCACCGCAGCCCGAATAAGTTTCTCAGCTATCTGGTTGATCAGTCAGGGGTAAACCAGACTCCGGTAGTTTCAAACTGCATCCTTAACTTTCCTGCCGAAGGAAATCAGTCGGAATACATGAAAATCTCGGCCGATGGCAAATATCTGGTGTTTGCTGACCGCAACGGCACCGCCGGGTTCATGGGAATGACCGAAATATACCGTTTCAACAATGTTTCCGGACAACTTACACCGGTGCTGCTGTTCAACAGGGGTTCCCAGTCGGTGCAGGGCATTGAGTTTTCGGCAAATTCCGACTATCTTTACATGAGTGAAGGCATCTACCGGCCGTCGGTTTCAATGCATGAGAGATGGATCGCGCAGTATGAAATGAGCAAGGCAACTGATCTCACCCAGTTTATGGATGCAAAAGTTGTAATGTTCAGAGACTCATCTGTTTTTGGCTACGGAAACCTGCTTTTAGCAAATAACGGTAAAATATATTTTGCCCAGTCCGAAGATAACGGAACCAGTATCAACGGATATCTTTCAGCCATCAACAATCCTTCGGCAAAAGGCGAGGCATGCAATATTGAATTAATGGTCGTTGAAACCTTCAATCCCTGGGAGGGGCTCCCGACTTTTATCAGTTCATTTATGGCCGAATTTGAGTGGACAGGAAGCTGTGAAGGGGATACCATTAAGTTTGATTCAAGATTCTCACCGGCACCTGTTTCCTGGCTCTGGAATTTCGGTGATCCGGCAAGCGGCGCAGCCAACACAAGTTCGGACGCCGACCCCTGGCACATCTACTCTGCACCCGGCGAATACGAGGTGTCGGTTACCGTTGTTTTTCCTAACGGCACGCAGCATACTTCCACCAGAAACGTTCATATTTTCAGTTTGCCTGTTTTTTCGCTGGGCGATACCATCAGAATCTGCGAAGGCGGTAGCGCTGTACTGACCCCGGGACCCGGTTATGCTTCCTATCTCTGGAGCAACGGTTCTTCCAGTCCCCAGATTACCGTGAACACCCCCGGCGAATACTGGGTTGAGGTCCGCAACCAGGGCGATTGTTCCTTCACCGACACCCTGCAGGTAGTGCATCACCCTGCAGCCCTCCTTATTACGGACGATCTTGTTGTAAGCCCTACCACCTGCGGCGGACAAACGGGGGCCATTACCGGCCTCAGCATCAACGGGCAGCCACCGTTTACCTATTACTGGACGGAAATCATTTCCGGCAACCCCGCAGGCCATACGCCCAATCTTTATAATCTGGGGGTGGGTATTTATCAGCTTAACCTAACCGATGGCATCGGATGCAACCTACCGGCAACCAATTTCGAAATCAGGGACGTCGGGAACCTGTTGATTGACACGGTTACAAATACAAACGCCCTGTGCAATGAGGCCAATGCGGAAATTTATGTCATTGCCGTTTCCGGACTTGGATCGAGGATTCAATACTTCATCAGGCGTGAAAACGATACCCTGACGCAATGGCACAACGGTTTGTTTACCGGTCTCGAAGCAGGAGTTTACTATGCCTGGGCCTCCGATTCAACCGGGTGTACCAGCGTTTACGGGCAGCCGGTAATCGTCACAAGCCCTGACGGGCCGGAGATCACAGACCACCTGATGCTGCCTGCAACAGCCGGACAGCCGGATGGAACCATTATCCTTTCGGCGCAGTCCGCTGCAGGCGACACCATTTACTATACCGTAAACGGCATTACTCAAATCAACGATGGCTACTTCGACGACCTCCCCGCCGGGGATTATCTTTGCGAAGTCACCGATGAAAACGGATGCAGTACTTACATTTCCATCACCATCACCACCCTTGAAATTGTTTATCTCAATGCCATCGCCGGTGAAGGGTCGGCCTGTTCGGGCAACCCGGCGGTTTCCCCGCTTTATGTCAGCAATTTCAACGGGGTCAGATCATTTAAGGTAACACTCACCTACGATCCGGCCATAATGGAATGCCTGGGTCATCTGGATGTCAATAGTCTGCTACAGGCCGGCATGCAGCCTTACCTGATCCCTGAAGCCGGAAAAATTATTATTGAATGGGCAGGTTCCGCAGTCGTGTCGCTCCCTGACGATGCGAAAATACTGGACCTGGTCTTTGAAGCCGGGCCGGAAGGGGCCTCAGAACTCAGATGGGATGCCGCACCCGGCGTTAATTTGTTTCTCGACAACAATGGCCTTTCAATTCCTGTGGATTACACCAACGGAAACATGGTCGTGACATCAGCGCCCGGCCTTGCTGAACCATATGCAACTGCAATCTGCGAAGGCAGCAGTTTCACCTATACACCTGAAATCTCTGGTGGCACCGGTGAAATGACCTATAAATGGAAATCGCCTTCCGGGGAAACCTCTGCGCAGGCCGGACTTACTGTGACCAATGCAACGACTGACAATGCCGGCACATACGCCCTGATTGTTACCGACGCTTTAGGCTGCAGCGATTCCACCCTGCTCACCCTGCAGGTTACGCCCAACCCCGCTGACTGGTTTTTGCAGGATACCATTCTGTTTGAAAACCAATACCTGCTTTCCGGTCCTGCTGGTTATGCCTCCTACCTTTGGAGTACCGGCGACACCCTGCCCGAAATCACCGTAAACACCGAAGGCCTCTACACCCTTCAGCTCACCACACACAACCTTTGCGCGGGTGCTGATTCCACCTACCTCAAAATGCTGGAAGCAGAATCCCCTTTTCTCGTCCCCAACGCCTTCACCCCCAACAGCGACGGACTGAACGATACCTTCCGGCCTGTAGTTGATTATGAAAGGGTACGTATGTTCAGCATGGTAATCTATAACCGCTGGGGGCAACTTATCTTCGAAACCACCAACCCGGCTGAGGGCTGGGATGGGAATGATGCACCAGCAGGAGTTTATAGCTGGGTGATCAATTATTCGGATATGGTGGGGAAAGTTGTGAAGATGAGGGGTGGGGTGACGTTGGTTAAGTAGCACCTCATCTTGTAGCACCTCACCCTGCCCTCTCCTCAAAGAGAGGGTTCTGGAATCCTACTTCAGTTGGTCATGATATTTTTTAAGAAATCAATTTATAAATCTAGCAGTATCTAACTCCCTCTCCTTGAGGAGAGGGCTGGGGTGAGGTGCTTAATTCAGTTATTGAAATTTATAAAATAAGAAAAAGTGTATTTCCTTTTCTTTAATTCATGATTAATATGAGTAAATCAATGGAATTTTTATTACTTTTGAACTTCATTTTAACCTTAATTTTTAAATGAACCTGCAATACCTTACCGAATGCATCCATCCCGCAACTGCGGGGCTGCCAAATTGCAGTATTATGACTCTTTCCGGGGGGGGGGGGTATTGCAAACCAGCCAATTGCTGCCAAAGCCTGTTAAAACACTGTTACCGCTATACAGGCAATGCCCTGCAGTTCTCGGGCTATTTGAAAATATTCCCTCCTTAGTACAGAGTTAATATTCCCCGGACTTATAGCCTTATGGCTAAAAAACCTTTTAATTCAATTTATATTTACTCAAAACTATTTGTTATGAAACCAATAACCAAATTATTGTTAATACTGACTTTTTTGATTGCTACAAGCATAACGGTAAAAGCGCAAGATCCCACCTTCACAGTTGACTGGAATTCCTATTGTGAAGTTCAGAGCCATGATTCATATTACAAAGTAACCTGGGCTTTGATTTATATTCCAACATCAACTCCGATAGTTCAAGGTTTTAGTGAAAACCTTGGCTTGAATTTATCATCCTGGTCAAAGTCTATAACTAATTGGGACTGCAACATTGACGATTTTCCACTGAAATACAGATTGGTTGTAAAAGTAGAAAGATATCAGGACGATGATGAAACTATAACCTGCTCAGGTGAAGCACGATCTTCAGCATTAAGATGCAGTGATTTATACGATGGTGTTACCCTCACGGTAAACATGACCTATCCGTAATTTCTTGAAACAGGCCAGGAGTTCCCATAGGCTCCTGGCCTGTTTTTAAATCATGATCATGAAAAATAATTTATTCTTTACAATACTTTTCTGTTTTTTCGTTTCCGATGTTTATGCCCAAAAGGAATCGAATAATTGGTACTTTGGTGAATATTCCGGAATAGCATTTTCTTCTGGAGTGCCTATGGCATTATACAATAGTGCCATGTATTCATGGAATGGCTGTTCAACTATCAGTGACACAACAGGCAACCTACTATTCTATACAAATGGCGAAGTAGTTTATAACAGGAACCATCAGCAAATGCCCAATGGGTCGGGGTTGCTTGGGGGAAACGGAACCCAAAACTGCATTATAGTGCCATATCCAGGCAATCAGAAAAAGTACTATATTTTTACTGTTGGTATAGAGGAAAGCATCCCGCCTTACCCTTGTGTAGGACTTTACTATTCTATTGTTAATATGGCTCTTGATGGAGGCCGGGGAGACATTGAACCATTTTTTAAAAACATGGCATTGTCCAGTTCTGACAAAGCTACTTACAAAATTACAGCAGTAAGACATAAAAACAATACAGATGTTTGGGTTATTGTTCGCAATTTGAGTGCTCCTGATAATGAATATCATAGCTACCTCATCACTCCTGCTGGTATTAACACAATTCCAGTCAGATCACCCTGTTTAACTTATGTCAACGCTACCAGTTCCGGAGGTGGCAGAGGGCAGATGAAAGTTTCTCCCGATGGGAAATTAATTTTTGCATCTATCTATGGCCTTCCAGGCAATGAAATCGGATCATTTAATGCAAGTACTGGTGAAATAAATATCTGGTTTACATTTTACCCCAATATAATAAATTCCGAAATATGTGGTGTTGAATTTTCGCAAGACACAAGATTCTTATACCTCTCTACTAATTATACTTCCATTTACAGCAGGTTAATTCAATACGAGGTTTCTCTTCTTCCGGATGAAAGTTCATTTCTTTCATCAATGAAGATAATTGCTGAACCGGCAGGTGTTGCCAGGGACTTACAGATGGGCCCGGATGGAAAAATATATGTTGCCAGATACAACAAAGAATATCTGGGTGTAATAAATAACCCAGGCGAAGAAGGGATTGCATGTGGATATGACACTTTAGGTGTTTATCTTGGTGGACGGAAAAGCAGAAACGGATTACCCCAGTTTATTCAATCTTATTTTTTACGCTTCAGTTTTGAAGGAAATTGTGCCGGTGAGCCTATTCGGTTTACCCCAAACTTTAACCCACTGCCCGACAGCATTCACTGGGATTTTGGTGACCCTGGCAGCGGAGGAAACAATGTTTCTGTTGAGCTTAATCCACAGCACATATACAGCACAGGCGGCACTTACACAGTTACTGTATTTGTAAGATTCCCCGATGGCCGCACAGAAACTGCTTCACGCGATGTCATCGTAAGCGACCTGCCACAACCCTACCCGGGAAATGATACAACAGTATGCAAAGGAAGCCAGATTCAATTACAAGCAACTACCGGTTTCGAAAGCTACCTCTGGAGCACAGGCTCAACAGCTCAAAGCATCACTGTGACCGATACCGGCTACTATTGGGTAGAAGCACTGAACACCGAAGGCTGCACCGGCCGCGATACCGTGCAGGTCAGTTGGTTTCCTGTACCCACCCTCAACGAAACCAACCTTATCCTCTCCCCCACCACCTGCGGTGGTAGCACCGGCGCCATACGCGGGCTAACAGTCAGCGGAACTGAACCCATTGTCCTTGAATGGAAGAACAATGCTGGAACGGTTTTATCAAACGAAGAAGATATTTTTAACCTGCCCGTTGGCAATTACTACCTGTGGGCTACCGATGGTAATGGGTGCAACAACCTTATTTCGCAATACACCATCAGCGATGCCGGCGATGTGCTGATTGCTTCTGTTTCTCATTCAGACTCCTACTGCGGTCAGAACAATGGAAGCATAACCATTACCGCCGTAAGCGGGTTGAGCGATATGCTGGAATACTCTATAGATAATGGCATCACATGGCACAGCAATGAAGGCTTGTTCGAAGGGCTGAACCCGGTTTTGGATTATGATGTCTGGGTAAGAGTTCCTGACGGCTCCGGTTGTCAGGCTGTGTATGTCAATAATCCGGTTATGATTGATGATTTCTCCGGGCCGCAGGTAACTGCCTCCTCTGAACCCGCCACCGGCAACAACCCCAATGGAAGTATAACCCTCTCAGCAACCGGATTTGGCAACCTTATTTACAGCCTGAATGGCGGCACACCGCAATCTTCAAACGAATTCACAGGACTAATTGCCGGAACCTACACCTGGCGCGTAGAAGATGAAAACGGTTGCTTTACCGAAGGCAGTATTGAAGTAGGACAGGAAGCCGGGTTCATCATTTCGGCCATTGCCGGCAATTCAGCGGTGTGCCTTGGCAATGCGCCTGTTGCCCCTTTGCTTATTGAAAACTTTACCGGTGTTCAGGCTTTTACAGCCACGCTGGAATACGATGCCACACTGGTAAACTGCGAAGGTTTCAGGCCCGGCAGTATTCATCCGCAGCTTGAAGCCAATCTTATTGCCGAAGTTTATCCGGCCTCACAGCGCATTGTTGTCACCTGGTCGGGCAGTGCGCCCTTAACCCTTTCGGGATCAGTAACCGTGCTCGATCTGGTATTCAGTGCCACGCAGGCAGGCAACAGCTTCCTTACCTGGGATCAGGCACCGGCTGCCACCTGGTTTACCGGTGAATACGGCAGCTTTGAACCGGAGTTTCAGATCGGGCAGATACAGGTGAACCATCCACCCGTGCTGGCGCAGCAATTGCCAATTAACATCTGCGAGGGTGAGCTGGCCTGGCTTTCTGCAACAGCCACGGGCAATGAACCACTAACCTATCAATGGACTTTACCGGATGGAAGCAATGTAAACGACCCGTTTCTTATCGTTTTCAACGCATCATCAGCTAATTCAGGGCAATACCAGGTAAAGGTAAGCGACCCTCTTGGCTGTAGCGATTCCACCATGCTCACCCTGCAGGTTACTCCGAATCCCGCTGACTGGTTTTTGCAGGATACCATTTTGTTTGAAAACCAGTACCTGCTTGCCGGCCCCGCGGGCTATGCCTCCTACCTCTGGAGTACCGGCGATACCATGCCCGAAATCACTGTAAACACCGAAGGGCTCTACACCCTTCAACTCACCACACACAATCTATGCGCGGGTGCCGATTCCACCTACCTCAAAATGCTGGAAGCAGTATCGCCTTTTCATGTCCCCACCGCCTTCACCCCCAACAACGACGGCCTGAATGATACATTCCGACCGGTAGTTGATTATGAAAGGGTACATCAGTTCAGCATGGTGATCTACAACCGCTGGGGGCAACGGATCTTCGAAACCACCAACCCGGAAGAGGGTTGGGATGGGCAGGATGCCCCGGCAGGAGTTTATAGCTGGGTGATCAGTTATTCGGATATGGTGGGGAAGGTTGTGAAGATGAGGGGTGGGGTGACGTTGGTGAGGTAACGCCTCACCCTGCCCTCTCCTGCCTTCGTTCCGATAGATATCGGAAACGCTCAGGCATCAAAGGAGAGGGTTTGGACATCTTATAATAAAGCAAACACTACTTTATTTTGCAGAAAACATGAGAACTAAGCACGATTCAGCTCACTCTCTTTGAGGAGAGGGCGGGGGGTGAGGTGATTCTGGCCGGGATCTATGTGTGGGTGATTAATTGTGCAGATTATTTGGGTAGGTCACTCCAACTCAACGCATCAACAAATTTTACCCTGAGCGCAGTCGAAGGGCAAAGAATAAACTCATCACTCCCCTTGTATTCCCAATCAAAAATGCTTATCTTTGACCTCACATTTGTAAGAGATGAACCTGCAATACCTAACCGAAAGCACTTACCTACTGCCCGTTTGCAGTAGATTGGTTAATTCGGGGGGGGGTATTGCAAGCCGGCCAATTGCTGTCAAAACCTGTTAGAACACTGCATAAGTAGAGCAGTCAAAACCAATCAGTTTTCGGGCTATCTGAAGCGTTTCCCTCCATAGCTTTTAAGGTAATAAAGAGCATTTTCTGTTTTAAAACTAATTTTGTTAACCTTAATTCTTACGATAATGAAAAAGATAATTTTGTTGCTTGCAATTTCGCTAATTGCATTCGTTGGTTATTCACAGTTTATCGTCCCGGTGACATTAACAGGCGATTGTGTTTACCCGCAAACAGGTACTTTTTATGGAGTACATGTCAAAGTATATCAAGGCACGACACTAATGGCTGAGGGTTATGCAACATCCTTAACAACTACTAGCCAATTTACAGTTGAAATCCCTGAATTTTGCATTGTTGACAATATAAAAATCTATAAAATTGTTGTAGATGCACTAAAAGGATATATAAGTCCATACTCATTAATATGTAGAGGAACATTTGTAAATTCTGAACTGGTATCTTGTCAGGATTTTGTAACTGGTATTGGTATTCAACAAGTTTCCTTAGAATAGTTAATCAATGAAAAAGCAAATTATCATTTGGCTTATCACCGTTCTGCTTTTTGAACTTAATTTATACGCCCAAAATCAGGCAAATACATGGTACTTTGGTTATATGAATGGCCTGGATTTTAATTCCGGTTATCCTGTATATTTACCAGATTGCCCTCGATGGTTAGGTTTTACTACCAGCGTTTCTGACACAAATGGTAATTTGCTTTTTTTTACTGATGGACAAACTGTATGGAACAAGGACAGGGAGATAATGCAAAACGGGGATGGCCTTCATGGAGATTGGATAATACGTCAACCCGCTGTAATATGCAATGACCCTGGGAACCCCGAAAGATATTATTTATTTACAGTAGGCTCCCTGGATGTTTATAAAGGTCTCGAATACAATATTATTGACATGTCCCTTGACAATGGCAGAGGTGCAATAATTGAGAAAAACGTTGTTGTTTCTTCCGGTCAATTTGCAAAGCACAAAATTACCGCAGTCCGGCAGGCTAATAACCTTGATTGGTGGATTATAACTCGTTTTCAAGAGCCAAACAATCCAAATGCCTGGGCCAGTTTTAGTCTTACCTCATCCGGATTAAATCCTGTGCCTGTTATTAGCCCGGCTTACCATCTAAACACAATGCAATGCGGGCCAGTAAAGGTTTCACATGATCGGAAGAAACTCATTTCTGTTCAAACTGGCAATGCAAATAGTCACGGAAGTTTTGACGTTTGTGATTTTGATAAAAACACGGGAATCATTTCTCATAAGTTTCATATTAAAGAACATTGTGACGCTTGTTTTGGTATCTATGGCATGGAGATGTCTCCCGATTCCAAACTCCTTTACATTTCTTTTGATGCGCTTCATCTTGTACCCCCAAACCAACATTTTACTTTTATTTATCAATATGATCTGACAATTACAGATTCTCTCGACTTTCTGAATTCCAGGCTGACAATTAGTACGAATAGCAGTGCAAGCGATTTGCAGCTCGCCCCCGATGGGAAAATTTACGTAACAACTACTGCACTTGATCCTCTGCAAGGCAGATATCTCGGGGCCATACATAATGTGTGGAAGCGAGGATTTTTGTGTAATTATGAAATTTCATCAGTTGAAGTTGAAATTACAAATAATAATTTCATATCAACTCTCCCTTCCTTCCCCTCCGAACTCCTCTACCGCTTTGTTTGGCAGGGCGGCCCCTGCGCCAATACCCCCATTACTTTCCGCCACCGCTTTATTCCTGAACCCGACAGCATCGTCTGGAATTTCGGCGATGGCACCACTTCAACAGATTTTAACCCCACACATATTTTCCAGTCAGGTGGTAACTATGAAGTTCATGCCCATGTGGTTTATCCGGATGGAAGAATTGAAGAAACCTCACGCGAAGTGGAGGTGCTGGCCGCACCCGAGCCACAACTACCCGATACGCTGATGCTTTGCACCGGAGAAACCGGTCAACTGGATGCCGGCAGCGGGTTCACACAATATCTCTGGATGGGGCAATTTACCCCAGGCAACCAGTATTATCCCGTTATCGATACCGGAACCTATACCGTGCGTGTGCGCAACAACCTGAATTGCTATGCTTATGATACCACAAGGGTGGCTATTTACCCGCCACCAATGCTCGATCAATCCAACCTGGTAATCCAACCTACCACCTGTAATAATGCTACCGGCTCCATCAGTGGTTTGGAGGTGGAGGCCGGCACAACAGTTTCCTGGAAAAACAATGCCGGGGAAGAGATTTCAACAGAGATTGACATCAACAATCTGGGGGTAGGCAACTATTTCCTGTGGCTGACCGACGAAAATGACTGCACCGTGCTGGTGGAAACTTATACCATCAACAACCTGGATTCTGACCTGATTATTGAAAATGCCCAACCTACCCACGCTTTGTGCGGACGGGAGGACGGACAAATCGTCGTTACCGTGCAGCAGGGATTGGGTACTATGCAGTATTCCATCACCAATGGACCACCCTATTTCGATAATGGGGGTGTGTTTAACAATCTTGCTCCAGGTACTTACAATGTGCGGGTAATGGATGAGCATGGCTGCGAAGCTGTCTATTCAGGCAACCCGGTGGAAGTATCGGACTTAGGTGGACCCGTGATCACTGAGGTTATTTCCACTCCTGCCACGGGTAGCGGCAACGATGGCAGCATTACTATTACCGCCACAGGCGATAGCCTTTATTTCAGCCTCAACGGTACTCCCGGGCAACTCGGCAGGGAATTTACCGACCTGACTGCCGGGGATTACCAAATTACCGTTGCCGATAAATATGGCTGCGACACTACTTTTACAGTAACTGTGGATCAGTTGACAGGTTATGCCCTCTCGGCCATTGCTGGCACCGACCGCAAATGCCTGCTGCAACAGGCGGCTTCTGCGTTAAAAGTGACCAATCTTAATGGGGTAAAAGAATTTAGGGTTGGCGTACTTTTCGACAATACACGGCTCAGCCTTCAGGGTTTTAGCGATAAATTTATACCTGAAATGACAGCCACTGAATATGGCGATAAGGTAATTCTTGAATGGCTGGGAGAGCAAAGTCTGACTATTTCAGATACCGTGAACCTGATTACCCTGATTTTCGAAACCATACAGCCGGGCACTGCCGATGTAAATTGGGATATGTCCCCCTCCTCCTGGTTCAGGGATGAAAACGGCATTGATATTCCGGTTCAACCCATTGATGGCAATGTAAATATAACTTCCCCTCCCGTATTGGTCACCGGAGGCGACCTACACAAGTGTGAAGAAGATTTTGCCATCGTTTCAGCCAATGTGTTGTCAGGCGGGGTTGAGCCTTTTGTCTGGGAATGGACCAAGCCGGATGGCTCAAAAGAGAGAGAATCGTCCTTATGGCTGTTCGGCCTCACCCAGGCTGAATCAGGTACATACACCTTAAAGCTCACCGATGCCTACCAGTGTGTTGTTGAAGATACCGTAAGATTGGTAGTTATCCCGCCGCCCACGGCCAACTTCCCAACCACCAACGACACCATCTACTACGAACAGGAATACCAACTCCAGGCCACTCCCGGCTATGCCAGCTACCAGTGGAGCACCGGCGACACCACTTACTACATCAACGTAACTGAAGATGGCGAATACAGCGTAATCCTGCAAACCGCCGAAGGCTGCACCAACCTTGAAAAAGTCACGCTCATTGACACCTGGTTCCCCTTTAACATCCCCAACGCCTTCACCCCCAATGGCGACGGCCTCAACGATAGCTTCCGCCCCGTAACCGACTACGACCGCTTTAGCAGGTTTAGCATGGTCATCTACAACAGTTGGGGACAGCGCATTTTTGAAACCACAAGGCCCGCTGAAGGCTGGGATGGCAAAGATGCTGCTGCGGGGGTGTATGTATGGGTGATTACTTATGCGGATTATATGGGGAAGGTGAGTACGTTGAGGGGGAGTGTGACGTTGGTGAAGTAATGTAGTTAAAACTTAAAAAATAACAATATTTTGGTATCTTTGTCTTATTATTAACCAAAAAACCAACTCATGAAAAACCTTAAGTTTATCTTACTAGTTGGGATTTGTGCTCTCGGATTCAATGTCAGTGCACAATATATAACTGTAAGTATTATTGAAAATACCAGTTATTCAGGCTTATACGATGTTAAGCTTTTTGTCTTAGATGTTGT
>Ga0334885_1004007_pt1 | contig 13103 bp, 10 predicted proteins | sample GraSluR1_MG_8_FD_207233 | JGI IMG/M metagenome (GOLD analysis project Ga0334885, IMG submission 207233) | Sludge microbial communities from methane-producing bioreactor in Wageningen University, Netherlands - Granular Sludge_31_05-R1 | ecosystem: Engineered > Bioreactor > Anaerobic >...
TGATGAATTGCGACCCTCTCCAAATGGAGAGGCTTATGAGCGATTGATCACTTTTGTGAAAGACAGGCCTGGTCATGACCGGCGCTACGCTATGAACACTGACAAAATCCGTTCAGAGCTGAACTGGGAACCCAAACATCAGCTCGAGGAGGGATTACGCAAGACGGTTCAATGGTATCTCGATAATGCAGAATGGTTGGATGCGATTATTAAGGAAAAAGATTATAGCAACTGGGTAGAACTCAATTATCAACGGAGATAAATCAATGAAAGGTATAATTCTGGCCGGCGGTAAGGGCACCCGGCTTTATCCCCTCACCTTAGGCGTCAGCAAACAACTTTTGCCCGTTTATGATAAACCAATGATTTATTACCCTTTGTCAATGCTGATGTTGGCGGGCATCCATGAGATTCTGATGATTACAACGCCTGAAGATGCTGATCAATACAAACGCCTTCTTCAGGATGGCTCGCAATGGGGGCTGGCATTCTCATATGCGATCCAGGAAACTCCACGCGGATTAGCCGACGCCTTCATTGTCGGAGAAAAGTTCATTGAGAATGATCCTGTTGCTCTCATCCTGGGTGACAATTTATTTTATGGACAAGGCCTGCCGAGTGTCCTCAGGCAAGCTGCCAGCCTCGACGAAGGTGCTGTGATCTTTGCTTATCCAGTCCACGACCCGGAAAGATACGGCGTAGTGGAGTTTGATGAAGAAGGCCAGGCGCTCAGCTTGGAGGAGAAGCCTGCCAAGCCGCGCTCCAGTTATGCAGTCCCCGGTATTTATTTCTATGACAATGACGTTGTTGAATTTGCCAAGAACTTAAAACCCTCAAAGCGGGGTGAAATTGAGATCACCGACCTCAATAAAGTCTATATGGCACAGGGCAAACTGAGGGTGGAAGCCTTAGGGCGGGGCGTGGCCTGGCTGGATGCCGGTATGCATCATTCTCTCTTGCAAGCCTCAAATTTTGTTCAGGCTGTGGAGGATCGGCAAGGGTTGATGATCTCCTGTCCGGAAGAGATTGCCTATCGTATGGGCTTTATTGAAAAAAAACAACTTAAAGAATTAGCCAATGTGTTCAATGGGAACCGCTATGGTGAGTATTTATTACGCTTGGCAGAAGAAGAATAACCACGAAGGACACAAAGAAGCACGAAGGCTTAATTATTTTACTTTGTGTCCCTTGGTGACGAGGTAATCGCAAAGTCGAACGAATTAACTTCTGATGACAATTGTGATTTATTGGATCTTTTCCTTGCATCCTCTGAACGCGCCACTTGGTTATTGTGAGAAATGGGGGTATCAGAATTATCGCTCAGAACTCAGCAACTACTCAAAAATGAGTTCTTGTTTAGGCTTAGGCTTCCCCTTGAGGGGAAGCTGTCTGCGAAGCAGACTGATGAGGTGAAGAAAAGAGTGAAGTAAATGACTTTTGCGATTGCCCTGCCCTTCGTGATCCTTGGTGTCCTTTGTGGTTAAAAATTTCTCCCCATCATTTATGATAGAATCGGTGTTATGAACAAAATTCTTCTATTAGGCAATACCGGCCAGGTCGGCTGGGAACTCCATCGCAGCCTGTTAACCCTCGGCGAACTGGTCGCTCTGGACTTCCCTGCAATTGACATGGCAAACCCTGACTCCATCCGAAGTGTGGTACGCGAACACCAGCCCAACCTGATCATCAACGCCACCGCCTATACAGACGTCGACAAAGCGGAGAGCGAGCCCGACCTGGCCATGGCCATCAACGGCACTGGCCCAGGCATCCTCGCTGAGGAAGCCAAACGGCTCAACAGCGCTCTGATCCATTATTCCACCGATTATGTCTTCGACGGCACCAAGGGCGAACCCTACACCGAAGAAGACGAACCCAACCCCCTCAACGTCTACGGTGAGACCAAACTTACTGGAGAAAGAGCGGTCCAGGATGTTGGCGGCGTTTACCTGATCTTCCGCACCAGTTGGGTCTACTCCCTCCGCCGGCCCTGCTTCGTCACCAAAGTTCTGAAATGGGCGCGGGAACAGGAAACCCTGCGCATCGTGGATGACCAGATCAGCAGCCCCACCTGGGCGCGCACCCTGGCCGAGGCCACTGCGCAAATTATCGCGCAGGGGAGGGGGGAACCTGTTGAATACATTCAGGAGAAACGCGGATTATATCACCTGGCGGGAGGCGGGTCATGCAGCCGGTATGAGTGGGCGAAGGCGATTTTGGAATTGGATCCCCATAAAGAAGAACAGGTAGTGAAAGAGCTTTTACGTGCGAAAACAACTGATTTTGATGATGGAATAAAACGCCCTTTATATAGTTTTTTGAATTCTCAAAGAGCCAATCATCGATTTCTGTTTGCTGATGTTCTTTGGGAAACGCCTTTATTGTTATTAGACAGTGACATTTAAGAAGTCGGCATTGATAAACAAAGTGCAAAAGACACAACTAAACATTTTAAAAACAAAGAAATATTACTTATTTTAAGTTTGGGTTGGAAAGTTTCCTTAGAGGAATGAGTTTATGAAAGCGAATTCTAGGTTTAGTGTCATAATGACAGCTTATAATCATGAGAAATATGTTGATGAGGCTATAAGCAGTATCCTGGCACAAACTTATGAGAATTTCGAATTGATTATTGTTGATGACGGTTCATCTGATAGAACTTTAGATATCGTGAATAGTTTTTCGGACTCAAGAATTAAAGTTATCGCTCAAGAGCGCCAGGGCCCAAGTGAGGCATTCAATACAGGGATAAAAAACAGCACTGGTGAGTATGTAGCATTTATGAGCGGAGATGATGTCTCAATAAAAGATCGTCTTGCGATTCAAGGGTCTCAGATTAACCTGCATAAAGCTGATATCATATTTTCTCTTCCAAGGATTATTGGCCCAAGGTCAGAAGCCCTAAGTGCTGATCTCTGCCCCTGGTTTTTTGATAAGGAAGTTGATAACACAGCACAAATATATCGGGAATTATTTTATTCTGGAAACTTTTTCTGTGCTCCTTCTGCTTTTGTCCGGAAAAAGGTAATAGATGAAATAGGTTTTTTTAGTCCAGGATTAATTCAATTACAGGATTTTGATTATTGGGTTAGGGCGATTAAGAAGAGAAAGACGATTAAACTCTTTACAGACCCTGTTATTAAATACAGGTTCCTTTTTGGAGAAAATTTGTCGGCTGAATCGAATGTCAACCGATTGAGAGTTGAAACTTTGTGGGTATATGGGGAATTTTTTAATCAAATACCTGCGGATATTTTTAAGGCAGCGTTTAGTCAAGAAGTCACCACAGAATTTTCGGATAACGAGATTGATCGCCAAATTTGTCAATCTCTTCTTTTGTTTAATCATCCTGATGTAATTGTTAAATTTGTTGGCGCTAAAAGAATTATTGAACAACTTAGTAATAGGGCATTCTTTGAGCGTTATTCTGAGATTAGTAACTTTAGTTTGATTGATTTCTTTAATGTTGAAAACTTAATAAGTTTAGACAGTTTGTATCCCATTGAAAAGTTTTCTGATATAAAACGTGTGTTGAAGAAATTGGCGGAACAAAGAATTGTTGTTTCATTGAGTGAAACCAAAGCTAAGAAGGCTATTCAAGAAAACCTTGAGAATGGAAATAACGAAAAAGCAGTGGCTCTAGTTAAAGGTTTGGGTGTTTTATATCCAAGACGGACAATTCTTCAAACATTCAGCAAGATCGGATTACAGATCTGGCGGATGTTAAAGAAAATAAGTTCTAAAATAATAAAATTTGTAAATAAAAAAGTTAAAAAAATTAAAAGGCTGGAGGTATATTCAATTGCTTCATTATATGATTACAGTAAAAAATACAGCTTGTTTCTTTTTGAGGATATTCCAGAGCAAGTTTATTTAGGTCGACCTGAAATTATTGGAGAAAGTAAACTTAAATTGTCAGAAGGAAAAGCGATTTGCCCTAAACCTTATATTTCCAGATTGTCTGATGTAATAATTACGGGTGGCTCAGATTATGTAATCACCAAGGAACAGCTTGTCCTAAATGACGAATTGGCAGATTATCCTGGCGAAGAATTTGGAATAAAACCCCCATTTGTAAAATTTAGACATAATGATAAATTAATCCTTGGTTATTCAGGTGTTGCTCCGCAAAAAATTAAACAGGGGATCCTTATATCTAGTGGCCATGATTCTAATTATTTCCATTGGATGCTGGAGTCTTTGCCAAAATTTCAGTTTGTTGACACAATCTCCAGTTTAAAGGATATTCCACTTTTGATTCCCAATCAGCTTCATAAAAATTTAGAGGCTGCATTGAAAAAGTGTAATCTCCATAATCATGAAATTATTCGACTTAATATTGGAGATCCTTATCACGTGGACGAGTTGATTTTCCCCTCGGCTCTTTCTAGAATTCTTGATAGATATAAAGGAGAAGTCGCTTTCGACTCGGATATTGTTTTATCAAAACACTGGATAAAGAAGGTTAGTGATCGCTTGAAAGAGAGTTCTGAACTTTCTGCGAAAAAGCCATGGAGGCGCCTATTTCTGACAAGAAGGAAGGGCGCTCGCTCTGTTGAAAATATTGAAGAAATAGAACAATTTTTACTTAAGTATGACTTTGAGGTTATAGAATTAGATAACGTTTCTTTAGATTTTCAAATTGAGTTGTTTTCTCAAGCGTTGATCATAGTTTCGCCAACTGGGGCCGCGTTGACAAATTTAATGTTTTGTGCCCCGAATACGAAAGTTTTAGTGTTTATGTCTAACCATGAAACCTCCAATTATTACTTATGGACACAGTTAGGAGATATCATGGGATTGGATGTGAAGATATTGACTGGAAAACGCTTATATAATCTAACGAGTTATTTTTCTGTGCATGATGATTATCGGATCAACATACAAGAATTTGAAAATTATGTTTCTAAGAATTTGTAAATGATAAAATTAATATCCTTAAACACTTTTTAGACACTTTAACAATCATTAATTACAAAAACAATGATACAGATTATTCACAAAACTATTCGAGTAAATCTTGAAGAAGACTTTAACATAAAAGGCGATAAAGATCTTTTTAATAAAATCGTAGCCGACCAAGAAAAGCACGCTGGGCTGTTACGTCCATCAGAAAATTGGGATCTGGATATTGGGGGACAGGATGGTGGAAAATATTTTCACCACCTTAAAAGTAAGGGAAAAATAGAAGCTCAACCCTACACAGAAGAGAAGTTCGATGAGTTGTATTCAACCCTGTTAAAAATGATTTCTTCTCTTGTTGGTTCTGTCGGATCAAAAACTATTACTGATGAAACAATCGAGCAGTATTATCAATTCATCAATGGCTTGGATCATTTGGGTATTGTTCCTAATTATTTCGATGAAGAAGGGAAATTAAAAAAAAGCGCCAAGGGCTTAAAGATCACGGATCTTGGAAGCATAATCGATATTAATTTTATTACCGCTTATCTCGATTATGATGAAAAGCCTCTTAAAGTTTTGGAGGTTGGAGGAGGCTATGGGCGATTAGCAGAAACTTTCCTAAACACCCATAAACAAGGAACCATTAAGTATGTTTTGCTTGATGCAGTTCCTGCAAGTTTGATGTACGCCTATTTATATCTGTCTAAGAATTTTCCGAAATTAAATATCGGTTTTTATTACAATAAGGACCCATTTGATTTAAATAGCTATGATTGTTATATTGTACCTGCATGGCATTTTGATTCCAGTCAATATTCAGAAAGAATAGATTGTTGCATAAATATACAAAGTATGCAAGAAATGAATCAATATCATGTAGACTATTACATGAAGATGTTTGATGAGTTACTAAAACCAAGCACAGGAATTGTTTACATATCCAATGAAAAAGATTATATTTTCCAGGGTGATTGGAATTATCCTGACACGTGGAAGCGATTGATAAAAACCAGAACACCCCGCTCATGGACCAGGAATTCTCCAACCGAAATTTTTATCAAGGGAACATCTGTCAATGAAAACCATAACAAACTTATAGATTTTGTTTATTCTTTTCAACTTGATTGCTATGATGAAAAGAAACATCAAGAATAAGAAATATCCAAGTTAAAAATGACGGTAGAGTTATGTCAAGCTAGGGCAGATGCGTATAAAGCCAAAGTGGATGATCAACTAACGCAAATCTATAACAGTCGTTCCTGGCGTATCATTCAGTTTGTTCGGAAAATACTTAACAAATTTAAATTGAAGTAACATTCATAGATGACAAGGAAATAAGTGTAATTTATTGGTAATATCATTAAGAAAAAATAATTTTTGTTTATAAGAGGCAGAACAGGTTATTCAGTAATTATTGGCGAACTCAGCAATTGCTAAAATCTGTTTGTCGCGCAAGGATTGTTTTTACAATATGAATTCAAAAAGGAGGATTTTTAATTACCCTTCCATAGCAGACTAAATATTACTATTCATTCTCTGGAAACGATATTGAATTATAATGAGGTTGCAAAGGCGGCTGCGGAAGTTGGCTTTCCACTTAATGAATAAAAAGTTGAATGCTTTCTACTGAGTCATGGTATGATCAACATTTTCCACAATAAGAAACGTAAAATGAATTCTCAACAAAAAAACATTTTCATTCATAAAACATCTGAAGTGCAGACAACCTCAATTGGTCCGGATTCAAAAGTGTGGCAATTCACGGTCATATTGGCAGGGGCAAGGCTGGGATCCAATTGCAATATTAATGCTCATTGTTTTATTGAAAATGATGTCATTATCGGTGATAACGTCACGGTTAAGTGTGGTGTCCAGCTTTGGGATGGGATTGAGGTTGAGGATGATGTCTTTATCGGTCCAAATGTGACATTTACAAATGATAAATATCCAAGGTCAAAGCATGTTGATTTTAATTTGAAGAAAACGCTAATTAAAATGAAAGCGTCAATTGGTGCTAACGCAACGATTTTATGCGGTATTACGATTGGGGAGAACGCCATGATAGGCGCTGGCAGCGTTGTGACGAAAGATGTGCCTGACGGAGAAGTCTGGTTTGGAAATCCAGCGAAGTATCATAGTAAAGTTATCGACACACTAGAGGATTGAATCGGGGTTACCCTTTGATGTCAATAAATGACTGTCACCTGATTGATTTGCCGAAAATTCACGACCCACGCGGAAACCTGACTTTTGTTGAAGGCAATCGTCACATCCCTTTTGATATCAAAAGAGTTTACTATTTATATGATGTACCAGGTGGGGCGACCCGGGCGGGGCATGCACATAAAACACTCCAGCAAGTATTAATCGCCATATCAGGGAGTTTTGATGTAATACTTGACGATGGGATAAACCAAAAGACTGTGCATTTGAATCGTTCTTATTATGGGCTTTACATTTTCCCATTGACCTGGCGTGTGATTGATAATTTTTCATCTGGAGCTGTATGTTTGTCCATTGTCTCTGATTTCTATGATGAAGATGATTATATCCGAGATCATAAAGAATTTCTAAGGGTTATTGGAGAAAAGTAAAATGCAGGTACCTTTTTTAGATCTGAATGCTGTATATCATGAATTAAAGCAGGAAATGGATGCGGCTTATCAACGTGTTATGGATTCCGGTTGGTTTATTATGGGGAAAGAGTTGGAATCTTTTGAGCACGAATTTGCAGCATATTGCGATTCTAAGCACTGCATTGGTGTAGGGAATGGGTTGGATGCCTTGCATTTAATACTGCGGGCTTATAACGTAGGGATTGGCGATGAAATCATTGTTCCCGCCAATACTTTCATTGCGACTTGGTTGGCTGTTTCATATACTGGGGCAACTCCGATACCCGTTGAGCCGGATCCCAAAACTTATAATCTTGACCCCGAGAAGGTCGAATTAGCAATTACAAAAAACACAAAAGCAATCATGCCTGTTCATCTTTATGGTCAACCTGCTGATATGGATCCATTGTTATCGTTGGCAAAAAAGTATAACCTGGTTGTTATGGAAGACGCTGCCCAAGCTCAGGGTGCTCGATACAAAGGGCGATTGAGTGGCAGTCTTGCTGAGTCGGCTGGCTTCAGTTTCTATCCTGGGAAGAACCTGGGTGCTCTGGGGGATGCGGGTGCAATTGTGACAAATGATGATTCTCTGGCAACTGAGTTTCTAAAATTGCGTAATTATGGTTCGAAAAAGAAATATCATCATGAATCCGTTGGTTTCAATTCCCGTCTTGATGAATTACAGGCTGCCTTCCTGCGGGTAAAGTTGCACAGGCTTGAGGAATGGAACGAGAGACGACGAAAGGTCGTAGCTTACTATTTTCAAAACCTTGCAGGTATTCCTGAACTAATCCTGCCTTTCGTGCCGGAATGGGTGGAACCGGTTTGGCATATTTTTGCAGTTCGAACCAAACAAAGGGATGAATTTCAGCAATTCCTAAAGGAACGAGGTATCGATACCATTATCCATTACCCCATTCCCCCACACCTGTCTGAAGCTTACTCAAATCTCGGATACCCTAAAGGCGCATTCCCGATCTCAGAGGAAATCGCGTTAACTGAATTGAGTTTGCCGATGGGGCCACATATGACCGAGGAACAGACGGCTTACGTGGTTGAAATAATTAATCAGTTTTTTGAGGGATGACAGGCTGAGGCTGCGCGTCGTCCTGAAATCCCTCAAAGAATTTGAAATGACCTGGTAAATGGTCTTCTCTTAAGGCTTTTTCCATACCCATACTTGGTAACTGGAATCACCACCAATGACTTCATCCAGAGTCATATTGTGGTCTTGAATATAATCAATTAGACGTTGGGTTGGGAGGTGGACGCTTCCCCCAAAGGTCCACTTCATATTGAAAATAACATAATTTGGGTTGAATTCTTCAATGTAATCTGTTCCGCACCCCCGCCAATAATGACAACTTTCAAAGTCTTTGTTTGAGGGTATCGCGACGAAATGGTCATAAGCAATTCGCGATCCCTCGGGGATTTCCTTTTCGATGTAATTATATGTTTGATAGATGGTAGTCCTTTTATAGTTCAGGCGTTTAAAGGCAACTGGAAGTGATTTATTAAAGTTTCCGATGATGATAACTAAAACCAAAGCAGAAAAAATTGCAACTGTAATATTTTTGATTTTGTCTTGTTTTAATTCATTAATAATAAAGAGGGAAATGGATAGTAGATTGAGAATAAACAATGGATAAATTGGGGCAAAATACATTTGATCAATTATGAAGCGAGATAGAATAGAAAAGACAACGATAAAAAGGATGGCTGTGATGATATTGACAACGTAGTATGATTTCCCTAATTTATCCTTTGAGCGAACCAAACTCATTACAATTGAGACGGGGGCCAAGATAATAGAAATAAGAATGACTGGCAACGAGCGGATAATACTTATCCAAGCGTTTAACCCCTGAAAGAATGTCAAGCTGGTTGAGGAAAGCTGGTTTGAAGTTAGTCCTAATTGATACTTAAGGAATACTCTTGGCTCTAGGAAAGCATAGGGATTGATCACAAAGAAAACAAGCAAGGGCAGTCCAATTGTGATTAGGAGCAGCTTTACAAAACGCCAAGAAAAGAGAAATTTGATTAAAGAGACGCGTTGGTAATAAAAGTAAGTTATGAGGAACAGCCCCAAAACAGAAATTGCAGGGAGAATGAACGGGTGTTTGGATAGGGCAGATAATGTTAGCGAAAGTAAACCGATTGTATACCAGCGATGTTCTTTTGCTTCTGAATCTCTGAAGTTGAGTAAGCACAATATTCCAAGAAACAAGAAGAGCAATCCGGTTGATTCGGGGTGTAAGAAGTAGAAATATTTCGATATCACTGGGGAACTGATGTAGAGCAGCCCCCCAATTAGTCCAACCAGTTTATTCCTAAAAATCCGGACAATGATTCTATAAAATGCTAATACTGAGAGTAAACCGATCAGGAAAAACAACAATCGTGTGCCAATAAAAAAGGCAAAAAGATTGCCGGACAAAATAACTTTTTCTACAAAGTAGATTGGAGCAAGAAGAATAAATGAAATCCAATAGTAGGTCCACCCATAGTATTTGGAATGATACCCTGCATTCATATTGTACAAGTTTTTATACATTGAAAGAATTGAATCAATGATTGATCCAGGATCAACTTCATAAGCTAATACGAAGTTAATGTCTTTTACAACTACGAATGCATGAGGGAGAAACAATATGGAAAAAATAGCAATGAGTATTATCAAATAAGGAGATGAGAAAAATCCCCTCAAATCCTTTTTATTGATCTTAAGCAATTGACAATGCAATTTGATTTCCTCAATTATTGAAGTCATGAATGCTCTCTTTGAGAAATGTGTTTGTTTTTGTCCAAATATAAATTGCGTGTAGATTATTACCCACTATATTAGGCTCCAGTTGTAAAATCAAGGCAACCAGTCACTGATGCCGGCCAACGGGTAGAAACTTGTTAGTTACAATTCGCCAGATAAATATACCATACCCAACGGGCTTAAAATCAGAGCTATTTTAAACAATCCAAAGATATCAAATAAATCGTTGAAAACAAGAAGCCAACTGACTTGTCTGAAATTGTCAGCGTAATCATATGTTAGGTTGTTTTTTGAGGATAATGCATCACCAATTCGGAATGGAAATTGTTGTTCTAGAAATAAACAACATAAATGGTAAAATATTAAGTGTAATGATCTTTTGACAAAAAGGGAGCATTGATGAAGGTAGGTATTTTGGCAGGCGGGCTTGGAACTCGATTGATGGAAGAGACTCGAGTTCAACCTAAGCCGATGGTTCATGTTGGTGGAAAGCCCATTTTGTGGCACATTATGAAAATATATTCCTTTTATGGTTTCAATGAATTTGTTATTGCGTTGGGCTATAAGGGCGATGTGATCAAGGATTATTTCCTGAATTATCATTATCATACCCACAGTTTGACGGTTGACCTGAGTTCTAATGGCATCACTGTTCATGATGGTGAAGAAAGCCGATGGAAGGTCCATTTGTTGGATACAGGAGCAGATACTTTGACTGGTGGGCGTGTCCGCCAAATCGCTGATTTTGTTGGAAATGAGACTTTCATGTTAACCTATGGCGATGGTGTGGCGAACATCAACATTAACAAATTACTCCAACACCACCGCAATTCACAAAAGCTGGCAACGGTCACCGCTGTACATCCAGCCTCGCGGTATGGTGAAATAAAGATTTCGGATGGCATGGTCAATGAATTTAGGGAGAAGCCGCAAATTGAGGATGGTTGGATCAACGGCGGCTTTTTTGTCCTTGAGCCTGAGATCATGAATTATATTTCAGGTGATCAAATCGCCTGGGAGCAGGAACCGATTAATCGCCTGGTGAAGGAGCGGCAGTTGGCCGTTTATTGCCATGAGGGTTATTGGCAATCCATGGACTCTCTGCGAGATGTCCAAACATTGGAAACCTTATGGCAAAATGGCGAAGCAAAGTGGAAGGTGTGGTAAGTTGAACAATAATTCATTTTGGCAGGATCGCCCAACACTGGTCACAGGTGGATCTGGGCTTGTTGGGAGCTGGCTGGTTGATCGTTTGATTTCAGCTAAGGCTGATGTTGTGTGTGTTGTTCGAGATTGGGTCCCGCAATCAGAATTGATGCGGTCAGATGGCTTCAAACAGATAAAGATTGTTAATGGAGATGTAAGGGACCGGGATTTTCTTGAGCGTGTCTTGGGCGAGTATGAAATCGCTACTGTTATCCATCTTGCAGCACAAACAATCGTTTCCATAGCAAACCGGAACCCGGTTTCAACCTTTGAGACCAATATCGGCGGGACCTGGGGTTTATTGGAAGCCTGCCGGCGGAGCCCTTCGGTAAAGCAGATTGTAGTTGCGTCATCGGATAAGGCTTATGGAGATCAGGAGGTGCTGCCATATGATGAAAAGACCCCTCTTCAAGGGCAGCATCCATATGATGTCAGTAAATCATGTGCGGATCTGATTTCACATACGTATGCTAAGACATACAAACTGCCAGTTGTAATAACTCGTTGTGGGAACTTTTATGGTGGCGGGGATTTGAACTGGAATCGGATCATCCCTGGAACGATCCGATCCGTGATTCGCGGTGAGCGCCCTATCATTCGATCGGATGGTAAATTCGTGAGGGATTACTTCTATGTTGAAGACGGCGCGGCCGCTTATATGACCTTGGCTGAAAAACTCGATGAAAATCCAGAACTGCTCGGAGAAGCTTTTAATTTCTCAAACGAAATTCAAATCACCGTGTTGGATCTGGTCAGAAAGATTTTGGCGTTGATGGGGTCGAATCTGGAGCCTGTTGTTCAAAACAACGTGTCGAATGAAATTAATAAGCAATACCTGAGTTCGAAGAAAGCCCGGGAGATGTTGAACTGGCAGCCCCAGTACACACTTGATGAGGGTTTAATTAAAACAATCCAATGGTATAAAGAATTCTTTGAAGATTATGGATGAGTTACGTCGTACGGTCCTCGATGCTGTAGATAAGTATTATTCAGAAAAATACTCCGGCAGAAAATTTGATCCTTTAGTCGATAGAGTGCATTATGCTGGCAGGGTTTTTGATCAGGAAGAGTTGGTTAACCTTGTTGATTCCAGTTTAGATTTTTACTTGACAGCAAACCGTTATGCGGAAGAGTTTGAATTTCTTTTTGCAGATTATTTGGGAACAGATGATGCTCTCTTGGTAAATTCCGGTTCTTCTGCGAACTTGGTCGCCCTGACAGCTTTAACCTCAGATAAACTTGGGGAAAAGCGGTTAAAACCGGGCGATGAGGTTATCACCACTGCTGCCGGGTTCCCTACCACCCTTGCTCCAATCCTCCAAAACAACCTTGTACCGGTTTTTGTGGATGTCAATCTGGGGGATTACACAGCCAACCCCGACCAACTATTAAATGCCATTGGACCTAAAACCCGAGCTATCATGATGGCGCACACGCTGGGTGTTCCCTTTGATTTAAGCACAGTTATGAAGTTGGTCTCAGATAATGATTTATGGCTGGTAGAAGATAATTGCGATGCTTTGGGTTCAAGATATAACGGTCAATTGACAGGAACTTTTGGGCATTTGGCTTCGCATTCATTTTACCCGGCGCATCATATCACTATGGGG
>Ga0334885_1004008_pt1 | contig 13102 bp, 7 predicted proteins | sample GraSluR1_MG_8_FD_207233 | JGI IMG/M metagenome (GOLD analysis project Ga0334885, IMG submission 207233) | Sludge microbial communities from methane-producing bioreactor in Wageningen University, Netherlands - Granular Sludge_31_05-R1 | ecosystem: Engineered > Bioreactor > Anaerobic > Unclassified...
ACAGTCTGTTCCCTTTGGCCGCTCGGGAACCTCTCCACAGCTATGGAGCCGATGAAGGGAGTTGAACCCCCAACCTATTGATTACAAATCAATTGCTCTGCCATTGAGCTACATCGGCCTAAAGTTTTATCAATCAATTTCAGTGCCCATTTTTTGTCAACATCTTTTTTCTGGCTCACTCTATGTTCTGGCTTGTTATCGTGTCTGTAACCTTGTTTTTAAACGCCCTTCAGCTGTCAAGAGCTTTTTCTTAGGCACCTCTCGCGGATACCCACACTTGGATGCAAATAAATGAGATGGAAAGCTCAAGAATATTGCCTGCTGCTACTGTCATCCGGAGTTTGGACATTCTGTCACTATAGATATCCATAGTAGGTGATTCCAGCATGCACAAATCAGCAGAATCATGAGGTCTGAACCCCCGCATAGCCCTTTATGGGCGATAGAGCATAGCGAGGGGGGGTGAGCCCCTCGTTAGGTATTGCGTATTAACCGTTTAGCCCCGCAGGGGCGACATAATGGATCATCCCCAGTTTGGTTCCCGGATGTTGCAGATAACATGGGTATCTGTGTCGCCCATAAAGGGCTTATCCGGTGAGCGTTCTTTGTAATCACGATATTGAATCCATTATGCCCTTGAGGGAGCTTAGTATTGTCTATAGATCTTCATCATTGGCAGGGGATGCCAAACAGGGGGATTGAATGCGGCAAATCCTCTACTCTATTCATAACTGCCATAGGCTATTATTGGTTATGGGCAAAAAACGCTTTTACACTCAGCAAAGGTGTTCAGATGCAAGCTAAGCACTCTATCGATCGGTTTTTGATATCCTCCCGCTAAGTTCCATACAATCGGTATCCCTCTATCATGAGCATACCTGAATACGATCCTATCTCTCTGCCTTATTTGCTCCGTGGTCAATTCTCCCCCCAATGGATCATCAATGTGAGGATCGGCTCCCGCTTGGTAAAGAAGTAGGCCACAATGATTGAACTTGGCTTCCAGAGATGCATAAAGACCCTCAAGCCAAAGCTCATAGTTTTCCCGGATATTCTCGCTAAAAGCCATGTGTTCAACATAATCGAGGTGTAATCTATGGATAATATCAATAGTGCCATTACCCCAATGCACATCAAAATCTATAATGCCAATACTATCTACCAATCCTGCCTCGTGCAGCAATACCGACGTCACCATCAGTCCGTTGAAGGTGCAAAATCCCATGCTTTGGTTATAAGTGGCATGATGAAACCCACTGGTGGGAGAAATGGCGACCCTTTCCTGAAGAGAAATCTTGGCTGCATGGTAAAAACTCCCGCTGGTATAAGGCAAAGAATCTGCCACGGATTTTAGTGTGTTTCCGAATCCATTGGGTTTCCGACAGTCCAGAATGGCGTCAACGTGCTTGTTATCGTGTACTAAATATAGGTCAGCCCGGGATAGAGGCTCCCAATCTTTGAAAATTTCGACCATCGGGTCGCGCTTAATCAAATCAACAAAGATACCGGGTTTCCCGGCACTAGGAGAAAAACTGGTATTCCCCAAGGCCGTTTGCTCATCACGATAAACTACTTTCATGTTTTCTTCCTCCTTCCTAAAAGAATGCAGCATTAAGTCAGCGTTCAATGTTTCAGATTTTCGTCTATCTTAGCATCAGAGTAAGAATATAAGTCAATCCTACTATGGATATCCCCATGCCTCCCAAGAGAATCTTTTGCAGTACCCCTAATCTCTTGGCAAAATCAACCTTCATTTCTTCATATTGCCTGATCAGCAAGCCATTCAAGGCATCCATGCGTTTATGCAGGTCAGAATCAATGCCTTCAGCTTTTTCAAGAACTGTCCTGATGCTATGTTGGATGGCTTCAATATGTGGAATGCTCTCTTCTATTTTCCCATAAGTCCTGTCATGGAGCTCGCACAAAGTGATCATAGCCCCATCCAAGTCTTCTTTTGCAGCTTGAAACGCCACATCCATTGCTCCGGTAATACTTGACTGAACATCATTCATCCGATTACTTATGGTCTGTGAATGCATGTTACCATGTTCAGTAAGCTTTTGAGCGCTTGCATCAATTTTTCCGTGAGTCTTTTCGTGCATATTGGTGAGATTTTCCTGAACCGCGTTCAGAGCGTTGTTTTGATCACTTGAGAACGTCAGTAGATACTTATCGATGCTATCAGCGTCTTTTTGGGCCTCTGCTGTTATTTTTTCCAGAGCTTGGTTCAATTGTGTGTGGTAGTCTGCTTTGAGCTTTTCCACTCCGTCTGCCATTTTTTTCAGCACGGCATCAAAAGATTCTGTCAATTTTGCGTTTTCATTTTCCACTCCCGTCAGCACTTGACTCATCTTGACAGTTGAGTTGCGAGTTTTCTGTTCAATCTCTGTGTAGTTCAGCTGGATATCAGATATCTGGTTTAGCAATTGCTCACCGGTACTAAGAGACTTAACTGACCTTTCGCTTAGCTCTGTTAGGAGATCAACAGTCCGGTTGATAGCTTCAAATCGCTCTTTTATCTGCTCCAGATTATCCTTGTAATCCGCGATGGTTAGTTGCAAATCCTGTACAATATCATCGTAGTTGTCCATCATAATCTCCATGGTTCTGTAAATATTTGTTGTGGTTACTAAGTAGTTTAGTGGTAAATAATGCGAACAAAACCCTATTACAAGCCTGATACTCCCGGCGTGTCAGATCTTGGGTCAACGCTGCCATAAATGGCCGAACTACGCTCTCATATACTTGTTCAATAGCTTTAGTTTTAGAACTGTTTAGTAGTGACGTCCACCCCCTCCTGAGATACTCCATCCCGGAATCTATCATGTCTTGGTTGCTGTTCGCTAGACAGAGTAGTGTCATAGAACGCAGAATCAGTAGGACATAGTTTTCAGGATACTCCTGCAATAACCTGGAACATGCCCCTTCCAGATGTTGCAGGTTCTCAAACCGGGAACCTTTGGCGGGATCAGCTACTGATGCAATGTATTTAAGTATTGTTTCCCAATTCTCTTCCTTGCCTTCGTCTGTATCAGTCGTAAGATCACTGATAAACTTCGAGTTAAAGTAATGATCAAGCAGATCCCTGATTTCTTCGTTGGTTTTCTCTCTCCCAAGATCAGCTGTTTGATACATCTCTTTGAGTGCCTGGAGCCTCTTTTTTTGAACGTTTTCATCGAAGAACCGGGAAAGCTCATCAAAGATGAGCGAATAATTGTTAAACAGATCATCTGAAACAAGCGTATCCATAAGGTCTGTAATTCCTTTATGGACATCAGCTTTGGAGCGATATTTTTCTAAATATGCCTCGTATGTCCTGATAATATCATCAATGCCGGGAGTCCTGAAATCGATATCGTATTCATTGCTTGAATAATTGTTGGAATGGCTCTCTATGATGCCTAACAACTGCAGGCGATACAATACAAACTCGCATTGCTTCTTTATATCAACGTCTCTTACTTGCGTTTCATGTTCTATGATCTGATTTTGTGTGCAATAATCGATATACGCTTGGTTGTCTCTCAAGGCTTGGCACATCAGGTCCTTACTGATCCTATGGTGAAATACAAGGCTGCTATTGAGATTGATTATATCCAAGAGGCTGCGTTTTTCGGGCGGAACAAGAATGTCAGTTATGATAGTGGTATGCCGAACAGAGAACCTCACTTTATCAAACAAGCCCTTATCAACTGGCCTTTGCGGGTGATTTAATACTTGTTTCGAATTCAGGTCGAAATAGCAAGCACGATTATTGTTATTGGCTTGGTTATTGTGGTTATCTTCTTGGATTTTTTGATTAAAGTAAATCCTTGTTGGCTCAGCCATCGGCCATTTGCTATAATAATCGATCCCCGATATGAGTTTTCTGATATCAAGTTTATTCTCCTCTGATTTGATCTCAAAGATTTCTTTAAGTATGATTGCGGCTAGTTCCTGCGACACATGGGACTTATTCATACGTTGAAGTATGAAATCCCTCTCTCCTTCATTATAAAGTAAATAGCTGCTGGATGACGACTTATCCCGGCCTATGCGACCTGATTCCTGTACAAAAGACTCAATGGACTTAGGTAGATTCACATGAAAGCTGTAACGGATGTTATGTTTATTAATACCCATCCCAAAGGCCTGAGTCGCCACCATGATGCCTATCTGGTTTTTCTTAAATTTATCCTGGAATTCATTGATTTGTTCAATGTCTATGTGGAAGTCTGGGTTAGTGTTTGATGTACCACAGTAATACCCAACTCCAATTCTCTCTTCATAAATTTGACGCAACCCGGGATAGAAACCCATGTTGTTGTTGTTTCCAAATATTCCATTCATTCCTCCGACATACAAACAAAAAACAAGAGCAGCGTTCTCTTTTGAGATTGGGGCTTGGCAGGATTCGTCGGTAAGAGAGCTGAACAGCTTTTCCAATTCTTCATGTTTGTCCGTAGCCCTCAGGAAGTAATAGTCGATCTCCTGCCTCTTAATCGGATCAGTAACAATATCGGGCAGGCTTAAACCATTTATAGCCATTTCTTTCTGAACATCATGCTGCACATCAAGAGAAGCGGTGGCGGTCAGCGCTATCAGTGGTAACGGCTTGCCAAATTTCGTCTTGAAACAGTCCACCGCGTTTTTTGCCAGGCTAAGGTAGCTGGGGCGGAAGTCATGTCCCCACTCTGAAACACAGTGCGCCTCATCGATCACAAAGTAGGAAGCGTAACGCCGTTGGTTTGACATATACAGCAGATCAATCTTGGTTCGCGGTATCTGCATGCGTTCAGGGGACATAAGCAGGAACATGCTTTCTCCGGCAACAAACCGGTTCAGCCTAGTCAGTTTTTCTTCCTGCTTAAGATCAGAATTGATGTAGATAGAGTCTATCTGCAGGTCAGAAAGCTCTTCATGCTGGTCTTTCATCAAAGAGCGGATGGGTTCAATAACGATACAGAATCCAGGTTGCATCAAAGCGCTGTATTGATATATGAGGGATTTTCCTCCCCCCGTGGGGAGTACTCCCAACACTGAATGCAATTCCAGGGTTTTACTGATAATTTCTCTTTGCCTGGGCCAGAAATCCTGTTTGCGGAATAATGACCTGAGGAAATAGCGTAAAGAATCACTGACCTGAGATTCTCTTACCGGGTCATTTTCGGTTGTTAGTGAATAGCTAATGTGCTCACTGCTGTGGAATCTTTCAGCTACGGCTTCTTCTTCAGTAGAGTTAACAATAATGGCATTCTCAAGATCTTTATCCGAAAGGATTTTGGGGCTCTCACCGCAAATGACCAATACGTCTTCTCTGTTTGAAGAAGCGGTATCAAGCGAGGCGATATCGCTGACCGGAAAGCCGAACTTTGAGTTACAAGAGGCTACGACTAATTCCCTCGTGTCCCCATACACCTCATATTCGATCTTGGGAAGCTTACATTCAGGGACCAGTGCCGATAGCTTTTGCATCATTTTAATGAGACTAAGCATGCAGAAGTGGGCATAGAATCGGTCTGTTTCAAGCAAAATAAGACGAACGCGGTCTTCATTGTAGTTCAACTTCAAATATTGCAGGATGGCATATTGAGCCTGCGCCATATAGATCAATGAATGAACCGAAATCATCTGTAACTTCTTGTCTTTCAGAGATTGCTTGGATTGCGTTTCGCCATATTGGACAAGCAATTCTTCTGGCGGGAGTATGAAGCTATCCACGATGCTATCATTCTTGATCTCTCTCTTCATGATCTCCGGATAGGCTTCAACAAGCATATCTTCGATCTCAATTGGCACATTACTTGGCATGCCTCTTACGATCTGATTCATCAGAACATTGATTGCCGATTGCTCGAGTTCCGCAGCGCTCCTTCTCTGATGTGGCAGCGTGAATTTGAACTTTGCTTCTTCTACCGGGAAGATAAACCGGGAATCCCTGATTAACCTAAGCACGGGATCACATACATATGATGCCATTGCCACATTGGTGACTTCCAGATCCTCTTCAAACTCCTGGGGATCCTGTGCTACAAATCTGATTTGAGATTGTTTGGCTGTAATCAGGGCAATCCGTTCGATCCTTTTTGTGCCTCTGCTTTTTATGCTGTCAGAACAGAATTCTTTATCGAATTTGCAGTTAGCGCAGGAGTTATCTTTGGTGCAGTCGCGCTGGGATACTAATACTCTATTGCTCTCAGGAAAGTTGTTGATAAACCTGTCCAGTCTAGGTGCTCTATACGGACTAAGCGCTACCAACGCATAGTCCTGGCCTTCCTGGGATTCGATGATCAGCTTTGATAAATAATCTATCTCATTCCAACTGAGCATGTCGATAAAATTGGATAGATAATGAATGCGGAGGCTATCTTCAGTCCTGATCAGTTCTTTCTCAGATAAATCGCTCAGCATCTTGTTGATGGTCGTAAGCTTTACGTTTTTATCGATATACCGAATCAGGATCTCGGCTCTTTTTAGTGCGATCGCAGACGGCTCGATCAGTATGATCTCAGCCACTTTTATCTTAAGTCTGCGCTCAGCTATTTGATTCAGAAAGAGCCAGCTACCAAGTCCCTGACCGCAGGCCCAATCATACAATATAATACCCTTACCGCTGTAATCATGAATCTTATCGTAGCTGAATAGCTTGGATATGCTATCGATAATCTTGAAGTAATGCATTTGAAAGAAACGCTCAATGTAGCTGTTACACTCACCGGGCGTTTCAAGGATTTTTACCCCCCTTTCAGTATCGGCATTGTATTCTTTGTGCCTACCTGCAGTCTCTACAATGTCCTGGAATGTTACAGCTTCCAGCTGATTCAGATCCTGTGCAAAAGGATCAGTCGCCGGGTCATACGATGGTGTCAAGATCTTTCCCATTTGCTTTCTGCCAGTTTTTCAAGGCAGTATCCTGATCGGAATTTGCATAGCAATAGACGCATCCATGTGGACAGGTATTGTATTGACCGATATCTTTGCTTTTTATGCAACCACAAGCCTTGCGTTGCCCTTTATCTTTAATTTTGGCATAACTGTATTGAGCACTTCGGTCGGCCAGAAAATCGGTTTGATCATCGGTGGTATAGCCCAGATAGGCCATCAGTTCTGTGTCGTGAGGAAACAACCTGATTATCAGTCTGTCGTCAATGCACCTGTTATGTTCGATGCCGAATTGCTCCAGATTAATATTTTCAGCACAGGTCCCAAGTTCCAGTCCCCAAGCTGCATTTAGCTGTGAGATGCCATTTGCCAGATAATCCATAGTCAGGGCATCGATCTCATGGAGCTTATCCGGTAATGAACAGAGGTTACGTTTTACTTTTTTATAGTTTTCTATATCGATGAAGCTGATAACCAGTCTTTCCGTATAACTATGAAGCTTGTTGCCCATTCTCTCGATCCTGCGCAAGGTCTCATCCCGGTCCAGTTTGTCGCTTAAGATTATCGGGTCAAACCTCCAGATCACTCTTTCCTTTCCGATCATCTCAGAAAGCCTGACGAAAGTATCAATTCTCTCTTCCAAGCATGGCAAGCCGGATTCCCAGTTTTCATTTTCATAGTCATTCAAGGTATATTGAAAATAGTAACAGAATCCATTATCATCAAAGAAAGGAAGATTATCCAGCATGGGAGCGGGATTCTTAGTCCAGAACACAAACAATCTGGCTTTCTCGAAGGATACATTTGTGAACTCGCCGCTGAAGGGATTCTTCCATTTCACATAGCCTGTTTTGATCCTGGAGATCAGCCAATCAGAGTAAAAGGCTGGGATATCAGTCGCCCTGGACGCAGAAACAATCACAGGACAAGATGATTTCCTCCCTAACCCATCTTTTTTTATCTTGCTTTCGGTATCAAGCTTCAAAATTCCTTCCTTATACCCTGCTCTTTCTAAACTCGCATCGATGTACCACATTAGAATCTGCGAAATGTGATAGGCAATCTACGTTTATAAACCAGTTACAACAGTCCGATTTTTTGTTGAGTCCCAAATGTTTGTGTAAATTCCAACTCATTGTTTCTCAGGTTGTTTGAGGACATTCTTACTATCCTCAATCATTCACTCTATATATATCTCCACGGCCTTTTACATTGTTTTTCATCTTTAATTTCTAGTCAAGCTTTAAATATCCTAAAAAACTCATGTGGACAGCTCCGAACTATGATCCACTGGCCTTTAGTATATTATCTTTCATATATCTCAGGCTACAGATAAAGAACGTAGTTTGTTTGGATCATGGGATACTAGGAATAACTCCTGACACATCTGAAGCCGAAAGTGGAAAATAGACTGCCAGGAACGCTGCTCCCGCGACTAGCAACCCCGCATGAGCCGGGCACTACTTGCCAGCTTCCTCCGCTTGGCAGAAGTGGCTAAAGCTCCTTTCTGAGTGCCATCGGCACGGTATTTCAGATAGATACCCGTGATAAAACCCAAAGAATGAGTGCTGTAGGCACGACATTTTTTAGATAGCCCAAGGAGGACACAACGCGAAATTGAGGGACGACATGTACGAATCACATGAGCCCTCTTTGATCAATATGGATGTATCTTTTATGCCGTTCCTAAGGAACTCTAACCATTTATTTGTATACATTTGGCTATCTGAAATGTCGTCCCGATGGGACTCTTCACTGTCCTTCGAACACGATCAGGCTATCTGAAGTTTCGTCCCGATGGGAATCAAGCCGCAGCACTCTTTTCCCTTGACTTATTTCTAAGCCAGGGAATCTTTGTGCAAATGACATGTCTGGAGGAAATCACCAATGGCATTGGTTCTGAACGATCAGCAGCGACTAAGCTTTGAAGAAGTGCTGGATCGCAAAAAAGGCTTGAGTTTGAATGAGCTATCCCGCAGATTGGCAGAGTTTGAACAGCTTGCTGCCGAAGGACTCATCACCGAGGACGAGCACATTTACCACAGATTATTGATGGAGACGGCACGGATAAATGCCATCAGAGGCAACTACCCGAAAGCTTTCGAAATCCTGGCGGTGGTTCAACAGCTCTGTGTGACGCATGGAAACCGCGATTGTGAGCTATGCTGCCGCAATAACATGGCACTGGTAAAGAAAGAGCTGGGCGAAATCTTTGAAGCCATCGATCTCTGGCAAAAGCTGCTTCAGGAAGAGCTGGAACTAAGCGATAGAATACTCTATATCAACAACCTCGGAGTAGCCTATTGCTGTGTCATGAAGCCCAAGCTTGCCATCGAAACTTACTTTGAGGCCTTGAAGCATCTGGATGACAATGATGAATCCGAGATTGCCGCTGATATCTACAACAACTTAGGAGAAGTCTTCCGGAGCTCTGGTGATGCGGACAAAGCGCTGGAATACTTCGATAAAGCTCGGAATATCTACATCAAGGCTGAGAATAATGAGCGGATGGCTTTGATCTACAACAATCTGGCGGCAACCAATATCATCACAAATGATATCCCTAAGGCTGAAGAGTTTTGCCAGCTGGCCATGGAATACTACAAGAAGTATCTTACGGAGCCTTACTTCCCGGTCGCGCTAAACAACCTTGCTTCCTTGCGGTCAAACCAGCAAAGATTTGATGAGGCAATTGAGCTGTATAATGAATCCCTGACCATTGCCAAAAAGTATGGGAATGAGAGCTTGCAAACCACGGTTTTGAACAATCTGGCGCTGATCGCCATCGAGCGGGAGGATTATGATACAGCGGTCAACTTTGCTCAAGAATCACTAAGCACTGCCCAGAAACTGCAAGACCTGATCTCGGAAAAGAAAGCCTATTCCAGCCTCAAAGATGCCTGGCAATTCCAGCTGGATATTGCCCGGGCATATCTGGCTCAAAGCATGGAATTGGAGCTGGCACAGAGGATTAACGAAGTAAACACACCTCTGGATATTGCGCAAGCTGAGGCCATGTTCCTGCAAAAAAGATTGAAAGAGCAGTTAGATGCCTATCGCACTCAGAATGAAACTTTGGAAGATAGCTACAAAACCATCTTGCACAAGACTCAGGAACTGGAAACCAAAAACAACCTTCTAAGCGCCACCAATAGGCTGCTAAACCGGATTATATCGATCATTACCCACGATGTCCGGGGTCCGGTTGCCACCATTTCTCAGGCTTCAGAAATGCTAATCTCAGGCCTGTTAACCGAGAATAAAGATGAGACCCTCAAGCTCTTGCATCAATCCTCAAAAGTTACTGAAGAGCTGATCAACGACCTACTGCAGTTGGCCGCCCGAAACAAATCCGGACTGGACGAGGAACCGGTAGTATTTGATCTGATCGAAACCCTTCAAGAAAGCGTCCAATTGGCGGAAATAGTGGCTCAACCAAAGGGAATCAGGATCAAGTACTCCTTCGAGAATGAAGTATTGATGATCCGCCTGGCGCGTGAGAGGTTGCGCCTGATCATTCGCAATCTCTTCTCGAACGCCATCAAGTTTTCGCATCCCGAATCCACGATTCATCTGAAAGCCAGCTCTGACAAGGAGATGTTGCATATTTCGTTAAGCGATGAAGGAGTGGGCATGAGTGCCAGCCAGATTGAACGCATCCTCTCCGGCAACAGCTTTAGCGGGATGGGCACACAGCAAGAAAAAGGCTTTGGCATGGGACTGGTCTTCGTGTTGGAGGCCCTGCAACACACCGGAGGCACCCTGGAGATCCAAAGCAGTCCCGGGCAAGGCTCCACATTCACTGTCAGCTACCATTTACAGGATTTGCAATAGGCAGATCACCTTACAACCATTGCTCTCATCCGCTTATCTGCTCTTGCCGCAAACTGCAAGCTCTCTCTCTGATGGATATCCTTGCCTGGGACGGCAGCCTTTGCATCGCTCCTGACTGCATATACTCAGTGAGTGGCCACGAATCTCACCGGTTTGATATACTTATGATTGCGTGGTTTCGCGAAATACACTCCGGCGCTTAGCGCTGCGCCCTTGTGATTACGCAAGTCCCACTCTGCAGTTCCCTCTGAATCCAGGCTGATCGTATCCACTCTTTGGCCTCGAACGTTATAGATATCCAGTTCGGTCGATTGTTTGAGCGAAGCCTTAAAGGTAATCACACCCTTCAAGCTAGCCGGATTGGGGTAGGCAGAAAGGGTGTGCACAGCAGGGACCGCGGTCTCATCAGCATTGGAAACCGAGAAGTCCACCGCAAACGCATACAGCACGCCATCGCTGATCATGAACAACTGATCTTCATGGGAGAAGGTGATGACGGGCAAATCGACATTCACTGTGGGAGCAGGAAAAGTAAATGTATGTGGGGCAGGAAAATCCAGGGTACACAAAGCACTGACTAATATGTAATCTTCATATCGGGCCGAGATTGTAACTATTTTGTCATTAATGCCATCAATGTGAGGTTCAATGGGGCCGAAGCCAGTCCAGTGGGTAAATTCTGGATTATCCTCCAGGGGGCTGTGGTTCATGTATAGATAGTTCAAATTATCATAATAGTCATGATAAAACCTTAGTATTCTATCATCGCCAAACCTGACCAATCTGAATAAATGCTCGTCAACTGATACAGGAGGGCCGATAATAAATACATGCAGTGAGTCAGGACTGGGGAAGTGACACTCTAATAATGCACTATCATATGCCATACCGGGAGTTCCGATGTAAAACCTGTCGTGGACAAAATCACAATCCTGACCATAGGACGGTCCGATCACGCTCACACCAAACCATGGATCTGTCATTATCATAGTAAACTGATGAGTCCCCTGAGAGTCAAAAATGAACCAGGTTTCCACGGTACCGTCTTCGCATGTATCCTTAACATACATGAAATGACCGGTGGGCATGGCATATACCCTTTTTTGCTGTATTGGACTACTTTGGTAATCCGCTCCATCCAGAAGTGTTTGACTGGTGTCGCTGGCAAAGTCGTAAAACTCAAGCCTGTCATCCAAAGCAATAACCAAGTGATTCTCAGACACAATATCGATCCGGCTCCACCCAATAAAGTCAGAGCTAAACTGCGTTTCATCAATAATTCTGTACTCAAGGTCATTGGCGTCCAAGCGGATTACTACCAATCCTTGGGGGTCGTATCGCGGGTATTGATAGATGACGTAGTATTTCCCAAAACGCTGAGTGCTGATCTCCTTGTGAGCTGTGCCCTCGATTCCCGTAATGCTACCAATCTGCACTACATTGGTCAGAGTATTGCTTTGCGAGAGATATTGAAACCCTGTTATCTCTATGCTTCCATTATCGGCATTCATCTTATAGAATTGCAGGTCGCCACTCTCGAGCTTGATCACGTCGTCATAAGCATGCGAAAAGCCCACAGCATTAGCCAGGCTAATCTCAATTTGTGGCTGTTGAGCGAATAAACCTAAGACAGCCATCCAAAGGATAACTGTCAATACACCGGACATCACGTCCTTTACTTTCATCTGAGCCTCCATCCAGCGATACCACTGCTTGCGATTAGTAATTACGCTATGGGTACTGTATATTTATTCTTCCATAATGCAATCACCTTTTCACATTTATTGTATCCCCATATCTATGTCAAGAACTCTTTCTATCAATTTATGTCGCATCCTTATGCATCCGTATTTGTGTGAATACAGGGGACTGCTTTCATTGCTCCGGATCGATGATCCAGTAAGTTCAGGAGCATAAATAGAAGCGAGACCGATGGATCTGATCCCCATGCATCACGATTCCATTGTTTTATAGAGTATGGCGGATTTGCGAGAATATCATCGAATTATTTCAGCTTCTCGTATTCAACCAATGCTGGGACAAACAAAGTGTCTCCACGAATGATCTCGAAGTCCTCAACCCCATGCAGAAATAGGTTCCTCCTACCAATTGCTGAAGTTAGAAGATTCCTTTCTTGTCCGTATAGTTTCAAACTACGATATTCAAGCTGTTGACGCTTCAGATGAGCTACCGCCAATAGAAGCATTCCTGCTGATCCACAAGTTGGATCATATACCGAATCTGGAGCTGCCCTCGAGGTAGAATCCCTGTACCCTTCGGTATCACCATATCATCAGAATCCGAGTGGTCAGCGATGTAGGGATCATAGGCAGGACTTGCAGGTAATAATGAACTGCGTAGAGCATTCAAAGTCAACGCATCTACCGTAATGGTTCTGGGGATAACA
>Ga0334885_1004009_pt1 | contig 13098 bp, 9 predicted proteins | sample GraSluR1_MG_8_FD_207233 | JGI IMG/M metagenome (GOLD analysis project Ga0334885, IMG submission 207233) | Sludge microbial communities from methane-producing bioreactor in Wageningen University, Netherlands - Granular Sludge_31_05-R1 | ecosystem: Engineered > Bioreactor > Anaerobic > Unclassified...
GAAAGGCGTAGAGAGCGATTCCTACGGAGATCATGAGAATCAGCGCCGCCTTCAGAGCCCATCCGAGGGCTTCGCGAAGGCGATCCTCCCGCTGAAGTCCCAGGTTGTAACCGATGAAGGGAGTGAGAGCGTTTCGTATCCCCATGATGGGGAGAAAGGCGAGGCCCTCCACTCGATTTCCCAGGAGCCACGCCGCCAGCGCATCGGAACCGTAGAAGGAGAGAATTCGGTTCATGAAGATAATCCCCAGGGCGATGCTTCCCTGGCTGAGAGAGGCGGGAAATCCGATGCGGATAATGGCCCCCCATCGGGAGAAGAGTCTCTGGGGCAGGGGAAGGGAGGGAAGAATTCCCAGAGGGCTCAGCCGCTTAAGCCTATGGAGTATGAAAATGGCCGCACAGAGCCTTCCCGTAAAGGTGGCGAGAGCCGCCCCCCGAATGCCCATCTGGAGGGTGAAAATGAAGAAAGGATCCAGAAGCATGTTGATGCCGTTTCCCAGAATCATGCTGTAGAGAGGGATCATGGTATTTCCCTGACAGCGGAAGGCGCTTTCTCCGAGAAGGGTGATGCCCATGAAGGGGAGGCTCGGGAGAAGCCAGAGCATGTACTCTCTGCAGAGGGGGAGCACCGAAGCATGGCCTCCTATGAGAGCAAAGAAGGCGTCTCCCCAGGGGCGGTAGAGAAGAGGAAGGGGAATAAGGCAGAGAAGAAAGAGCAGTATACATCCGGATCGGGCGGTATCCTGGGCATCCGGAAACCGTTCTTCCCCGAGAAAACGGCTCATCAGGGCAGTGCATCCCACTGCCATGCCGTTGAGAAGGGCGAACATCACGAAAATAACCGGAAAGGTGAGGGACATGGCCGCCAGGGCGGTTCCTCCCAGCCGGGAGACGAAGACGGTGTCCACCAGGTGGAAAAGATTGTGAAGAAGCATGGTGGCCACTGCGGGAAGGGCCAGCCGGAGAAGAACGGACCCCACGGGGCCTTCTCCCATGGAGACGAAGATGTCTGTTTTTTTCATGCCTTTTCGTTCCTTTCTCGTGTGGAGGGGGTGAGAATGAGTCGTTCCAGAACTTCTTCCAGGGAAAATCCACTCAGATGGGCCATTTTTCGAGCCCCTCGCTTTCCATGACCCAGAAGGTGAGAGTGTTCTCCGGGAAGAATCTTCCAGGGGCCCCGGGGGGATTGTTCAAGGAGCCTGCGCCCCAGGGCTTCTCCCCGAATGAGTTCTCCCAGGGCGGGGTGCAGAGGCCCTCCCAGGACATCTTCGTGAAGCGAGGGGGTGTCGCAGAGGCCTATGCGTTGTACCCGAAAAGAAAGGGTCTCCGCCCGGAGGAGCCAGGAGGCTCCCCAGGTTACCGCATGCTCCAGGGAGAGTGGGGCATACTCTCTCCGGGCCATCCAGGAGGCCAGGAGGGTGTTCCGGAGCACCAGACACGGATAGAGCCGCAGGTGCATTCCCGAACTCCGGGGCAGGGATCGGAGTTTGTCGAGATCTTCCAAGCTTCCCCGGAGGGTCTGTCCGGGCAGACCGATCATCATCTGGCATCCCAGGGGGAATCCCTCCAGAAGCAGAAATTCCAGGGTTTCCAAAACCTCCCGGCAGGTATATCCCCGACGGTTTTTCCGGAGTGCTGGGTCTTCCAGAGAAGCGATTCCCAGTTCTATCTGGGAGAGAGGGTATTCCCGAAGCTCCGCCGCCATGGAGGGGGATATGCCGAGGGGATGGGTGGAAAAGCGCAGCACACTTCCCCCGGGAGCCTTTCGGAAGGCCTTCAGATAGGCCCGGCGTTTTTCCCGGGGAAGACATGTAAAGCTTCCTCCGAAATAGCAGACTTCCAGGGGGGTTTTCTCCCGTTCCAGAAAAGCCCCAACCTCTTCGGGCGAGGGGGCCGTTTTTCCGGTGATGCTCTGTTGGTCGCAGTAGCTGCACCTTCCGGGGCAGCCCTCCATGGGAAGAAAAAAGGGAAGTCGTTTCATGGGGAAACCGTGGTTTCCCTTCTTTTCATGGTTTCCGGAAGGGCTTTCTCGTAGATTTTGCGAGAACGGATCTGCCGCTCCCGGTGCAGGCAGAAATGGAGAAAGAACGTGGCGGAGAGAAGATCCGCCGCTCCTCCCGGACTGATGCGGCGCCGGGAAAAATCCTCATCCAGTTTCTCCAGGGCCTCTCTTCCGGAGGACGAAAAAGGAGCTCCCTTGCGCAGAACCTTCCGGATAGCCTCCCGGTATTCGGTGTTCCAGAAAGCGTACCCTCCTCGGTGAATCACCGTGCTGTCTTCGGTGTGGAGCATAAGGTGCAACAGGGCGTAAAGACCCGCATCGTGCAGGGAATGTCCGTGTCGGAGAGCGTTCTCCAGGGCGGGAAGCCCCACGTTCCGAAGGGCGGGAAAGCCTTCCTCCGCCTCTCCCCGGATTCCCGTAATGCCGTGTTCCAGGTAGAGCCGTTCTCCATGGGTAAGGGGGCGTGGAGGAAGGGCTTTCCGAAGAGGTGCCAGTTCCGCCTCTACCATACCCTCGACGCAGGAGCCTCCGAGAGAGCAGATATGCGGTGCGGAGAGGGTTTGTTCTTCCGCCAGGCTCTTCCCCGTTCCGTAAAGGAGAAGAGAAAAGACGAAGATAAGCCCCTTGTGGGTGTTGATGTTTCCGGTAGCTCGGAACATCTCTTCTTCCATCCGGACTCCCCGGGCCCGGAGGTGGGGAAATGCCTCGGAGGGAGAAAGCCCCCGGAAGCCTTCCCGGCATTGTTCACTCCAGAAGGGAGCCAGGGCCACGGCGCTTTTGACGAAGGTGCGGTAGTTCATATCCTTGTGTGCTCCGGATCCTAAACGGTCCACCAGCCCCGGTTTGGGGGCTGCATATACCTCCCAGAGTGCCGCTGCATGGGCAAAGCCTCCGTAAAGGGGGGCAGAATTCATGGCAAGTCCTCCAAAAAAGTTCCGAATTAAGCGTCGAAGTATTGAAGAGGTTGCTTTTCTCTCGGAAGACTACCTTTTTACGAGGAGGGATGCAAGCTTTTTCGGGAAAATGTGGGCAGGCTCTTTCTTTGAACGGAGGGTGGGGCGTTTTTTTGGCAAACAAGAAAGCACTTTTGTCATGGAAGGAGATTTTTCGCCTGAGGGAGCAAAAGTGGATGATTTGATGAAAAGCCTTAAAAGTCTGGGTGTGAAGGATGAAAAGTTTTATTCTTTCTTTACGATTCCTCGAAAAAGCTTTCGGAAAAAATTCCTTGGAGTTTTTTCGAGTTCTCTCGGGTGAAGAAAGCTGTGAAGTGCTCCTTCTTCCCGAGGGGGGTGTGTTACAATGCCCGGAGATGTGCATTTACCGGGAGCAGGAATTCCCGAAAGGAACAGGAGAGGAGGATGCGGGTATGACGAAAAAAGCTGTGGCTTCGGAAGAAGGAAGCCCTCTCGAAGGGTTCTGCGGAGGAGGTGTTTCCGGCCTTATGCGGGTTTTTACGGGAATTTTCCTTCTCCTGGGAATCATGGCTTTCTCCGGAGAAGCTTCCTCTGTGAGAGATCTTTTTCTTGCCCGTCAGTGGAGCGAGGTGGATGCGCTTCTCGAGGAAATATCCGGAGACATGACGGCGCTTCCGCCGCAAGATCTCTCTCTGGTCATCAATGCCCTTTGGCTTCAGAAACGATATGCCCGGGCCCTGGAGCTCATCGAAACGGAAAAGGGCCGTTTTCCCGGGGAGATCCTTCCCTATATAACCATGTTTCAGATTCTCGGGTACGAGCGAACGGGGCAGGGGCAGAAGGGGTTGGAAGTGGCCAGGAAGTTCTGGAAGGCTCCTCCGCCGGATTTCCTTCGGTATTACGTGGCCTATGCTTTGGGAAGACTCGAAAAAACTGCGGGGAACATTCCGGAGGCTGCCGCATGGTATCGCATTATGGCGGATTTGGGAGAGGGGAAGAGTTACCGCCAACCCGCTCTTACGGCGCTTCTCTCTCTTTCCGGGGCTACCGTGGAAGATGCTTTGAGAATGCTGGAGGATTTTCCCCTTAACGGAGAGGCTCTCAAGATGCTTCGAGAGGTGAAGAATCCTTCCGCCCAAGTCCTTACTGCTTTGGGATATGCTTCGTACGCCGAGGGTTCCTACGCCAAGGCTCTGGAAATTCTCGACAAGGCTCTTGCCAAGGGAGCCAAGGGAAAGGCGGAGTACTGGCGGGCCTTTTCTCTCTATCAGCTCAAGCGCTACCGGGAATCTCTGGACCAATGGAAGATTCTGGCCCTCCGAGGAGCCTCCTATGCGGAAAGCTCTACCCGGCGCATAGGCATATGCGCCTATCGGGGTATCAAGACCCCCGTGGTGGAGGCTTTGGAAGAACTTGCACAGAAGAAGAGCGGCGGTGTTCGGGAAACCGCCCTGTACTATCTCATGGTGATTGCCCACGAACTCGGGCCCGTCCGAGATGTTCCCAAGTGGCGGGATGAGCTGCGAGCCGCCTTTCCCTCGGGAAAGTACGGGGTCCAGAGCTATTGGAACGGTGCCTGGGATGCCTGGAAAGACGGAAACGTGGAGCGTGCCGCCAACGAGCTGAGCCGGGGGCTTCCTCATGCCACGGGTGTCAGCTGGCCTCCCCGGTTTCTTTACTGGATAGCCCGGACCCAGGACATTCTCAAACGCCCGGACAAGGCGGAGCGCTTTCGCAAGCAGCTCGGATCCCTTTATCCTCTGAGCTACTACTCCTTTCTGATTTTTCCCGAAGGGAGCAAGCCCGTAAAGGACGAGCTTCCTCGAGAGCTCCAAAGTTCTCCGTCTCTTCTCGAAGAATGGGGTTTTCTCCAATATGCCCGGCTCTCCCTTGCCAAAAGTTCCAAGGCATCGGATCGTTTTCGGGCTGCCCGGATCGCTCTCTGGGATGGGGATGTCCGGGGGGCCTATCTTCTGGCGAACACCTTCAGCGGCACGGTGCAGGCTTTGGAGTACCTGCCCCGGGAGGTGCTGGAGATGCTCTATCCCCGGGCCTACGAGGGAGATGTCCTCCGGGAGAGCGAGCGTTTCGGGGTATCCCCCAACTTCGTATGGGCGGTGATGCGCCAGGAGAGCGGATATGATGCGGGAGCCACCAGCTACGTGGGAGCCATGGGGCTTATGCAGCTCATGCCCGCCACGGGAAAAGAGGTGGCCCGGCAGCTCAAGCTCGAGAATCCCAGGTTCTACGATGCGGGGACAAACATCCTTCTGGGAACCTCCTATCTGGCCTCCCGCATGAAGACCTTTGACCAGAACGTTCCCAAAGCGGCGGCGGCTTACAATGCGGGAGCCGGAGCGGTGCGCAAATGGGAGGATGCGGGAAAGGAACAGGAAGAGTGGATCGAGGATATTCCCTATCTCGAAACCAACGATTATGTGCGCCGGGTGATGGGGAACTATGCGGTCTATCGGATGCTCTATGGAGAAGAGGCCGCACAAAAGAGCGAAGAAGCTCTTTTACAGAACCCTCTCTCGGAGGATGAAGAAGACCGGGGGCCCCAGTAGGGCATCATAAGGAAACGGGATAGAGTGTTTCAAGAATGTGGTAAGAAAGGATGAGCAACGTGGCAACTTCTTTGGCTGAACCGGTGCGCAAAGTGGAGAGCTGTCTTCAAGAACTGGGATACTCCGGGGAGATCTTTCTTTCCGAAGATACCATTTTTACCGTGGAAGACGCTTCCCGAGCGGTGGGGGTACCTCCGGAAGAGATTCTCAAGACCCTGGTGCTTCTGGCGGATGATTCCCCCGTACTGGTACTTCTCTCCGGAGTGAATCGGGTGCATCTCAAAAAAGTGAAGGCCCTTCTCGGGGCAAAGAAGGTCAAGATGTCTACCCCGGAATTCGTATATGAGTATTCCGGGTTCCAGGTGGGGGGAGTGCCCCCCCTGGGGTATTCCGAACCTCTTCCGGCTCTTCTCGACGAAGATCTTTTCCAATATGCCACGGTCTGGGCTGCGGCGGGGACGGATCATGCCTTTTTCCCCGTTTCTCCGGAGAAGCTCCGGGAATATACCCGGGGAGAGAAGGGGGATATCAAAAAATAAAACGGAAGGGGCCTCAGGCCCCTTCCGCAGTTGCTCCGGTTCTTGATTTCGGAGAGATGACGGTTTCCCTCTTTCCTGAGGAAGAGTTATTCTCCCCGAAGCTGGGGATGAAGTGTTTCGAGCCAGCCGTCCATCTTTCTTACAAAGGCTACCTTCTGCAGGGGCAGGAGAAAGACCTCGAGGTTGGTATTGCTCGTGGCTTTGCGGATATCTCCTCCAAGGCATGCATGATTCTCCCCCGTGACGGATCCGTGCATGTGGACGAAAAGATCCTGATCCCGGACGCTGACGCTCCCTCCGAGAGATGCGATGTCGAAGGGGCCTGCTACCATGCTCTGCACGAGCTGGGTTCCGTCGAACCAGGCAAAGGTTACGTCCCGCACCATTCCTGCGGCGCCCAGAATGACCGCCGAGTTGACACTTCCGTCCTTGCAGGCTCGAATAATTCCCTCCACCACTTCGTCTCCTTCGGCAAGACGGATTGCCACGATTTCATTCGTTGCAACGTGCTTCATGGCGCTCACCTCCTTAAGAAGTTCCGAACCTTTTCGGGGGGATGAGAAGAGGGTAGGCGAAAAGGGTTTCTCCCCCTGAAGGGAGGACTCTGTTCCGGAAAAATGGAAAGAGCTCCTTTTCGCTTATAATATCACAAAAAAAGCGGGTTGTGCAAATTTTTCCATCATCAATATTACGTATGCAATATAAGGAGGACTTCTTGTGAACCATTGGTGGTATGGGGCTATCTTTGCCACGGGAATCGTGGCGGGATTTCTCAATGTAGTGGCCGGAGGGGGATCTCTTCTTTCCCTACCGCTCCTCGATGCCTTTGGTCTTCCCGTGGGTGTGGCGAACGCCACAAATCGGGTGGCCATACTCTTGCAGAACCTCGTGGCCATTCAGCGCTTTCAATCCAAGGGAGTTCTTCGGCTTCGGGAAGTTCTTCCTCTGGCGATTCCCGCCATGATCGGATCCGTGGCGGGAACTCTGGTGGCTATCGAGATGGATCAGCGGGTTCTCCGGCTTGTCATTGCGGGAATCATTACGGTGATGGCTCTGCTTCTCATCTTCCGTCCCCGCATGTGGGAGGAGAGCCGGGAGCAGCCCTGGCCCCGATGGGCGGTGGGACTCCTCTTTTTCTGTATTGGTGCTTACGGAGGTTTTATTCAGGCCGGGGTGGGGTTTTTTCTCATCTGGGCCCTCGTGGGAGTTATGGGAAATGATCTGGTACATGCCAATGCGGTGAAGGTGACCATTGTGGCAAGCTATACCGTACTCAGTCTGGGGCTGTTCTTCTCCCGGGGGATGGTGAATCTTCCCGTGGGCATAGCTCTCGCTCTGGGAAATATGGTGGGAGCAGTACTGGGTGCTCGGTTTACCGTGATGAAAGGAAACCGGGCTCTGCGATACATCCTTGTGGGGGCCATTCTCGCGAGCGCCGGAAGAATGCTTTACGCCGCTCTCGTCTCCTGACCCCTCGCTACTTGCTCGGAAGATATAAAATACACGAAGAAGATAGAAAAGTCCCCGGTCTCTGAGGCCGGGGACTTTTAATGTTTATGCGGCGTACTGTTACGTTGCTGCCGCGGTATCAGGAGCCTTCGAGAAGGTACTGCTTCAGCTCTTCCCGGGCTAACCCCGCGCCCAGGCCTACCGCAAGGCGGAGCCTCGCCTTGGCGGGAGACAAGCTTCCTCCGGAAAGAACTCCCATCTCCAAAACCTTGGTATTTCCGCCTTCGAAGTTGTCCCGGCAAAGAACGGTTCCCTGGTGACAGCGGGAGGCGAGTACCACGGGGGTTCCGTTTTTAAGGATTTTTTTAAGAGGCGGAAGCCACTCGGGAGGAATGTTACCCAATCCGAATCCCGCGAGAACCATGCCATCGATTTTAGGGTTTTCCGCACAGCAGTCCAGAAGGTGTGAGCTTGCTCCAAGGCTGGCGTAGAGAATTGGAATGTTCTGGAGCGGAACGATGGATTCTCCCAGGGAACGGGTTCGCTGGGGGCGCCGCTTTATGTAAATCCGGTCTCCCACGATGGTTCCCAGAGGGCCCTTGCCGGGAGCTCGAAAAGCATCTCGTCTCTGGGGAATCTCCTTGGTAACTTCGGCGGCACTGAAGAGTTGATCTTGAATGCAGATAAGGGCGCCAAGGCCCCAAACATGTTCAGAGGCTGCCGCAAGAAGAGCGTGGTAGAGGTTCATGGCCGCATCGGAGCCGAAACTGTCCCAGGGGACGAGGGAGCCCGTGAAAATGACGGGTTGAGGGTAGATCCAGAGAAGATCCGTAAGATAGGTCATCTCTTCGAGAACGTCTGTTCCCGCAGAAACCACCACTCCCCGGGCCCCTCCTCGGATGAGGGTGCGAAGGCGCTCGATGAGATCCATGGTCATTTGTATGGTATAGTGACTACTGGGCTGGCGGCTCCATTCCACTACTTCGAAGGACGTATTTCCGGGAAGGGGAGGAATGGCTTTGGAGATGCGTTCCGTCGCCGCTGTCCGGGATTCTTCAGGATCTTGCTTTTGAGCAGTCCCCGGAGGATAGCAGTAGCTTCCGGCCCCTACAAGGACGATTTTGCCTCGTTCGGATGTCATTGCAAACACCTCCTCGAATAAACAGAGCGAGTGTATCACTAAAAGAGAAAAAGAGGAAATCCCTCTCCGGGGTTGGTGCTTCTCCCTGATTTTGCTACTATAAGCGCCTTTTGAAAGGAAGGAACCTCCGGAAAAGTGTGCCTGAAGAATCGGAGCGACTCCGGAAGAATACGAGAAGTCGGGAGGCCTAGAGTATGCGGGTTGTCATCGTGGGAGCCGGCGAAGTGGGATATACCGTTTCCGGACAGATGGCCCGGGAAGGGCATGACGTGACGGTAATTGAGTGGGATCCCGTGCGGGCTGAAAAAGTGGAGAGCGAGCTCGACGTTATGGTGATCCGGGGTAACGGGGCTCGTCCCCAGGTGCTCGAACAGGCGGGGGTAACGAAGAATACTCCGGTGGATCTCATGATCGCCTGTACGGAGAAGGACGAGGCCAATTTTCTTTCCTGTTGGATCGGCAAGAGAAACGGGGCTCTGAAGGTCATTTCCCGAGCCCGAAATTTGGAGTTCACCGATTCCGAAAGCTGGGCCCGGGAGCTGGGTATAGATCTTCTGATCTCCCCCGAGCGATCCGTGGCCCGGGAGATCGAAGAGCTTCTGGCGGTGTCCTCCGCCCTCCGCACCGTGGAAATCGCCGGGGGCAGGGCGGGGGTGTACGTCTTCCGGATGGCCGAGAAGGCTCCCCTGGCGGGACTCTCCCTCAAGGAATTCCGAAAGCGCCACGCCGATTTGGTGAGCATCATCGTCTTCGTGGAACGGGGATCCTCGGGATTTCTTCCCGGAGGAGATACGGTGCTCGAACCGGGAGATCTCTGCTATGCCGTAACCTTTCGAAACCAGGTGTGGAGACTGGAGGAGCTATTCGGCCCTCCTCGGCGCCGCAAGGCCCTGCGGCGGGTTCTCGTGGTGGGAGGAGGCAAGGTGGGCTTTCAGGTGGTGCAGCGGTTGGAGCAGCACCACAAGAATGTGGACATCCGACTGATGGATATGGATGGTGAAAAATGCGAACGTCTTGCTCGGGAGCTGGGGCGCTCGGTGGTTATTCATGGAGATGCGGCGGATAAAGATCTGCTCAACTACGAAGGAGTCTCTGCGGCGGACGGTTTCGTTACCACCACTGCCAGCGACGAATCGAACATCGTTCTCGGCATTCTCGGCAAGAGCCTGGGGGCGGCCAAATCTATAGCGGTGGTGCGCCGTAAGGCCTTCATGGAGATGGAGCGGCATCTTCCCGTGGATGCCCTGGTGAATCCACACCTTTCCCTCGCCTCGGCCGTCATGCAGCAGATGCGCTTTCCCAGGAGCCGGGGGCACCTTTCTTTGCTGGACAACATCGGGGCGGAGATGATCGAGGGGGTTATACCCGAGGAAAGCCCCGCCCTGGGGCGCACCATCATGAACCTCGATCTTCCTCAGGGAATCATTATCGCCCTGGTGGAGCGGGGTAAACACATCTTCGTTCCCTGGGGAGATACGGAACTCCTTCCGGGAGACCGGGTAATTCTTTTCGCCGCTTCGGACCGGATGAGCGAAGCCGTGGATTTTCTGGGGATCTAGGGAGCCTGTTGCACAAATAAGCTAAATTCACATCTCTAACAAGACATCCAAGTTTTGATGCGGTATAATAAAACGGTGCGTAAAATACTGCAAAGACTGGAGATGTAAAGAATTATGGCTTACAACTTCAAAACTTTTAATAGAGATCAGATGTATATTCTACCGCCGAGCATGAGAGAGTGGCTTCCCAAAGATCACCTGGTATGGTTCATCATCGACATAGTCTCTCAACTGGATCTTACCCCCTTCTACAAGGCCTATAATGCTCAGGGCATGGGAAACGCCGCCTACGATCCGGCTGTAATGGCGGCTCTCTATTTCTACTCCTACTGCGTGGGAGAGCGTTCAAGCCGGAAGATCGAAAAGAACTGTCTCGAAAGCGTCCCTTTTCGGATTATTTCGGGAGATCTGCACCCGGATCACAGTACCATCAGCCGATTCCGGAAGAAATTTCAAAAGGAGCTGGCAGACCTCTTTAAGCAGGTTCTCATCTTCTGCGGGGAGGCTGGTCTCTGTGATCTTCGCACCGTCTCCGTGGATGGGACGAAAATCAAGGCAAACGCCTCTCTCGCTGCCAACCGGGACGAGAAAGGGCTTGAGCGGGAAATCCGAAAATACCTTGAAGAAGCGGAAGCCCTGGATGCTCAGGAGGATGCCTTGTACGGTTCGGATAAGCGAGGAGACGAACTCCCTCCGGAACTGGCAACCCGGGAAGGACGGCTTAAAAAGCTTCGGGAATTCAAGGAAAAGCTCGCAAAAGAGAAAGAACAGAAAATGGCGTCCCAGCAGGAAAAACTTGAGAAACGGAAACAGGAGGAAGAGGCTTCAGGACGTAAAAAGCGGGGCCGCAAGCCCAAAACAGTGGAAAAAGTGGCACAGGAAACCGAAGAAAAAGCAAAGATCAATCTCACGGATCCCGAAAGCAGAATCATGAAAAGTGCTCAGGAAGGCCACATTCAGGGATACAACGGACAAATAGCAGTCTCTCAAGATCAGGTCATTCTCACGGCGGAACTCACTCAGGAACACAACGACAAGAAACAGATGCTCCCCATGCTGGAGAAGACCCTGGAAAACATTGAGCCCCTGCTATCTCCCGAAGGCCCTGACATCGGGTCGTTTCTCTTTGATGCGGGCTACCCCAGCGAGGAAAACCTTGCGAGTCTCATCCCGGAACATCCGGAAGTCATAGCGGCAGTGAAAAAGGAGTGGAAAACCAGGAAGGGAGACAATATTCTTCCCCTTCCTCTCACCCTCACCGCAGCCATGGCATGCAAAGTACGTTCTCCCCGGGGGAAGGCTCTATACGCCAAACGGGGATCCACCGTAGAACCTGTCTTCGGGCAGTTGAAAGAAATTCTCGGCTTTCGCAGATTCTCCCGCCGAGGCTTTCTGGCTTGTGCCTGCGAATGGAAGATGATGTGTACAGCCCACAATCTTCTCAAGCTCTGGCGATATGGAATTGAGAAGGTTCAACAAAAAGTAGAGGATATTGCCATGCAGATGGTAAACCTCACGGAAAGCCGGTTAAAAGCCGCATAGAAAATGCTGGGTATCACGAAATGGAAATAAACCACCTGCCGGGTGGGCTGTTGTCCCGTGATATTGCTTATCTTTGATGCTCGTCCTGCAACAGACTCTAGGGCCTTGAGAATTCGTATCGTTGCCAAGGTGCTCTCTCTCATCGGCGGAGTGGTTTCCCTCTGTATGCTTTGGCCCATGGGCTGGGCCTATGTGGACAAGACTCCGGATCTCAAGCCCCTCGGCATAAGTTTGCTTTCGGGGCTTGGCATTTCCCTGGTGCTCTATATCTGGGGACGCAGAGCCAAGGCTTCGGATCTCGGCATCAAGGAAGCCTTCGGGGTGGTGGCCTTCTCCTGGATCCTCGCCTCCGTCATCGGAGGGCTTCCCTTCTGGCTTCACGGTACGGTCTCCACTTTTACGGAGGGTTTTTTCGAGGCCATGTCGGGATTTACCACCACCGGAGCTTCGGTGCTCACGGATATCGAGGCCAACCCCCGGGGCATTCTCTTCTGGCGCAGCCTCACCCACTGGCTGGGAGGTATGGGAATTATCGTTCTCAGCCTGGCGATTCTTCCTTTTCTCGGGGTGGGAGGAATGCAGCTCTACAAGGCGGAGGTTCCCGGTCCCATACCGGAAAAGCTCACTCCCCGGGTGCAGCAGACGGCCCTTCTGCTCTGGGGGGTTTATATGCTTCTCTCCCTTCTGGAAACCGTGATCCTCAGGCTCTGCGGCCTTGATCTTTTCGAATCTCTCACCCACACCTTCGGCACCATGGCCACCGGAGGATTCTCGCCTCTCAACGGAAGTGTGGGGCAGTACGGAAGCGCTGCGGTGGATTGGGTTATTACATTCTTCATGTTTCTCGCCGGGGCGAACTTCGCCCTCCACTACATGGTTCTCCGGGGAAAACCCAAGGCTCTTCTCGGGGATCCGGAATTTCGTTTTTACTCTCTGCTTATTCTGGGAGCTACCGTGGTGGTTACGTTCTTTGTCCTGGAAGGAGGAAACTACGATTCCCTTCTCACGGGTTTGCGTTATGCCGCCTTTCAGGTGGTGAGCATCATCACCACCACGGGATTCGTTACGGCGGATTATGAACTCTGGCCCTTTGCCACGCACCTGATTCTGCTTTGGCTCATGTTTGTCGGAGGATGTGCGGGCTCTACCGGTGGGGGCATGAAAAACGTCCGGGTTATGGTGGTGCTGCGCCAGGCCAAGGCGGAAATGATGCGACTCCTCCATCCCCGGGGGGTCTTTCCCGTTCGTATAGGAGGCAAGTCTCTCGAAAACGGCATGGTGGCCTCCATTACCGCTTTCTTTATTCTCTACATGGGGTTGTTCATTCTGGGAACCCTCGTCATGACGGGGTTCGGCCTGGATGTGCTCACCGCCGTGGGGAGTGTG